>Ga0075424_100000821_pt1 | contig 25578 bp, 19 predicted proteins | sample SoiMethybrSBSTD3_FD_75301 | JGI IMG/M metagenome (GOLD analysis project Ga0075424, IMG submission 75301) | Bulk soil microbial communities from a Populus tree surrounding site in Tennessee, USA - Soil MetaG P. TD hybrid SBSTD3 | ecosystem: Environmental > Terrestrial > Soil > Tree plantation... | reverse complement strand
GACGACGTCAAGGCGGGCGTCATCGCGTACAAGATCGCGGCCCACGCGGCGGATCTCGCGAAAGGACATCCCCGGGCGCAGGCGTGGGACGATGCGCTGTCGAGGGCGCGGTTCGAGTTCCGATGGGAAGATCAATTCAACCTGTCGCTCGATCCGGTCACCGCGCGCGCGTTCCACGACGCCACCCTGCCGGCAGAAGGCGCAAAGCTGGCGCACTTCTGCTCGATGTGCGGACCGAAGTTCTGCTCGATGGAACTGACCCAGCAGGTCCGGAACATGGCGGCTGACGAAGCCGCGAAGGGGATGGCCGAGAAGTCGCGCGAGTTCCGCGAAAGGGGATCGGCGATCTATATCCGGGAGGAATAACCCCGACGATTCAAACTACGACGCTTCTGCTGCGCGCGCGCTCGACGCCCAGCCGCAGACCGTCTTCAAATCCCGCGCGAACGGCGTGTCCGATTCCATCATCGCGCTGAGCTGCGCATCCAGCAGGGCGGCAGCGGCCGGCGATTCGTACTGCGCCCGGTTGTTGTAGATGCTCCGGGCGTATTCGAGGTTCGCGTGCAGCCGCTTGCGCAGTTCCTCACCCTCGCTGCCCGCCGAAGCATCCGACTGGTACATCTGATCGATTTCTGAGAGCAGCGATTCGGCGTACGCGCGCAGCTCCGCGAGCGCCTTGAGCTCGGCCTTCATGCGCATCAGCAGCGCGACGGTGTGCTGGCGCAGCGCTTCGGCGAATTTCACCTTCAGCTCGTCGTCTCCGTGCGCTTCGCTCCGCGCGTCGGCGAAGTCGTCGCCGTAGACCACCGCGATCGCTTCGCCGTCGACGACGATGGGCATCGCGAGCGCGAACGTCGGCGAGCCGCCGAACGGCAGGCCGCTCGTGTCGACGTTGCCGCTCAGGCGCTCGGTCTGCGCTGCGGACGCGGCGCGGGTGATGAGCGAGTCCATCGCCAGCGGGATCATCACCTTGCCGATGTCGTTCGTCAGATCGAACCCGATCTGATGCGCCCCTTCCAGGCGGTTGCCTTTCACGCGGAACAGCGCGACGCGCGGAAACTCGGCGGCCAGTTGTTCTCCGAGCGTGGCCAGGACGTCGCTGATCGTCGTCGCTGTCGAGAGCGCATCGAAGGCCCCGAGCAGTCCGTCGAGCATCGATGCCGCCTGCCCGGAGAGGTCGACGTCGCTTCCCGCCGACGCCTTCGCTTCGAGCTCACGCATCGCGGCCGCGTGGTGCTCCTGCTCGCGCTCGAGCGCCTGCACGCGCGCGGCGCTCGACTTGAAGAGCGTGGTGACGGCGCTCAGCTTCGCTTCGGCCGCCTGCGCCTGCGTGTTCGCCGCGTTGACCGCCACTTCGAGCTTCTGCTTCTCGGCGATCACGTCCTCGACGATCCTCTGCTTCTGGGCGATCGCGGATTCCAGATCGCTGGCGGCGCGCGATGCCTCTTTGCGCGCGGCATCGAGCTCCGACCGGACCGCCTGCATTTCCCCCTGGATCGCCGCCGCGCTCTTCTCCTGCTTCTCCTTCGCGGCGATCGCCTCTGCCCTTGCGGTCTCGAGCTTCTTGTTCGCGGCCTGCACCTCGCTCAGTTCCTTCCGGAACGCGGCGGCCTGTCTCTGCTCGTTCTGCAGCTGCGTGCGCGTCTCCTCGAGATCGGTGCGCGCGTCGTTCAGGGAGGCGGCGAGCTTCTCTTTTTCGGTGGTCGCGTCGGCGAGCTCCGAACGCAGCGCGTCGGTGATCTTTCGCGCTTCGGCGGAGAGATGCTTGAGCCGCGCCTCGGTCTCGGCGGTCGCGGCCTTGCCGAGCCGCTTGACGAGCTCCTCGACGTCCTGCTCGACGTCCGGGGTCGCGGCGATGGAGGCTTCGAGCTCGCGGGCGGCGACGTCGAGCGCCGCACGCAGCGCATCGATCTTCTGCAGGGAGGCCTGCGACGCCGCGCCGAGGACCCTGTTCAGCAGGGCGGAGGTTTCCTTGGCCGCAAGGGCGTTGAATTCCATGAAAGCCGCTCCAACTTTGCAAAGGAAGGGCCGCCACACCCCCGGGAATTTCCCGGCAATTTTCAACGGTTTGCGGCGCCGGAGCGGCCTCGCTCCGCCGGAAGGGCCGACGGTTCTGTAAGCGGGGAGCGATTATTTGGGCGCGCCCGGCGGGTTCGGGACGATCTGGACGACGGTCTTGAAGCGGTCGGGCGTCGCGCCGCGCTTTGGATTCAGGTAGCCGAGGGATCCGGCCCACGTGTAGTCCTTCACCGTCACGCTCGGCGGGAACGCCATCGTTTCTTCCTTGAACTTGCCGATGTCGAACATGTGCACGGGAGGCTCCTCGAAGATCAGCTCTCCCTTCTGTTTCAGGATCGTCTTGTACCACCCGACAACCTGGGCGAAGTCCGATTCACCGCCAAAGAGGTAGTAGCGTTGCCCGCGTCCGGCGTCGTACGACGCGATGAACTGCACTCCTGGATAGAGCGGCACGCCAAGCGTCGCTTCGTTGGGTTCCCCCGGCTGCGCCGCGCTCGCCGTCGTGGGCGCGGGGTCCGGAGCTTTCGGCGGAACGGCGGGTGGCGCCGGGCGCGACTGCGCGGGCTGCCCCGGCCGCGGAAACGGCGCCGGCGTCTGCGCGAGTGCGGGTGACGAGAACGCCGCGAGCACGATCGCTGCGGCGGCGCGCGTGAGCGGCGTGCAGACCATGCGCATATTATAAAGACGCCGCCGCCGTCCGGGCGGGTCTTTCGATGCCGGATCTTCTTCGTTATTGCGAGGCCGAACAGCCATGGCTTCGCGAGCTGGTCGACAGCCTCGTCCGGCTCGAATCGCCCAGCGACAACAAGTCGGCCGTCGATCGCTGCGGCGACGAGCTGGCGCGGCGTCTTGCGGCGCTCGGCGCATCGGTCGAGCGCTTTCCGCAGTCGCTCCGGGGCGCGCACGTGCGCGCCGAGTTTGCCGGTGCGGCGGACGCGAGCGTTCTGCTGCTCGGCCACTTCGACACCGTGTGGCCTGTCGGCACGATTGCGTCGATGCCGCTCCACGAACGGGACGGTCGCCTGCACGGTCCCGGCATCTTCGACATGAAGGCCGGCATCGCGGCTGCGGCGCTCGCGGTGCGCGCGCTGGCGGCGGCTGGACGCCGCGCGCCGCGCGTCGTGATGGTGTGGACGTCGGACGAGGAGATCGGGAGCGGAACGTCGCGCGCGCTCCTCGAACACGAGGCGCGCGAGAGCGCCGCGGTGCTCGTGCTCGAGCCGTCGCTGCCTGGCGGCGCCGCGAAGACGAGCCGAAAGGGCGTTGCCGTCTATACCGTGACGGTACACGGCGTCGCGGCGCACGCCGGGCTCGATCCCGGCAAAGGCGCCAGCGCGATCCACGAGCTCGCGCGGCAAGTCCTCGCACTCTCGGCGCTGCAGGATCTCGCGAGCGGGATCACCGTCAACGTCGGCACGATCACCGGCGGCACGCGTGCGAACGTCGTGGCGGAGCGCGCGTCGGCCCAGGTCGACGTCCGCGTGCCGACGATTGCTGACGCGGACCGCATCGATGCGGCAATTCGCGCGCTCGAGCCCGCCCATCCTCTCGCGCGTCTCGAGATCGCGGGCGGGATCGATCGTCCGCCGCTCGAACGAACGGACGCCGTTCTCCGTCTGTACGAGCAGGCGAGGCGAGCGGCCGCGTGTCTCGGACGCGATCTTGCGGAAGGGCCCGCTGGCGGCGGTTCGGACGGGAATTTCACGGCCGCCCTCGGTGTTCCTACTTTAGACGGACTCGGGCCGGCCGGCGACGGCGCGCACGCGCAGCACGAACATGTCGTCGTCGCGGATCTCGCGTGGCGCGCGGCGTTCATCGCGGAGCTCATTGGGTCTTTCGCAAGTCCAGGTGAAAGGTAGAAGGTAGAATAGGGATCATGGCGAACGGAATCAAAACGGCGCTGCTGCTCGGGCTTCTCAGCGCGGTGCTTCTCGCAATCGGCGAGTACTTCGGCGGTGCGAACGGCCTCGTCGTCGCGTTTCTCTTCGCCGCCGTGATGAACTTCGTGTCGTACTGGTTTTCGGACAAGATCGTCCTGCGCATGTACCGTGCGCAGCCGGTCGGTCCGGGGCATCAGCTCTATCGCATTGTCGAGCGGCTCACGATGCGCGCGGGGCTGCCGATGCCGAAGGTGTACGTCATCCCCGATCCATCTCCGAATGCGTTCGCGACCGGGCGCAATCCGTCGCACGCCGCGGTGGCGGCCACCGAGGGGATTCTTCAGGTGTTGAACGAGACCGAGCTCGAAGGCGTCATCGCGCACGAGCTTGCGCACGTGAAGCACCGCGACATCCTCATCAGCTCGGTCGCCGCGACGCTCGCGGCGGCGATCATGATGACGGCGCGGATGGCGCATTTCGCGGCGCTGTTCGGCGGCTACGGCGGCCGCGGCGAGGGGCGCGACCGCGGCAACAACCCGATCGCGCTGCTGGCGATGATCATTCTGGCGCCGCTCGCCGCGATGCTGATCCAGATGGCGATTTCCCGGTCCCGCGAGTTCGCGGCGGACGCCGGCGGCGCCTCGATCGCGGGCAATCCGTACGGCCTTGCCGATGCACTCCGGAAGATCGATGCCGTCTCGAAGCGCGTCCCGCTCGATGCGAACCCGGCGACCGCGCACATGTTCATCGTGCAGCCGTTTTCCGGCGCCGGTCTCACGTCGCTTTTCAGCAGCCACCCGTCGACGGAGGCGCGGATTCGCGCGCTCCTCGGCGGCATCTGATGGGCAGCCGCGACGATAGAGGGGTAAGGGCCTTCACCTAGTGAGTCGCGGGGGCCTCCCCGTCGCCCGCGACTCCGTTTCCGCCTTCTCTTCTTTTTTCAATCAGTTAGACGCCGTCTCGACGGTCTGAATCGGTGGCCTCCCTTTTGCTGTATCAAGCGTAGCAGGCGCAGGCGCATCGAGGCGCAGCGCTTGGTGGAGGCGGCCGTGGAGGATTTCGACATTCCGCAGAACAAGCTGGCCGAGTCAGCCGAACGTGTGGTTGACCGCGCGCTCGACGAGGCGCGGCGCCGCGACCACGCGCTCTTGACCAACGAGCACGTCTGCCTGGCCTTCGCGCAAGTCGAGTGGGACATGTTCGGGGAGGTCATGCGCGACCTCCAACTGAACCCCCACGAGATCCTCCAGGCTCTGGAAGAGCATCTGCGGATGCTGCCGAGCGTGCCCGGCCGCGAGGTGCGGGTCGCCCCGTCGACGAAGCTGCTGTTCAAGCTCGCGCTGCTGCACGCCAGCCGCTCCGGCCGTCACACGATCGAAGCGACAGATCTGTTTTCGGCGATATTCGAGGAGACGCAGGGCATCCCCGTCTCGATCATCCGCCGTCACGGCATCGAACCGGAAGCGCTCGTGACCCGGCTGGCGACGCGGATGCGCGATCACGAGCTGCACGAAGAGCGTCTGAAGAAGCGCTTCGAGCTGCCGCCGTTCCTCAAGCACTTCGCCACGAACCTCAACCAGCTCGCGCGTCAGGACAAGATCCCGCCGGTCTTCGGCCGCGACATGGAAATGGATCAGGTGCTCGAGGTGCTGTGTCATCGCGAGCGCGCCAACTCCGTGCTGCTGCTCGGGGAGCCGGGCGTCGGCAAGACCGCGATCGCAGAGGGACTGGCGCGCCGCATCGAGTTCGAGCCCGAAAAGGTTCCCGTCCGCCTCCGCGACTGCCAGATCGTGAACCTGCAGATGAACACGATGGTCGCCGGGACGATGCTGCGCGGGATGTTCGAGGATCGGATTCAGAACGTGATTCGGGAGATCAAGGAGCGGCCGAACCTGATTCTCTTCATCGACGAAGTGCATACGATGATCGGCGCGGGCTCGGCGCTCGGGGCGCCGTCCGACGCCGCCAACGTGTTCAAGTCGGTGCTCGCGCGGGGCGAGGTGCGCATCATCGGCGCGACCACGTCGAGCGAATACAAGGAGTTCATCCAGGAGGACGAGGCGCTCGCGCGACGCTTCCGGACGGTGCAGGTGTCGGAGCCGTCGATCGAGGAGACGCGGCACATTCTGTACAACCTCCGGCCTCGTCTCGAGCGCAACTACTCGGTGCGCATCCGGGACGAAGCGATCGAGACGGCGCTCGAGATGTCGCCCCGCTACATGCGGCACCTCCAGCTGCCCGACAAGGTGATTGGCTGGCTCGATACCGCCGCCGTCAAGGCGGAGATAGCGCGCCGGTGGGAAGTGACGTCGAACGACGTCGTCAATGTGATCTCGAAGGTCGCCCAGATCCCCGAGGACATGGTGTTCCGCGAAGTCACCAACCGGTTCCGCGACGTCGAGGCGCGGCTCGCCACCCGCGTTGTCGGCCAGCTGCAGGCGATCGAGGCGGTGTCGAAGCGGCTCGTGTTGAACAAGGGGCCTCTCAAGGACGGATTCGACCGGCCGGACGGCGTGCTGCTGTTCCTCGGTCCGACTGGGGTCGGGAAGACCGAGCTCGCGAAATCGGTGGCCGAATTCCTGTTCGGCGACGAGAAGAAGATGGTCCGCGTCGACATGTCCGAGTACCAGGACGGCGCGGTCGCTGTCGACAAGCTGATCGGAATGCCGCGCGGCATCGTCGGATCGGAGCGAGGCGGCGTACTGACGAACCAGCTGAAGGATCACCCGTATTCGGTCGTCCTGCTCGACGAAGTCGAGAAGGCGAGCCCGAGCATGCTGAACGTCTTCCTGCAGGCGTTCGACGAGGGCTGGATCACCGACGGGCGCGGAAAGCGCGTCTATCTCAGCGACGCGATCGTCATCATGACGTCGAACATCGGATCGGAATGCTTCCGGAAGCTGACGAGCCCGCTGGGGTTCTATTCGAAGCAGGTGAGCGTCGAGCAGGTGCACGGAGAGATCAACCGCGAGCTCGAACGCCGGTTCGCGCCGGAGTTCCGCAACCGCATCGACGAAGTAGTCGTCTTCCGGCCGCTCAGCAAGGACGAAGTCCGCGAGATCGCGCTGCAGCAGATCGCAAAAATCCAGGCGTCGTTGGAACGTTCGGGACGCACGCTGACGGTCACCCCTGAGGCGCTCGAACAGATCGTCACCGACGGCTACAGCCTGGCCTACGGCGCACGCTTCCTGAAGCGCGTCATCGAGGCAAGGATCAAACTGCCGATCAGCCAGCGCTGGACAGAAGGCGAACAGTTCGTCGCAATCGTTCGCGACGGGCAGGTCGAGATCGATGTCTCGCCCTCCGCGACCGGCTACGCGACGCTTGCGGCAACCGCCTGACTACGAATCGTCCGACCATCCAAAGGCCGTCTGTTCAGGGGCGGCCTTTTCTTTTTCCTGTTCTTCCGTTTCAGCGTCTTCGTTGCGCGGGCGCCGCTGCCGCAAGTCATAACGCTGTTGGAGCGTGTCGATCATCGCCCGGACGGCTTTCACGTAATCCTTCGAGGCATACGCGCCCGCATATAAACGGTCGTACCCGTCCACCATGTGCGGGAACTCCCGCGCCAGGAATCTCATGAAGTGATCGCGGGTTCCGCCTTTCAGGTACATCACGTTCGCACCCATGAAGGCGGCACCGTGATCAGCGATCGCCTTGATCGTCGCTTCGAGCTTTGCCGGGTGCGTTGTGAAGCCTGGGACCACTGGCATCATCAGCACGCCCGCATTGACGCCGGCCTCGCGCAGCTGACGGACGGCCCGGAGCCGCTGAAGCGGATGCGCCGTTCCCGGCTCCAGGGATCGCCACGCATCTTCGTCCACCGTCGGCACGCTCATGTAAACGGTGCACCCGCACTTGCGTCCAAGCTCGGCGAGCACATCCTTGTCGCGCACGACCATCGGTCCTTTCGTCACGAGTCCGATTGGCGTGCGGCCTGCGAGCAACGCCTCTATCGATCGCCGCGTCAGCTTGTAATGTCCTTCGATCGGCTGATACGGATCCGTTGCCGTTCCCACCGCGACCTGTTCGCGCTGCCAGGACGGCTTATCCAGCTCCCGCCGCAGCACATCGACCAGATTGACCTTGACGAGGATCACCGACGAGAAGTGATCGTCGAAGCCAAGCTCGAACTGCGTCTGGTAGCGGCGCGCGAAGCAGTAGTGGCAGGCGTGAGTGCAGCCGCGATACGGGTTCAGCGTCCAGTTGAACGGCATCCCCTTCACGGCGTTCAGCGCCGAGCGGCAGGTGACCTCCTGGTAGCGGGCAGCGTCGGCTCGACGCTGTGCCTGATCCAGAGCCGCGTCGCCGCGCGCCCGAATGTCGAGCGCGAGCGCCCGCGTCGTCGGCGGCCGCTTGCCAAGATCGAATATCAGCGGTTGCTCCGACATGCCGTTAGTTTCGCTATTTCTTCGCCATCTCGTCAAGTCCGGTAGGGGCGGTCTTAAGACCCCGCCCTATTTGAAGGTGAGAAAAACCCAGATCGCCGCGAGTGCCGCGACGGCAGTGTTGATGAGATTCAACACGTCGTTGTCGAGCACGCCCTGCGTCTCGAGCGTCGCGCCGAGGACGCTCTCGATCAGCGAGCCTGCAGTCGCGCCGATCACGATTGCCGGGAGAGCCGATCGGGGAGCCAGGCCGAGCACGATTGCGATTCCCGCGAGCGCGACCGCGGCAGTCAGGCCCGCGGCCGTGCCCTCAAGGGACATCGCTCCGGACGTACCCGCCCGCACGCGGCCCAAAGTCGTGACGAGAACGGTCCGGCGTCCCCACGCCTTTCCAATTTCGCTCGCGACTGTGTCGCTGCCCCCAGCCGCAAGGGCGGCGACGAACCCAATGAGTGCCACGTCGGCGGCGTACGTCGTCGCAGACAACACGGCGGCGACAACCGCCACGCCTGTGTTGGCGATCGCGTTGGCGACGCCGCGCCGGCCTGCTCGCGGCTCGGCGATACCGAGCATCGCCTTTCGTTGAAGGCCCAGCCGGGACGCGATCACGGCGATCGCAAACGTCGCCAGCAGCAATCCCCATCCGCTCCAGCCTGCGGTCTCCAGAATCACGATCCCGATGATGGCGCCGCAGAGCGCGCCCGTTCGCGTCACAGTTCCGGCGAAATAGCCGGCGGTGGCTACGACGGCATTCGCCGCGAGAGCGGCGGGCAAGACGCCTCCAGCGCGTGCGAGCGCTGCGGCGACGAGGTCCTCATTCACCACCGACGCGCTCCACAGGACGGCTGCCGCCGCGACAGGCACCGAGACGTTGTCATCCAGGCGGATCGGCAGTGTTTCGGCCGCTGCGGCTGCAAGAGCTGCGGCGAACGGCATCCAAATCGTGAACCACGGGAAAGGAGGAGGCATGACGCGCGGCGAGCACCACCAGCTGAGGAACGCGCCGGCCGCGCCACCGAAGATGACGAATGCCGCGCTGCCCGCGACGGTCCGGCTCCTGTTCCACGGGATCGGCGCGCTGGAGATGCGCCGCCCCACGATCGCCGCCATGCCGTCGCCGGCAGCCATGATTCCCCACGTGGCGGCGACGATGTCGAGCCGCTCGGGAATGAGGAACAAGAGGAGAAGCACCGATGCTGGGAAGAGGACGAGTCCGGGATCGAAATGTCTGTGCCCGCGGAAAGGCCGCGTCAGCGACGGTGCGAGATAAGGTAGGGCGGCGCTGTTGAAGACCAGCGCAGCGGCTGCAACGACCGTCGCCTCGTGGGAGGTGATCCATCTGAGAAGCAGCGCGCCTGCCCCCATGCCGACCTGCAGCATCTCCCGCCGCAGCGCGGCCTGGCTATCGTCGAAGGTGGCTCTCATGGCCGCGCAGATGCGACGCTGCGCCAGTAGTTCAACAGGTCTGCGAGGGTCCGCTCGATGGGAATCTCGGGAATCCATCCTGTTTCCGAACTGATGCGCGAGCGATTGCCCGCGACGACGGGATTGTCGCTGGGGCGCAGCCTGGACGGATCGATCTCGATCGCGATCGAAACGCGGGAGAGGCCGACGAGCACGTCGAGCAGATCGCGAACACGATAGGCGTGCCCGGAGCACACGTTGTAGGGCCGGGCCGGTGCGCCGCGATCGACGATCGCGAGATACGCGGCAACGGTATCGCGCACATCGGTGATGTCGCGGCGCGATTCGAGGTTGCCAACGCGCAGCACGGGAGCGGATCGTCCCGCCTCGATTTCCGCAATCTGACGCGCGAAGCTGGACGTCGAGTAGCTGGGTGCCTGGCGCGGACCGGCATGATTGAAGGGGCGCGCCACGAACACCGGCGCAGGCTGTGCGCGGAGCGCGAGCATCTCCTGCGCGACTTTGCTGACGCCGTAGGGATCCGCGGGCCCGATCGGATCGTCCTCGGAGAGCGGCTGCGTCGATGGGCGGTACACGAGCGCGGACGCAGTCACGAGGACGGGGCATGTGAGCCCCGTATCGCGGATCCCCTCGAGCAGATGGTGCGTGCCGAGCGCGTTCACCCGAAGCGCGCGTGCCGGAGCGTTCCACGCTTCGCCGACGTGCGCGACCCCCGCGCAGTGGTAAATCACCGAAGGCCGAATCTCGGCGAGTGCGCACCTCACGGCCTCACGATCGAGCAGATCAATCAGCGTCCAGCTGACGCGCGCGTCCGCCGCCCGGGCCGTGCTCGATCCGCCGCGATGTCCCCACGCGGCGACGAGCGGCACGCGCGTGAGCAGCGCATCGACGAGATGGCTGCCGGCGAAGCCGGCGGCCCCGGTCACGAGAGGAGGACCAGACAAGGTCAGGCGCGGCCGTACTGCGCGTCGTAGTATGCGCGGAATCCCGGATCGGCGTCCTTGATCGGCCGCCACCACCACTCGTTCTGTCGATACCAGGCGACCGTTTCGCGCAGGCCGGCTTCGAACGCAACCAGGGGCCGCCATCCGAGCGCCTGCAGCTTCGTCGTCTCCAGCGCGTAGCGGCGGTCGTGGCCCGGCCGATCGGCGACCGGTCGGATCAGCGATTCCGGCTTGCCGAGAAGTTCGAGGATCCGCCGGGTGAGATCGACGTTTTTAACGTGGTTGCCCCCGCCCACGTTGTACACCTCGCCGGACGCGCCGGCGTCGATCAGCAGATCGATCGCCCGGCAGTGATCGTGGACGTGCAGCCAGTCGCGCTCCTGCAGCCCGTCGCCGTACAGCGGCAGCGGCAGGTCGTCGATCGCGTTCGTGATGAAGAGCGGGATCACTTTTTCAGGGAAGTGATACGGGCCGTAGTTGTTCGACGCGCGCGTGATGATCACGGGGACGCCGTACGTCGCCCAGTAGCTATAGGCCAGCCGATCCGCGCCGGCTTTGCTCGCCGAATACGGATTACGCGGACGCAGCTCGTCGGTCTCGCGGCTCGCCCCCTGCGCGACGTTCCCGTACACTTCGTCGGTCGAAATCTGCACGAATCGGCGCAGCCGCGGCGCCTCGCGCGCCGCTTCCAGCAGCACGAACGTGCCGAACACGTCGGTTGTGATGAACTCGCCCGCGCTCATCAGCGATCGATCGACGTGCGTTTCGGCCGCGAAGTGCACGACGAGGTCGGCGTTCTTCACCAGCGGCGCGGCGACGCCGGGATCGGCGACGTCGCCCTGTACGAACGTGTGGCGCGGATGATCGAGCAGCCCCTTCAGGTTTTCCAGCCGCCCTGCATACGTCAGCTTGTCCAGCGTCGTCACGTTCCAGTCGGCGTGGGCCGACAGCGCGTAGCGGACGAAGTTGGAGCCGATGAAGCCGGCGCCCCCCGTCACCAGGACGTCAACCATCTTTTCTCGACCAGTCGTAGGGGAGCGAGCCATGAGGCTCGAGCCGATACTCGTCCGGCTCGTCGCGCCGATACGGCTCGTTTGGAATGTTGACGACGAGAGACGGCTCGGCGCTGATGCACTTCCAGCCGTGGTAGACGAGGTTCGGCACCTGGACGAGCACTGGATTGTGCACGCCGATGAAGAACTCGTTGACGGTCCCTTCGGTGGCCGATCCGACCCGCGTGTCGATGAGGACCAGCTTCACCATCCCGGCGACGCAGGCGAAGTTGTCGATCTGCTTCCGGTGGTAATGCCAGCCTTTGATGACGCCCGGGTAGGTCGCCGAGACGTAGACCTGCCCGAACTTCGTGAACAGGTCCGCGTCGTCTGCCCGGAGGATTTCCATCAGCCAGCCGCGCTCATCCGCGATCGTCCGGAGCGGCTTCACTTTCACGCCGTCGATTGTCTGCCGCCCCGCGGCCGAATACTTCACGGGTGTCGCCACGTTCACCTCACCAGCGGATGCCGACCTCTGAATTGTCGCCGAGCATGAAGCGGTACGCCGACGGCTTCACGGGCAGCCGGTAGATCTTCACGTTCTTTCCGATCAGGCTGTCCTCGATGCGCGTGGACAGGTTGCTGATGCGGCTGCCCTCGAGAACGATGCTGTGCTCGATCTCCGACTCGAGGATTTCCGCGTCGTTCATGATCGAGGTGAACGGCCCGATGTAGGCGTTCACGATCCGCGCGCGCGCGCCAATGATGACCGGGCCCCGGACCACCGAATGTTCGATGACGGCGCCCGCTTCGACGATGACTTTTCCTTCGACGCGCGAGTCCGCGTCCACCGCGCCGTCGACGCGGCGCTCGATGCGATCGAGGATCAGACGGTTCGCCTCGAGCATGTCCTCCAGCTTCCCGGTGTCCTTCCACCACCCGTCGACGATGTGGGGACGCACCTCGAGGCCGCGATCGATGAGGTGCTGAATCGCGTCGGTGATCTCCAGTTCGTTGCGGAAGCTGGGCCGGATCGCTTTCACGGCCTCGAACACTGCCGGCGAGAACATGTAGACGCCCACGAGGGCGAGGTCGCTGATGGGCTCCTGCGGCTTCTCGACGAGCCGCACGACTCGGCCGTCGGCCAGCTCCGCGACCCCGAACATCTGCGGGTCCGGTACGCGCGCCAGCAGGATCTGCGCGGCCGGCTTCTCGCGGATGAACTCGTCGACGAAGTTCGTGATGCCCTTGTTGAGCAGGTTGTCGCCGAGATACATCACGAACGGGCTCGCGCCGATGAACGGCTCGCTGATGAGGACCGCGTGTGCGAGGCCCCGCGGCGCATCCTGCTCGATGTAGGTGATCGAGACGCCCCACGCGGAGCCGTCGCCGACTGCAGCGCGAATCTCCGCCTGGGTATCGCCGACGACGATGCCGATGTCCCGGATGCCGGCGTCCGCGAGCGACTCGATGCCGTAGAAGAGGACCGGCTTGTTCGCGACCGGCACGAGCTGCTTCGCGCTCGTGTACGTAAGCGGCCGCAGCCGCGTGCCCCTGCCGCCGCTGAGAATGAGCCCCTTCATCTACTCAGCGGCTCTGCCCCCCGAACGCGCCGAACAGGTTCGAGAACGTCCCCACGCCGGCCAGCGTGAAGGACAGGTTGAACCGGCGGTCCTGGTTGACGCCGTAGCTGACGAGGCTTCCCGACAGGTTGTAGGTCTGATATTCGACTGCCACACCGCAGCACTGCGAATTGTAATACGCGGTGTAGCGCTGCTGCAGGAACTCGTCGCGCTTCAGGTCGTAATAGAACGAATACGCCCCGCCGAGGCGGTGGCCTGGCTTACGGACGTTCACGGCCGTGTTGAGGTAATTGTTCGAGACAGCAGGAATATTGAAGCCGGGCAGCGTGGGTATATATCGGCGCTGCGTCCAATCGATCGACGTCTGCAGCCACTCGCGCGTGTTGAAAACGCCGCTGCCGTTCATGGAGCGGATCGCGTGCGCCTGCGAATCCCATTCGGTCCGGAAGGAGCCCTGAATCCGGTCGGTAGGCATGGCGCGCACCTGCAGCACGACGGGGCCGAAGTTCGAAGGAGTGGTCGTCGCGAAGCCGCTCTGAACTTGCTGATCGTATTGTGCCGCCTTCGCCTGCGTGTAGTAGTTCTGCGAGATCGTCGCGCTCAACACCTCACGCGAGGTGTCCTTCTTCGCGTACAGCCGGTTCGACACGCCGTAGTTGTATCGAGTGACTCCGCCGACCACATAATCGGTCCCTTCGAGCTTGACGATGCGATCGAAGTTGTCGATCGGTGTGATGTGCTGGATGGTCAGCGTCGGCTCGATCACGTGTTTCAGCTTCCGATCGCCGCGGTTGAAGATCCGGTTGAACACCGGGCCAGTCATGCGGCTCGTGAAATCGACGTAGGTGCGGCCGATGCCCTGATCGATCTGGATGCCGTTCGGGCGGTCCAGGCTCTCCGTCCAATACGTGCCGCGCCACGAGACCGATGAGTTCACCGTGAAGAACTGAAGTTTCGTGAACGGAATCCTCAGCGAGGGCGCCACATCCAACCGTGTCAGGCCCTGGTCGTTGGTCTTCACGTCGTTTTTCGTGACGCTGCGAACGAGCGTCACGTATTCGCCGTTCACCCCGAAGTACAGCGGCAGGCCCTTGATCGCGCTTTCAGTACGCGTCACCGACACGCGCGGCAGCGACCCGCCCGTCTGAAACGACGTCTGATCACTGAAGTAGTCGTTTTTGTCGGCGGTGAAGCTGACGGAGTAGGCTCCCCAGGTGCCGCTCACGTTTCCGCCGAATCGGCGCGACCGATTCGTCGACTGGAAAATGTTCTGGTTGTACCGCTGCTGGCTGACGATGCTCGTGTAGTAGTTCGCGTTCCCGCGCGCGCGCAGGTGGAACGGCAGCCGCTGCGCCATGTCGCCAACGATCGAGTAACTGCGCGTCCCCGGATAGGACACTTCGGTGCCGTTCGTCTGCGCGTATTTCGTCGGATGTTCGTCGAGCAGCGTGAACTGCGAGTGGCCCTCCGACCCCGGCGCCAAGATGTACCGGTACTCGCCGCCGATCTGCTGCCCCGTCTTGGAAAACCAGTCGTGCTCGATCGTCGCATCCTGATTGCGGCTGATCGCCCAGAAGAACTGGTTCGTGATCGACTGGCCGCGCGTAGCTGTCGAGCCGTAAATCGGCATCAGGAAGCCGGTGGCGCGGTTGTCGTCCTGAATCGGGTAATAGAACGCGGGAAGGTAGAACATCGGCACGTTCTTCACCTTCAGGATCGCGTTCTTGAGGAAGGCGTAGTCGTCGAGCTTCATCGTGATCGCGTTCGCGCCCAGCGCCCACCGCGGCGTCGGCTGAACGCACGTCGTGAAGCCGCCACGGATGATGCGATACTTCTTCGGCCCGATCTTCTGCAGTTCGTCTCCCCAGAAGAACGCGTCGGGCTCCTGCGTCCCGAACATGCCCGGGTCGGCATTGTCGCGCAGCATCGCGGTGCCCCACGCGTTGTAGAACGTGCCCAGCTTCGTCTTGGTGTTGAAGTCCATCCGCTCGGCGGAGATGCGATTCCTGCCCGAGACGTAGACGACATTGCCGGTTCCGATGACGCGCCCCTCCTCCGGGAAACTCTCCAGATGGTCAGCCATCAACTGCAGGTCCTCGCAGTCGATCTGCGCCGGGGCGTCGCCGTTGCCTTCGGCGACGATGTGATTCTTTTCGATTTTGGTGACGCGCAGGTTCTGGGTCTGATAGCCCTTGCACCCCGAGAGTGTGTCCTCCTGCGCACGCGCAGCCGCGGGGCCGGCCAGCCAGTCGATCCCGATGCAGACGATCAGAATGGAGATGAAGCGGGCCATGAACTCGGTGTGACGGCCGAACCGGAGGTCAGCGAAGAATATCACGCAGGGGACCGATGAGAAAGATGGAACCAGCGGCGACGATGCGCGTGCGGGCGGCGGCGGCGCGCTCGAGCGCAGTCGCGGGATCATCGACCGCGTCGACCGGAACGCCTTCGCCGACGGCCTCGCGCGCCGACGCGGCGAGCTCGGCGGCCCGTGCCGCGCGCGGCGCCGGCGCCGTCGTGCAGACCACGCGCGCGCACACAGGGGCCAGTGCCCGGAACATCCCCGCGACGTCTTTGTCGCGCATAGCTCCGAACAGCAGCGTCACGCCGGTCCACCCGATCTCCTGGAGATAGGACGTCAGCGCGCGCGCCCCAGCCGGGTTATGGGCCGCATCGAGCAGGACGTCAGATCCCCGGTACGAACGCCGCTCGAGCCGCCCAGGCCACGACGCCTCGGCAAGGCCCCGACCGATCGCAGCGTCAGCGACGCGGATCCCTTGGCGCGTCAGCTCGTCGAGGACTCCGACGGCCACCGCGGCGTTGCTGCGCTGATGGCGTCCCTGCAACGCGAGCGGCACGGCGCCGAATCCGCGTTCTGCCAGGAGCGCTTCTGTCACGTGAACGACAGGCGCGTCCCTCTCGGCGCAGATCTCGTCGATCACGGCTTGCGCGTCGGCCGGCACCGGTCCGCACACGAGCGGAACATTCGATTTGACGATGCCCGCCTTCTCACGCGCGATCGACGTCAGCGAATCGCCAAGCTGCGCCTGGTGATCGAAATCGATCGACGTAATCGCGGCGACGACCGGCCGTACGACGTTGGTCGCGTCGAGCCGGCCGCCGAGTCCGACCTCGAGCACCGCGATATCGACGCCAGCCTCCCGAAAGATCAGGAACGCCGCGGCCGTGGCGCACTCGAAGAACGTTGGAAGCGCGGTCAGCGTTCCCGATTTCAGGAGCGCCTCGACGCCGCGCTGGACGGCGCCGAGCGCATGCCGCAGTGTGGCGGTGTCGATCTCGCGGCCGTCGACGACGAATCGCTCCTCGAGCCGGACGAGGTGGGGGGACGTATAGCGGGCGGCGCGAAGTCCTGCCGCCCTCAGCGCCGTATCCAGCATGGCGGTGACCGAGCCCTTGCCGTTCGTCCCGGCAACGTGCACCGAGCGGAACGAGCGCTCCGGCCTCCCGAGCGCGTCGCACAGCGCGTTGATGTTCTCGAGGCCGAACTTCATCCCCAGCCGTTCGAGGCTGAAGAGAAAGTCGATCGGATCCATCGTGCGCTACGCGGTTGTCTCGGTCTGAACGCGCGCCGGCGGCGGCGCGGGGCACGCGGTGCCGGCGAATCGCAGGAGGCGCCCGAGCGTGTCTTTCAGCTCGCGCCTGTCGACGACGAGATCCAGCATGCCGCGCTCCAGGAGGAACTCGCTTCGCTGGAATCCTTCCGGCAGCTTCTGCCGGATCGTCTGCTCGATCACGCGGGGCCCCGCGAATCCGATCAGCGCCTTCGGCTCCGCGATGTTGACGTCCCCGAGCATCGCGAAGCTCGCCGTGACGCCGCCGGTCGTCGGATCGGTCAGGATCGAGAAGTAGGGAAGCCGCTCGCGATCCAGCCGCGCCAGCGCGGCGCTGATCTTCGCCATCTGCATCAGCGACAGCGCCCCTTCCATCATGCGCGCGCCGCCGGAGCACGACACGATGACGATCGGTACCCGCTTCGTGATGGCCCGCTCGATCGCGCGTGTGATTTTCTCGCCGACCACGACGCCCATGCTGCCGCCGATGAACCCGTACTCCATGGCCGCGACGATGCAGTCGACGCCGCCGATTCGGCCGGTCGCGGTGATGACCGCGTCTTTGAGTCCCGTGTTCTCGATGCTCGCTTCGAGCCGTTTGCGATACGGCTTCGTATCGGTGAAGTGCAGCGGGTCAGTGGAGGTCAGCCCCGAGTCGTGCTCTTCCCACTCGGCGTCGAACAGCGACCGCAGCCGTTCGCTCGAGTTCAAACGGAAGTGGTGGCCGCACTTCGCGCAGACGCCCAGGCTCGCGGCGAGGTCCTTGTTGTAGATGATCTGCCCGCACGACGGACACTTCACCCACAACCCTTCGGGCACCCGGCTCTTGTCGGCCGGCGCCTCTATCGGCTTGCGGACCTTCTTGAACCACGCCATGGCTGAACTATATCAATTGTCGATTGGCTTGGCCGTCGCAATCAGGCGCGCGGGACGTAGTAGCGCGTGCCTCGCCCCATGCTCCGAAGCTGCCGCTCCAGATCGGCGAGCGCTTCTTCCCCCCACGAGAGGTCGAACTGGGAGGTTTCGACGACGAGGAGCGGAGTGGCGTTGTAGTGGAAGAAGAAATGGTTGTAGGCCTCGTTCAGCTCGCGCACGTAGTCGTCGCCGAGCGGCTGCCGCTCCGAATCCGCGCGGTCGCGCTCGCGGAGCCGGCGCCTCAGTACATCGGTCGGCGTCTGAAGATAGATGACGAGATCGGGCGACGGCATGTCGGCGGCGAGCAGCTCGTACAGACGCTGGTAGATGAACAGCTCGTTGTCGTCGAGGTTCAGGTACGCATAGATCTTGTCGCGATCGAAGAGGTAGTCGCAGATCGTGAGCTGGCTGAAGAGATCGCTCTGGCGAAGCGCCGACTGCTGCCGGTGCCGCGAGAGGGTGTAGAAGAGCTGCGCCTGGAATCCGGCGCCGGGGCGCTCGGCGTAGAAGTCGGGGAGGAACGGGTTCTCGGTTTCGTCCAGGACGACCGTCGCGTCGAGCCGCGATCCCAGGCGATCGGCGAGCAGCGACTTGCCGACGCCGGCCGGGCCTTCAATCGCGATGTACCGGAAATCGAACGATGGTCTCAAGGACGCGCGGAAGTATAGCGAAAGCGCCGGAACGATTGCGATAGCATTGTCCCTCATGCGCATCGAGCGGATGGAGTTGCGGCTGCTGCGGCTGCCGCTCGTCCGCTTCTTCGAGACGAGCTTCGGCCGGATCTCCGATCGAACGTTTGTGATCGTCACCGTGCACGAGGACGGCGCCGCAGGCTACGGCGAATGCGTGGCCGACGCGAATCCGTTTTACAGCTCGGAGACGACCCGCACGGCGTGGCACGTGATCTCCGAGTTCATCGCGCCGCTCGTGCTCGGACGCGACTTCGCGCATCCCGCCGATGTGTTCCGCGCTCTCTGCGTGATTCGCGGCCACAACATGGCAAAGGCCGCTGTCGAGATGGCGGCCTGGGACCTGTTCGCGCGGCAGCAGGGCCGCAGGCTCGCGGACGTGCTCGGCGGCAACCCTGCAACGATCGCGCGCGGCATTGCGTCCGGCGTCTCGATCGGCATTCAGGATTCGTTGGAGCAGCTGGTCGAGCGCGTCGCGGCCGAGCTCGAGGCCGGGTACCGGCGGATCAAAATCAAGATCAAGCCTGGATGGGACGTCAACGCAGTCGACGTCGTCCGCGCGCGGTTCGGCGAGATTCCCATGATGGTCGACGCCAACGCCGCGTATCGCCTCGGCGACGCGCTCCACCTGGCGCAGCTCGATCCGTACGATTTGATGATGATCGAGCAGCCGCTCGATTACGACGACATCCGCGATCATGCCGCGCTGCAGGCGAAGATCCGGACGGCCATCTGTCTCGACGAGTCGCTCCACACGCCGCGGCAGGCGGAGGATGCGCTCGCGATCGGGGCCTGCCGGATCGTCAACATCAAGCCGGGACGCGTCGGCGGCCACGCCCAGTCGATCAAGATGCACGACGTCGCGGTTGCGCATGGCGCGCCAGTGTGGCACGGCGGCATGCTGGAAAGCGGCATCGGGCGCGCGCACAATATTCATCTCTCGACGCTGCCAGGATTCACGCTGCCGGGCGACGTCGCGGCCAGCCGGCGCTACTTCAGGCCCGATTTGATCGATCCGGAAATCGAGGTTCGATCCGATGGCACGATCGCGGTGCCCGCCGGACCCGGGATTGGCGTTCATGTCGTCGACGAGCGTCTCGACAGAGCGTCCATTGAACGGCTGGAGCTCAAGGCCGCCTAACCTCCATGAATCACACCAGAGCCATTCATCGATCGTTGCTCGCCGCCGCCCTCGTCGCGAGTGGCTGCGCAAGCGCGCCGCCGCTGCCGGTTAAACCGCCGTCGATCCCGTTCGAGCAGAAGATGTCCTGGATGCTTCAGCTGGAGGACCGCCGCCTGCTGCGGCTGGAACCGCCGCCCGCGCCCGCGCCTCCGGCCGTCCCGGCGAAGGGGCGGAAGGTCGCACCAGCGCCGCCGCCAGCTCCTCCGCCCGTCGATCTGACAAACCTCCTCACGGATACCGAGCCCCGCGTACGGCGGCGCGCCGCGCTCGCGATCGGACGCGTTGGACTGCCAGCCGGTGTTCAGCCGCTGGTGGGAGCCCTCTCCGATGCGGACCCCGAAGTCCGCGAGATGGCCGCATTCGCGCTGGGCCTCATCGGCGACGTGACGGCCGCGCCGGCGCTGACGAAAGCGCTTTCCGACAGTTCGCCAATCGTCCGGGGACGCGCCGCCGAAGCGCTCGGGCAGATCGACGCAAAAGAAAAAGATCAGATACATGCCGAGGCGCGCCGCGAGGTCGGCGGCGCCATCGGGCGAATGGTCGCCGAGTACGCGGTGAATCCAGCCGTCACATCGTTGCAGGGTGACGATGAGCAATGGCCGGCGGCGCCGGAGGCCGAAGCGTTCCGCCTCGGCGTATACGCGCTGGTTCGCCTGGGCACGTATGAGCCTCTCGCGTCTGCCGTTCTCGGTCCTGATGGGCGGCCGACGACAACATGGTGGCCGGTGGCGTATGCGTTCGGCCGGATTGCGGACCCGCGCTCGCAACCGATCCTGGCACAGCTGCTGAAGGCACCCGGCAAGTACTCACCGGCATTCGCCGCCCGCGGAATCGGGGCGATCAAGGACGCGGGGTCGGTCGACGCGCTCGTTGCGGTGATGGGCGGCGCCAGCACACCGCCGGAGGTCGTGGTTTCGGCGATTCGCGCGCTCGCGGCGATTGGCGACGGCAGGGCGGCGGCGCCGATCGCGAAGCTCGTGCTCGAAACCACGAACCCGAACATCAAGCTGGAAGGAGTGCGGGCGCTCGGCGCGGCGCATGCGCCCGAGGGGCTCGCGGTCGTGCAGGACCTGCTGACGGATTCGTGGCCCACCATGCGCGCCGAGGCGCTTCGGTCCGCGGCGGCAATCGATCCGGACTCGTTCCTGCTCGTGCTCTCCGGGATGGATCCCGATCCGCAGTGGATCGTGCGTGCGGCCCTCGTCGACGTGCTCGCCGGGTTCAGGCCGGAGATCGCGCTGGAACGCGTCCGCTCGATGCTGCGCGACGAGGATCGTCGCGTGATCCCGTCAGTCCTGAGAGCGTTGCGGCGGTTGAAAGCGCCGGACGCCGCCTCCGTCGCGCTGGCGCAGTTGAAAGAGCCCGACTTCGCCGTGCGCGGCGCCGCCGCGGAGGTGATCGGGGCGCTCAAGCCGCCGGAAGGGCTCGACGCGCTTGCGGCCGCGCTCGCGCTCGCCGAGGGGGACGCGGCGATCGATGCGCGCGCGTCGATCCTCTCGGCGATGGCAGAGTACGGCGGCCCTCGCGCCATCGAGGCCGTCAAGCAGGCGCTCAAGGACAAGGATTGGGCGGTCCGCGTCCACGCGGTCACGCTGCTGGCGAAGCTCGATCCCGCGGGGGATTACCGCGACGCGATCCGGCCGGCGCCCGGCGCGCCGATCGTGCCATACGACGATCCGCAGCTCATCGCTCCGACCTATTCACCGCGTGTGTTCATCGAAACGGCCCGGGGGACGATCGAAGTCGAGCTCACGGTGCTCGACGCGCCGCAGACGGCGAGGAATTTTGCCGCCCTTGCGCGGAGGGGGTTCTTCAACGGGCTCCAGATTCATCGTGTGGTGCCGAATTTCGTCGTTCAGGATGGCGATCCGCGAGGCGACGGCGAAGGCGGACCGGGCTACACGATTCGCGACGAGCTGAACGAGCGGCCGTTTCTCAGGGGCACCGTGGGGATGGCGCTGTCGTGGCGCGACACCGGCGGCAGCCAGTTCTTCATCGCCCATTCGCCGCAGCCGCACCTCGACGCGCGCTACACCGTGTTCGGCCGCGTCGTGAACGGGATGGACGTTGTCGATCGGATTCAGCAGGGGGACACGATCACGCGGGTGCGCGTGTGGGACGGGACGACGATGCAATAAAAAAGGGGGCGCCGATCGCCCCCTTTTTCAGCGGGAGAGGCAGCTTACCGTTTCTTGCCGCCCTTCTTCTTCCCGCCCTTGGCTGCTTTCTTGGCCACTGCTGTTATCCCCCCCTTCAGTGTGGGATCGATCGCGAGGAGCTCTCTCCGCGTTGCAGCGCCGCTGCCTCCTGGCACGTCGGCCTGCTTCCGTCGGCGCCCATCGCCTCTTTGCGCACTCCCTCGCGTGATCGCGCGGGAGGTTGGCATCCAAAAAAATTGGGGGTGTCACCTGTCGACACCCCCAGTCCTCAGGCGGAGCGCTTAGCGCTTCTTGCCGCCCTTTTTCTTTCCGCCCTTTGCAGCCTTCTTCGCCATGATTCCTCCTTGGAACCGGCAGCCCAGCTATTTTTTCGACCGTCGACCGTTACAACAGGTGGGCTGAGCGGACCACCCTCATACAAGATGTAGATTATGGATGAGAAAATCAAACTGTCAAGCATAAAGTGCACGAATTGTCAAAAAAACGCACGCCCGTTGTGTCGGATCGTCGAGATGATGACTGTAGCGGCGCAGTGATCGCGATCGATCGCGCGATCGCGATCAGCGATCGGTGACTTTCAATCGCGTGAGCGCGCGCGCGGCCGCCGCGCGCGTGTCGGCGGCGGCGCCGAAGAGTGCCGCCGCGATGCGGTAGTTCGAAATCGCCCGCTCGCGCTTCCCCTGACGCTCGAGAATCCGCGCCGCTTCGACGTAGGTGTAGCCGAGGATCGGCGCCGGGCAGGTGCGCGCTCCCTTGATCGCCAGGTCGTAGTGGGCGAGCGCGGCCGCGTCGTTCTTCCGCGCCTGCTGCACACGTCCGGCGCGATACCGCGCGACGGGATCCGATCCGTTCAACGCGAGCGACGCGTCGATCGCCGCCGCGGCCGCGGGGACGTCGTTGTGCTCGAGCCGCCGCCATCCGTCGAGCGAGAGCCGGTAAGCCTCCGCGCGTTTGGGATCGGGGGCCCGCCGCAGACGATCGGCGGTCGCGGCCGCGATCTCGTCGACGTCGGGCGAGGGGACCGCCGCGGCGGCCGCGCGATATGCGTCGACGGCGGCGGCGCGCACGCCCAGGCGGTCGTACGCCTCGCCGAGGCGGAGCTCAGCGAGCGCGAGCGAGCCGAACGGTGCCGCGGGACGGACGGCAATGACCGCCTGCAGCTGTTCGATGGCGTCGTCCGTCTGTTGCAGGACCTCGAGCTGGCGAGCCATCCCGAGCCGTGCCTGGACCTCGCTGAGCGCCGGCGCGTTGACGCGCTGTTCGCGCGCGGCCGAAAGCAGCGTCCGCCAGGTCTCGAGGCTCGCAGTCACGTCGTGCTGGTAGATGTCCTGGATCTCCGCCGTCTGGGCGATGAAGAGCGGGTTCGAGGGATACCGCTCGTGGAGCGACCGGAGCAGCTGCAGCGCGCGCGGAGTCTGCCGCTCGTACCACAGATAGACGACGTGGAGCTGGTAGTCGGCTTCTCCCTGGAGCAGCCGGCCGTGGGTGCGGGCGCGGACCATTTCCGCCAGCCCGGCTTTCCGGTCGCCTCCCGGGAGCAGGAACAGAAAGCGCAGGATCTTCGCCGCGGTCGGCGCCACGTCGGCGTAGTACTTGTACATGCCGACGCCGAAGTGCGCGTCTTCGAGCTCCGGGTCGATGGCAATCGCGCGCTCCATCGCATCCTTGATCCGCTTGCCGTCGCGCGCGGCCGACAGCTTTTCGTTGCGCAGCACGCGCCACTGCACGCGCGCGGCGTATGCGGCGCCGTGATAGAACCACGCTTCGGCAGCGTCCGGGGCCCGGGTCGTCCACGCCTGGGTCGTGTCGATGGCGTGCTCCACCGCCTCCGAGAACTCTTCGTCGAGCGATCGGTTCTCCGGATCGAGGAGGATCTGCCACCACAACGCCGTCGCGGCCAGCACGTCGCAGGCCTCCTGCGGGGCCGGACCGCAGGCGCGCCTGAGCTCGGCGTCCACCTGATCGAAACGTGCGTCGAGGATGACGTCGTACGCCCGGATGAGCCCTTCGACCCCGCGAATCCCCGCCTGTTGGTTGCGGGCCGCCGCGGCGGCGCTGACGTGGAGCGCCACGGCAATCATCGCGAGGCTTCGCCGCCGCGGGCGGATCATGTGACGCTGGTGCGGAGCTGCTGCTTCTCGGCGTGGCGCTCCAGGGCGAGCGCGATCAACCGGTCGAGGAGGGCCGGGTAATCCACCCCTGAAGCGGCCCAGAGCTTCGAGTACATGCTGATGGTGGTGAACCCCGGGATGGTGTTCACCTCGTTGACGAAGATCCTGTTGCGTCTGCCGACCAGAAAATCGACGCGGGCCATGCCGGCGCAGTCGATCGCCTTGAACGCCGCAATCGAGAGCCGCCGGATTTCCTCGGCGGTATCGGACTCCAGCTCCGCGGGAATGACGATTCGCGACCCATCGTCGAGATACTTGGCCTCGTAATCGTAGAACTCGCGCGACGGAATCACTTCGCCTGGCACGGACGCCTCGGGCGCATCGTTGCCGAGCACCGCGCATTCGATTTCGCGCGCCGACGGGACGGCGGCTTCGATGACGATCTTCCGATCGAAGTCGCCGGCGAGTTCCATCGCGCCCGTCAGCTGCTCGGCGTCTTTCGCCTTCGAAATCCCGACACTCGATCCCAGGTTTGCCGGCTTGACGAACATCGGGAAACCAAGCGCATCCTGCAGGTCCGCCAGCGTCGTCTCGCGGTTCTGCTGCCATTCGTGGCGAAGCACGACTCGATACGGGCAGACCGGCAGGCCGGCGGCAGCGAATACGACCTTCATGACCGCCTTGTCCATGCCCACCGCGGAGGCGAGCACGCCTGCGCCGACGTACGGAACGTTTGCAAGCTCGAGCAGCCCCTGCATCGTCCCGTCTTCTCCGTACGGGCCGTGCAGGACCGGGAAGATCACGTCGAGGTTCAGGCCGGTCACGACCGCTTCGCCATCTTCGGCGCGGGCGGTGCGGCGATCGATCGACAGGATTGTTTCCTCGCTCGGCCGGGCCATGAGGTGGACCTCGCGTCCGGTTCGACTCGGCCGCGCGGCTTCGAGGCGTGCCTGCTCGATCACTTCGGCGGCCGATATCGCCGTGGGCGCGCGATCGGCGAGCGCCCATCGGCCGTCTTTTTCAATCCGGATTGGGACCGGTTCGTACCGCGTTCGATCCAGGTTCGCGAACACCGCCGCCGCGGACGCGAGCGAGACTTCGTGTTCGCCCGATCGCCCGCCGTACAACACACCAACACGTAGCCGCTTCACACAAGAAAGAATACAGGAGAAGCGCCAGCGGCCCGAGCGAGGCGCGAAGCCGCCGAGCGAGAGCGAGCGGGGGTGGGGCCCGCGAGCCGTGAGTAATGCAGACTGAGACGATATTCTCTTGATCAGTGCCTCCGTTCCAGTTCCGAATCATCGCGCGCGACGGCGCCGCACGGCGAGGCGAATTCGAGACGCCGCACGGCATCGTTCAGACGCCCGCCTTCATGCCGGTCGGCACCCGCGGCGCGGTAAAGGCCGTCACCCATCGCGACCTCGAGGAGATGGGAGCCGAGATCATCCTCGGCAACACGTATCACCTTTATCTGAGGCCCGGCGATCAGCTGATCGCGCGTGCCGGCGGCCTCCACAGGTTCATCGGGTGGGACCGGCCGATTCTCACCGACAGCGGCGGGTATCAGGTCTTCAGCCTGGCGTCGATGCGCCGGATTCAGGAAGAAGGCGCGGAGTTCCGGTCGCATCTTGACGGCTCGCTTCACCTGCTGACGCCGGAGGGGGCCGTCGACATTCAGATGCGGCTCGGCTCGGACATCGCGATGGTGCTCGACGAGTGCG
>Ga0075424_100000820_pt1 | contig 25579 bp, 21 predicted proteins | sample SoiMethybrSBSTD3_FD_75301 | JGI IMG/M metagenome (GOLD analysis project Ga0075424, IMG submission 75301) | Bulk soil microbial communities from a Populus tree surrounding site in Tennessee, USA - Soil MetaG P. TD hybrid SBSTD3 | ecosystem: Environmental > Terrestrial > Soil > Tree plantation... | reverse complement strand
TGGCCAGCGAGGCCCTTGGCTCAGCAAGTGCTGCGGGCACCTCGGCCGGCATCGGCGCGGGCGGCCGTTGCGCAACCTGGGGTTCGTCGGCCACCTCGAGCTCTCCGGGGGTTGAACCCGGGGGGCTTGCAGGCGCTGCCGCTCTTGCCGGCCAGGGGGGCGCCACAAAAGCTCTCGCCTCGTGGGCTCGGGCCTGTTGCTGTCGCGGGGTGTCCTGCGCGGCGAGTTGGCGCTCAGGGCGACTGGCAATACTGGCGCTGCCCGATTCTCCATCGTCCCGACGCCAAAGGATGCGGGCGCCATCTTGGCTCAATCGAAGGCAGTGCACCGCACCGTCGAACCAGCGCCGCCATTTCTGGCACAGGCGATGGCCTGAGATCCACCAGGTGCCGCTGTCGTTCGACGATCCCAACAGGTAGGCGAGGGCGCCCGCGTCGCCCGACATGCGCCCATCCTCGGCATAGGAGATCGGTAGCTTTGTGCCGAGTGGGGTGTCGACCTCAAAGACCGCACCCGCCACCATATGCTTGATCTCATCACCGGAGAGCGCGACCGACCCGGCACGAGCATCCGTTGCCAGCAACATCATGAAGACGCCAACGGCACGCCACAACATGCGTTCCCCCTCGCACTGGACATGCCCGCACTATGCTGCGGATTGATGGGAGGAGTGTGGCAGTCTCCTTTATTTAATGGCCGCGAATGGTCTTGCAGGCGCCGCATGTGCCGGCGCCGAAAGTCTCCATCGCGCGAGCCTCGCCCGATCGCCCCGCCGGTGCCTAGCGCACGCAGTTCTGTTTGCAAGCGTTGGCTTTGCCGCCCTTGCGTACGGCTTTGGCGCTGCAGTCGCAGGGCCTAGCCTTATGGGCGCGTCAGATTGGAACACCGGACATTGCACGCCCAATCGCGAGCTTGGCCGCGGCATCCCCCCTGCAGGCGCTTGCGGGTGCTCCCCTTGCAACGTACATTTCCCCGGCACCTTTCGGTGCCCCTGCAGCGAAAACGTGGCAAGCGCAATCGCGGCTCGGCGCCTGAGATCAGAAATGCGGCGAACGGTTGCCGACCAAGCTCACGCCGCCTGCGCCAGCCTGCACACGACTCCGGCCCAAATTGTTACCTGACCTGGAGCCGGACCACATATTCGACGCGATTCTCGACTGCGGTCCCGGCGGTGGACGTCCAACCAAGGAGGAAGGATGGTCATCTATCTGTTCAGAGACAAAAGCAACGAGGACTATTTTGCATTTTCCACCGATGTAACGGGGCGCAACATCCCGCTCGCAGCAGCGACCACGCAGTGGATGTTCATCGAAGCGCTCAATACCTTGAAGTTCCCCGAGCCGTGGGACATCGGTGACTTCCAGTATGTGCTTGACCACCTACGCGCGCACGGCTTCTACCTGTTCCAAGGCGAATACATTGAGGCGGCGACCTTGGAGCTAGCAAAGCCAAGTGGCCTTATGCGCCACTGACCGGGGCTGCAAGACCGTCTTGGCAGTAGCGGAAGGACGCGACCTGCGACGGCGCGCTGAAGGAACGGCGACCCTTCTCATCGTTTGGTCTTAGTGGCTGTCTGCTTCCCGTCGGTCATCTGGTAAATTTTGTAGGCCGTGTAGGAACTTGATGTCGCTGCGACAGCGGTGAGCCCAACGACGAGTAGCAGCATCCAGCGGGGCACAGGGTCCTCCTCCCAACATCGGCGCCTTGCTCATGCGCGCACGACTGCAGCGTTCCCTCTCGGCGTCGCAGGGCCGCGATTGTGCTCCCCGCAACGATCCGGATCCTCATTACGGGCTCGACCTATAAGGCTTTGCTGCGTGAGTATCAAACCCTTCTCAGGCGCGAGAACGTGCGCGAATGGGCGAGACATATTGAGGTCGCTAGCCGGTGCAACCCGATGGACGGTGAACGCCTCGACGCGGCACATGCTTCAGGATCCCTCGACGCTCCTCTCGCATCGTCCCGTTCCCCTGCTGGCGGCAGCCTCGGCGGCGCCGTGCGCGTCGCTGGCGCCGCGCGCTTGTGCGCTCACTTCGAGTTCGCGACATCCAGCATGGTTTGCACGACTTCGAGCAGCATGCTCTCCGTCGTCGGGCTCAGAGCAAAATATTCCCTCCACGCGGTTTGCTGCGCCAGGCGGAGCCAGGCAAGATAGTCCTGCTGGGTGAATTTGTGATACTTGGCTCCGGCGCGGGTGAAGGTTTCGATGAACTTCTTCTCGGCGTCCTTTTGCGTTTCAGCAAAATAGTCCTCGGAAATTTCGGCCGCGGCTTCGAAGGCTTCCTGCTCAGCCTCGCTCAACGAATCCCAAACCGACTTCGAGATCAGGAGCGGCGTGGCAAACATCCAGATGCCCGGGCTGCCGGCGGTGAAGTGTTTGGCGTGCTCGTAAAGCTTGGCGGAAACAAACGTCTCGTAGGAGGTCAAAGCCCCATCAAGCTTGTCGGCCTGCATGGCGGCGTAAAGCTCGTTCGACGTTAGGTCCACGGGGATGGCGCCGGCCGTCTTCAGCATCATATCGAACAACGGGTCGCCGCCGCGCAACCGCAGCCCCTTGACGGTTTCGGGTCCACCGATTTCACGGTTCCGCGTCACAAAGCCACCCGGCACCCACCACCAGGCCAGGATGTGCACGCCGTTCGCATTGGCGATGGCCTGCAGTTGATCTGAGACCTTGGAATTCTTAAGCGCGCGGGCCGCATCCACGCTCGGGAACAGGCCCGGCAAAACGGCCAGCGAGAATTCGGGGATCTTTTTAACCGCGTAGGGCAGCGGATAGACGCTCATTTCGATCCTGCCCGCCTGTAGAGCGTCGAATTGCTGTTCGGCCTTGAGTTTCAGTGCCAGCTGCGGATGAATTGCGAAGGACATCTTTGGCAAACGCGCCTGAACCTCGCGCACAAAAATGCGTGCCGCCCGGTCACGCGCATCGATTTCGGCCGGCCACTGGTGCGAGATCTTGAGGTCACGGGCGAGGCCCGGCTCGGGGGCCAAGAGCAGCAACAATGCCAAGCAGGCGAACGCAACACGCATGACGCACTCCCTCCATCGGCGCCCCCCGCGCGAGAAATGCGGGCCGACTATCCCCCTGCTTCATGTCATAGTGTGGGCAATATGGCGCCGTGGGGGCCAAACCACGGTCGCTTTTTGCCGCCCTGGCGGAGGCCAAAGGCCGTGCGCCTCTCCCTTGTGGCTGTCCCCCGTCATTTGCCGCGCGGCGCCGCGCGCGCCAAGGGCAACACGGCGGCAGTCCGGCAAGCTGCCGCCATATCGCTAAATTGTCACTTCTTTACGCATTTGCCGGCTTTGTCATCCCACTTCATGTCCTTGGCCTTCGTGCAGTCGGCCTTGGTCTTCGGCGCTTCTTTGGTTTGCGCCAGCACCGGAGTTGCAAGCGCTACGGCGAAAGTCAAAGCGATAGCAGACAAGAGTATCTTCATCGTTTGCTCCCTGGATGGGCCCCGGCGGGCAGGGCGTTCCTAGCACCCAGCTGGCGGCAAAATATGGCGAGCCCTGAGGTCGTGCTCACTGTTCGCTATCCGTGTGGTGGCAGTCGCAGCAAGCCTAAGCACCCACACACCCGCCGCGCTTCACGACCTCGACCTTCGCCGCCCCGATGCCTCTTTTTTGAGCGCGGGGCTCCTCTATCGTTCGCTGCGCCAGGCGCCGAGCAGGAAGACCGTGCGCTTGTTGCGCCTTGGTCCGGCCTGGGCATGAATCTCCTCAAGCGTTTCACTCGACCGGCGCATCAGCCGGCCCAGGACGATCCTGGCGGCGAGGCCGATGGCGATGAAGGATCCAAAATAGATGATGGCCACCACGATGGCCCAAACGGGATCCGACGCTTCGGCCGGAGGCAGCATGGGTTGCATGGGTTGCGTCTACCGACCTTGCAGGATGCCCGAGGCCACCTGATAGTGCGCCACCGTTTCATTGATCCAGGCGGCGCTCCTCGGATCATCGCGCGCAATCTGCTCGCCCGTCTCGCTATTTAGCACGCGCGCCCGTTGCTTCGGCGAAAGCTCCACCAGGATGCCGTTTTCCATATGCCCGACAGTCAAGTAGTTGGCCATCAGGGCGCGCTGATGGTGCCGCCCCTCGGTCAGAATATCCTGTCCGAAAAAGCGTGACGTGTAGCTGACCTGGAGAAGGGCGAGGATGGTCGGGCCAACATCGATTTGTGAGGCGACGTTGTCGATCGTCTCCGGTGCGATCAGGCTCGGCGCATAGAAGATCAGGGGGATGTGATAGTTGTCCGGCGGCAGATCGGTGCGTCCGCGCGCATGCGATGTATGATCGGCAATGAAAACAAATAGGGTATCCTTGAACCATGGCCGGTCCGCTGCCTCTGCCATCAGCTTGCCGATCGCCCAATCCGCGTACTTGACCGCCCCCTCGCGCCCTGAGCCGGAAGCAATATCGATCCGACCGGATGGGTACGTGAATGGCCGATGGTTTGACGTCGTCATGACGTGCGCGAAGACCTTGCCACCCGCGGCAACGCGCCCATCGATCTCGCGCAGGAGCAGCTTGAAAAGGTCCTCATCAGCTACGCCCCATATGGTTTCGTGCGAGATTTCAGTTTTTCTGAGCGAGCTGCGGTCGACGACCGTGTAGCCGTTGCCACCGAAGAAATCCTGCATGTTGTCGAAGTAGCTGTAGCCCCCATAGATGAAGAGAGGCTCGTAGCCCTCCTCCTTGAGCACGCCGCCGAGCGTCTGAAAGCCCTTATTGTTCTTGCGCGTGAGCACGGCGTGCCCAGGCGTGGGCGGTATCGAAAGTGACAGCGCTTCGAGCCCACGCACGGTCCTGGTGCCCGTGGCATACATGCGTGTGAACTTGAGCCCTTCGCCCGCCAGCCTGTCCAGGTTGGGAGTGAGCCCCATCCGACCACCGAACGAGCCCACGAAGTCGGCGCCCAGGCTTTCCATGGTGACGAGGACGACATGCATGCGCCGCGGCGGACCGTTGGCCGCGACCTTGCGTTCGAGCGGGTGGGCGCCGTCCGTGAAGACGCTGGTCGAGTGCGCCTCCTCGAATTCATCGCGCATCTCCAAACGCGCCGCGCGCTCCGGCATCGTGATGTAGAAGGTATGATAGTCGAGATCATTGTTGCGAAAAGCGCGGACGAACTCGTAGTAACCATTCCCGGCCAGTTCGCGAGCCGCGGCCGTCGCCAGCGCCTCGCGGGGTTGATCGCCAAGGAGCAGGAACGATGCCACGGGCGCGAGCAGAAGCGTGCCGGTCAGGAGCAATCGGGTTGGCAGGCTGCCGGCGTGGGCGACCGCAGCGGCCCACAGTGGGCGCCGCGCCAACCAGAACACGCTCGCGGAGGCAATCACGACGCCGGTGAGAATGGGAATGACGGGGAAAGACTGGCGAATGTTGCCGAGGGTCTCGCGCGTGTAGATAAGATAGTCGACCGCGATGAAATTGAAGCGCGCTGCAAACTCATTCCAAAAAAGGCCCTCCGCCACGGCGGTAAAGAGCAGAGCGAAAACAGCGGCCGCGACCAAGGCAGAGCCAAGGATTGCATGCGCCTTGCGGCCCCAGCGATGGTCGGGCAGCAGGAGCGCGGCGAGTGCAAAGGGAATGAGAAGATAGCTGAGCGCAGCCAAGTCATAGAGCAGCCCTACTGCCATGATCGGTAGCATGCGCCACGGCATGACGTTCGACAGATCGCCTTCGAAGGCAAGAAGTCCCAGCCGGGTGAGCGTATTGCTCAGCACGAATAAGCCGGCGACCCAAACCAGCGTCAGGTAGCGGGGTGCCCGCCTCCGCAGAATGCCAAGCATGTCCAATCCCCCAGTCGCCATCTGCCCCTTGCAGTGCAAGGTTAACAGAGATTTTGAAGCAATGCGCGCCCCTGGCTCCGGGCCCAGCCCAGCGAACCCAGCGCCACCGCCCGGCTTCAGCGGGAGCTGGCGGGTCGAACGAATAGGACCGCCAAGGCGCCAGCCAGGGTCAGCAAAGCCAGCAGCAGCCATGCTTCGTTGACGGCCTCCACCATGGCCTGCCGCCGCACCGCCCCCTGCACAAAGGCGAGAACCTGCGGGTCGACAGGCGTGCCAGGCACGTGCGCCAAAAACCGCTCGAGCGGCAAGCCGACGCGCTGGGCGGTCGCCCCATCACCTTGCGCCAGGGCGTCCCCCAAGCGCTGGGCGATTTCCGGCGTGCGCGCGTAGAGCAGCGTATCGATGAGGGCAAGCCCGATCGCCCCACCGAGGTTGCGCAACAGATTGAAAAGCCCGCTCGCGTTGGGCACCGCCTCCGGCGCTTGGTGCCCAAGCGCAAGACGGATCGGTGGCAAAAGGCAAAACATAATTGCCGCGCCGCGAATGATTTGCGGCACCAGCATGGCATCGAAGTCCGTCGCGCGCGTCTGCGCGGCGCTCGAGACCAAACCCAAAGCGAATAGGGCAAAGCCAGCAGCGGTCAGCAGCCGGGCGCTGGCGCGCCGCTCGATGGCGACCGCGAGCGGCGCCACGACAAGCTGGGCCGCGCCCATCACCATCATGGTCTGGCCAATCTCGAAGGCGGAGTGATGGCGCACGAACGCCAGGAAGACAGGCACAAGATAGATCGAGCCGTAGAGGCCGACCCCCAAAATGAAACTCAGGAGACAGGCGAGCGCGAACTTGGGATCGGCCAGCGCGCGCAGATCGACGATGGGATGCTCGGAAGCCAACGTGCGGCGGGCGAACAGCGTGCCGGCGCCGATCGTCACAGCAAGCAAGCCCGCAATGGTCGGCGACATCCATCCCGCCTGCGGCGCTTGCCTTAGCGCGACCTCGAGACAGGCCAGCGCGCCTGCCATCAGGGCAAAGGCGGCAAGATCGAGGTTGCGCCAAGCCGAGGCTTCGGCGGGCTCGGAGGGCAGAAGCCCGAGCGCGGCAATCGCCGCAACACCGGGGACGACGTTGATCAGGAACAACCAGGGCCATGTGTAGCTATCGGTAATCCATCCCCCCACAAACGGTCCGATGGTCGGGGCCAGGACGGCAAGGACCCCCGCGATGGTCGTCGCCAGCGCCTGACCGCGACCGGGAAACAAGACAAAGCCGGCGGCAAAAACCTGCGGGATCAGCAGCCCACCCGCCAGGCCCTGCAACAGCCGCCAGACCAGGAGGGCACCGAATGTCGCGCTCAAGGCGCAGCCGATCGAGGCCAGAATGAATGCCGCCATCGAAAGCACCGCCAGCCGTCGCAACCCCAAGGCGCGCGTGAAAAGGCCCGTTAGCGGAATGGCAACCACCTCGGCGATCAGGTAGCCCGTCTGAATCGAACTCATCTGCTCGGCGGGGATATTGAGGGCTGCACGGATCGTGGGCAGTGATGCCGCCACGACCTGAACGTCGAGAACAGCCATGAACATGCCCACACACAGGGCGCAAAAGGCAACCCAGGTCCCGATGGCGGGCGCGCGGTCGATGCTGGACGCCGTCATTGATCCACAAGCGCCAAGGGTTGGTTTCGGCGCAGAGCCGCATCTTCCTCACGGATGCGAAGCGAAAGGATGATGGCATTGAGGGCCGTGAAGGCCAGCGCAAAGGTGATGAGACCGAAGGCCAGGGGAAGCACGAGGATTTCAGCGGCAACGATGCAATAATTGGGGTGGCGCAGAAAGCGGTAGGGACCCGTGGCCACCAATGCTGCGCCGGGCAAAACGATGACACGCGTCGTCCACCGTTCGCCCAGCGAGAGCAAAACCCACAGCCGTGCACATTGCAGGAGGCCAAAGATGCCGAGCAGTGGCAAGCTGGCGGCACTCGCGGGCGCCAAAATCCAAAGGCCCAGCAGCCAAGCTGCATGCAAACCAACCATGGGCAAATAGTGCTGCCGGCCCACTTCCACGGCGCCTTGAGCCAGCAACCGGCGCGTATTGCGCCGGGCCAACCCAAGTTCGCAGAGACGTTCAGCCGAAACGAAGCTCAGAACCGCGAGCGCGAGCGGGTTTGCTGCGCTCCAAGCATCAAGCAGTGAAGCGATCACGGCATCCTCCGCAGGTACGATCCTGCCCGCTGACCAGGGCGTGCTGCGACCCCGGACAGGCCTGCGGCTCACGTTAACCTAGCCAACATTGGGGGTCATTACACGTCATCGCGGATGCCACGGCGATCACGCCATCGTGGCTGGTTCTGCCACAATATTAGGGCACATACTAACGGCCTGAAGTTGACGTCGGGACACGCGGATGCAGCAGCGGCTGGCCGGTTCGGCAGTTCACGGCGATCCACGCTGTCGCTTGGACGTGGAGATCTTGGCGGTGGCCACGGCCCATCCTGTCCACAAGGTGGAGCAGGCTGAAGCCTTCAAACGCGCGAAAGGCATTTTTCCGCACCTGGCAAGACTAGAAGCGCTTTACAGCAATACGGGCATCGAGACGCGTTACTCCTGCGAGCCCTATCAATGGTGTCAGCAGGAACACGGCTGGGCCGACCGCACGGCTACGTTCCAGCAGCACGCGGTGGCGCTTTTGGAGGAGGTGGCGGTAAAGGCCGTGCAAAAGGCCGGCCTTGTGCTGGCCGATATCGACATGCTCGTCGTCAACACCATCACTGGACTTGCCATTCCAAGCCTGGATGCGAAATTGATGAACAGGCTTGCCTTCCGTCGCTCGGTCGAACGCTTGCCGATCTTCGGTCTCGGTTGCGGCGGCGGGGTCGCCGGCCTTGCCCGGGCCGCGCGCTTCGCCGCGGGCATGCCGGGCGCCAACCTCCTGTTCTTGACCGTCGACCTTTGCAGCCTCTGTGCGCGGCCCAATGATCCGAGCCTCGCCATGTTTGTTTCGGCGGCGCTTTTCGGTGACGGCGCGGCGGGCGTCGTCTTGCGCGCGGACAGCTGCCGCGATGCGCCCTCGCCACGGCCGGGCTCGTCTGCCCGGATCCGCGCGGTGGGAGAACATTGCTGGCGCGACAGCGAACACATCATGGGATGGGACATCAAAGAGGATGGGTTTGGCGTGGTGCTCAGCCCGGAGCTACCCGGTCTCATGCGCCGCGAACTGCGGCCCGCGCTCGACGCATTCCTCGAGCGCGCGGGTTTCCGGCTGAGCGACTTTACCGGCTTCCTCTTCCATCCCGGCAGCCAAAAGATCTTGGAGACCGCCGAGGACATTTTAGGCATTGAGCGCGCTCGCATCGCCCACTCCTGGGATGTTCTGCGCCACTACGGCAACATGTCATCGGTCACGGCCCTGTTCGTCCTGCGGCAAGCGCTGGAAGCTCGTGCGAGCGGCTTGCACCTGCTCGTCGCTTTTGGTCCGGGCTTCTCGGCCTATTTTGCCGTGGCCGAACTCTAGAGCCGGTGTCTGCGGCAATGGCTCGACCCTGGCGGACAGAGCCTCGCAGGCGGCAGACGCATCGGCGCGCTGGCGAAGAAAGAGCGCTGGCAGTTGAGCTCATCACGGCCACGCCGACCTGCCTCTGAGGGCACGGCCCTGCTGGCTAGCCCGGCAATTCATAACCGATGGCGGCTTCAAGGTCGCAGGTCTTGCGCACGGCAGGCCGCGCCAGCATGCGCTGATAGTGTCGCTGCAAATTCGGAAACTCGTCGGCTGGCGGCCGCAAGGAGTTGTAGAAGCGCCAGTACAAACGAAAAAGATGAATGTCGACGATCGAGTAGCTTTCGAGGGCCCACGTCTGCTGGCCGAGCCGGCAATCCGCCAAGGCGTAGATGCGCCGAGCGTAATCCAACCCCCGCGCTCGCGCGGGATGGAGGGTCGCCGCAATAAAAGACATCCAGGCGATCGCCTGGGCGTCGGCCTCCTGATCATTGATCGGCAGCAAGCCCGCGGCCGGGAAGCGTTTCGCGAGATAAAAAAGGATCGCCGCAACCTCGGTCAGCGGGCGACCGTCGATGAGCAGCGTTGGCACTTTGCCTTCGGGGTTGAGTTGCAGGTAGGCCGCGCTTCGATTTTCTCTTCTGGCAAAGGATAGGGCCTTCGCCTCGAATGCAACTCCAATCTCATGCAGGGCGATATGTGGTGCCATCGAGCTGGAACCGGGGGCGAAATAGAGCGTCAGCATGAACGTAACTCCAGGAAAAGCGCGACGCACATGAGCGAAGCTCGTGCGGATAGGCCCCGCACGGCAACGGCACTATCTTACGCGAACGTCAATGTGAACATCGCCCCACCCATCGGCGATCGCGCAAGCTGCAGCGTAGCCCCGTGCAAATCTACCGCTTCGCGCACGATGGCCAAACCAAGTCCGTATCCCCCAGTTGGCCCGTTTCCTCGGCGGAACGGCTGGAAAAGTTGCTCACAACTTTCGGGCGGAAGCCCTGGTCCACTGTCTTCCACGGTTGCGCATTTGCCGGGCCCGGCGGTCACGCGTACGGTGGTTCCATGCGGCGTGTGCCTGACCGCGTTTTCTACCAGGTTCACCAGTGCGTCGCGCACGGCGACGGGGTCTCCTAACAGGCTACCCGAGCCCTCGACGCGAACCTGCAAATCGTGTTCTCGGGCCGCTGCCCAGCCGCGCAGTCCTTGCACGGCATCCTCGGCGACGGCGCCAATGTTGAACATGACGAAGTCGGGTGCCTCAATGGTTTGCAGTCGGACCAAGGTGAGAAGACGATCCACTGTTGACGACATGCCGACAACGTCTCTTTCAATGCCTCGCGCGCGCGGGGTGTCGATTTTTTCGAGTTCGAGCATCATTGCCGCTAACGGCGTACGCAGTTGGTGGGCGGCCCTGGCCATGAAATTTTGCTTGGAGCGTATGTGATCACTCGCACCTTGCAGCAAGCGGTTGATAGCAACTGCGAATGCCCTGGCTTCTCGCGGAATGCCGGTGAGGTCGATACGTTGCTGCGGGTTACTGGGATCAACTTTTGCAGCCTGTTGCGCCGCGCGCGCTAAGAAGTTCAGGGCACGCCGTACCGTCACTAGCGTAGCCATTGGGATCAATAGGGTGAACGGGAGGATTGGCAGCCACAAGTCCTCGAGGGTCTCGTAGGCGACGATCCACCAGTGAATGCCGGCTGGATCTCCCAGCGTTGCAACCTCGATGACGACATCATGCCCGCCCACGTGGAATAGTTCGCCGCCCGCAAAGTAGAATGGATTTGCGCCATCTAGCTTCCGGAACCAGAAGGCAGAGTGGCCGGGCCCAGGTAGAGTTTGGCTGGGAGTTAGCTCGTTCAACAACGAAGCCTGTGATGCGGCAATGAGCCGGCCGGTACCCTCGACGATGCGAAAGGCATACTGCGCGGGGTATGTCTGGTAATGCGACGCGTTGTTGGGCAGCTCGAACGATACTCCGCTCGGCTGCGCCGAAACGCCTGCAAGAAGCCACCTTATTTCGCGTTTGACGTGTCCTAAGGACAGATCCTCATAGTCGAAATAATTGTGGCCGATGACCATTGCCAGCTGCATGATGCTGGTGGCCAGGGCGATGAGACCAACCTGGACAGAGATTCGCCTGGCCAAACTCGGCCGTTCGTCCCCTACTCGGCTTGTCACGATTGAATTTCCTTAAGGACGTAGCCGACGCCTCTCACCGTTTCTATGGTCACGCCACTACCTTTGTCGGCAAGCGCCTTTCTCAACCGATAGACAATGACCTCAATGGCGTTGGCGGACAGAGCATGGTCGAAGTCTGACAAGGCTGCCTCGATCACAGCCTTTGCCACGGTGCTACCCGCCCGGACCATAAGAAGCGTCAACAATCGTCGCTCTCGCCGACGCAAGTCAAGACTGTCGCCGTTCACTTGCGCTTCGCCCGTCTCGGAGTTCACGCTAAGCGCGCCGGCCTGGAGCATGCTGGCGCGCATCGATTGCGGCCGCCGCAGTAGAGCCCGGATCCGCGCCAGCAGCTCCGCTTGATGGAACGGCTTAACCAGATAGTCGTCGGCTCCTCCTTCGAGCCCGCTTACGCGCGCGTCGATCGCGGCTTTAGCCGTGATCACCAGAATGGGCGCTTGGCACCCTTCGCTCCGCAGCTCTCGAATAAGGGTTAACCCGTCACCATCGGGAAGGCCGAGGTCAACGATCAAAAGATCGTACCGCACAAGTGCTGCTGCGCTGCCAAATGCCGCCGCCGTCCCAACGGCGTCAACGAGGTATTCGTGCGCTCGCAGCGTATCGCTCACGACCCCCCGCAGGCGTTCATGGTCCTCAACGAGCAGTATCCGCATGAGCATAACTCCCCGGTGTGGTCCCCGGACCCAGCATAGGCGCGGAATTCTCGTCTGAATGAGTTACGCGAGTGTCGGGACAGGTTCCTGTAAGCAACAGATGCGATGGCTGGCAAGAGGCCCTAGCAGAAACCCGGTTCGGGCCATAAGAATGGGGCCGGATTCGCGGAGTAACGACGTGCAGAAAACCATAAAACCCCGCACCGTCTCGGGCCTGAGGGACTATGCTTCGAAATGGCCAGCCCCAATAATTGCGGGGCTATTCGTATTTGCGTGGCTTGCGGCGACGTCATGGATGCGTCCATTGTCGCTTCCCGATGAAGGCCGTTATGTGGGGGTTGCATGGGAAATGGCCAGGTCGGGAAACTGGCTTGTGCCAACCCTGGATACGCTTCCCTATTTTCACAAGCCGCCGCTGTTTTATTGGCTGACCGCCGGAGCCATCTCGCTCTTTGGGGCTTACGAATGGGCGGCCCGCTTACCCACTGTGCTCGCAGCGAGCGGTGCGGCTTTGGCGCTGTTCGTATTTTTTCGGCGTTGGGTGGATGAAAAGACCGGCCGTATTGCCGTGCTTATCCTCGTCACAATGCCGTTCTTTTTCGGCGGCTCGCAGTTCGCAAACATGGACATGCTCGTCGCTGTTTGCATCTGCCTGTCAATTCTTTGCGCCGCCGAGGTCGTGCTCGCAGTCAAGCATAGTCGCCCTTCGCACCCTCTCGCCTTGGGCGCCGCCTATTTGTTCGCCGGCCTCGGGCTGCTGTCGAAAGGGCTTATCGGTATTGTGATTCCATCAATAGTCATAGGTTCTTGGCTCATTGCGATGCGACAACCGCGCCTGCTGCTCAAATTATATTCGGGTGGCGCATTGATACTGTTCCTTGCCATTGCAGTGCCCTGGTTCTGGATCACGGAGCTGCGTTATCCGGGATTTCTCGACTACTTCTTCATTCACCACCATGTGCAACGATATTTGACGGGCAACTTCAATGGCCATCAACCGTTCTGGTTTTACGTACCCGTTTTCGCAGCCGTCACACTGCCATGGTCCGCGTTTCTTCCGTGGGCTGTGCGTAGCACAGGCGAAGACCGCAGAATCCGGGACCTGCATTTGTTAATGTGGATCTGGCTTGCCGCAGTTTTGATATTCTTCTCGATTCCACAATCTAAGCTCCTAGGATATGTGCTCCCAGCTACTCCAGCACTAGCCGGCTTGGTTGCACTCAGCACAGTGAACCGCGCGAATACCTATTTTGGCAGCTGGCGCAATGTTACCGGCAACGCACTCATCGGTGCCGTTGTGAGTCTTGCTATTGTCATCGGGTATGCCATCCACTACCGGCACGACATCAGCCGTGTTGCCAGGCAAATCCGCACCGAAGTTGAAGCGGGCGACCATTTGGTTGCGATCAAACACTACCCGTTCAGTCTGTCGTTTTATCTGCACAGTGTGCAACCCATCAGCGTGGTCGATGACTGGAACCCAGCATCGGTGATGGGGCGGGATAATTGGCGCAAGGAGCTCTACGAAGCCGCGAAGTTTGATCCGCGGCGCGGTGCCAATCTCCTGCTCAAGGATGCAGAACTCGCCAAGGCATTCTGCGGCGGCCGAACGTGGGTCTTCAGCGTTGAGACGGCCCACGCCAGTAAGCTTGGCGTCTCTCTCTTAAGTTCAGCTGAAGATGGTTGCTAATTTACAAGCGACGCTTCCTGGCCGTCGAAAAGACGTCTAAGTTGCCAGTCGCGTCGCCCCTCGATAGTAGTGCAAGGCTACCCAGCGGTTGGGAGAGGCGTGCAGCGCGTATTTTGCGCAATCAGGCTTCGCTTGCGGCCAACTTCTGATGCTGGCTTTGCTCGCGACGCAAGCGGAGTGCTGCGAGCATACGCATTCGTCGCGTGCAAGGGCCGAGTTCCCGAAAGTATGAGCAGGACGACAAGGTTGGGAGAGACCATCTATTGGCTCGGCTGCGTGGCAGCCATGCCGCTAGCTTTTTGCGCGCTGCATGCGGCGGCAGCTCTAATCGGATTTTTCGGCGGTACGATCGATCCCGCCGAGACGGAGATCTTTGCAGAAAGCGCGGCGACTTTGGCGTTGTTTCGGCTTGCTGGCCGGATCGCCCGTTCCGTTCTAGGAGGGAGCTGAAGTCGCCCCGCGGGGTTGCTGAAGTCGCCCTGCGGGGTTGAGGTGAGATCGGGTGCCTGCGTGCTTGCCTAGAACGGCCGCAATGCTTGTGAAGCTCATTCCAGCCAAAACGCTGAGCGTTTCGGCAATGCCGTCACCCTCGTGCTGCCATTCCCAATGGGCCATGATGGCCCGGTCTGGTCAGCACCTTTGCGAGCGCTTCACGCGCCGCCTGAAAAGCAAGATTGTCGCGCGATACTGCCTTTAGGCCTTTGTGCGCGCAAGCCTTCGCCGGCGCGCCGCGGCGCGGTTTTCTTGAAACCAGAACACCAACAAGACCAAAACGAGAAATGCCGTAAATCCCACGAACCCGTAAGCCAAGACCCTATACATAAAAGCGCTCCCTGACGGACGCGTTGCCTGCCCGACACCCTAACGCCACCCGAAGCCTCAGATAGGGCCGCCAGGCCTGGTGGCTCTCGGTCCCTTGGACCGTCCAAAGTGCGCGCGCGTCTTGCCCCTTCGGCCGCTCGTCCCCCCGAAACGATCCGACTGCCGCCAATGCCGAGCAGGACGTCTTTGACCTCGCCAGAATACCACTTGCAGCCTCGAAGGTCACGCCGGGCGGATCCTCGGCGATCGAGCCCAGCGATGGGCACCGCGGCGATTTAAAGACAAGCGCGGCGGGATCACCTGCGTGCTAAGCTGACAGCAGCTCTTTGGCCTGCTTGTGCAAATGGCTGGGATTCGGCCGAGCCGCGAAACCGCGGCATGGCACCTGCGTGCAAACCCGCCGAACGAGCCGCTCGTTCAGCTGCCCAAAGGCTCGCGATCGTGCTTTGAGCGGCACGTGGCGCAGCCCTTGCCGCGGGCCCGGGGAACGGCTTCCCGTCGTGGGCAAAGGCCCTAGGGCAGACCTCGGTCAATGCGGCACGGCAACCGGCCCATGGTTTGAGCCACGGCTCTAGGGACGGGATCGCGAGGCAAGGGGCTTGTCGCGCGCCCCTTCATGACTTGTTGGAGCTCGTCGCCCCGACGGGCGGCGTCAAGCCACGTACGACAAACCGATTCATGCGTCTGGTGAAAGAGGCCGGATCCTCGGGGACATCGCCGTCGAGGATGAGCGCCTGATCGAACAGCAGCTCGCAGAGGTCGGCAAGATCCGGGCTGGCGGCAAATTTCGCCTCGGAAATGCCCTTGACGAGGGGATGGCCGGTGTTGATTTCCAGGATGGGTTTGCTGCCCACGCTCTGCTTTTGCAATGAGAGCAAGCGCTGCAACTCCCGATCGGGACCCTGCCCACTGGCAACAAGGCACGCGGCGCTGTCAACCAAACGATTGGAGGCGCGCACCTCGGAAACTCGATCGCCAAGCACACCCTTGATGGTGGCGAGCAGGACAGCGCTATCCACCGCGGCCGGCCCGGGCTCGCCCTCCGCCGGCTTGGCCGGCGTGCTCTCGCCGAAATCCACATCCCCTTGGCTCAGGGACTTGAGGGACTTGCCCTCAAAGCTGAGCGCCAAGGACGTCCAGAAAGCATCCACCGGATCGGTGAGGAGCAAGACCTCGATCTCTCTGGCGCGGGCGGCCTCCAATTTTGGATTTGCCTTGAGCCGATCAATGCTTTCGCCAACCAGGTAGTAGATCTCGGACTGGCCGGGCTTCATTGCGGCAACGTAGTCTTGCAGGGAACGCAAGCTCGCGTCCTTGGTCGAAGCAAAGCGCGCCAGCGACAGGAGCTGGTCGCGGCGCTCCGGATCTTCGTAGATGCCCTCCTTCAGCACGCTGCCGAAGGCTTCCCAGATCTTGGCGAATGCCGCGGGGTCTTTGCTGGCGAGCGTCGCAAACTCAGCGAGCAACCGCCCGGAGACGGCCTTGCGAATCTGCGCGAGCTGCGGATTGTTCTGCAGCATCTCGCGAGAGATGTTGAGAGGCAGATCCTCACTATCGATCACCCCGCGCACGAAGCGGAGATAGGGCGGCAGCAATTCCGCGTCATCGGTGATGTAGACACGGCGCACGTAAAGCTTGATGTGGCCTTTGCGCTCCGGGCCAAACAGGTCAAAGGGCCGTCTTGATGGCGCAAACAGCAAGACCGCGTAGCTGAGCCTGCCCTCTGCCTTGTAATGCAAGGTCAGGGCAGGTTCGTCGAATGCGGCCGCGAGCCCTTGGTAGCTCTTCTTGTATTCCTCCGGCTTAATTTCGGACTTGGAGCGCTGCCACAGCGCGCTGGCTTCATTGATCTGCTTGGCGTTGCCATCGGCCGATCTGAGCTCGATCGGAAACAGAATGTGATCGGAATAAGTCCGCACGATGCGCTCGATCTCATGCTGCTCGAGATAGCGTTTGGCGTCCTCCTTCAGATGCAGCACCACTTTGGTGCCGCGCACCAAGCTGGCAGCTTCCGCCGGGCTGGCCCGCGCAATGTCGAAGCCGCCGCTGCCGGATGCGCGCCAGATCCAGGCGTCGCTGCTACCAGCGCGTCGGCTGATCACTTCGATTTTGTCAGCCACCATGAAGGCCGAATAGAAGCCTACGCCAAATTGTCCAATAAGGCTGGCACCATCCTTGGCTTCGCGCAACCGGCTCATGAACGCACGCGTACCGGAGCGCGCGATGGTTCCGAGATTGTCAACGAGTTCCTGACGATCCATACCGATCCCGGTATCTGCAATCGTCAAGCTGTTGGCGCTCGTGTCGGCAGCGATTTCGATCGCCAGCCGCGCACCGTCGCTCATCAGCTCCGGTTTGCTGATCGCCTCATAGCGCAGCTTGTCGCAGGCATCCGAAGCATTCGAGATCAGCTCGCGCAGGAAGATGTCGGTCTCCGAATAGACCGATCGCACCATCAGGTGCAAAAGTTCGCTCACCTCCGCCTGGAAGGCATAGCTCTGTGCACCGGGTTCAGTCCCACTCATGCCGTTTCGTCCGTCGTCGTCGATCCCCTAGGGGAGGGCCTCGCGGCTGCCGCCAAGCGGGCAATTGCAGCCCCTCGGGCGGCGTTCTTAGGCGAAGAGGGTGGTGGCAGGCAATGCCTTTCGCCACATTAGCCTTGCCTCCTCGGCGGCAGCGCTCCCGGTCCCGGGACGGTAGGCCGCTGCGCCCGTCGATTCGAAGGTGCGGCGTCATAAGCTTGTCAGGTTTGCCTCCCAGGGAAGCCGAAGCGAGGCACGAGGCCGCTGCCAAAGAGCTGGCAAGGCCCAAGCGCGCGTCAAGATAATCGCGGGGGAAATCTCAGTTCTTGTCCGTCCGATCGGGCCAGGGCGGAAGCGGTGGCAGCCCGAGCACCTGGCGAACCGGGGCGAAGGACCGGCGATGAACGGCCGAGGCGCCGAGCCGTTTCAGCGCTTGCAAGTGCTCCGGGACGGGATAGCCCTTGTGCTGGAAGAAGCCGTAGCCGGGATGGGCCGCATCTAGTTTGTGCATCACTGCATCCCGCGCGGTCTTGGCCAGGATCGACGCCGCGGCAATCGACATGCTTTTCGCGTCGCCTCTTATGATGGCCTGCTGCGGTATCTTGAGGTCACGCAAACGTCGGCCATCGAGCAGAGCATGATCGGGTGCACGCGCGAGACCCTCGAGCGCGCGACGCATGGCAAGCTGTCCCGCCCAATAGATGTTTATGGTGTCGATCTCCTCGACCTCGGCGAAGCCGATGGACCACGCCGCCGCCCGTTCCTTGATCTCCGCCGCGAGCCGATCGCGGCACGTCGCGTCGAGTTTCTTTGAATCGTCGACCCCCAGGATCCGGGACCCCGGCGCAAACACGACCGCGGCCGCGGCCACGGGGCCCGCCAACGGGCTCATGCCCGCTTCATCGACCCCCGCCACACGCAACACCCCCGTCGCCCACAGCGCCCACTCGTAGCGCAGCAGGTGCCGCAATCGCTGCCCCTCCGAGCGATTTTCAAAGCGACGGCGCGCGACGGCATCCAGAATCGCCTTGGCACCCGCGCGCTGGTCTGCCCTTAATGCCGCCTCCGTCGCGGCATCCAACGCACGACCCTCGATCACGTAGCGAAGTCGGACCTGAGCAAGTGCAAGCCGTGTCACGGCTGGCACTGTAATTCAAAATTGAGGCCTCGCAACCGCGCGGTATACAGAAAGCGAACGGACCAACGCCCCACGCCTCGTCGCCACCGCGCGATCGGCCCGCCGAGCACGCGCGCGCATGGGCCACAAGATGCCTGCCCATGTGGCTAGTAGACGCAGCCGGCCTGCCGGCACATCTAACGTGCCTGATCAGGAGGTCCCCATGAGCCAAGAAATCGAGAATGTGTCGGCGAGGCTCGAAGCCATGGTCGCCGGTTTGGCGCCCAGTCTGGTCTCGGTCTCATCGGATCGAATGCAAGCGTCCGGTTTTGTCTGGCGTGCAGGTCGCGTCGTGACCTCAGACGAGGGTGTCGCCGAAGACGGCGAGGTTCGTATCGCGCTGCCAGGCGGTGAAACCGTTGCGGCTGAGATTGTGGGGCGCGATCCCAGCACCGCCGTTGCCTTGCTCAAAATCGAGCGCGCGGACCTGCGGCCGGTCGCCATGGCCGCTGTTGTCCCTTCACCCGGCGCCCTGGTCGTTGCCGCCGGGGCCGAGGCCGGAGCTCCGACCGCAGCGCTGGGCTTGGTGGCGCTGGCTCGCGGGCCTTGGCAATCGCTGCGCGGTGGGGAGATCGACGCGCGCATCGAGCTCGATGCACGCTTGCGTCGAACCGCCGAAGGCGGTCTTGCCCTCAACGCCGCCGGGCAGGCCTTCGGCATGACGGTATTCGGTCCGCGCCGGCGCGTCCTGGTGATCCCGGCCGCCACCTTAAGCAGGGTCGCGGCGAGGCTCGAGGCGCATGGGCGTATCCCGCGCGGCTACTTGGGCCTTGGGTTGCAGCCGGTGACGATTGAGGGTGGCGGTTCGGGTATCATGGTGATGAGCGTCGATCCAAAGGGGCCGGGTGCGGCGGCTGGCATTCACCAGGGCGATGTCCTAATAAGCTGGGACAGCAAGCCGGTCGGTGGGCTGCAACCGTTGCTGCGTTCGCTCGGGCCGGACAGTGTGGGAAAGCTGCTGGTGCTGGAACTGCGCCGGGGAGGCGAAACGCGCCAGGCGAAGCTGCAGATCGGCGAGAGGCCACCCGCGTGAGGGAAGTCGCCGCACGAGCCCGACTGAGAATGGCCATCGACGTGGCGAGCTCCACTTTGCTCGATCGCATTACGGCGGCCTTGAGCAATTTGGAGGACATCGAACTCGTTGGCAAAGACAGCGAAGCCGACGTCATGGTGGTCGCGGTCGATGCCGCTGCGCGCGAGGGGAAAGCGGACGTCCAGTTGACGGCGCGCGAGCTGGAGGTGCTCGCCCTATTGGCGGAAGGCGCCTCCAACAAGCTGATTGCACGGCGCCTCGGCATCTCCGCCCACACCGCGAAGTACCACGTTGCGTCATTATTGGACAAGCTCGACGCCGTCAGCCGCACGGATGTGGTGGCCAGCGCCGCCAGGATCGGCGTCCTGCAACTGTGAGCCTGGTGTGCCGGCGTTCAGGAGCTTGCGCTGACACCGAAAGCCCTCAATTGAGAACCGCCACGCGCGATAGGCCCGCTTCGCTTCGGCCAATGATCCTTGCCGCCGGGTAGCCGGATTTTTGGATGGCAGCAGTGATCCCCGCGGCGCGCTGAGGGGCACAGGCGAGCAGCAGCCCCCCGGACGTTTGTGGGTCCGTCAGCAGATGGCGTCTCCATAGGGCGTACCCCGTGGGCAAATCGACATCTCGGCCATAACTTGCCCAGTTGCGCTCCGATGCGCCCGTCACGCACCCAGCTTTCGCGAGCTCTGCCGCCTGGCTGAGCACCGGCAAGTCAGCGGTTTCAATGTTCAACGTCAGGTGCGAGGCGCGCGCCATTTCCAGGGCGTGGCCGAGGAGACCAAAGCCCGTGATATCGGTCATGGCGTGGACATCCCCATCACGTGCGAGCTCGGCACCGACGCGATTGAGCAGGGTTGTTGTCGCAAGCAATTCTGTATAGGCGCCCGGAGAAAGCGTGCCTTTCTTGATCGCCGCCGAGTAAATGCCCACGCCGACCGGCTTGGTCAGGATAAGCGCATCACCGGGTCGCACGTCGGCGTTACGGCGCACGTGCTCGGGCCGACAGGAGCCGATGACGGCAAGACCATAAACCGGCTCCGGACAATCGATGGAGTGCCCACCGGCAACCGGGATGCTCGCTTGGGCACAAACCGAGGCGCCGCCGCGAAGGATCTCACGCACCATCTCGGCCGGCAACTTGTCGACGGGGATGCCGAGAATGGCCAATGCCAGCATTGGCCGCGCGCCCATGGCGTACACATCGGAGATGGCGTTGGCCGCAGCAATACGTCCGAAATCAAAGGGGTCATCCACCATGGGCATGAAAAAGTCCGTGGTGGCGACGATGCAGGTCTGCTCGTCGAGCTGCCACACGGCGGCGTCATCGGCCGTGTCCAGGCCGACCAGGAGTTGCTTGTAGGCTGCGGCCGCAGGCTGATGCGAAAGGAGCTGCTGCAGCACCGATGGCGCGAGCTTGCAGCCGCATCCCCCGCCATGGGCGAGGCTGGTCAAGCGAAGCGGCAAACTGCTCATCCCTTTTCTCCCCTTGTTCGCACCCCGGTCCGCACCGCAGGCTCGGGCCGTCCTCCATGATAGGCGCAATCGAGCGGAGCCACGACGCAAGAATCACGGGCGAGAGGCCGCGTCGGCGCCTAAACGCGCTCTGCCGGCGCAATGCCTGGGCTGGTGTCGCCTCCGCTGCCGACGGTTCGCCGCGCAATGACGCTCCGCAGCCCTGGCGCAAGGCCCCGGGGATCTGTTGCACCTGATGTAGCCCTTGCGCTCAGGGGCTCTCGGGCTTGTCCCTGATGCTGCAACGCAATAGGGCAGACGCGCGCGCTTGACGCTGACGGGATCATCGCCAATGCTTGCCAGCAGGCGTCATCGCCCGATGCGCCCTATCGCGCGGAAGACCATTTGAGCCTGATCCTCGGTTCGAGGTGCTCGTGTCGAAACCCACTGCTTGCGCGTTTGCAGGCCTAACACGCGGCAGAAGCCGCGGCAGCCCGCCACGCCTCCGCCCGGCGCAGCTGCCTTGGCCCCCGTGTCGTCTGCCGCTGCGCAGACCCCGGCGCGCCGCTGCGCGGGCATCAGGCTTGCTGCGGGTTTTGCCGACCAACCCTGCTCGGCCCTCGCAGTTTGGATCGGCTTTAAGGGCTGGCAAATCCAACCGGCCGCTTCTGCCACAAGCGCCTCGGAGCAGGGACGCCGCCAAGGGCTGGTGGGGGAAATCACTTCCGGATCGGAGGTTGGGCCGGAGGGCCGGTAATGCATGACAACCTCCCCCTGCGCCTGCCGTCGGTCGACGCGGTGCTGCGAACATCAGCTGGGGCGTTGAGCGTGCACCGTTTTGGGCATGCCGCAACCGTGGCGGCGATCCGAATGGTGCTGAATTCGACACGCGAGGCTAGGCGCAAAGGCGCCACGCCGGCGATGGATGCAAGCTTGCTCGCGCGCTGCGCTTTGCAGGCATTGGAACAAGCGGACGCATCGAGCCTGCGTCGGGTCTTTAATCTTACGGGTACGGTGCTGCATACCAATCTGGGTCGTGCGGTCCTTCCCGAGAGCGCAATTGCGGCTGCCGCTGAGGCCATGCGCGGTCCGGTGGCTTTGGAGTTCGATCTCGACGGCGCCAGGCGCGGCGAGCGAGATGATCACGTGCGCCATCTCATTCGCGAGCTCACGGCCGCGCAGGATGCTGCGATCGTCAACAACAATGCCGGCGCGGTTTTGCTGGCCGTGAACACATTTGGCGCCGGCCGGGAGGTCATCGTCTCGCGCGGCGAGCTGATCGAGATCGGCGGAGCATTTCGGCTGCCGGACATCATGGCCCGGGCTGGCGCCCGGCTGGTTGAGATCGGCACCACCAACCGCACCCATTTCGACGACTACGCACGGGCTATCGGCGAAGAGACCGGGCTCATCTTGAAGGCGCACACGTCGAATTACCTGATCCAGGGGTTCACGGCCTCGGTGCCGGCGCCGCAACTGGCCAAGCTGGCGCGGTCGCATAACGTGCCGTTCGTCCATGATTTGGGGTCAGGGGCGCTTGTGGATCTGAGCCGGTACGGTCTGAAATCGGAACCGACCGTGGGCGCCGCGCTGGCCGAGGGCGCCGACCTCGTCACTTTTTCGGGCGACAAACTGCTCGGAGGCCCACAGGTCGGCATCGTTGCCGGTGCGCAGGCTTTTGTCGAACGGGTGGCGAAAAATCCGCTCAAGCGGGCCCTGCGCATCGACAAAGTGCGCTTGGCGATCCTCGAAGCCGTGCTCAAGCTCTACCGCGATCCGGACCGTCTTGCACAGACCTTGCCGACCTTGCGCTATTTCCTGCGGTCACGCCTGGAGCTGGCGCAGCTCGCCGGCCGATTGTGCGCCCCGATCGCCGACGCCGCCGGCAAGAACTATGCGGTTTCGACCATCGAATGCATGAGCGAGATCGGCTCCGGCGCCTTGCCCTTGGAAAGCTTGGCGAGCGCAGGTATCGCCATCAGCCCCGCTGCGCGCCGTGGTGCCGGCAAGAAACTCCAGGCGCTCAGCAGCGCCTTTCGGCGGTTGCCAATACCGGTGATCGGCTATGTGCGGGACAATGCGCTCATTCTCGATCTGCGCTGCCTCGATGATGAGACGGCCTTCATAGGCCAGCTTGCCACGCTGCGCGCCGAGCTGTCCGGGAGGTGTGATGCTCCGGCTTAGGGTCGCCTGCATGAGGCGCGGGGACGCCGTCAGCCCCGCAATGGGCGACGGCGACGCTGTTGGGCTCTTGCGGCGACAGCTGGCGGTTGAACGGCGCTTCCTTGTGCTCGAGGTCAGCGCATGATCGTCGGCACAGCCGGCCACATCGATCACGGCAAGACTTCGCTGGTGCGTAAATTGACCGGCGTTGATACCGATCGATTGAAAGAGGAAAAAGCGCGCGGCATTTCCATCGATCTTGGCTTCGCCTACTGGTCGCGGCCGGGTGGTCGCATCATCGGCTTCGTCGACGTGCCGGGACACGAAGGGCTGGTCCACAACATGTTAGCGGGCGCCACGGGCATCGACTTCGTCATGCTCGTCATCGCTGCCGACGATGGCGTCATGCCGCAGACGCGCGAGCATCTCGCCATCATGGACCTGCTGGGGCTGCGGCGGGGCATCGTGGTGCTCAATAAATGCGATTTGGTAGACGGCGATCAACTGGCGCGGGTCAAAGGCGATGTCGCTGGTGCCCTAACCGGCACCGGCCTTGAGGGTTGTGACATGATCGCGGTTTCCGCGGTCACGGGGCAAGGAATGGAGGAGCTCGGCAGGTGCCTCGAGGCGGCATCCTCGCAAGCGTCCCACCGGCCGAAGGATGGCCGCTTCCGCCTTGCCGTCGACCGCTCATTCACGCTCGTTGGCCATGGCACCGCCGTTACGGGCACCGTGCTCTCCGGATCGATCGGCTGCAATGATCGGGTAGTTGTCAGCCCGTCCGGGCTGGAAGCGCGCGTGCGCTCGATCAATGCGCAGAACGCGCCGGCGGAGCGGGGCGAGGCCGGGCAGAGATGTGCCCTCATTCTGAGCGGACCCGCAATCAGCAAGCAAGCCGTGCACCGCGGTGATGTCGTGCTCGATCCTAGTCTGCATGCACCGACCGCACGCATTGACGCCAGCCTACGCGTGCTAGCATCCGAACCTCGGCCCATCGGTCATTGGTTTCCCGTCAAAGTGCACCATGCCGCAACGGAGGTCCCCGGACGCGTGGTGGTTCTGCGTGAGCGGCCGATCCATCCCAGCGAAAACGAGTTCGTGCAGCTCGTGTTGGAACGGCCGTTGGCGGCGGCAGCGGGCGACCGCTTTGTGCTTCGGGATACCACATCGAGTCGCACCGTCGGCGGCGGCTGTTTCATCGATCTGCGTCCGCCCGAGCGTCGACGCCGAACGCCCGAACGGCGGGCCGATATCGCCGCCTTAGCCTTAAGCGATCCCGCCACCGCCCTCGCACGCACTCTTGATGCGCCGGGCCGCTCGGTCGATCTCGATGCGTTCCTGCGAGACCGTGCGCTTGGTGGCGAAACGGGCCATGCAATTGAGTCGGCACTCGGGCTTATCATCCTACCGGTGGGAACCAAACGCATGGCCATGTCGGCCGCCAGCTGGGAACGCTTGCGAACGGGCATTGGCCGGGCGCTTGATGCGTTTCACCAGGCGCGCCCCGATCGACCAGGGCTCGCACTCGATGAGCTGCGCAGGGGTGAAAAGCCGACCCAGCCGGCGCCGGTGTTCGCGGCCGCGCTGAAAAAGCTGGTCGAGGCCGGGGAAATCGCCGTTGACCGCGCCTGGGTTCGGCGGCCTAGCCATCAGGTGAGGTTTTCGAAGGAGGAAGAAAAAACGTGGGCAGCAATCCAACCATTGCTGACGAGCGCTCCGTATCGACCCCCGCGCGTGCGCGATATCGCCAAGGCGCTGCAGATCGATGAGCCGGGGGTGCGCCGGTTGCTGCACATGGCGGTTCGGCGCGGCGATGCGGAGGAGATCGCGCAGGATCACTTCTTCCTGCGCCCGGTGGTGCAGGACATGGCCCAAATCGCCATCGCTCTGGCGGCCGAGACCCCTGATGGCCAGTTCACGGCGGCACATTTTCGCGACCGTCTGGACAACGGTCGCAAGGTCGCCATTCAAATTCTTGAATTCTTCGATCGGCAGGGCTTCACGATTCGGCGCCAAGACTTGCGGCGTATCAATCCCGCACGCGTGGGGCTCTTCGCTCCTGACGCAACCACGTCGGCGCGCGCGAAGCCGTGAGGTGCGCCGGTATAGGTTCCCCGTGCGCTCGACGGCCGCCTCCGCAGCAAAGCTGCCTGAATTGCCCTCACCTCTATTTGATGACAAGGTGCACGCAGCGGCTTCGTGGAGGGGGTTCGGCAGTGGTCTGCCGCCCGGACTTCAAATCCGGGTGGGGCCGTCAGACGGCCTCAGGTGGGTTCGACTCCCATCCTCCTCCGCCAACCGCCTTTCCTGAAGGCGTTATTCTTCTCTGCCCGCCCAAACATAATTCCCAGATTTGTAGCCTTCCGCAGCAGTCGACGTCGTGGGCTGGCGCAAGAACTCGGCTGCCTGCGCAGCGCAGCCAGGCTTCATCTCGCGCGCTCGGCGAGCGCTCGGATGTGCCGCAGCACGCGGGCCTTGTTTTCCTCGACCACCCATTTCACCAACGGTAGCCAGTATAGGGTCGGCTCCAAGCGAAGCACATGCGTGGATCTCAGCGTGAGCCTCGTCATCTGAGCGCC
>Ga0075424_100000819_pt1 | contig 25584 bp, 16 predicted proteins | sample SoiMethybrSBSTD3_FD_75301 | JGI IMG/M metagenome (GOLD analysis project Ga0075424, IMG submission 75301) | Bulk soil microbial communities from a Populus tree surrounding site in Tennessee, USA - Soil MetaG P. TD hybrid SBSTD3 | ecosystem: Environmental > Terrestrial > Soil > Tree plantation... | reverse complement strand
GCGGAGGCCATGGCGCCTTCGTCCCCGGGGGACACCATCTGCGCCGTCTCGTCGTGCCGGACCAGGTAGGGAATTCCTCCCACGTTCGTGGTGACGACCGGAACGCCGCTCGCGAGCGACTCGAGGATCGAGATCGGCATGTTGTCCGCGAGGCTCGGATTGAGCATGACGTCGGCCCTCCGATAGAACGCGGGCATCTCCTCGTTCTCGATCCGCCCCACGAATTCGACCGAGTCGCCGATGCTGAGCTCCCGCGCGAGCGCCTGAAGCCGTTCGCGCTCGGGCCCCGTTCCGGCCACCGAGAGCCGCGCGGCGGGGAATTTCTCGCGAACCCGACGAAACGCGCGAAGGCCCGTCGCGACATCGTAGACCGGCTCGAGGTTTCGAGCGATGAGGACGTGCGGCCCGCCCCGCGCTGGAGCGCCGTCCGCCGGCGCCGGCGCGGACGCCGGCGGCGTGGCGGCGGCGGAGGCGGGCGCGAAGCGTTCGGCGTCGATCACGTTGGGCACGACGCGGGCGGCAACCCGGAATCGGGCGAATACCTCCCGGAGGAATTCCGAGGGCACGACGAGCGCGGTCGCGCGGCGTAGGGTCGGCTTCACCCAAGTCGCGGCGCGCTCGAGGAACGGCCCGGCGCCGCCGCCTCGATAGTTGACCACGACCGGAGCGCCGGCCGCGCGCGAGATCCAGACGGCGGGTGCGGCGAAGAGATGCCACGACCAGCCGGAACTCGCGAGGACGTGGATCACATCGGCGCGCCGGGCCGCCGCGCGGAGCGCCAGGCAGTAGGGTAAAAGTCGGGCGAGCGCGCGGAGACCGGGGAGGCGCCCGATCCACGCCGGCCGGTAGGGAGCGTTGACGGGAACCACCTCGACGACCGCGCCCTCGCCCCGAAGGAGACGCTCGAGCTGCCGGAGCTGGTTCGCCATGCCTCCCGAAGGCGGAGGCACCGGCCCTACGAGCGCGACGCGGAGCCCGCGGAGCTCAGCGACCGCCATGCCGCTCCATCGCCGCGGCGTACACGCCCTCGTAGCGCCGCACGCTCGCCGCCCACGTGCGCTCGCGTTCCACGAAGGCCCGCCCCGCGGCGCGGAGCGCGGGCCACCGCCCCTCGTCGCGAAGCATCTCCACCGCGGCCGCGGCCAGCGCCGCCGCGTCTCCGGCGCGGAAGAGGACACCGGTCTTGCCGTCCTCGATCAGCTCGCGATGCCCCCCGACGTCCGAGGCCAGGAACACGCGGCCCTGCGCCATCGCCTCGAGGGGCTTCAACGGCGTGACCATCTCGGTGGTCCGCGTGGAGAGCCTCGGGTAGATCAAGAGGTCGATGAGGTCGTAGTAGGCGCCCACGTCGCCATGGGGAACGCGCCCCGCGAAGATCACGCGGTCGGCGACGCCCAGCGTGCGCGCCGACTCTCGCAGGTTCGCCTCCTCGGGGCCGCCTCCGGCGAGGAGCATCCGGGCCGTCGGCACCTCCGCGAGGATTCGGGGGAACGCTTCGATCAGGAGTCGGAGGCCCTCGTAGGAGTAGAACGAGCCGATGAAGCCGAGGACCCGTGCGCCGTCGATGCCCAGCTTCCGCGCGAGGGCCTCGTCCCGGGCGCCTCCCGGGCGAAAGCCCTCGACGTCGACGGCGTTTGGGATGACGGTGATCTTCGATTCCGGCACGCCGCGGCTCACGAATTCCCGCCGAAGCCCCTCGCAGATGACGGTGATCGCGGCCGCCTTCCGAACGGCGTCTCCCTCCAGAGATCGCGTCAGGCGATAGCGCAGGCTTCCGCGGCTCTGGGTTCCGTGATCGACCGCCGCGTCCTCCCAGAGGGCGCGCACTTCGTAGACGACCGGCACGCCCAGCGACCGGGCGGCACGGTGCGCCGCCATCGCGCCGAGGACCGGGGAGTGCGCGTGGATCAGGTCGATCGAGCCGCCGCCTCCCACGGCACGAATTCGTCGGGCGAGGCGCTCGACGCCCTCCAGCTCTCCCAGGACGGGCAGCCGCGCGAGCGGGCTCGAACCCGGAGGCGTTCGGTGGAATTGGAACGCGCCCACGGTCTGCTCGGTCTCGGGGCCGCCGCCTTGCTTGACGCCGGTCAGTGGGATGGGGTCCCAGCCCAAGCCGCGCTGCTCGCGCAGGATCGCGAGCGTGCGAAAGGCGTATCCGCTGTGGAGGGGGACCGAGTGATCGAGGACGTGGAGGATCCGAAGGCTCACGGCGTCGGGGCCCCGGCGACCTCCGGCGTCGTGGACGCGACCGTTCGCATGCCGGCGGCGAACGCGAGAAGCGTCCAGAGCGCGGCGCTATGGTCGCGCGCGCCCGACTGGTGCTCATCGACGAGCCGCCGGGCGAACGCCTGGTCGAGGATGCCGGTGTCCGCCAATTCGTCGCCGAGGAGCTCGCGTCGCACCTGGTCGCGAAGCGGACCCCGGAACCAACGCGCGAGCGGAACGGCGAATCCCATCTTCCTCCGGTAGAGCAGGTCGTCGGGGAGATAGGGGCGCATCGCGCGTTTGAGTAGGTATTTCCCTTCGCCCCCGTGCAGCCTGAAATCGGGTGGCAGCCCCGACACCCACTCCGCGAGCTTGTGGTCGAGAAGGGGAATGCGGACCTCGAGCGAGTGCGCCATGCTCGCGCGATCCACCTTCGTGAGAATGTCGCCGGGCAGGTACGTCTTCATGTCGACGTATTGCACCCGCGACAGCGGGTCGGTCGTGGGCGACGCGTCCCAGAACTTGCGAAGCACCTCGATCGCCGAATACCCGTCGAGCCGGCGCTGGAACGCGGGAAGGAAGAGCCGGCGCCGCGATTCGTCTTGGAACAGCGACACGCCGCGGTAGTAGGCCTGGAGCGAGTCGAGGGCCAACGCCTGGAACGTGGTCTTGGCGCGGAGCGGGCGTGGCGCCCAGTCCGCCTTGGGGTAGATCCGCCCGAGCAGTCCGAACACCGAGTGGCGAAAGGGAGCGGGGATGCTCGATCGGATCCGCTCCTCGCCGACGTGCCAGCGATAACGGCGATATCCGGCGAGCGTCTCGTCGCCCCCGTCTCCGGAGAGCGCCACCGTGACCCGCTTCCGCGCCAGCTCGCAGACGCGGTAGGTCGGGAGTGCCGAGCTGTCGGCGTAGGGCTCGTCGTAGAGGGACGCGAGCCGCGCGACGAGGCTCCAATCGTCGGCGTCGACGGTCTCCACGTGATGGCGCGTCTTGTAGCGCTCCGCCACCAGAGAGGCGTATCGGGACTCGTCGTACGCCGGGTCCTGGAACGCGATCGAGCACGTGTTCACCGGCGACTCCTGCAGCCCCGCCATGAAGCTGACGATGGCGCTCGAGTCGACGCCGCCGGAGAGGAAGGCCCCCAGCGGCACCTCCGAGATCAGCCGGACCCGGACCGCCTCGCGGAGGCGCTCGACCAGCTCGGCGCACGCGTCCTCGACCCCGATCGGTCCGACCGGCGTGAAGGGAATGTCCCAGTACCGCACCGGCGCCGGCAGGGGATCGCCGCGTCGCACCAAGAGGGTGTGGCCGGGCGGGAGCTTCCGAACGCCCGTCAGGATCGTGCGGGGATCGGGAACGTATCCGTACGCGAAGTACTCCTCGACCGCCTGCGGGTCGATCGCGCGGGACAGCTCCGGGTGGACGAGAAGGGCCTTGAGCTCGGATCCGAAGAGGAGCGTCCGCCCGCCGAGGAGCGCGTAGTGCATCGGCTTGATGCCGAAGCGGTCCCGCGCGAGGAAGAAGGTCCGCCGCTCTCGATCCCAGAGCGCGAACGCGAACATGCCGCGGAAGCGCTCCACGCACGAGGCGCCCCATTCCTCCCACGCGTGGACCACCACTTCGGTGTCGCAGTGGGTGCGGAAGCGGTGTCCCCGGGATTCCAGATCCCGCTGCAACTCCTGGAAGTTGTAGATCTCGCCGTTGTAGATGAGGACGACCGATCCGTCCTCGTTCGTGATGGGCTGCTGCCCGGCCGCGACGTCGATGATCGCGAGCCTCAGGTGGGCGAGTCCGACCCCCGGCTCGACGTAGACTCCGTCGCCGTCCGGGCCCCGGTGGCGCTGCACGCGATTCATGGCGTCGAGGAGAGCCCGATCGGGCATTCCCGACGAGTCGAGTTCGAAGATCCCGGCGATGCCGCACATGGGTCGTCAGCCTCGAGGCGAACGGCGCCGGAAGGGCGCGCGATCCGTCATGGGAGTTGTGCCGTCGCGCCGAGGAGCTTGTCGAGCGGAGGGCCCGCGGCCGCGAGGAAATCGTTGAGCGTGGACGCGGCGGCCGAGACCTTCAGGGGATCGGTGTACGGAGCCAGCACCACCACGAGCGCGGCGTCGTCCTTCCCCGTGAGCATCCTGCGCTCCAGCTCCTGGACCTTGGCGACGAGCGGGCTCGAAGTGTAGCGGCCCCCGCTCCAAAAGCGATGCCACAGGAGGATGCGCTGGCCCGGCTTCGAGGCGTCGGTCTCCCACACCCGCTCCTTACCCCACGGCAGGGAAACCTCGCGCTCCCGCTCCCAGCCCCGCCGCCACACGATCTCCTTGCCGATGGGGATGAGCGTGTTCGTGGAGTTGATCAATTCGGCGCCCTGTTGCTGATGGCGGTAGTACGCGACGTAGAGCACCGCGGACCGATCGCCCAGTCGATAGGCGCGCGCGGTCTCGGCCACCGCGCCGTGATAGGCCGGGCGCCACGCCGCGATCGGATCGTCCGAGGCATACCAGTCGCCGATGGTGGTCGGCAGCTCGAGGGGAACGGGCCCGGCGGTCGCGGCGAGCGCCTGCACGCGCGCCGAGATCAAAGGCCACACGCCGATCCCCACGAGCGCGAGCGAGGCGACGACGGCGACCTGCGCGAACGGCGTCCGCTCGGTCGGGGCCGTGGTCGACACCAAGACGGGCTCGACCGGCGCCGGCGGCTCGCGGAGCCTCGAGCCGATCCAGAAGAGGAGGAGGCAGAAAACCGCGAAGAGGAGCCAGCCGTAGATGTAGTGGTCCACGCCCACCGCGAGCCTCATGCCGCTCAGGTAGCCGAGGAGAACGATCAGATAGGCGCGGATGCCGTTCGCGATGATCGGGACGCCGAGCGAGAGCAGGATGAAGAAGAGCCGATACCGCGCCGTGCGGAACTGGAGATAGGCGTACAGGCAGCCCAGCGTCAGGGACGCCATCAGGTAGCGAAAGCCGCTGCACGCGTCCGTCACGACCCACACGCCGTTCGGAATCGTGAGGTAGGGCCCCTCCCGAACGACGGGGATGCCGGAGATCTGGAGCGCCTTGACCGCGAACGCCGCGGTGAACTGGATGAGCGGACCGGAGATCGAATCCCCGGCCGGGACGCCCAAGAGGAGGAATCCGAGCGGGAAGAGGAGCGCCCGCAGCATCGCCGTCCCCAGGACCGCCGCGATGGTCGCGGGGATGAGAAGCGCGAACGAGTACTGCTCCAGGATGACGATGCCCGCCAGCGCTCCCCAGAACCACGCGAAGCCCAGCGCTCCCACGGCCAGGAGCCACGCCGGCGTGGGGCGAATGGCGATCTCGCGGACCCGGTCTCGACGCTTCCAGATCAGCCACGCGACGATGGGCGGGATCAGGAATCCGTGGCCGAACGTGTTCGATCGTTGCCAGATCGACACGATCGACGCGGCCGTGCGGAAGAGGAGCACGGCGATCAACGCGAAAATGGCGAAGAGAAGCCAGAACGTCGCGTTCGAGTTCGCGCGCCGCTCGGTGGGGACCCCCATGCGCGTGATTGTACCCGATGGAGCGGCTCCGGCCCAAGCCGCGCGAAGGCGGCGGGCCCGATCCGCTATCGAGCGCGGAGGCCCAGCGGAGCCGACGGCGCGATGGTGTCCGCGGTCGTGCCGCCGCCGGAGGACGGGCCGCCGACCTTGATGCCGCCGGTGAGCGGCCATCCGGGATTCGTTCCCGAGCCGGCGTAGGCGCCACGGAAGGCGAACAATCCCTTGGACGTTCCGTTGAAATCGAGGCCGTAGTCTCGATCCAAGGCGACCGGCGAGAGGTCGAGCGGCGTACCGCTGCAGGTGGGGCAGTCGGAGCGCGGGAAGAAATCCATCGCGCCGAGGGTGGTCGACGGCTGGTTCACGTACTGGGGCGCGCTCGCCACCGAAGCGGCCACGTTGTCGCGCGCGATGATCCCGGTGCACGAGCCGCAGGACGTGATCCCGGTGTCGGTGAACATCAGATTGCCGGCGACCAAGCCGTACGAACGCGGCGGCGTCGCGAACGTGATCGCCGTGCCGTGCCCGTAGATGGTGTTGTTGTACACGGTCGCGTACGACAGCTCGCCGTTGTGATCCGTGAGGTAGAGGGCGGTGTAGTTCGGATCGCCTCCGACGAACACGTTGTCGTGGATCGTCATCCGCCCCGAGCCCTGGAACAGCGCCTCGCGCGGATTGTTGTAGAAGAAGTTTCCGTAGATCTCATACAGGTCGTTCACGCCGGGGCCGGAGGTGGGGAACGGACCGACGAGCAGGTTGGGGCGATCGCCCGCCTCCGCGGGCCGGTCGTCCTTGATGAACACGTTGTTCCGGATGATCGTTCGGTTCGGCCCGCTCGGCATGCCCGCGACCAGCGTGTAGGGGATCTGGTTCTTGATCTCCATGCAGTACCCGATCGGGTTCAGGACGTAGTTGCCCTCGATCACGCCGTTGATGAAGGGCGCGTCGCCTCCCGAATTCCCGAGGTACAGGCCCGTGCCCGGTTCGATGATCGTGTTGTTGCGGATCGTCCAGTTCCAGGTGGACTCCTTGGTCGAGATGCCGATGGTCGCCTGGCTGACCCCCAGGTTGATGAGCCGGCACCCCTCGATCAAAATGTCGTGCGAGACGTATCCCTTCGAGTTGATGCCGTCGACGTCGTAGTTCTGCCCGTCGATCGTGAGGTTCTTGATGGCGAGGTAGCTGCAGCTGTAGAGCTGGACCGTGTTGCAGCACGGGTCCCCCTGGATCACGGCCGGCGCGCCCGTCGACGGACCGGTGACGGTGATCCAGGCCGAAGGCGTGCCGTTCAAATCCTGGAGCGTGAGCAGCGGATAGTTGCCCGCCGTCAGCCGCAGGGTGTCGCCCGGAGCGAGGGAATTGAGCTTGGTCCGGTAGTCCGACGGCGTGGCGGTGTACGTCGTGGCGCGGGCCCCGCTGGGCGCGAACGCCAGAAAGGCCAAGGCGAGAAGGACGAGCGCGATCCCGACGAGCGCCATCCTACGAGACCGCACGATGCGCTGGTTCATCACATGCCCTCTGATTACCGCAAGACCGAATCGATGACGAGGAGGGAAGATACCCCGCCTTGACGGGTGCCAGTTTCATGCCAGGCTTCGGCCTTCCGGGGTTCCAGACGGCGCCGGGCTGCGTCTTTCGAGCCGGATTCTTAACTCTAAGGCTCAACATCACTTGGGCACAACGTCTCAATTGCCGGCTCGGCGGCGTCCGGTGCACGACTGGGCCCATTCGCTCGCGCGAAAATCGGCCTAAGTGTATAATGAAATGCTTCTTGTGGGCGTCGCGCATCGATCCGGCCCTCGGGCCCGGTCGAGTTGCTCGCCCGGAAGCGGCATCCCGACGTCGCGGAGCGCCCGGTGAACTCGTGTCCGGGCGGTGCAGCGACCGTTCCCTTTCGACCAGCCAGCCCAAAGGATCCGACGCGAATTTGCGAGCTTCGCATTCCAGGTTGAAGACGGCAAGGGCATCCGCTTGAGCGGACTCTGGGGTCTCGTATCGCGGACGGGAAGCGCCGTCACCCCCGAGGATCTCTATGCGATGGGGCAGGGCTTCCCGGCTCCCGCGGGCCGGCCCGACCCTCGCGACGGAGAGGCGCCTCGCGTGGCGGCGCGCGACCGGGCCGGCCTCGGCGTCGCCGGCTTCCGGGCGACACGCTCGATCGTCGCCGCGATCGATCGCCCCCAGGGAGCGCTGCTCGTCGGGTTCCATGGCGTCCTCTACGACCGCCTCACGCCCCGTGACGAGGACCTCGCCGCCCGAATCGCGGATCTCTATGCGCGCGAGGGCGTCGGCTTCGTGCGCGCGCTCCGCGGCGATTTCGTGCTCGCGATCTGGGACGCCGGGGCACAGGCGCTCCATCTCGCCACGGACCCCTTCCGCGTCGAGTCCCTCGTCTACACGACCCACGGAGATCGGATCGCGTTCGCGTCGCACATGGGCGCCCTCCTCGCGTGTCCGGCGCCGTTTCCGCGAACCATCGACCCCAGCGCCATTCTCGACGTGTTCACCTCGTCGTGCATCCACACACCACAGACCATTTTCCGTGACGTGCAGAAGCTGCCGCCGGGGACGGTGCTGACCTGGCGCGACGGTCGGGCGGATCTCGAGACGTACTGGGACATGGACTATCGAACGCTCGATTCCGCCGGGGAGGCGTCGCTCGCGACCCAGCTGCGCGAGCTCTTTTCGCGCGCGGTCGAGTCCCGCGTGGCGGCGGAGTCGGAGGGCGCGACCGTCGGGTCGTTCCTGAGCGGCGGCGTCGACAGCACGGCCGTGACCTCGGTTCTGGCGAAGCGATCCCCCCGCCCGGTGCAAGCCTTCTCGATCGGCTTCGCCGAACGCTACTTCAACGAGATGGACTACGCGCGAATCGCCGCGCGGGCGGCCGGCGTGCAGCATCACGAATACTACGTCACGCCCGAAGACGCGTTTCAGGCGGTGCCGATCGTGCTCCAGTCGTTCGACGAGCCGTTCGCGAACGCCTCGGCGATTCCGACCTACTTCTGCGCCCGCTTCGCCCGCGAGCACGGAGTCGACGTGCTGTACGCCGGAGACGCGGGGGACGAGCTCTTCGCCGGCAATGAGCGCTACGCCTCGCGCCGCGTGTTCGATCACTACGATCGCGTCCCACGGTTCCTGCGCGACCGGGTGGTCACGCCGGGCGTCGACCTCTTGGCGAAAGCCGTGCCCGGGCCCTTCTTCCGGCGCGCGCGGAACTACATCCTCCAGGCCAGCCTTCCGTACCCGGAGCGCCTCACCTCCTTCAGCGTGTTCAACTACATCCCGCTCCGGACGATCTTCACGGACGACCTCCTCGCGTCCGCCGGGTCGTCGTGGGCGCCCGGGGGAGCCGTGGCCCATCACTACCGCGCCTCCCGCGCGCTGGACGTCCTCGACCGGGAGCTCTACATCGATCTCAAGCTCGCGATCAGCGACAACGATCTCTTCAAGGTGACCCGGATGAGCCACGCCGCCGGCGTCGCCGTGCGATTCCCGTTCCTGGATCGGGATCTCGCGGAGTTCTCGGCGACCATCCCGGCACGGCTCAAGATGCGCGGCGGGCGGCTTCGCGCGTTCTTCAAGGACGCGTACCGCGACGTGCTTCCCCCCGAGGTCCAGAGCAAGCGGAAGCACGGCTTCGGCCTTCCGATCGCCATGTGGCTCGAGACGCACCCGCCGTTTCGGGAGATGATCGAGGACCTGCTCTTGAGCCCTCGCGCGCTCGAGCGGGGATATTTCCGGAGGGAAGGGATCGAGGCGCTACTCCGCGGACATCGGAACGATCCCAAGGGATTCTACGGGACCTTCCTCTGGAACATGATGACGCTGGAGATGTGGCACCGGCGCTTCCTCGACTGACGCCGACGCCGCCTCGCGCCGCGGGCACCGCGGGCGCTACGCCCCCGGAGCCGCCGCGGCGCCGCGGGTCCCCAGCCGCAGCAGGAGCAGCAAGTTCACGAGCCGGAGAATCTGGAAGGACGTCATCTCCGAGCGACCCGGAAAGCCCTCGATGGACGCGACGACCCGCGCAGGCTCCGCGAACACCGCCACCGCATCTCCCATCTCCCGCGCCAGCCCAACGAACGCCGCTCGGTTTTGCTCGATCAGGAACGCGATGTCGATGTCGGGCGGCGTGAGCGCTCGCCGGACGCCGGGCAAGACGCGCCCGAGCGCGTTCACCGCGACGCCGTAGGCGCGCTCCTCGAGGCGCGGTCCGCGCGCCGGCGGAAAGAGGCGCGGGAATCGCGCGCCCGCATAGGCGAGGTAGAGCCGCTGCCGTGCGAGGTCATCCCACGGCAGGTTGCTCCAGAATTCGATCCCGTAGTCGGTGTAGAAGTAGGGGACCGGCTCGATGAAGCGCTCCATCAAGTTGAGCTGCGACGCCACGTGGCGCCGCTGCCTCCCGTGCAGGTCGAGATGGAGCGCGACCTGGTGCGGGAAGGCGTGCGGTACCGAATCGACGGCCGCGTCGAAGCGGGCGCGCGTGACCTCGCGGAGCCGCCGCTTAGCCTCCGGACGCAGGACGCCGGCGTCCGCCCAGCCCTCGTCCAGGCTCCACCTCTCCCAGTGATCGACCCACGAGGTCCCGGCCGCTCCCGACGGAACCAGATGCCGCCCGGTGAGCGCGTCCCCGAGAAAGCCCAGCGCGACGCGGCTGCCCTTGCTCCGCAGAAGCCCCAGCCACTCCTCGCTCCATCCGGTCCACTGGGAGCCGCCGATCGTCCCGACCTGCTCCACGCTTCGGGTCCACGCGTCCCACGACGTGACGTCTCCCCGGTAGTAACGCGTCAGCCCGAGGCTCAACTCCCGGTCCATCTCGCGGGTCCGCCTTCCATCCGCGCCGCGCGGATGGCCGAAAGTGACGCAGGTGGGTTTCAGATCGCGTTGGAGCAGCATCCCGAGGCCGTAGCGCGAATCGTTGCCGCCGGAGAGCGAGAGCACCAGGCCGTCGTCGGACTCGCGGAACCAATCCCGCACCGTCCGCTCGAAGACGTCGTCCAGGCGATCGAACTTCTGCGCGTCCGACAGCGCCGCGTAGCGGTCTCCGTAGGACGGCCGATGAACCGCGATCGCACGGAGGCCCTCCGGAGCCAGCTCGAGCAGGGTTCCACCGGGCAGCACGCTCACGCCCTCCAGGCAGGTGGCGTCGTCGGGCGCGTAGGAAACGCCCAACATCGCGTGCGCCGTGGCCCAATCCATCGCGGGCGCGCGGGGCAGGCATTGGACGAGCGCCGCGAAATCGCTACCGAAGAGATACCCGTCGTTCGTGCGCGCGATGTAGACCCAGGTCGTGCCGAGCGGGTCGGAGAGGAGCCGGAGCGCGCCCGCCCCGGCGGCGGGCCGGCAGAGGGCGACCCAACGTCGACCGGGCACCGGCACCGACTCCACGCGCTCCGAGAGGCAGGGCTCGAACGCGCGCGCGAATTCGCCGGCGGCGAGGAGCGGGGCGCCCAGGACCGACACGTCGCCGGCGCCCGGAACGGAGTGACTCCAGATCGGTGTCGGTTGTCCGGCGGGGGAGATCGCGTAGCACGCGACGCGATCGTCGTCGAAGACCGGGATCGTCACCATGCCCGGGTAACGGGCGGAGCGATCGGCGAGGGAGCGCGCCGCGCGGCGACATGATCCGTTCGGTGTGAAGGAGACCGCGCCGGCGAGGAGCATCAGACGCGCGCGGTCGTCGCCGAATGCGGGTTCCGTTTCATGCGAGCGCCATCGTAGCCCATGCCTCGACATTCGAGAAGCGCGCGCCCGCGCGACGGCCGTTTTGGGGGAAGAATGCAATTGACTCTCCGAGAGCGAGCATCGCATCCTCGCGCGGACATGACTCTGGCGCCCGTAGCGATCTTCGCCCACAACGAAGAGCGGCACATCCGTTCCGCCATCGAGAGCGCCCTTCGATCCTTCGCGGACCAAGACGAGTTCGAGCCCGTCCTCTACGTGCTGGTGAACGGTTCGACCGACGGCACCGCCTCGATCGTTCGCGAGCTCGCGGAACGTCACCCCGCCGTGCGTCTCGTGGAGATCCAGGTCGGCGACAAGTCGAACGCGTGGAACCACTACGTATTCCATGTGGCGCCCCAAGCGCCCGGCCACGTCTTCATGGACGGGGACGTGCGCATGGGCGAAGGCTCCGGCCCCGAACTCCTCCGCGTGCTGGCCCAGGCGCCGAACGCACTCGCCGCCGTGGCCATGCCGACCGGCGGCAGGAACTCGGATGCCTACCGGCGCGAGCTGACCGAGCGTCCTTCGGTGTGGGGCAATCTCTACGCCCTCAAGGAAGCGTCGCTCCAGATGTTCCGAGACAAGGGAGTCCGTCTCCCCATGGGACACATCGGGGAGGACGGGCTGATCGGATTCCTCGTGGCGAAGGATCTCGACCCGCCCGGCCAGTCGGTGCCCGGGCGAACGGTCGCGGCGGTCCGCTCGGTCGTCCACTACACGCCGATGCGCTGGTACGCGCCGTGGGACATCCGGAAGTACTTCCAGCGGCGCATCAATTACAGCGTCCGCTTCTACCAATTCCAATTTCTCGGGCCCCGGATCAAGGCGGGAGGCGTGGGCGCCATGCCGCGACACATCGTCGAGCTCTATTCGGCGATGGACACGTACAAGCGTCCGCTTCGAATCGGGCCGAACCTCCTCTTCGACCACATCGCCTGGAAGAAGATGAAGCGGGCGCGGGAGGCGTTTCAGAACCGCGAACCCATTCTGTGATAAGATTATACGTGTGCTCGTTCCCGCGACGCCCCGGCCTCCGACCTGCGCGATGAGATCCGATTTCAGGCATTGCCGTTCCCTCGATTGAACGCCCGAGAGCCCATCACCGTCGAGGCGGTGTCCGATCGGTCCCGCTTCGACGCGCTCCACGAGGAGTGGAATCGCCTCGTCTCGGAAAGCGGCGCCATCGTTCCGTTCCTCACGCACGAGTGGTTCACCTGCGTCCTCGACGCCTATCCGACTCCGCGTCTTAGAATTCTCGTCGCGCGAGCGGACGGCGGCCGGGCCGTGGCGATCGCCCCGCTCTGGGCGTACGAGCGCCGCGAGCGCGGGCTGGCGCTCCGCGCGATCGGGTTCATCACGACCCCGGAGACGCCCCTCGTCGATTTCCTGGTGGCCCCCGCCTGGCGCGAGGAAGCCCTCGCGGCGTTTCTTCGGGCCCTCCGGGAGACCACGGGCGAGGGGTGGGATGTCCTCGTCCTGAACCAATGGCCCGATCGCTCGGCGAACGGCGCGCTCCTCGAGTCCCTGCATCGCGCGGCGCGGGGACGCTCGGTCACCGCGCTGGCGTCGATCACTCCGGTGACGCCCATCCGCGGCCCGTGGCAGGACTTCTTGAAGACGAGGTCCGCGCTCTTTCGAAAGAGCCGGCGGGGAATCGTGAATCGGGTCGAGCGCCGCGGCGGGGCCGTCGTGGAATTGGTGCGTGACGACCCGAACGGCCGCGTCCTCGAAGAGGTGCTGGACCTCGCGCGCCGGACGTGGAAGGCCGGCGAGGAGATCGCCATCACGAGCCGGGGCGAGGCCGTCGACTTCTTTCGCCGACTCACCGCGACCGCGGGGCGCTCGGGCTGGCTCCACCTCTGGCTCCTTCGCGTCGACGGCGCGCTGGTCGCGATGGAATACGACCTGGCCCACGGCGGAATCGTCTACGCGCTTCGCGCGGATTACGCCGAAAGCGCGAAGGAGCTGTCCCCGGGCGCGTATCTCGAGCATGAACTCTTGAAGCGACTGTTCGACGAGGGATACCGCGAATACCACGCGGGCCCGGGACTGAATCCGTACAAACTGCGGTGGGCCGATCAGCTCGAGCGAAACCTCACGGTCACGCTCTGCGGCGACACCCTGCGCGGGCGGCTCTTCGCGCTCGTCGAGGGACCGATCGCGCGAACGTGGCGGCGATGGCGCGGGGAAGGGAAGTCGGCGGCGGCGGGGGACGGATGGCGCGCCGAGGCGGACGCCGCCGCCACGCGCGGGGATGCCCTCGCCAGCGGCGCGGCGCGGGCCGCCCGAATCCTCGGCGCCCTGGCTCTCCTGCAAACGTTGGCCGACCGCTTTCGGTTGTCGCGCGGCGCGGACGGACGGGTCAGGGCTCCGTATCTTCGCCGCTACCGGGGCGACGAGTACCACGTCTTCACCTACCATCGCGTGAACGACGAGGGCGCCCCATTTTTTCGAGGGGTCGCGGTGCGCGACTTCACGACCCAGATGGAGCTGCTTCGGGAGCGGTGCGACGTGCTATCGCTGGAAGAGCTTCGGTCGGGCGCCGCCGCGGGCACGCTGCCCCCACGGGCGGTGGGGATCACCTTCGACGACGGATACCGCGACAACTTCGAGAACGCGTTCCCCGTCCTCCGCCGCCTCGGCCTGCCCGCGACGATCTTTCTCTCGACGGGACCCCTCGAGAACGGGGCGCCCCTGTGGCACGATCGCGTGTTCGACGCGTTCGCCCGGTCGCAGGCCGAGGCGATGCTCTGGGGAACCGAGCGACTGCCGCTCGATACCTACTCCGACCGATCGGCGGCGCTGCGGCGGGTCCTGGGGGAACTTCGGCGCTCGCTGCCGGAGCGACGGACCGAGCTCATCGATCGGCTGATCGAGCTCCTCGGCGTCACGGAGGATCCGTCCCTGGGGCGGCGCATGCTCGAGTGGTCGCAGGTGGAGGAGATGAGCCGGAGCGGGGTCGCGTTCGGCGCCCACACGGTCACCCATCCGATCCTCACGCGCATGGCACACGCGGACGCCCGGGCCGAGATCGAGGACTCGAAGCGCCGGATCGAGGGCCGCGTCGGGAAGCCGGTCCGCTGGTTCGCGTATCCGAACGGCACCTCGGACGACTTCAACGACGCCATCAAGGCGATCCTTCGCGATCTGGAATTTACGGGCGCCTTCACGACCCTGTGGGGCCGGAACGACGCGCGCACGGACCCGTTCGAAATGAAGCGCGTCGGACTCTGGGAGTCGGATCGCGACCGGTCGGCCATGCGTCTCTTGCGTAACCAGTTCGCCGGCTGATGGTCGACGACGGAAAGGACCTGAAGCGAAAGGCCGTGCAATCCACGGCCTGGCTGGCGTCCAACCGCCTGGTCACGCAGGTGATTTCGTGGTGCGTCACGCTGGTCTTGGCGCGCCTCTTAGCGCCGGCGGATTACGGCCTCTTCGCGATGGCCGTCGCGGTCATCACGTTCCTCGAATTGTTCCAGGAGTTCGGCGTCGGCGCCGCGATCGTGCAGCGGCAGAATCTGACCCAGCATCAGTTGAGCACCGTCTTCTGGACGACGCTGGCCGCGAGCACCGTCATCGCCAGCGCGGCGGCTCTCGGCGCTCCGATCGCGGCCAAGTTCTATCACGAGGAGCGGCTCCTTCCGATCATCCAGGCCCTGAGCCTCACGTTCCTCGTGAACTCCCTCGGGACCGTCCCGTTCAACCTGCTCACGAAAGCGATCGACTTCCGCCGGCGCTTCATCGCCGAGGCCTCCGCGGTGATCGTGTCCTCGGGACTCTCGCTCTTCGTCGCGTGGCGAGGCTTCGGCGTGTGGGCGCTCGTCGCGGGGACCCTCGGCCGCGCGGTGACCCTGAATCTCACGGCGCTCGTGCTGTCCCGCTGGCTCCCGCGCTTCGAGTTCGCCTGGAAGGAGACCAAGGACCTGCTCCGATTCGGATTGCGCGTGGCCGGCGGGACCGCCGCGCAGACCCTCTCCAACGTCGCCAACACCGCGATCCTGGGCCGGCTGCTCGGTCGCCAGGATCTGGGCTACTACTCCGTCTCCGACGCCCTGGGCCGCTCGAACCCGCTGCACCGCATGTCGACGTCGATCGTGACCCAACTGTCCCTCCCGATCTTCTCGCGCATTCAGAAGCAGGACGAGGAGCTCCGGCGCTATCTGATCCGCATCAATCGATACCTCGCGGCCATCGCGCTGCCGCTGCAAGTGGGCGTCGCGATTCTCGCCGTGGATCTCGTCACCGTCTTCCTCTCGGAGAAGTGGCTCCCGGTGGCCCCGGTCCTTCGCCTCTTCTCGCTCGGGGGAATCATGTCGGTGCTGCCGCTCGCTTCGTTCCCGCTCCTCACGGCGCGCGGCCAGGTGAACTTCGTACTCCGCTATCACATCCTGTTCGCCGTGCTCATGGTCGGCGTGTCCTACGTCAGCGGGAAATTCGGGCTGATGGCGGTCGCCACCTCCTGGGCCGTGGCGTTTTCCCTGCTGCGTCTGATCCCCCTCGAGCGGAGCCTGCGCGAGGTGAAGCTCACCCTATGGGACTACCTGCGAAGCATCTGGGCGCCGATCGTCGCCGCGGCCGTGATGGCGGCGGTCCTCCTCGTGGCGCTCCGTCTCCCGTGGATGCCGGACACGTCGGGCGCACGTTTGGTGACCTGCATCGCGCTGGGCGGCGCCGTCTACCTCCCGATCCTGTTCCTCGCGGACCGCGGCCTCGCGTACGAGGTCCGGCAGATCCTCCAGGAGCTCCGCGCCCGCCCGGGCGACTAGGAACCGGCATGGCGCACGGGCTCGAATCTCTCGACCGATGGCTCACCGGAGGCGGACTCGCCGCGATGCGGTGGAGCGGCGCCTTGTCCTTCCGCCTGCAGGGCTGGGTCCGCTCGGGCGTCGCGCAGGCGCACGCGTCGACCCTCCGCGGCGGAATGCGACTGGGGCTCGCGTACGCCGGGGAGTCTCGAATTGCCGACGCGCGGCGCGTGCCGCCGGTGACGTTCGCGCTCTATCCCTCGCCCGTTCTACTCGGCAACGCCGCGGCCGTTCCACCCGAGGTCGAGGGCCGATCCTGGCTCGATCCGCCCGACTGGAACGGCTCGATCGCGGAGCAGTTCCTCTTCCATTGCCTCCATCCTGCCGCGGCGCACCTGGCGGTCTACCGAAACGACGCCGATCCGACGCGCCTGAAACGCGCCGCGGAGATCGCGGCGCGCTGGCTCGAGCAGTGTCTCTTTCGCGAGCGACCGGAGGCGATCTGGGACGAGCACATCGGCGCGATGCGCGCGCTCGTCCTCTGCGAACTGTGGGAGGCGATCCGAGCGTCCGGCGGCGGAGCCCAGCCGTCCGACGAGGGAGCCCGGCCGTCCGACGCGCTCTTGGTCTCGGGGCTCGTCCGGCACGCGATCAAGCTCGAGCCCGAAGCCGCCTATCGGCGGGAGCACAACCACGGCGTCACGCAGGCGTACGGTCTTCTCGCGTGCGCACTCGCGCTGGGAGGCGCAGGACGCGCCCGCTCGTGGATCGACCTGGCGCTCGCGAGGCTCCGGCGTCAGATGGCCGAGAACGTGTCCCCGGAGGGAATCCTCCGGGAGCACTCGCCCTACTACCATTTCTTCGTCTTCCGCCAACACCTGTACGCCCAGCGCCTCGCCCGCGCGCGGGGGATCGACCTGGGCGCCGCGTACACGACCCGGCTCCACGCGATGATCGAGGCCGGCGCGCACATGCTGAAGCCGGACGGCGCCCTAGTGGCCGCGGGGGACGGCGCGCGCTCTTCGCCTGTGCTCGTGGATCCGACGGACCTGGACGGGTTCCCGCGCTCCGCGGCGGATCACTTCCGCCATCGCGCGTCGCGCGGCCGGGAAGGGGAGCCGGCGAAGCCGCCCCGCCTGATCGCGCCGGACGGGGGATTCGCCTTCCTCGGCAGCGATCCCGCTCCCGGCGCGCCTCCGTCCGACGCATGGCACCTCGCGCTTCGCCTGGCCACGTTTCCGACCACCCACATCCACCACGACGCGCTCTCGTTCGAGCTCTACGCCGAGGGGAACGACCTCCTCGCCGATTCGGGCGGGCCGTACGGATACGGAAATCCAATCCGCGCGGAGTACTTCGTTCGAACCCGCGCGCACAACACCGTCACGGTCGACGACCTCGATCAGGGGGTCGGCCCGTGCCGGATCCTCCGATCGGAGTCGGTTCCGGGGTTCGACGTGCTCGACGTCTCCCATTCTCTCTATTCCGGAGTTCTCCACCGGCGCCTCACGGTCTTCGCCCCACCCTCGTTCGTGTTGGTCGTGGATTGGATGGAGTCCGAAACCCAACACAACTTCAGGCACTGGCTACATTTCGCGCCCGGTCTGGATGTGTCACGTGAAGATCTCGCGATGGTCGCGAAACGCTCGGATGGGGGACCCGGGCTACGGGTCGTTCCGCTGGGCCCGGAGGGCCAGACGCTCGAGCTGGAGCGCGGGAACGAGGCGCCCCGCCAGGGCTGGGCGTGCGTCGGCGACCTGGCCATGGTCCCCCGATGGGCCGCCCGCTACGAGCGCCGGGGCGACCACGCGCGCTTCGCGACGCTGCTGGTGCCGGAACGCGCGGATCGCCGTCGGGACGTCCGCGCCACGTTCGCGACCCGCTCGGCGGGGGAGGTGGACGCGTCCATCGAGGTGGACGGCCGTTCGTGTCGCATCGTGATCGCGGAAGGGAGCCCTGTGCGCCTGGAGGTCGCGCCGTGACGCCGAGCGTCGAGATCTACCGAGACGCCCCACCCGACGGATGGGACGGGATCGTGACGTCCCTCGGCGGCGATGTTTTCCATTCGCATGCGTGGGCGCGCTATCAGGTGGACATCTCCGCGACCAGCGCCGTCTACCTCCTCGCCCGCGACGATCGGAAGGAGCCCGTGGGGGTCGCCGTGACGCTGGTCCATCAATCGCGCACGCCGCTCCTCGCCGCCTTGGTCCGCGACCTGACGTTCGCGGCGCATCCGCTGGCGCGCGGGAACGCGGACGAGCCGGTGTCCGCCCTCCTCCGGGAGGGCGAGGCCTTCGCGAGGCGGCTCGGTGTGGCACGTCTGTGGCTCGGGTCCTTCGGCTCCGGGCGAAGCCCGATCCGCCCGGCGACCCGCGGCTTCCGGGAGACGGAACGGATCGAATTCGTCGCCGACTTGACCGCGGGGATCGACTCGGTGTGGCAGGCGATCGACAAGAAGCAGCGCGAACGGATCCGTCAGCTCGAGCGGAAGGGGATCGCGGTCACCCCCGAGTCGGGACGCGATGCCCTCGACACGCTCCAGGCGTTACGCGGGAGCACGCAGCAGAAGCGCGCGGCCCGGGGACAAGGCTACTCGCTGGCGATGGGTCGGGAGCTGGACGACGCGATCGACCGCCACCTCCTCCAGGGAAATCTGGCGCGGATCTTCGTGGCGCGGGCCGAGGGAACGCCGATCGCGGCGATCCTCTACACCGTCTTCGCCGGGCGTGCCTACTCGATGTTCAGCGGCAGCAGCGGCGAGGGCTATCGCTTGGGCGCGCAGAGTCTCCTCTATTGGCGCGCGGTCCAGCACTTCTGCGAGCAGGGCTTCGTCGAGTTGAATCGAGGGGGAGGGCCCGGCGCGGCCGCGAGCCCGGATCATCCGCTCCACGGGATCTACCAGTTCAAACTCCGTTTGGGGACGACGCCGCTCGTCTGCAGGTCGGGCGTCAAGGTCCTGAGTCCGCTCCGCGCCGCGATCGCCGACCTGAAGAATCGAGTCGCCGGACACGGGGGCGGCGAGGCGGTCGACGGGGACTGATCGCGCGCGACGCCAAGCTCCAGCAACGCACTGGCGTTCTTTGATATAATCAGTGGTATGCAGCCTCTATCCGCCCTGTGGGCGCGGCTCAAGCGACCGATCCTCTGGCGAAGGCGGCACCTCTACGATTTTCCGCTCACCGGCGATATCCCGCACATCGAGCCCCGCATCCCGATCACCTGGGTCGTGAAGGAACACCCCGACTGGCCCGCGCCGCCACGCGGAACCGCCGACGGCTCGGACGGAATGATGCTTTACGCGATGAAGGACGGGGTCGAGATCTACCACTCGGAAGTCATCACGAATCTCGGCTACATCCGGCGGCTGTTTCCGGCCTGCGACCTGGGGCCGCGGCCCATCTATCACGGGGACGCCGTGACCGACCCGGACTATCGCGGGAACCTGCTCCACCCCGCGGGCATGACGTTCGTCTACCGCCATTACAAGGAGCGCGGCTACGAACGCGCGTTCTGCCGGGTTCGGATGGATAACGCGGCGTCCCACTCGGGAATGGCGAAAGCAGGGTACCGACTCTGCGCCGTCGCCCACCACGTGACGCTTTTCGGGGTCGACCTGAAGCCCTTCGGGCGCCGCATCCGGGCGACCGCGCCCCGCAAGGGAGGCGCCGCCGTCCCGGCAACGCTGGCCGCCCTGTGTCTCGCGCTTCTCGTGTTCGCGCGGCCCGCCGCGGCTCAGGAGGTCCCGTCGGAGTACCTGCCCGAACCGGTGGCGCATCCCGGGACTCCGGCCGGCGAGGGCTTCGACTACTACAGCCGTGACGCGGCGGGAGAGATGCTGCTCGCGAACGTCGAGCGGTACCATCTCAGTGAGGACAATTTCTGGAAGGCGTACCGGACCCGGGCGTTCAACAGCGCCGAGGGAGAGCTTCGCTTCGCGCTGAAATACTTCCCGAACCACCCGCGCGCGCTCTACCTGATGGAAATCGTAGCCAAGGAGGAAGGGAACCCTTCGCTCGCGATCCGCGCGTACGAGCGGGCGCTCCAGCTGCACCCGCATCCGTACACGCGCGCCCAGTACGGCGCCTTCCTCGTGCGGATCGGTGCCGCGGCGGCCGGAATCCAGGAGCTGCGAACGGCGGTCGCCGCGGATTCGACGCTCTATCTGGCACGCGCCTGGCTCGCGAGCGCGCTCTCGTCGCCCAACGGCCAGGCCGTCCTCGGCCACGAAGTGCCCCTCGAGTCCCAGGGGTCCCGGGTCGACAAGACGCCGGACGCCCGGTAGCACCGGCACACGACCCCTCCCCGCTAGGATCGCCCCATGTCCGCACGCGACCTGATCGTCACGCTCGTCGTCTTCAGCTCGCTGCCGTTCTGCTTCTTCCGGCCGTGGATCGGCGTCCTCGTCTATTCGTGCATCGGGTACCTGAACCCGCACCGACTCACCTGGGTCGTCAGCAACTACCCGTTCGCGTTCTGGTCCTCGCTGCTGACGTTCGTGGGCCTGCTCTTCACCCGCGACCGACAGCCCATGCCGCGCACGCGAGAGGTCTGGCTTCTCGGCCTCTTCTGGTTCATCACGCTCCTGTCGACGGCGTTCGCCGCCTTCTATCCGGAAGAGGCGTGGAGCCAGTTCGGCAAGGTCAGCAAGATCCTCCTCGGGACGGGGCTCACGCTGGTGCTCTTCCAGGACGTGCGAAAACTGCGCTGGCTCCTCTGGGTCATCGCGGGCTCCATCGGATTCTACGGGCTGAAGGGAGGCATCTGGGCGCTCGCGACCGGCGGGGGGGACCAGGTGCTCGGCCCCGCCGGAAGCTTCATCGCGGGGAACACCGAGATCGGTCTCGCGCTCAACATGGTGCTTCCGATGCTCCTGATTCTGCGCCGGGGAGAAAAGCGAATCTGGCTCAAGAATCTCCTTCTCGCCGCGTTCATCTTCACGATCCCCGCGATCCTGATCACGTATTCGCGCGGAGCCTTTCTCGGCCTCGGCGCGATCCTCCTCGTTCTGGCCGCGAGGAGCCGGGCGAAGGTGGTCGCCGTGCTGCTGCTGCTGATCAGCGTCCCCATCGCGATCCACTTCCTTCCCGCGAAGTGGTTCGACAAGATGAACACGATCCAAAGCTACGAGGAGGACGGTTCGGCCATGGGGCGCATTTGGGCCTGGCGGCTCTCCATGCGAATCGCGGCGGACCGCCCGATCCTCGGCGCGGGGTTCCAGTGCTTCACCCATGATTCGTACGCGCGGTACATGCCCGAGGCTCCCTACGCGGGAACGGACGCCCACAACATCTTCTACCAGGTGCTCGCGGAGCACGGGGTGACGGGCCTCCTGGCCTACGTGGCCCTGATCACCTCGACGTTCCTGACACTCTGGAAGATCAAGCGACAGATGAAGCGCCTCCCGCACGCCCGCTTACTCTACGACTGGGCCGAGATGATCGAGGTGAGCCTGATGGCGTTCGTCGTCAGCGGGTACTTCCTCAGTCGATCGTATTTCGACCTCTTCTACCACCTCGTGACGATCACGGTCGTCTTGAGCGTTCTCGCCCGGCGCGTGGCGCGCGGGGAGTCCGTTCCCGGCCTCGACGCGCCAGCGGCTCCGCCAGCCGCCGCGCCCGCCCGCGCCGCCGTCGCCACCTTCGCCTGAGGATGGGCACGTTCGAGCAGGAGTGGCGGCGGCGGTTCGAGAGCTTCGCGCAGCGAAATCGCGAAGAGCACCTGATCTCGGGATGGTCGGAGCAAGGGCTTCGGCGGCGAGTCGAAGCCGTCCGTTCGCTCCTCGCCGCGCGCCCCGCCCGGGCGCCGCTCGACGCGCTGGACTTGGGGTGCGGCGGCGGCACGTACGTCCGTCTCCTGACCGGAGACGGGCATCGCGCCGTGGGGGTCGACTACTCCCACCCGAGCCTCCTTCGAGCCGTGGCCGCCGATGCGGATCCGCGTCGGCGGTACGTGCAGGGGGAGGCCTATCAGCTCCCATTTCGAAGCGGGAGCTTCGACCTGATCCTGGCGATCGGCATTTTCCAGGCCCTCGGCGCGCCCGAGCGGGCGCTCGACGAGATCGCTCGCGTGCTACGACCGGGCGGCCACGTGCTCCTGGAGGCACTGAACGCGCATGAGCTGATCGCGCTGGCGAGGCGGGCCGGACGGGGACTCCGTGGTGGAGAGGATCCGGTTCGGAGTTATGCGCCGGGGAGAATTCGAGGATGGCTCGAGGCGCGCCGGCTGCAGCCGGTGGCCCGCGCGGGGATCTACCTGCCGCCGCGGAAGCCGGAATGGCTCGCGCGGCTCGTGGAACGCTCGGGGGTCCTGCCGCTCGTCGCCCGCGTCCCGGTCTTGTCTGGGGCGGGCGCGCACTCCTACCTGACGCTCGCCGAGAAACGGCCGTAGCCGCCCCCGGCGACCGCGCTAGCGGGGCCGGAGGTTGGCCGGGACCGACGGCGGAATGCTGTCCGCCGGGGCGCCGGATCCGTTGCCGTACCGGTAGAGGAAGAACTTCCCGCTGTCCCCGCTCGGGCATCCCATGATGACGAACGCGTTCTGGATGGGATCGAAGACGATGTGATTGCTGGTCACGTCGAGGCCGTCCGGCTGGGTGAGCGGGAGCGTCTCCCACGTGTTCGTGTCCGGGTGATAGGCGTGGGCCGATCCCGGCGTGGGGTTGAAGCAACCGCCGCCGGCGATCCAGAGCACGATGCGGTTCACGGAGTCCCACGCGATGTGGGTTTGGCCGGTCTCCGCGTCGCGGGGCAGCGCCGCGAGCTGGGTGATCGTCCTGGTGTCGATGTTGTAGCGCAGCATGTGATCCGTGTAGCCGTCGAGCACGTAGATGGCGCGCCCGGGAACGTCGATGCCGGTGTACTCCCACGCGATGTCGGAGTTGAAGTTCGGGAAGCAAATGCGCGTCCAGGTATCGGCTTGGATGTTGTAGATCGTTACCCCGGGACATCCGGTGTAGGTGAAGCGGATGATGGTATCGGTTACCGGGTCATACACGCCGAACCGGCACGATCCCGTGTCGATGTCCGGCGGCTGGTTCCGCGCCGGAAGAGTCCAGAGCTTGGTGGCGGGATCGAACGACATCATCTTGCCGCGCACCGGCGCGGGGATTTGAGAGCAGCCGCCGCTGACGCCCTGGTAGCCGGGCACCATCCAGAAGATGTGGCGCGTCGAGTCCCACGCCCACGTGACCTCGTCCGGATTTTCCGGCTGATACTTTCCCTGGGCCACGCAGTAAGGCTGCTCCAGTCGCCACGAGTCGTCCGCGATCGCGTACGAATACATCTCCTGCCGGCCGGACTCGGGGAAGTTGTCGAGCGCCCCGTAGTCGCCGCCCTCGAAATAGATCCGCCCGTTATCAGGATTGAAGGTGAGCCGAACGTGCTTGCACCCCGCGGGACAAGGCCCCGACCCCGACGGTTGCAGGTTTCGCGCCACGAACGTCTTGAGCGGGAGACTGATCGGCGCCGCCTCCGCCGAGGCGACGGGCAGCAGGGCCAATCCGAAGATCACGAGAGCGCGGCGGAAGGGCATGTCGGTGCTCCTATCGGGTCCTTAGGTTCGCGGGCGCCGACGGCGCCACGCTGTCGGTCGGCGTGCCGCCGCCCGCTCCGAGCTTGTAGAAGTAGACGTTCTGGTCGATGGCGTTCACGACCACGAAGACGTTCTTCGAGGGAATGTAGCGAAAACGACCGTAGGTGCCCGCGGAGGCGGCGGCCGTCGGGATGACGGTGTTGCCCGAGGCCGGCGTGCGCCGCGTCCATTGAAGCGTGTCCAAGTTCAGCGTGTACACATCCGCGCCGCCGGCCCACGCGACGATCCGGTCGGAGACCGGGTCGTACTCGAGGCCCGGATAGCGGTGCGTGAGAATCTGGGTGTCCCCGGTGGTCTGGACGATCGTCCGGCTGTAGGGCGGGACGATGTCCCAGACGCAAACCTTGCCCATCGCGCCTTCGGGATCCGTGCCCACCGCGACGAACTTCCTCCGCTTCGAATCGATCGTTCCGGTGGGGGAGGGAATGGAGCCGACGCTGTTCCGCTTGGTGTAGCTGTTGGTGTTGGGATCGAACTCCCAGAGATCGTATCCGCTGATGAGGAAGACGTGGCCGGTCACGGGATCGTATCCGGTCAGGTCCTCGAGCGAGCAGCACCAGGGCACGTCCAGCTTGCGCTCCCAGCGACCGCCCGCGATGTCGAACGTCCAGGTGTCCCAGCCCGCGCCCCCCGAGCCCGTGTAGAGAGACCCGCCGTGGATCCAGAATCGATCCTGGTTCGGCAGGTACTCGAGGCCGTCGTACGTGTGCCGCGACTTCGGATTTCCATCGAGGTAGGTGAGGCCGAAATCGGCATTGATCAGGGCGTTGGGCGTCGGGCCCCAGATGCGGGACCACGTGAAGGAATTCACGTCGAACGCATAGATCTCGTTCCCGGCGTAGTCTCCGTGACCGCCGCCCCAGACGAGGAGACGGTTTCGCCGCGTGTCGAAGGCCCCGCCGCTCCACGCGTTCATGACCGCGGCGGGATAGCCCGGCGGCGTGGGGCTCGGGATGACGCCGGGCGCGGCGGACAGGGCCGAGTTCGGCGCCATGTACCATTGCCCGGGCTGCAGCGTGTCCAGCGGACCCGACCACGACGGCGATGCCGCCAGAAGCAAGGTCGCCCCGAGGACGGTCGCGCAGAAAGTGCGTCGCATGGAACTCCTCCCCCCGAGCATGACGATGACGCGGCGCGACGCGGCGCCGATCCCGACGGACGCGCTGAGCGGTCCGTGCGACGATCGATGGCGCGCCGGCCAGCGAGCGCGGTCGGCGTTCAACTCCTCATTTCCCGTGAGATCTGGTCGGCAACCCAACACCCGACGCGCACGATTATGAGGCAAGGAATGTGCCTGGTGATGGCGGGCAAGTACCCGCATGGCAAGACTGTACCCCGAAGTAACATGATGCGCTCGTATCTATGCGGGAACCCCTCGCGTTTCGGGCGAAATGAGGGGCCCGGATACCCGCATTTCGCACGTTCGAACGCCTCACCCGGCCCGGAGACTCTAGAAAGCCGTGTAGGAATGTCCGCAAACGTGCGAGTCATGGGCGGAAAGCGTACATCGGCCTCCGCCCCTGACGTGGGCGGTATTTCTTTGGTATCATTGAACATCGTGAAGTCCTTCCTACAAGTTTCGACCCGTGCCCTTCGAGACGCCATCTACCGTGGCGACGCGTCTCACCCGCCGGAAACCCACCTCGAGGCGGCGATGGAGTGGCTCTGCCGTGGCCAAGACGCCGCGGGGGGCAGCGGGGTTTCGCGCAGCTATACCCTCCGCCACATGCAGTCGCACGGTCGTCGCGGCTGGCTCAATGCCTACCCGGAAACGACCGGCTACATCATCCCCACCTTCTACGA
>Ga0075424_100000818_pt1 | contig 25584 bp, 21 predicted proteins | sample SoiMethybrSBSTD3_FD_75301 | JGI IMG/M metagenome (GOLD analysis project Ga0075424, IMG submission 75301) | Bulk soil microbial communities from a Populus tree surrounding site in Tennessee, USA - Soil MetaG P. TD hybrid SBSTD3 | ecosystem: Environmental > Terrestrial > Soil > Tree plantation... | reverse complement strand
CAGCTCCTGCGCGAGCGGCGCCTGCGCGACGCGGCCGCGGCCGACGCCGAGCATCTTGATCTCGTCGTAGAGCGGCGAGTCCTCGCGATCGTTCAGCGCGCGCACGACGTCGTGCCCCGTGGCGAGCGCCTCGTCGCGATACAGCTGGCGCCCCGACAGGCTGACCAGATGCGACGCGTTCAGCCGCGTGTGCTTCGCGTTGATCGTCACGAACATCTGCACGACGTGATCTTCCGGCAGCCGGTCGAAGATGATCGCCGGCACGGCGAAGTCCTCGTCGCGGAAGCGCTCGATGTCGGCGTGCAGCGCGAGCAGCCGGTGCTGGCCGTCGATCGCGCGCAGGATCCCCTCGCGCTCCGGCACCTTCAGGATGCCGACGCGCGAGTCGTCGTCCACCGCCTGAAACGCGAGCTTCTCGTCGCAGGAGATGATGACCGCGCCCGGAATCGACGGCAGGTCGCGCGCCTGGCGGCACTGCTCGTAGTACTGGACCAGCTCGTCGATCTTGCGGCGGATGATCTGCCGCTGATACGCCTTCTCGCTCGACGCGATGCGGCGCTCGAGGAAATCCCAGTTCACTTTCGAGGGCGCAACGCCGGGCTTCTGCCGGTTGCCGCGGACCGGCGTTTGCGCGCTGTCGCCGTAGCTCAGGACCTCGAATCTTACGAGTTTGTCGATGTCACTGGCTGTCAGCGAAGCTTGATAGAATTGCACTCCGAACTGCTGCATCCTGATCGCGGCAACGTTGATCATAGTGTTGAGTCCCGAGCGCCTCTGAAAATATCACGATAATAAGGAGTTCTGTCATGCCAGCTCGGAGGCGCCGTGCACTTCTCCTGCCCCCGGCGCTCGCGATGGCCGTCGCCTTCGGCGCCGCGCTGTACGCGCAATCGCCTGCAGCTAAAGAAGTTGCCCAGCCCGGCCGCGCCGGCGACGACCTTGATTATGCGCGCGCGGTCAAGGAGTGGACGACTCGGCCGGAGTTCAGCAGTCCGCTCGTGGATCATCTGCCCAAAGCGGCGGGGATCCCGTCGCCCAAGGATGTGCTTGGGCACCACATCGGCGCGCCGGGCAAGCTCACCTATTACGCGGACATCCTGAAGTACTACCGCGCGCTCGCCGCGGCCACGCCGCGCGTGAAGCTGCTCTCCATCGGCCGCAGCAACGAAGGCCGCGAGCTCGTCGTCGTCTTCGTCGGCTCGGATGAGTCGATTCGCAGCCTCGAAACCTTCCGCGGCTATCTCGCGCAGCTCGCCGATCCGCGACAGGTCACGGAGGCGCAGGCGAAGGAGATCATCGCGAAGGCGAAGCCGATCTATCACCTGTCGGGCGGGCTGCACAGCGGCGAGGTCGGGCCGTCGGAGATGCTGATGGAGCTGGCCTACCGCGTCGCCGTCGAGGACTCGCCGCTCGTGCAGCAGATCCGCGACAACGTGATCGTGTCGATCACGCCGGTCGCCGATCCCGACGGGCGCGATCGCAACGTCGACTGGTACTACAAGTACGGCATCAACGAGACCGAAGGGCGCACGACGGGCGCCGGCGTGCCGTACTGGGGCAAGTACGTCTTCCACGACGACAACCGCGACATCAACTACTCGCAGGTGGAGATGCGCGCGCTGCTCGACTGGTACCTGCAGTGGCATCCGCCGATCATGCACGACCTGCATCAGGCGCAGACGCTGCTGTACACCTTCAGCGGCCAGGCGCCGCAGAATCCGAATCTCGATCCGATCCTCTTCGGCGAGCTGCCGATGATGGCGAACTTCGAGATGGCGCAGATGGCGAAGTACGGAATGCCCGGCGTGTGGACGCACGGCTACGTGGACATGTGGTCGCCCGGCTATCTCGCGTTCATGTCGTCGAACCACAACGGCATGATCCGGATGTACGAGATTCAGGGGACGAGCGGCGCGAACACGACGAAGCTCCGTCTCGGCAACCCGAGCGCGTCGACGGGACGCTCAGGCGCGCCGCAGCCGGACGCGGCGGCGATTACCGCGGGCCGCAGCAATCAGGCGCAGCGCGAGTGGTACCGCCCGTGGCCCGCGACGGGCGAGTTCGAGTGGTCGCTGCGCAACAACACGAACTACGGCGAGACCGGCGTGCTGACGGCGCTGCAGTACACGTCGCAGTTCGCGAAGGTGATCCTCGAGAACTTCTACGTCAAGTCGCGCAACTCGGTCGAGACGGGACGGAAGGAAACGGTCGCGGGGTACGTGATTCCCGCCGGACAGCGCGACGAGACGCGCGTCGCGCGGCTCGTCGACCTGCTCCGGATGCAGGGCATCGAGGTCGGCCGGGCGACGAGCGACCTGAAGCTGAAAGAGGGCGAATTCCGCGCCGGCTCGTTCATCGTCAAGCGCGATCAGCCGTACGCGCGGCTGGCGAAGATCCTCCTCGAGAAGCAGGTGTATCCCGATCCGGGCCTACGCACCTACGACGACGCGTCGTGGACGATGGGGTTGATGAGCCACGCCGATGTGCGCGAGATCGCGGACAAGGCGATCCTCGACGCCGCCGTCGAGCCGGTGCGCGAGGTCACGCTCGCCGGGACGGTCGCGGGCACGGGCTCGCTGTTCGCGGTGGCGCACACCGGATCGAACAACATGATCACGCTGCGCGAGCGGTTGAAGGACCTGAAGGTGCAGGCGGCCGAGCGCGAGTTCACGCAGGGCGACGCGTCGTTCCCGGCGGGCTCGTTCGTCATCGGCGGCGACGCCGCGAGAATCCGGGCGGCGATCGAGCCGCTCGGGTTGAAGGCGGTCGCGCTGCCGTCGGCGCCGTCGGTGCCGCTGCACGATCTGGATCTGCCGCGCGTCGCGATGTACTCGACGTGGGGATCGACGCAGGACGTCGGCTGGGTGCGCTACGCGTTCGACAAGTTCGAGGTGCCCTTCGATCTGATCTACAAGGAGCAGGTGCGGCGCGGCGATCTGAAGTCGAAGTACGACGTCGTCGTGATCCCGAACCAGTCGGGCACCGCGAAGCGCCTGGTGTTCGACATCGAATCGCGCGGCACGCCGATCGCGTACAAGAAGAGCGACGAGTTCAGGAACCTCGGCATGTACGGCGAATCCGACGACATCACAGGCGGCATGGGGCTCGAGGGCGTAGCGGAGATCGACAAGTTCGTGAAGGCGGGCGGCGTCCTGGTGACGCTCGGCACGGCGAGCTTCCTGCCGGCGGAGTTCGGCCTCACGCCGAACATCGACGCCGCGCGCACCTCCGCGCAGTTCTACGCGCCGGGGACGATCGTCGACGCCGAGATCCTGCGGCCGGAGCATCCGATCTTCTACGGCTACGATCGCCGGACGATTCCGGTGCGCTACGCGAACGGGCCGCTGCTCACCGTGCAGACGGGCGCGAACCCGTTCGACGGTCCGCCCGCGACGCCGCCGCCGACGCCGCAGAGCGTGCTGATGCGCTTCCCGGGCGGCGACGATCACGTGTTGAGCGGCGTGATGCGCGGCGCCGCCGAGATCCGGAACCGGCCGGCGATCGTCGATCAGCGGTCGGGCAGAGGACGCGTGATCCTGTTTGCCGGAAACCCGTGCTACCGGTGGCAGAACTTCGGCGAGTTCAACATGCTGTTCAACACGCTGCTGAACTTCAACGACATCAAGGCCGACGCGCCGAAGCCACCGGCGACCGACGTCCCCGCACGCTGACGGATTTCCCCGCAGTCCGATTTCGCAACGTTCGGACACTTCGTTGCGCGCGCGCGAACACCTGAGCCGCGCGTTTTCCAGATCGTTGGATTAGCCGAGATCTGCCGCGGCAAGCGCGTGCGAAGCACCGCGCAGTCGTCGATGAGCGCGTGCCTAGAATCGATCTCGACGTGATGACACGAAGGAGATTCGATCATATGAAGTGCGTACGTACGCTCGCGCTCGCGTGGGCGCTGTGCGGCCTTGCCACCCTCGCGCATGCGCAGGGCGTGCAGACCGGCACGATTCGCGGCGCCGTTCACGACGAGCAGGGACTCGCCGTTCCCGGCGTCACCGTCACCGCCACCTCGCCCGCGCTGCAGGGGCCGCGCACGCAGGTGACCGACGCGACCGGCGGCTATACGTTTCCCAGCCTTCCGCCCGGCGCCTACACCGTCGGCTTCGAGCTCTCCGGCTTCGCGACCGTGACGCGTCAAACGAACGTCGCGCTCGGCCTCGTGGTCGAGCAGAACGTGACGCTGCGGCCTGCGGGCGTCGCCGAGACCGTGCAGGTGGTCGCCGAAACGCCGGCGCCGATCGCGACGCCGATCGTCGGCACCAACATCAAGCACGACGAGGTGGAGGCGCTGGCGACGCCGCGCACGCTGCAGGGGATCGCGACGCTCTCGCCGTCGGTGAGCGAGAACACGCCCAACGGCGCCCAGCTCGCGATCAACGGCGCGTTCGCCTTCGACAACATCTTCATGGTGAACGGCGTGGACGTGAACGACAACCTGTTCGCGAACCCGCAGAACCTGTTCATCGAAGACGCGATCGAGGAGACGCAGGTGCTCACCTCGGGCATCTCCGCGGAGTACGGCCGCTTCAGCGGCGGCGTCGTCAACGCGATCACGAAGAGCGGCGGCAACCGGTTTTCGGGGAGCGGCCGCGTGAACTTCCTGAACCCGGCGTGGACCGACGAGACGCCGTTCGAGAAGGCGCGCAATCCGCCGATCGTGCGCCCGAGCATCAACCAGCAGACCTACGAGGGGACCTTCGGCGGTCCGTTCGTGCGCGATCGCCTGTGGTTCTTCACGTCGGGCCGCTACGCCGCCGTCACCAACCCGGTGACGACGCAACAGACCGCAGTGCAGGTGAATCAGGACGACACGAACAAGCGCGGCGAACTGAAGCTGACGGGAACCCTCGCCCCGAATCACACGATTCAGGGCGGCTACCTGAACAACGCGCGCACGGTGACGAACACGTCGGGGATCTTCAGCCTCGCCGCCGATCCGCGCAGCCTCATCACGCGCAGCCTGCCGAACTCGTACTACTACACGAACTACAAGGGCGTCTTCGGCGGCGGCACGCTGGTCGAGGCGCAGTACTCACAGCGGCATTTCGAGTTCCAGGGCGACGGCCTCCAGGCGAGCACGAACATCCTCGATTCGCCGTTCTTCTCGAACTCGCTGGGCCTGCTGTACAACGCCCCGTACTTCTGCGCGTGCGACCCCGAGCAGCGCAACAACCGGCAGCTGACCGGCGCGGCGACGAACTTCTGGACGGCAGCGGGCCGCCACCAGACGAAGGCCGGCTTCGAGTGGTTCCGCAGCCAGCGCACCGGCGGCAACTCGCAGTCGGCGACGCAGTACGTCTTCAACACCGACTGGCTCGCCGACGCGTCGGGCGCCCCGGTCAAGGACTCGCAGGGCCGTCTCATCCCGGTGTTCGTTCCGGGCGATTCGTCGATCGACTTCTTCCCGGCCGTCGTCGGCGCGACGCTGAACATCGACAACTCGTCGATCTACCTGCAGGATCACTGGGCGATCAACGCGAAGTTCTCGGCGGACCTCGGCGCGCGCTACGAGCACGTGCTCGCCGAATCGACGGGGAACATCGTCGGCGTCAAGACGAACCGGATCGTGCCGCGCCTCGGCGTCAGCTACGACATCGCCGGCAACGGCGATCACGTCGTCCACGTCACCTTCGGCCAGTACTCCGGCCGGTATCAGGAAGTGCAGGTCGGCGCCAACAGCCCGGTGGGCAACCCGGCGGATATCTTCAGCCTGTACCAGGGGCCGGCCGGCCAGGGCCTCGGCTTCGCGCCGGGCCTCAACATCGCGAACTATCCGGTGAACCCCGACAACGCGTCGGTGACGGTGCCGCTCGCCAACGTCTCCATCGATCCGAACACGAAGTCGGCGCTCACGAACGAATTCACGGCGTCCTACGGCGTGAACATCGACGGCGGCCGCGGCTACGGCGAGGTCGCGTACATCCATCGCACGGTCGGCAGCCTGATCGAGGACTTCATCACGCGCGCGGACGGCGTGACCCACGTGGTGTCGAACGGCATCGACGCCGGCCTCGTCTCGAACCGCGTCTACCGCAACACCGACATCGCGCATCGCGAGTACGACGGGATGGTGTTCCAGTCGCGGTACACGCTGTCGAACCGGTGGACCGTGAACGGCCAGTTCACGCTGGAGCTGCGCAACAACGGCAACTACGAGGGCGAGGACATCAACAAGCCGGGCGTCACGTCGCGCATCGGCGATTTCCCCGAGGCGTTTCCGGCGGCGCAGTTCTATCCCGACGGGCGTCTCGCCAACTTCGAGCGGGGGCGCCTGCGCGCGTGGTCGATCTACAACTTCGGCATGGGCCGCGCCGGCGATCTGTCGCTGTCGGGTCTCTGGCGGTACGACACGGGCCAGGCCTACAGCGTGAGGGTGACGAACGTGGCGCCCACCTCGGCGCAGCGTGCGGTTCTGCGCGCCGCCGGCTATCCCGATCTGCCGAGCGCGTCCACGGTGTACTACGGCGACCGCGGCTCGCAGACGCTCCCGGGTTACGGGTTGGTGGACTTCGATCTGAACTACAACATCCCGGTCGTCGGATCGGTGCGGCCGTGGGTGAAGTTCGACGTGTTCAACCTGCTGAACAACCAGAAGCTGATCGTCCCCAACACGACGTACCGGATGGATCCGACGACGCCGCTCGACGCGCTCGGTTTCCGAACGGGCGTGATTCCGGGCCCGCAGTTCGGGCAGGCGACGGCGCAGACGAACTTCCCGCTGCCGTTCGGCGGGCTGACGGGCGGACGGACGTTCCGCGTCGCGATCGGCGTGCGATTCTGAAAGGCCAGGCGGGTCGGGCAGGTCGGGCAGGTCGGGCAGGTCAGGCAGGTCAGGCAGGTCAGGCGGGTCAGGCGGGTCACAGAGGTCAGTCCTTTGTGACCTGCCCGACCTGCCCGGCCCGCCGGGTCTACCCGGCCAGCCCGGCCTATACGCCCGTCGCCATGTAGCGCTTCACCGCGGCGATCGTGCGATCGACGTCGGCGTGCGTGTTGTAGAAGTGCGGCGAGAAACGGAGGCCGGGACGATCTTCGCCGCCGCGCGTCGCGCAGCCGATCTTGTCCTTCTGATACAGCGCCGCCGACAGCTTGCGGACGTCGAGCGTGCCGGGCTGGAACGACAGGACCGCCGCGCGGCGCGACGCCTCGGGGCTCGTCCAGATCTTCACGCCGTCCACCTTCTTCAAGCCTTCGATCAAGGCCGTCGTCAGCTCGCGCGATCGCTTCTCGATGTGCGCGCGGCCGATCTTCGTCTGGAACGTGATCGCTTCGCCGAACGCGATCATCGCCGGCTCATCGCGCTGGCCGAAGCCCTCGAAGGTACGCGAGATCCCGACGCGCCCGGGGTACGCGCTGAAGATGCTCGCCCAGATCTTCGGCTGCGCGTTCTTGTTGATGTAGAGCACGCCGTTCTCTTTCGGCCCGCACGGCCACTTGTGCGCGCTGCCGCTGTAGAAATCGGGCTGCATGTCGCTCAGGTCGACGTCGAACAGGCCGAAGGACTGCGCGCCGTCGACGAGCGTCAGGATGCCGCGCTCGCGCGCGAGGCGGCAGATCTCCTTGGCCGGGAAGAGATCGCCGACCGTGCTCGTGAGGTGCGTGAACGCAATCACCTTCGTCTGCGGCGTGATCGCCTTGCGGAACGCCTCGATGTAGTGGTCGAAGCCGGGATGCGGATTCGGCACCGGCACGTCCTTCACGGTGAAGCCGAAGCGCTTGGCTTTCGCCTGCCACGCCGTGTGGTTGCTCGGGTGGTTGTCGGCCGTGAGCAGCACCTCGTCGCCGCTCTTCAAGTCGATGCCGGTCGAGACGAGGTTGTTCGACTCGCTCGTGTTGCGCGTGATGACGATCTCTTCGGGCGTCACGCGCAGGAACTCGGCGAGCAGCTTGCGCGTGTTCTCGCGGCCGTCGCCGAGCTTTGCGCGATTTTCCATCGACGGATCCTGGTCCATGTCCTTCGTGGTCCGGTACATCGTCTCGAGAACCGGCGCAGACGAAGGACACAGGTTCGCCGCGTTCAGCATCGTCAGCTCCTTCGGCATGACGAACTGATCGCGGACGGCGCTCCAGAAGCGCTCGTCGGGCGACGCGGGCGTGGGCGGAAGGTCGACGGGCCGCGGCCAGGCGGTGCCTGGCGAAAGAAACGGCGCGGCACTCCCGAGAGCGAGCAACCGGGCGAAGTCTCGACGATTCATAGCGCCCTCCTACGCAGGTGCTGCGTGCGTCACTGCGCCGGTCCTGCGCGGGCGGCGAAGCGTGAGCACCCGATCTCTTAACACAACTGCGCCGTACATGAGCGAGGAGAATGCGACGAACGCGACGGCGGTCGCCCACAGCGGAAGCCGGTGGCGCCAGAGCCAGCTGGCGTAGCCGTACACCAGCTCGACGTGAATCCAGTAGATGAACAGGGATGCCCGGCCGAACACCCCGAGCGGCGCGAGCCGCGACAACGCCGCGGCATGGCGTTCGCGAGTGACCACGGCCTCGAGCGCGTAGAGCGCGCTCAGCGCGATCATCAGGATGCCGACGCGGATCGCGAACCACGTCGGCGAGGTCGTCCAGAACGACGATGAGGCGTAAATCGAGGGCCGCGCGGCGGTGAGGAACCCGATCGCGACCAGCGCGGCGCCCGCCGCGGCGAGCATGCCGTGAACGCGGCGCGCGGTGCCTGCGGAATGCGCGTCGGCGAGCAGCGCGCCGCACGCGGCGCCCGCGAACACGAACGCCGCCCACGGCATCAGCGTGAACGTCGTCTGGTCGCCGGCCGGACGAAGGTACCACTGGAACCAGATCGGCAGCCGATCGACGAGGTGGCTCGCGCGCACGATCGGCGACGCCATGGCGATGGCCACGGCAGCCGCGCCGAAGAGCGCCGCGCGCGCCGCCGCGGAGCGCGCCGCGCCCCAGAGAAGCGCGGCGGCGACAATCGCCGGCCCCATCACGTTCAGCACGTCGACGCGGAAAATCATCACGAGCGGGCCGCCCGGCGTGACGAGAAACCCCTGCACGCGGAAGAGGAACGCGAGGACGAAGATCTCGAGCCCGCGGCGGACGACCGCGCGGACGCCGTCGCGCGGGCTCGCGGCGCGCGCAGCGGCGAAGACGAGCGAGACGCCCGCGAGCCAGAGGAAGAACGGCGCGGCGAAGCCGCCCAGAATCGTCGCATCGCGGAAGGCGGCCGTACGCCGCACGTCGAGCCGCGTCCAGGCGTCCAGCGTGTGCGCCTCGATCATCAGCAGCACGGCGATGCCGCGCGCCCAATCGAGGTAGGCGATGCGGCCGCGACGAGGTCGGGGGTTCTCGGCGGCGCTCACGGGAGAGGCTCCTGATCCGCGGACGCGGTGACCACTTCCGCGCTGGTGTCGAGCGGAATGTCCTGCCGCATCGAGTGCCACACCGAGCAGTACTTCTCGCGCGAGAGCGCGATCGCGCGCTCCACGGCATCCGGCGGCACGTTCCCTTCGACGGCGAACCGGATCGCCACGCGGACGATGCGCCGCGGATCGTCTGCGGCGCGATCGGCGACGAGATGGGCCGTCAGCGCGTGGAAGGCGTGGCGGCTGCGCGTGAGGATGTGCGCGACGTCCATCGCCATGCAGCCGGCGAGCGCCATGCCGAGCGTCTGCACCGGCGACGGTCCCGCCGCGCCGGCGCTGTCGAGGGTGATCGCCGCGTCGCCGCTCGTCGCCGCGAACTTCAGGCCGCCGAGCCACGCGAGATCGACGATCGTCTGCGGCTTCGAGCTCACGCGGGGATTGTAGCGCCGCGCGCCGGCTCGGGCGCAGATCGCCGCCAGGTCCGGCGACGCGCGGTTACTGGAGAGCGGACTGCGTCCGCGGGGCGACCGGCGGCGCGTCGGGCAGCGAGGGCGCCGACGGCTTGGCCGGCAGCAGAACGGGGCGCTTGGAGAAAACGGCTTTGATCGCGAGCCAGCCGAGCGGCAGAATCACGAGGAGATACGACAGCAGATGGCCGAACGCGCTGTCAGGCCCCCACGATTCGGTCGCCGCGTGAACCTGCTCGCTGAACGGCAGGAAGCGCTGCTCCGACATCTCGTGGGTGCCGCTGATGACCAGCTGCACCACGAAGACGAAGAGGAAGATTGCCGTCACCTGGAAGAACAGCGCGAGGTTGACGCGGTGGCCGTAGCGCGACCAGAGCCACGCGATCGCCGCCGCGCCCGCGACGCCGAGCGCGGCGCCGAGCGCGAGGTGCACCGTCTCGCGCAGCTGCATCAGCAGCAGCGCCGTCTCCATGCCTTCGCGGCTCACCATCAGCAGCGTGAAGAGGAACACGCCGACGAACGCCGCCGCGCCCGGCTTCACGCTCGACTGGCGCAGATGGCTCTCGATGTCGCCCTTCATCCGGCGTCCGACGCGCCACATATGGACGATCATCCACGTCACCGACGCGGCGGCGATCATCGCCAGCGGGCCGTCGAGCCACTCCTGATTGGCGGCGTGATAGAGGGCGTAGCCGCCGAGCGCGCTGACGCCAAGGGCGACGACGATGCCCCAGTGGACGGCGGCCGTCAGCGCGTGGCGTCCCGACTTGCGCAGGTACGAGAGGCTGATGGCGACGATGAGGAACGCCTCGAAGCCTTCCCTGAGAGTGATGACGAGCGCCTGCAGCATGGGATGACGCCGGTTCGCAAAGTGAGACTAAGTCTCAGAATCAGAAACCAGTGTAACGTCCCGATCTCCGACCAGTCAAGTCGGTATTTGTATTAGTGATCGCGTCAAGGACACAGAGGCTGGCAAACACCACGAATCCACAAAGGACACAAAGGAGCCCTGAGCCTTCGTAAGGGCCGGCCTTCAGGCCGGCCCGATCCCATGACCTAAAATGGCGGACGTCACCATCGTCGCGCTCGGCGATTCGACTACCGCTGGGACGCCTGGGTTCAAGTCGCCGCTCGAAGCGCCGCCCGACGGCGCCGGCGACGAGACGAGCCAGTACGCCTACTGGCTCATGCGCGCGCACCCCGACTGGCGTGTCCTCAACCGCGGCGTGAACGGCGAGCGCGCCGATCAAATCGGCGCGCGCTTCGATCGCGACGTCGTCTCCGCGGCGCCGCGCGCCGTCGTGGTCCTCGCCGGCGTGAACGACGTCTACCAGGGACGCCGGGCGGCGGCGGTCGTCCGCGAGCTCGAGGCGATGTATGTGGCCGCGCGCGGCGCGCGGATTCCGGTCGTCGCCGGAAGCATCCTCCCGTACGACACGGCGGGCGTCGACGAGAACGCGCGCATGCGCGCGGTGAACGACTGGATCCGCAGCTACGCCGCCGCGCATCCCGGCGAGATCGTGTTCTGCGACACGCGCGCGGCGGTTGCGGCGCCGGACGCGCCGGATCGCCTCGCGGCGTCGCCCGACGGCCTGCATCCGTCGCCGGACGGCTACAAGCGCATGGCGGAGGCGCTCGAACCGCGGATCGCTTGCGCGCTCACGCTTCCCTGACGCCGGCGCGGCTCCGCGCGCCTGGCGGCCGCGATTCGGCTTCGCGCATTCGGTGATGTAAGCTGGTTTCATGGGTACCCAGATGCGCTTCCCCGCCGCGATCGTGCTCGCTCTCGTCTGCGCATCGGCGCTCGCCGTCCGGGCGCAGCAGCCGGTCTTCCGCGCCGGCACGCAGGTCGTGTCGCTCTTCGTCACCGTGCAGGACGCGCAGCGGCGCCTCATCCCCGACCTGATGCAGGAGGAGTTCCAGATCCTCGACAACGACAAGCCGCAGCCCATCGTCTATTTCGACAACAGCGTGCACCCGATCAACGTCGTCGTCATGCTCGACACGAGCGGCAGCATGACGCTGACGATCGATCTGCTGAAGCAGGCCGCCGAGCAATTCATCATCCGTCTGCTGCCGGACGACAAGGCGCGCATCGGCGCGTTCAACGACAAGATCCAGATCAACGCGAAGTGGAGCAACAACCGCGATCAGCTCGCGACCGACATCAAGGATCTCGACTACGGCAACGGCACGCGGTTGTGGGACGCGGTGGGCACGGCGCTCGACGAGCTGAAGGCGATCGACGGGCGGCGCGTGATTCTCGTCTTCACCGACGGCGACGACACGGAGAGCAAGTCGATGAACCTCGGACGCGTGATCGAGCGCGCGCGCGTCGACGAGGTGATGATCTACGCGATCGGTCTGGAGAGCCGCTACTTCAACGGCCAGACGCAGGTGCGATCGAAGCCCGACGCCGGCCTGCGCAAGGTGGCGGACGAAACCGGCGGCGGCTACTTCGAGCTGACGAAGGCGAGCGAGCTCGCGGGGACGTTCACCAAGGTCGCGCAGGAGCTGCACAGCCAGTATGTGATCGGCTTTACGCCGACGCAGCTCGACAACCGCGTGCACAAGCTGGCCGTGAAGATGAAGCAGCCGGGGATGACCGCGCGTGCACGCCGCAGCTATCTGGCGGCCCCGGACAAGGCGACGATCTCGAAGTAGCGCGCGTCGCCGATCGCGCGTGGGATCAGACGAACGCCGCGGCGATGATCGTCACGACGAGCAGGAATCCCACCACCCATTCCGCCGACGCCGAGAAACTCCATTCACGCATATGCACTCACCTGCCCTTCACGGAGAGTTAGACGGACCGACCATGGGGAAGGTTTAATAGGCGCATGCCGCCACTCACCGAGCAGGAGTTCCGCGTCCGGAGCGACGATGCGCTCGAAAACGCACGGCGTGCGCTGCTCCCGCTCGCGGACAGCGAGGGGTTCGAGGTCGAGCTGCAGAACGGCGTGCTGAACCTCGTCTTCGAGGAGCCGAGCGACGCGAAGTTCGTCGTGTCGCCCAATGCACCAGTCCGTCAGATCTGGATCTCGGCGATGGCCAGAAGCTATAAACTCGCGTGGTCGCCGGAGCTCGGCGCGTTCGCGCTCGACGGCGAAACGCTGCCGCAGCTGCTCGAGCGTCTCACGAGAAGGTTTGTCGCAGGGTCCGCCTGAACGCTGGAGGATGTATGAAACGCGCCGCCGCCGCCCTCGCCGCCGTGCTGCTCGTCGTCGCCGCGACGCTCGCGACGTCGGCGGCTCAGTCCCAGAACGCGTTCGGGACGCCGTCGGCCAGCCTGCCGCAGCCCGGCACGGCGATCAAGGCGGTGCCGGGATCTCGCGCGCAAGGCTGGTTGTCGCAGGGACGATCGGAAGTGCTCGCCCGCCACGGCATGGTCGCGACGAGCGATCCGCTCGCGGCAGAAGCCGGCCTGGAGATGCTGCGCCGCGGCGGCAACGCGATCGATGCGGCGGTCGCCACCGGCGCGGTCCTCGACGTGACGTCGCAGAACGACACGGGAATCGGCGGCGATCTGTTCGCGCTGGTCTACGTCGCGAAGGACAAGAAGCTCTACGCGCTCAGTTCCGCCGGCTGGGCGCCCGCCGGCTGGACGCCGGAATTCTTCAAGACGAAGCTGGCCGTGAAGACCGTGCCGAACAACGGCGTGAATTCGGCGACGGTGCCCGGCGCGATCTCCGGCTATGACGCGCTGCTGAAACGATTCGGCACGCTCGGCTTCAAGGAGACGTTCGAGCGCGCGGCGCGGCTCGCCGACGAAGGGTGGGGCCTCGCCGAGCGGCGCCATTCGGATCTGAAGAACGCCACGCCGGGCCTCCGCGCCGACGCCGATTCGAAGGAGACCTTCCTCGTCGACGGCGAGACGCCGGCGCTGTACAGCATCATCCGCAATCCGGGCCTCGCGAAGGCGCTGCGGTTGATCCAGACGCAGGGGCGCGACGCGTTCTACCGCGGCCCGATCGCCGACGCGATCGTCGCCAAGGAGCAGGCGAACGGCGGCGTGATGACGAAAGCGGACCTCGCTGAATTCCAGTCGGAGTGGACCGATCCGATCACGACGAACTACCACGGCTACGACGTGTTCGAGCTGCCGCCGCCCGGGCAGGGATTCGCCGCGCTCGAGATGCTGAACATCCTCGAGGTGTGCGTGCCGAAGTTCGGCGCGAGCCTCGCCGCGCTCGGGCCGACCGATCCGCAGTACTGGCACTACATGGTCGAGGCGAAGAAGCTCGCCTACTCGGATCTGCAGGCCCGGAACGCCGATCCGAAGTTTGCGACGGTGCCGGTGGCGGAGCTGCTCTCGAAGGATCACGCCGCGTCGCTGTGCGGGCGGATCGATCCGAACGCGGCGTCCAAGCCGGCGGTGAAGGGCGCCACCGACGGCGGCACGATCTATCTGACGACCGCCGATCGCTGGGGCAACATGGTGTCGCTGATTCACAGCGTGTTCGGCGTCTACGGCAGCCGCGCGACGGTTGCGCCGTACGGCTTCGTGCTGCACAACCGCGGCGGCGGCTTCTCGCTCGATCCGGCGAGCCCCAACATCGTCGCGCCGCACAAGCGTCCGTTCCACACGATCATCGCCGGCTTCGTGATGAAGGACGGCGCGCCGCTGATGACGTTCGGCAACATGGGCGGAAGCGTGCAGCCCGAGACGCACGCGCAGCACATGGTCAACCTGATCGATCTCGGCATGAACGTGCAGATGACCACCGACGCCGCGCGCTTCACGCACAACCAGAACAGCAACGTGCTGTCGCTCGAGGCCAACCTGTTCAACCTGGTCGGCGCGGCGCTGAAGGCGAAAGGCCACGAGGTGCGCTCGGTGAACGGCGGCTCGGTCGGCGGCTACCAGGGGATCCTCTTCATGCGCGATCCGCGGATGCCGGCGCCGGTGTTCGATCAGCGCGCCGCGACGGAGGATCTGCCGGTGAACGGGGTCTATCGCGGAGGCTCCGACCATCGGAAGGACGGCCAGGCAGTCGGGTATTGAGGACGCCGTCTGCGGCTGGGGGCTAGGGGCCAGGAGCTGGCGCTGTGAAGCGCACGCGAGCCGGCGCGTATCTCGGCGCAGCGCTCGCCGCTGCCGCCATCGGTCTCGGTGCATCGCCGCCGCCCACTCCGCTCTTCACGTTCGAAACCGGCGGCTACGGCAACTTCGCCGTTGCGCTCGCTGTTGACGGGCAGGGCAACACCGTCGTCGTCGGCTCGCGCTCTTACGCGCTGTCGCCGTTTCCCGTCACCGACGACGCGGTCGAGAAGGGCGCGCGATCGATGTTCGTCGCGAAGGTGGACGCGCGCGGCGATCGACTCCTCTGGGCGACGTATCTGGGCGGCGTTCACAAGCGCGACACCTCGTACTCGCGCGGGCCGCTCGACAACCCGACCGCCGTCGCCGTCGATTTCGCCGGCAACGTGTTCGCTGCCGGTTTCACCGCCGCGAACGACTTTCCGACGGTCAACGCGGTCGCGGCGATGCCCGGCGGCACCGGCAGCGACGGCTTCCTGACGAAGATCAGCGCCGACGGCACGCGGTACGTCTTCTCCACGTACCTCGGCGGCGCGGCGCCGACGGCGCTCGCGACGGATCCGATCGGCAACGTGTACGTCGCCATGGTGTCTGCGACGCGGCTCGCGTACGAGACGCGCGACGTGAGCGCGCCCGGCGCGCTCGGCGCGTCGGTCGTCGCGAAATTCAACGCCGAGGGCGGTCTCGTGTTCGCGACGCGGTTCGGCGGCGGGGCCACGAAGATCGCGCACGTCGCCGTCGACGGCACGGGCGCCGTGATCGCGGCGGGCGACGGTGGCGACAATAGCCGATGGTTCGTCAACCCAATTACCACGAACTGCTGGCAGTATCCGTCGGGGCAATGCGCGAATCCATTCGTCGCGAGACTCGATCCGAGCGGAACGCGAATCCTCTTCGCGACGCTCCTCGGGGGAACCACGCAGCAGTCGACGCTCACCGCCATGGCGCTCGATCCGGCCGGCGCGATGTACGTCCTCGGCACCACGAAAGCCACCGACTTTTCCACTCGCGGCGCGATGCAGCCGTCGAATGCCGGGGGCTCCGATTACTTTCTCGCGAAGATCACGTCTGCCGGACGGCTCGAGGCGTCGACCTACATCGGATCGACAAGCGATGAGCTCGGCGGGCCGGCATATCCGCTGCTGACGGTCGATCTCGCAGGACGACCGACGATCGTCGGCGCGAGCTCGTCGAGATCGCAAATCCTCGCCGGCATGGATCATCCCGATGTGCCGTTGTATGTGAGCCGCGACGACGGTGGAACGTGGACGCGTTCGGACGCCGGACTGCAGACGTCGGTGTACACCGTAGCCGTGTCGCCGCAGGACCGTACCGCGTACGCCGGCACGGCGGACGGCGTCTATCGGAGCACCGACGATGGCGCGTCGTGGCGCCTGGCCTCCACCGGCATCGGACCGGCTTACAACGGCGCGCTGAACTCGTATCAGCTTGCGATCGATCCGGCACACGCCGGAACGCTGTACGCGGGGACGCTGACGGGGTTGTACAAGACCGACAACCGCGGCGACACATGGACGCGCATCGACGGCGAGCCGTTCTTTCGCGGCGGCGGCGTGCAGGCGCAAGTAGTCGTCGACGGCAACGGCTGGGTGTATCTCGGGACGCTGGGCATTCGTCGCAGCCGCGACGGCGGCGCCACATGGACGAACATCAGCAACGGGCTCACCGTCGGTCCGACCGGACGATACGAATCCGTGAGCACGATCGTCTTCGATCCGGATGCGGCGGGGACCATCTATACGATTCAGAACAACCGGTTGTATCGCACGACCGACGCGGGCGAGACCTGGATCGATCAGGGCGCTCTCTCTCCGGTGGGCTACGAGAGCATCGCCATCCCGCCCGGCCGCCCCGGCCGCGTGTTCGCCTCGAGCTGGGACAAAGTGTATCGATCGAATCAAGGCATCGGCGCGTGGACGCCGCTCGATGTGGCCGTCGCTCGCGCGCACTTCGCGATCGATCGGCAGCGGCCCGACACGGTGTTCGTCTCCGACGGGTGGACCGGCGGCTCGATTGCGGTCTCGCGCGATGCAGGCGAGACGTGGCGCCGCCTGTCGACGCCGATAGCATCCGCGCCCGTCGTCGATCCGCTTCGTCCCTCGTCGCTGTTCCTGCCCGGCGGGATTCGCAGCCTACCGTTCTTCGCGCAGCTCGACGAGACGCTCACGACGGTTCGCTACGCGTCATTCGTCGACGCGCCGCTGCCGCGCGCGGCCGTCGTCGACGCGGCGGGCAGCATCTACCTGCTGCCGGGCGGCGACGAGCTCGTCGTGCAGAAAGTGCAGCTGCCTCAGATCCTGAACCCCTCGCGCAAGGGATCCCGCTGATCGACGAGAAACGTGTGCTCGCCGGTAATCCACGCCGAGCCCTCGATCTCGGGCACGATGGCCTGATGCTCGCCGACGACGGTGCGCGACGTGACGCGACCGAGGAAATGCGTGCCGATCAGGCTTTCGTGCGCGAACGGCCGATCGGCGGCGAGCAGCCCCATCGCGTCGATCACCGCCATCACCGCCGCCGTCCCCGTGCCGCACGGTGACCGGTCGACTTCCGCATCGGCGAAGATCGTCACGTTGCGCAGGTCGGCGCGCTCGTCGCTCGGCGGGCCGGTGAAGATCGTGCCGTAGATCCCGCGCAGCTCCGGCTCGAGCGGGTGCGCGATCGTGTGATGCGCCTCGATCGCGTGCTTGATCTCCATCCCGACGCGGCGCAGCTCCGGCAGATGCGCGGCGTCGATGGGCAGCCCCACCGCTTCGCTGTCCACGATCGCGTAGAACGCGCCGCCGAACGCGACGTCGACGCGCACCGTCCGCGACGCCAGCTTCACCGCGAGGCCGCCGTGGAGCACGAACGACGGCACGTTCACGAAGGCCACGCGTTCGACGCGCACCGGGCCCCCTGCGCCGCCGGCCGCGAGCGTCGCGCGCGCCCGTATCGCGCCCGCCGGCGAGTCGTACACGATCGAGACGCCGTCGCCGCCCGGCACGAGCAGGCCGCGCTCGAGCACGATCGTCGTCACCGCGACGATCCCGTGCCCGCACATCGTGCTGTAGCCTTCGTTGTGCATGAAGAGGACGCCGGCGTGCGACCCCGGCGCGACCGGCTCGGTGAGGATCGCGCCGTACATGTCCGCGTGCCCCCGCGGCTCGAGCATCAGCGCGCGCCGCAGGTGATCGGCGTGGCGGCGCACCCATTCGCGCTTTTCGAGCATCGTCCGGCCGCGCGGCGACGGGAAGCCGTCGACGATCAGCCGCAGCGGCTCGCCGGCGGCGTGCGCGTCGATTGTCTTCACCGGGATCATGCGATAGAACTTTAGCGTGAAAGCGTTTTACTCCGATACGTTCGTGCTGCCGCTGCCGGAGCGCCACCGCTTTCCGATGGCGAAGTACCGGCTGCTGCGCGAGCGGCTGGTGGAGGAGGGCGTCCTCGGCGCGGCCGATCTCGCCGTGCCCGAGCCTGCGTCGTGGGACGATCTGCGGCTCGTGCACGACGCGGCGTACGTCGACGCGGTCGCGAGCGGCGCGCTGTCGGCCGAGGCGCAGCGCCGCATCGGCTTTCCGTGGTCGCCGATGATGGTGGAGCGCTCCCGTCGATCGGCCGGCGCGACGATTGCCGCCGCGCGCGAGGTGGTGCTGCGCGGCGCGGCCGTGAGCGCGAACCTCGCCGGCGGCACGCACCACGCGTTTCGCGACCGCGGCGAGGGCTACTGCGTGTTCAACGACGTCGCGGTCGCCGCCGCGCTGATGATCCGGACCGGCGCGGCCGCCCGCGTCGCGGTCGTCGACTGCGACGTCCATCAGGGCAACGGCACCGCGGCGATCTTCCGCGACGAGCCGGCGGTGTTCACCTGCTCCTTCCACGGCGCGAACAATTTCCCGTTCCGCAAGGAGACCAGCGATCTCGACGTCACGTTCGCCGACGGCGCCGGAGACGACGAGTATCTGGCCGCGCTCGACGCGCACGTGCCGGCGGTGCTCGACGGCCACCGGCCGGATCTCGTCTTCTATCTCGCCGGCGCCGATCCGTACGAGGGCGATCGGCTCGGACGTCTGCGTTTGTCGATCGACGGCCTGCGCGCGCGCGATCGTGTCGTGTTCGACGCGTGCCGCGCGCGCCGTCTGCCCACCGTCGTCGTCATGAGCGGCGGCTACGCGCCCGACGTCGACGCCATCGTCGCCATTCACGTCAACACCATCCGAGAAGCGGTGCTCGCATGTCAGTTCGCTTCCGCCTGCTGACCGAAGCCGACGTCAGGGCCGTGCTGACGATGGACGATCTCATCGAAGTGATGACGTCGGCGCTGCAGCGCTTCTCGTCGGGCCGCGTGACGCAGCCGGTGCGCACCGTCATCCCGATCGAGGACGACGCTTTCGCCGGCTTCATGCCGGCGCACGTGAGGAGCGCGGCGGCGGCCGAGCGCGGCGAAGCCCTCGGCGCGAAGATCGTCACCGTCTTCGGCGGCAACCACGCGCGCGGGCTCGACTCGCACCTCGCGTCGATCGTGCTGATGGATCCGGAAACGGGCGCGCTGGCCGCGCTCCTCGACGGGCGCTACATCACGGAGGCGCGGACGGCGGCGGTGTCGGCCGTCTCGTCGCGGCTGCTGGCGCGCGAGGAGGCGGGATCGCTCGCGATCATCGGATCGGGGGTCCAGGCGCGCAGCCATCTCGAGGCGCTGACGGGCGTGCACGATTTCCGTCACGTAACGGTCTGGAGTCCGCAGAAACTGCACCGCGATCGGTTCGTCGCGTGGGCGAATTCCGCACTCCCCGAATGGTGCCTGGCACGTGCCAGGCATGTGCCTGGCACGTGCCAGGCACCGAAAGTCGCGGCGGTCGACCACGCGGGCGAGGCGGTCGTCGGCGCCGACGTCGTCGTGCTGGTCACCTCGTCGCCGGCGCCAGTGCTCGAGGACGGCTGGGTCAAGCCCGGCGCGCACGTGATCTCGGTCGGCGCGTGCCGCCCGAATCAGCGCGAGATGGACCCGGCGCTCGTCGCGCGCGCGCGGCTGTTCGTCGACTCGCGGGCGGCCGCGCTCGTCGAGTCGGGCGACGTCGTTCTCGGAATGGAGGAGCGGCGCTTCGGCGCGGATCACATCGTCGCCGAGCTCGGCGAGCTGGCCAACGGCGCGCCGGGGCGCCGGACGCCGACCGAGGTGACCGTCTTCAAGAGCCTCGGGCTGGCGGTAGAGGACGTCACCGCTGCCGATCTCGCCTACCGGCGCGCCATCGAGCGCGGTGTAGGCCGCGAGCTGTCGTTCTGATAACCAGGTTCTAACCAGGTTCTAACCAGGTTCTAACCAGGTTCTAACCAGGTTCTAACCAGGTTCTAACCAGGTTCTAACCAGGTTCCAACCTGGTTTTAACCAGGTTAGAACCAGGTATTAACCAGGTTTGGTCGAAGGGGGCGCCGGGGGCGCCGGCAGGCGACGGGGCGGCTGCTACGGCGCGGTGCGCGCGGGTGCGGGTTGCAGCTCTTTCAGCTGATCGCCCATCCACTTCTGGAAATCGGCGGCGCTCTGGATCGTCAGGAAGCCGCGCATGCGAAAGTGGCCGAGGCCGCACAGCTGCGAGCAGGCGATCTCGTATTCGCCGATCCGGTTCGGAATGAACCACACCGGGATCGACATCCCCGGGATCGCATCCTGCTTCACCCGCATTTCGTACAGCCCGAAGCTGTGGATGACGTCCTGGCTCGAGAGGTGAATGAGCGCGGGACGATCCACAGGAAGCATCAGCTGATTCGACGTGACGACGTCGTCTTTCGCGCTCGGATCGGTTCGGTCGATGCCGATCAGATTATCGGACGTCACCAGCTTCGGGTCCGTGCGGCCGAACTTGCCGTCCGGGCCTGGATACTGAATCTCCCACGCGAACTGGTGCCCGACCACGCGCACGACGACCGCCTCGTTCTCGGTCGGGAAGGCCTTCACGCGCCTCGCCCACGCGGGGATCGCGTAGAACACGAGCAGGATCACTTCGACGATGGCGACCGCGACTTCGAGCCCCTTCGAGATCTTCCCCTTCGCGCCGGTGTAGCTCGCCCGCGGGTTCGCGCTGCGCCGGAAGCGGACGAGCACGAACGCGAAGAAGATGCCCCAGCCGACGAACAGGATCGCCATCAGCCAGTGCACGAGGACGAGCATCTCGTCGATTTCGCCGGCGTGCGTCGACGCCTGCACCGGCAGCCCGAGGTAGTTCAGCATTGAGCAGTTCCCTCCGAAGGCGACAGACGGCCGGCGTCGGCGCGGTCCGCTTCGGCGGCCGCGCGGTTCGCGCGGCGAATCAGGTGGATGAAGAAGGACGCGAAGCCGCACAGCACGACGCCGACGACGCCGAGCATGAAGATGATGCCGGTGTTCGTCGCGCTCGCCATCGGCGAGTCGCTGTTGCCGAAGCAGACCGGGCACGCGAGCGCCAGGCGCGGCACCGCGAGAATCAACAGCGCAGCGATCGATGTTCTCATTGCAGCCTGCGCATCTTTCTCTGGAACGCGGCGCCGTAGACGGCGAGACCGATGCCGCCGGCGAGCGACGCCACCGCGGTCACCGCGTACGTCGTCTGGTGCGCCGTCTGATACTGCTGGCCCGCCCAGGCGCCGACGAATGCCGCCAGGACGACCGACATCCCGATGAACAGCAGATGAAACGCCTTCAGCGACATCTCACCGCTCCGGCGGCTGCGCGTGCGACGCGTTGGCCGCGCCGATCGGCGTGCCGATCGAATCGCCCACGGTGAACATCGGCACCGACATCAGCACGATGAAGAACAGGACCGTCAGGATCAGCGCCCCGTAGATCCAGCGCTTCTCGTGGCTCAGGTGCATGAACACCGACGCCACCATCGAGCCCTTGATCGAGGCGATGATGAGCGCGACGGTGATCGCCAGCGGAACCGCCAGATGCACCTGGTTCACGGCAACCGTGATGCCGGTGCAGACGAACAGCGCCGCGCCGATCATGAAATAGAGCCGGACGCTTCTTTTGATGGCCTCGGGATCCGAATGCATGCGCGCTCCGCTCTACAACAGGTACAACACCGGGAAGAGGAAGATCCACACCAAATCGACGAAGTGCCAGTAGAGGCCCGTGTACTCGATGCGGTTCACGAACTGGTCGGGGTTGCGCTTGAACAGGCTCGCGCCGGGGCCGATGAGATACGCCATCACGACCATGCCGCCGACGATGTGCAGGCCGTGCAGGCCGGTCAGCGTGAAGTAGATCGCGAGAAACGTGCTGTGCCACGGCCCCTCGCCCTTGGCGAAGTGGCTCGAGTACTCGAAGTACTTGTTGACGAGGAAGACGCCGGCCAGCACGAAGGTCACGATCAGGAACATCCGGTGGCGCGCCCAGTTGTGCAGCTTGAGCTCGGCCCACGCCATCACCATCGTCACCGACGAGGCGATGAGGATGAACGTGTTGATCATGCCGAGCCAGATGTTCAGCTCCCCGTGCGGCCATTCGGGCGCGCCAGTGCGCAGGATGATGTAGGTCGAGAACAACGCGCCGAACAGCATCACTTCCGACGCGAGAAACAGCCAGATCCCGAGCTTCCCGTTCGCAAGGCCGCTATCGGGCCGTTCCTCTACCGTATACGGAATATTCATCGTCCCTCTGTGCCCTCTGTGCCCTCGACAGCGTCAGACGCCCTCGGGTTCGAACTGCGGTGTGAAGTCGCGCGCCGACCCCGGCACGCTGTACTCGTACGGCCCGCGGTACACGATCGGCTCGGTGAGGAAGTTGCCGTGTCCGGGCGGCGACGGCGCGGACCACTCGAGCGTCGTCGCTTCCCACGGGTTGCGATCGACGAGCGCGCCCCACTTGATGCTGCTGAAGAAGTTGTAGATGAACGGCAGCTGGAACAGGCCGAGGCCCCACGCCGCAAAGCCGATGACGACGTTGTACTTCAGCAGCCCCGCGTTGTGCGCGTACTGCAGGCCGCCGTCGTACATCCGGCGGTTCATGCCGCCGAGCCCCTGGATGAACATCGGCATGAACACCAGGTTGATGCAGACGAACGATCCCCAGAAATGAATCTTGCCGAGCAGCTCGTTCATCTTCCGCCCCGTCGCCTTCGGGAACCAGTAATAGATCCCCGCGAACAGCGCGAAGATCGTCCCCGGCGCGACGACGTAGTGGAAGTGCCCGATGACGTAGTAGGTGTCGTGCAGGTGAATGTCCGACGGCGCGAGGCCGAGCGGCAGGCCCGTGAGCCCGCCGATGCCGAACATCGGCAGGAACGCCAGCGCGAAGAGCATCGGCGTCGTGAACCGGATCGACGCGCCCCACAGCGACAGCAGCAGCGCCGTGAGGATGACGACCGACGGAATCGAGATGATCATCGTCGTCGTCTGGAAGAACGCGCTCATCGTCGTGCCCATGCCCGTCATGAACATGTGGTGCGCCCACACGATGAAGGACATGAAGCCGAGGAAGACCACCGAGTAGACCAGCGCCTTGTAGCCCCACAGCGGCTTGCGCGTGTTGTTCGCGATCACTTCCGAGACGATCCCCATCGCGGGCAGAATCAGAACGTAGACCTCCGGGTGCGCAAGGAACCAGAACAGATGCTGCCAGAGCAGCGGATTGCCCTCGCCCGAGATCAGCAGCGGCTTGCCCGAGACGACGAGCCCGCTCGGCATGAAGAAGCTCGTGCCGCCGAGGCGATCCATCAACTGCATGACGCCGGCGGCTTCGAGCGGCGGAAACGCGAGCAGCAGCAGGAACGACGTCACGAGCTGCGCCCACACGAAGAACGGCAGCCGCATGTAGCTGAGGCCCTTCGCGCGCAGCTGCACGATCGTGACGATGAAGTTGATCGAGCCGAGCAGCGACGACGTGATCAGGAAGATCATCCCGATGAGCCACATCGTCTGGCCAGGCGAGATGACGGCGAGCGGCGGATACGACGTCCACCCGGACTGCGCGGCGCCGCCCTTCTGGAAGAAGCTGGCGAGCATCGTCACGCCGCCGAGGAAGTACGCCCAGTAGCTCGCCATGTTGAGCTTCGGGAACGCCATGTCGGGCGCGCCGATCTGCAGCGGCACGACGAAGTTGCCGAAGCCGCCGACGGCGAGCGGCACGACGCCCATGAACACCATGATCGTGCCGTGCATCGCGCCCAGCTGGTTGTAGAACTCCGGCAGCATGATCCCCATCGGCGCGCGGTCCTGCCCGAGCCACTGGCCGATCAGCGGAATCGGCTTGCCCGGATACGCGAGCTGCCACCGCATGATCATCATCAGCGTGAAGCCGAAGAGCAGGAACAGCAGGCCGGTGATCGCGTACTGAATCCCGATGACCTTGTGATCGAACGAGAACACGTAGCTGCGCCAGAAGCCGAGCTCCTCGTGGTGCTCCTCGTGTCCGTGGGCAGCCACATGGGCGTGCTCGCCGCCGGGATGAATGCCGGTTTTGTCCATAAGCGTGGCGATTGTATGCAAGAGGCACAAGCAGCGCAAGGAGGCGGCGCGGCGTAAGATCGATGCTGTGATCGGGGCGCGGCTCGTCGCCGTATGCGCATGCGCGGCCGTTGTCGTGGCGCGCCCGGCGCCTGCGCGCGCGAACGCCGCCTCGGCTGCGCTACGCGCGACCGCGTCGAATCATCTCTACAACCTCGATCACGCGGCGGCGCTCGACGCGTTCCGCAAGGCAGTGGCAGCCGACCCCCAGGACGCGGCCGCGTATCGCGGGCTCGCGACGTCGCTCTGGCTCAGCATCACCTTCACCCGCGGCAACATGACGGTCGACGACTACCTCGGACGCGTTACGAAGCCGAGCGGTCCGGCGACGCCGCCGCCCTCGGACACCGTCGCCGCCTACCGCGCAGCAATCGACAAAGCGATCGCGATCGCGCGCCAGCGCATCGCCGCGAACGCGAACGACGCGGACGCGCATTATCAGCTCGGCGCCGCTGTCGGCCTGCGCGCGTCCTACACCGCGACGGTCGACGGGAGCGTCGTCGGCGCGTTTCGCGCGGCGCGCGAGGCGTACGACGAGCACGAGCGTGTCCTTGCGCTCGAGCCGAAGCGCAAGGACGCCGGGCTCATCGTCGGCACTTACCGCTACATCGTCGCCGCGCTCGCGCTGCCGCTGCGGTGGATGGCATACGTCGCCGGTTTCGGCGGCGGCAAGGAAAAAGGGCTCGCGCTTATCGAGGACGCGTCGCGCTTCGGCGGCGACAACCAGACCGACGCGCGCTTCGCCCTGATCCTGATCTATAACCGTGAACGCCGGTACGACGATGCGCTCGCGCAGCTCGCGCTGCTGCGCGGGCAGTATCCGCAAAACCGGCTCGTGTGGCTCGAGAGCGGATCGACGTCGCTGCGGGCCGGACGCGCGGCGGACGCGGAGCGGTTCCTGAACGAGGGCATCGCGCGGTTCGCAACGGACGCGCGACAGCGGATGTTCGGCGAGCAGGCGCTGTGGCGCTACAAGCGCGGCGCCGCCCGCGCCGCGCTCGGCCGCACATCGGACGCCGACGGCGACTTGCACGCGGCTCTCGCGCTCGAAGGGCGGAAGTGGGTGCAGGGCCGGGCGCATCTGGAGCTGGGCAGGCTTGCGCTGAAAACCGGCAACCGCGCGGCGGCGCGTCAGGAGCTGCAGCAGGCGGCCGCGCTCGCCGAGAGCGACAACGATCCGGGAACCGCCGACGAAGCACGTCGTCTCATGAAGTAGGTCGGCAGGTCAGGCGGGTCGGGCAGGTCAGGCGGGTCGGGCAGGTCAGGCGGGCCG
>Ga0075424_100000816_pt1 | contig 25592 bp, 25 predicted proteins | sample SoiMethybrSBSTD3_FD_75301 | JGI IMG/M metagenome (GOLD analysis project Ga0075424, IMG submission 75301) | Bulk soil microbial communities from a Populus tree surrounding site in Tennessee, USA - Soil MetaG P. TD hybrid SBSTD3 | ecosystem: Environmental > Terrestrial > Soil > Tree plantation... | reverse complement strand
ATCCGCTGCAGCTCGGCGATCAGCACGCGGATGTCCTTCACGCGCTGCGGCATCTCGAGGCCGAGCAGCTTCTCGACACTCAACACGTACGCGAGGCTGTTGGACTGCGCGCCGAGATAGTCCATCCGCTCGACGAGCGGCACAACCTGCTGCCATTTCTTCTGCTCGGCGGTCTTCTCGATGCCCGTGTGCAGGTACCCGATGGTCGGCATGCACGACTTGATCGTCTCGCCATCGAGCTCCAGCACGAGCCGCAGCACGCCGTGCGTGCTGGGGTGCTGCGGCCCCATGTTGACGGTCATCGTTTCCGTGCGCAGTTCAGCCATCGCTCTTAAACCACGAAGGCCTTGCGGCAGGCACGAAGCACACGAAAACGACACATGGATCGTGTTTCGTGAGCTTCGTGGATCGTCGCGACGCGACCTTCGTGGTTGGAAGTCATCACTAATGTGCCCTCTTCGCGCGATCCCGCTCGATGTTCGCCTTGAACTCGTCTTCGCTGACTTCGAGCGGCTCGTAGGTCTGGGCGGCCTTGCGAATCTGCACGGGATAGTCCTTGCGCGCCGGGTGTCCTTCCCAGTCATCCGGCATCAGCAACCGGCGAAGGTCCCCGTGACCCGCAAACACGATGCCGAACATGTCCCAGACTTCCCGCTCGAGCCATCCCGCTGCGGGCCAGACGCTCTGGACCGTCGGTACCACGCCATCGAGTTCGTTCGACGCGACGCGCACTTTGAGGCGGAGTCGCTCACGGTTCGGGATCGAGAGCAGGTGATAGACCACCTCGAAGCGCGGCTCGCGCGGCAGATAATCGGCCGCCGTCACCTCGACGAGCACGTTGAATCGCAGCGACGGCGTCTCGAGCAGTGCGCGGCAGGTCGGCACGAGCGAGGCCGCCGGCACGTAAATGGTCGCGAAGTCGACGCTGGTGCCGGCCTCGTACGAGGCTCCGGGAACCGCGGCCGTCAGCGTGTCAACAATCGAAGGAGCGTCCATTACGCGCGGGATCGGGCAATTTTCTGCTGCAGCTGCACGAGGCCGTAGATGAGCGATTCGGGGCGCGGCGGGCAGCCGGGGACGTAGACGTCCACCGGCACCACCTGATCCACTCCCTGCACAATCGCGTAGTTGTCGAACACGCCGCCGATCGACGCACAGGCGCCCATCGAGATGACCCATTTCGGGTCCGGCATCTGGTCGTACACGCGGCGCATGGCCGGCGCCATCTTTCGCGACAGCCGGCCGGCGACGATCATCAGGTCCGATTGGCGCGGCGAGCCGCGGAAGACCTCGGCGCCGAAGCGCGCGACGTCATAGCGGCTGGTCGCCATCGACATCATCTCGATCGCGCAACAGGCAAGGCCGAACTGCGCGGGCCAGATCGCGGACCGCCTCGCCCACTGGACCAGCCACTCGAATTTCGTCGTGATGAACGACAGTTCGGGATCGAGTCCGTGCTCGTGACCGTGCGAAAGCGCGGGAGCGTTCATGGAGTTCCCGACACCAGCTAAGCCACCTTCCGCGGAGCGGTCGTGACCCGGCGGCGCGACCCCCAGTCGAGCACGCCCTTGCGCCAGACGTACACGAACCCGAACAACAGGATGAGGAAGAAGGTGACGATCTGCACGAATCCGGACCAGCCAAGGTCGCGCAGTGCGACGGCCCACGGATAGAGGAACGCGACCTCGATGTCGAACAACAGGAAGATCATCGCGACGAGGTAGAACTTGACCGACTGCCGCTCGCGCGCATCGCCGACGGCAGGCATGCCGCACTCGTACGCGGCGCGCTTTTCGGGCGTGGGATTTCGTGGTCCGAGGAGAACGGAGAGCCCGATCATCACGCCGGCGAATCCAACGCCGAGCGCGATCATGATGACTACCCCGAGCCAGCCGTCCATCGTGTATCTGCCTCTACCCCGGCGGAAACGGTGGGATCGCTTCAGGCGCGCACAGGCGCGCTTGTGAAGAGTTCCACAACCTGTTCATGCTATAGAAACCGGCAGGGCAAGGTCAATTACCGAACAGCTCCAGCAGAGCGTTTGCATGCGAATCGCCTGGTTCCGCGACACCACACCTGACACGAGCGATCCGCTCGACGCGGCCGCGCTGCTCACCGATCAGCTGCGGTCGTCGCACGACGTCGATGTCATCACCGAGAGCGGCGCGCACGACTTCGTCTGGCAGCACCTTCAGCGCCCGTGGGACCTCTGTGTGTACGAGCTCGACGACAGCCCGGCGCACGAATTCATCCCCGCCTACCTGGTGAACTACCCGGGCGTCGTGATGCTTCGAAGCACGGATGTCGCACACCTGCGAGTGCTGCTGCTCGCCTCTCGAAGCGTCGTCACGTCAAACGCCGCGAATGCGGAGCTGCTTCACGCCGCGTACCCGCAGGTGCACGTTCGCGTCGCACCGATCGCCATCGGCTCGCCACGTGAAGCCGCGCACGAACACGAAGGACCCGCGAGAGTCGCGGTGTTCGACAGCCGCCCGTGGGATGGCGCGGTGGTCGGGCGTGCAATGCGGCGAGCTCGCGACGCAGGCGCCGCGTTCGAACTGCTCGAGCCCGATGCCCGCACCATCGCAGCCTGTGACATCGTCATCGCACCGGGCTGGCCGCCCTTCCATCACACACCGACGGCCCTCCTCGCGGGGATGGCCGCCGGCAAAGCGGTCGTCACGACAGAGATGGAGGCAACGGCGGAATGGGCCGCCCTGGATCCGCAGACGTGGCGGCCGCGAGGCGTCGCCGTTGGCGACGCGCCGATCGCGGTGACGATCGATCCTCGAGACGAGGAGCATTCGCTGATGCTCGCACTCCGCCGCCTGTCGTCGGATGCGGCGCTCCGCGAGGAACTGGGCAGGTCGGCTCAACGGTGGTGGAAGACGCACGCGACGCCGGAGCACGCTGCGGCGGCGTGGAAACAGATCCTCGAGGAAGCGGCCACGCTCTCACCTCCACCGCGCCCGGACGACTGGCCGAAGCAGTTCGCGGAGGACGGCACCGGGTTCGCGCGCGCAATCCTCAAGGAGTTCGGCTTTCCTCCCACTGATACCCTGGCTCGCTCGTGAGCCGCGTATCTTCGACGGGCAGACCCATCGAAAAGTGATAGAGGTTCTGCCAGGCGTGGCCTGACAGACCGAGAACGTCGTGGACAGGATCGTCGTAATAGCAGCCGATTCCTGTCGCGCGTCCACCGGCGGCTTCCGCCTCGAGATACAGCGTCTGACCGATCATGCCACATTCCCAGAACAGCCTTCGATAGAACCACTCGCCGCGCCGGCGAAGCGGCTCCTCGAAGCGCGCGATCATGGCGAGGCTGAAAAAACCGTCTTCCGCGATGTCCTGATCGCACGACAGGCGGTTCGCGATGCGGCCCGTATCGATGGGCACGAGCAGAAAGAATCCATCGTGCACTTCCTCCCACAGGAACTCGGGGCGCATGACCGCCTGCCATTCACCGCGCACGGCTGGATCGCGGAGGAACGCGTAGACGCCGGGCGTCACGTCCTGGACACGATGGATGAAGAAGATCAGGTGCACGTGGGGCGGCCAGTCGATCACATCCCACGGAGGCGCGCCTGGACGCAGGCGACCGAGCATCGCGAGGAACGCATCGCGGCTCAGCACTCCGCGCGCATCGAAGGCGAGCGCGCTTCTTCGCTGGAGGATGATGCTGCGCGCGTTCGCGGTATTCGGCAGGGATGGGGGAGCCGGCACGGATCCGGGATCAGGGATCAGGGATCCGTTGGTTCGGGGCTCTTCGGTGGCGTCGCGATAACGCGTCGCGGCAACTGCTTCGCCGATGAGCGGCCACGTCACGTGGCCGGAGCTCAGACGATTTGCACGGCCCGACCACTTGCCCTCTCTCGCTGCCTGGGTGAATGCCTTCGGCTCCGGGATCCCGGCTCCCGGATCCCGGCCGACGATGGCGATGCACTCGGGCTCCTCGCGCTCTGCATCCGCGAAGTCCGCATCGCGGTCGAGACCGAGCAGCGCGGCCACCTCGGTGTCCGGCCAGTGCGGCAGCAGGTGCATCCGCCACCCGAGCATCGCGGCAGCAAATCGCAACGCGGCAATCGCGTGACCCGTGTCGTGCTGGCAGTAACGGAACGCGCGCTCGCCGTACTTCCACGCTTCACGCCAGACGATCGAGGTGAGCGCGACGAGAAACACGTTCGTGGACCCGACGGGTGCGCGCTGCTCGGGCTCAATCACACACCTCTCCTCGAGCGCATGCTCGCGCGGCGCGTAATGGCACACGCGTCCGTCGTGAACGATCCACGCCTCCGTCGGATGCAGGTTTCCGCTTGACGGGTTTACGCGAAGTGCCCAGCGCGACTGGCCGTACTGCTTCCACGCGGACAGCCCCATCGAGCAGCGCAGGAACTCGCCGATCGAGTCGTCTCCGACGGCGTGTGGAGGGACGTCGTTGGTGAAGAGCGCCGCATACGGAACGTCACTCGCGAGCGGCGCACGCGACAGCGCGCGCAGCGGCGCGCCCTCGTAACGCCGAAATGGATTGGGTTGCGTCGCCCAGTCGAGGTACCCCAGCGACGGCGCAAACCGGTTGAAGTGGTGTTTGGTCGAATCGTGGTAGCGAACGGCAATCACGCTGCTGACGGCCAGCGCGAGATCACGAAGAAAGCTCTTTGATTCGCTTCTCGATCTCGGCCAGCGCCTGCGTGAGCTGCTGTTTCCGCGCCGAGTGCGTTGTCAGCTCGAGCTGACGCTGCATTTCGGTCCGTGCCAGCTTCAACGACTCGACCTGGCGGACGCGCTCAGGGTCCGCACCCTTGCCGCCCTGACGCGCCTTGCGTTTTTCTTCTTCGCGTTCTTCCATTCGCTCGGCGAGGCGGGATTCCGCGTCGACGAGTCCTTCTCCGGCGTCACCCATGTCTAGTCCTGGTTCGAGGTTCGTTCCACTGTCAGGAAGGAGCGCTCAACATTATACGAGCAACCCGAGCGCGGCACGCGAACGTGCTTAGATCGTTGTGTGGCGCGCAGAGACGTCCTCGATCTCTTTCACCCCGCGGTCCGGCGATGGTTTGCCGGGGCGTTCGAGGCGCCGACCCGTCCGCAGCAGCTCGGATGGCCGGCGATCGCGCGCGGCGAATCGACGCTCATCCTCGCGCCGACAGGCAGTGGGAAAACGCTGACGGCGTTTCTCTGGTGCCTCGACCGCCTGATGTTCGAGCCCGCGCCTCCACCGAAGCAGCGGTGCCGCGTGCTGTACGTCTCGCCGCTCAAGGCGCTCGCCGTTGACATCGAACGAAACCTGCGAGCGCCGCTCGCGGGGATCGCGAACGTCGCGCGGGAAACGGGAGTCAGCGTTTACGTTCCGGAAATCGCGATCCGTACCGGAGATACTCCCGCGATCGAGCGCGCCAGGTTCGGGCGCGAGGCGGCCGACATTCTGATCACGACACCCGAGTCGCTCTTCCTGCTCCTGACGTCGAACGCGCGCGAACGGCTGACCACGGTAGACACCGTCATCATCGACGAGATCCACGCGCTCGTGCCCGGCAAGCGCGGCGCGCATCTGATGCTGTCGATCGAGCGGCTCGAGGAGATCCGGAGTGTAGGGCCGGGCTCTCAGGCCCGGCCCCGCCCCCTTCAGCGGATAGGTCTGTCCGCGACGCAGCGGCCACTCGACGAGGTGGCGCGATTCCTCGGAGGCGCCGAGCCGCACGTCGCGAAAAAGGGCCGGTCGGCGCCGAAGCGCTCGCGTAAACGCGATGCGCAGGCCGTTGAGGAGATCGAGAGCGAGCTGCACGACGAGTTCACCGCGGACGAGCGGACGCCCGTCTACCGTCCGGTCACGATCGTCAACGCGGCTGAACGCAAGCAGCTTCAGCTGCGTATCGAGGTTCCCGTCGAGGACATGGCGCGGCTCGCGAAGCCTGCCGACATTCCGAGCGGGCCCGCGGCCCAATCAGCGTCGCGCGCGTCGATCTGGAGCTCGATTCATCCGCGCCTGCTCGAGCTGATTCATGCGCACCGCTCGACGCTGATCTTCGTCAACAGCCGCCGCCTCGCAGAGCGGCTCGCGGGCGCGTTGAACGAGCTTGCCGGGGAGGCGCTCGTCCGTTCGCATCATGGATCGCTTGCGCGCACAGCCCGCAGCGAAGTTGAAGATCTGCTGAAGGCCGGCCGCATCAAGGCGCTTGTCGCCACCTCCTCGCTCGAGCTCGGCATCGACATGGGCGCAATCGATCTGGTCATTCAGATCGAAGCGCCGCCGTCGGTCGCGAGCGGCCTGCAGCGGATCGGCCGCTCCGGCCATCAGGCGGGCGCCGTCAGCGCGGGCATCGTGTTCCCGAAGTTCAGAGGCGATCTGGTCGCATGCGCCGCGGTTGCGCGAGCCATGCACGAAGGCGCTGTTGAATCGACCCGCTATCCGCGCAATCCGCTCGACGTGCTCGCGCAGCAGATCGTGGCCATGGCAGGGATGGACACCTGGGACGTCGACATGCTGTTTGCGCGCGTCCGATGCGCCGCGCCGTATGCCGACTTGAGCCTGCGGATGTTCGAAGGCGTGCTCGACATGCTGTCGGGACGCTATCCGTCCGACGAATTCGCCGAACTGCGGCCGCGCGTCACGTGGGATCGCGTGCACGGCACCCTGACGGGCCGCGAAGGCGCCAAACGAGTCGCGATTGCCAACGCCGGAACGATTCCCGACCGCGGCCTCTATGGCGTGTTCCTCGCCGGTGCCGATCGGCCGGTCCGCGTCGGCGAACTCGACGAAGAAATGGTGTTCGAAAGCCAGGTCGGCGAGACCTTCACGCTCGGTGCATCGACCTGGCGCATCGAGGAGATTACCCACGACCGCGTTCTGGTGTCTCCCGCACCGGGCGAGCCGGGCAAGATGCCGTTCTGGCACGGCGATCGCGAAGGACGGCCGATCGAACTCGGCTACGCGATCGGCAAGCTGGTGCGCGATCTGCGAGGCACGTCGCGGCCGGCGGCCATCGAACGTCTCGTTCGACAGCACGATCTCGACAGCGATGCCGCTGAAAACCTCCTTCGCTATCTCGACGATCAAGCGGCCTCGGGCGCAATCCCCGACGATCGCACCATCGTCATCGAACGCTGCCTCGACGAGCTGGGCGACTGGCGCGTATGTCTGCTCTCCCCGCTGGGTAGCCGCATCCATGCGCCGTGGGCTATGGCCGTCACCGCCCACATCCGCAACCGTACGGGCATGGATGTGGAGGTCATGTGGGGTGACGAAGGCTTCGTCGTGCGCTTTCCGGAGGTCGAGAACCCACCGGACCCGATGCTGTTGATTCCCGATGTCGAAGACGTCGAACCGCTTGTGGTGCGCCAGCTCGGATCGACATCGCTGTTCGCTGCACGGTTCCGGGAGACGGCCGCGCGCGCGCTCCTGCTTCCGCGGCGCCGGCCAGGCATGCGGACACCGCTCTGGCAGCAGCGCAAGCGCGCATCAGACCTGCTGGCGGTCGCATCGCGCTTCGGATCGTTTCCGGCGCTGCTCGAAACCTATCGCGAAGTGCTGCGCGACCATTTCGACATGCCGGCGCTCGTCGACACCTTGAAAAAGGTCGGCACACGAACGCTGCGCGTGGCGACGATCGATTCCCGGGTGCCGTCGCCGTTTGCCGCGTCGCTCCTGTTCAGCTACGTGGCCAATTACATCTACGACGGCGACGCGCCGCTGGCAGAACGGCGGGCCCAGGCGTTGTCGGTCGATCAGGCGCAGCTGCGCGAGCTGCTCGGCGATGCGGAGCTTCGCGAGCTCCTCGATGCCGATGCCATCGTCGCGATTGAACGGCAGCTGCAGCAGCTCGACGAGAAGTACAAGGTGCGGACGAAGGACGGATTGCACGACCTGCTCCTCCGCATCGGCGATCTCGATCTCGACGAGCTCGTCGCGCGCAGTGTCGTCCGCGATGTGGCCGCAACCACCCACGAGCTCGAGAACGAACGGCGCGTCGTGTCGCTGCCGATTGCCGGCACCAGAAGATATGTCGCCGTCGAGGACGTCGCGCGCTACCGCGACGCGCTCGGCGCCCCACTGCCTCCCGGGCTGCCGGAAGCCTTGCTCGAGCCGGTGCGCGATCCGGCGGGCGATCTTGCCCTGCGGTACGCGCGGTCACATGGGCCGTTCACCGCACGCGAGCTGGCAGCTCGCTACGGCCTCGGTGTCAGCGTCGCAACGGCGCTCCTGCTGCAACTGACCGCGGCTGGAAAGCTGATCGAAGGCGAGTTCAGACCTGGTGGCGCCGAGCGCGAATGGATCGACCCCGATGTGCTCCGCAGCCTGCGCCGGCGCTCGCTTGCGCGGCTGAGGCAGGAGATCGAGCCTGTGGACGCGGAGGCGCTCGCGCGATTTCTCGTCTCGTGGCACGGTGTTGGATCGGGACGGAAGGGATTGGAAACATTGCTGGACGCCATCGAGCAGCTGCAGGGCGCGGCCGTTCCCGCATCGGTCCTCGAGCGCGAAATCCTGCCCGCGCGCGTGGACGATTACACCCCCGGCATGCTCGACACGCTGATGAGCGCCGGCGAGGTGGTGTGGGTGGGTGTCGAACCGCTCGGCGAGCGCGACGGCCGCATCGCGCTGTACCTCACTGATGGGATGAATCGCCTGCGGCCGCCGTTCGCGGCAAAGCCGGAGGTCGAGGGACGGGGCGCCGAGATTCTCGAATACCTGCGCGAACATGGCGCGTCGTTCTTCGCGGCCATTCATGACGGAACCGGCGGCGGGTTTCCGGCGGAAACGGTCGATGCGTTGTGGAACCTGGTATGGCAGGGGCTCGTCACCAACGACACGATGCAACCGCTGCGCGCCTACACACGGACCGAGGATACGCGTTCACCCAAGCGGGTTCGCGGCGCGCCGTTCCGGTCGAGGCGTCTCGTGCCACCGCGCGCCGAAGGACGCTGGACGTTGGTGCAGCTTGCCTCGCCGAAGCCGCGGAGCGGCGGAGGCGGGGCGACGGAATGGGCTTCCGCGATGGCGCAACAGCTCCTCGCCCGGCACGGCGTCGTGACGCGCGAAACCGTCGCCGCCGAATCGGTCGCCGGAGGTTTCTCCGCCGTTTATCAGGTATTGAAGGCGATGGAGGAGGCTGGAAGGATCCGGCGCGGCTACTTTGTCGCCGGGCTCGGCGCTGCGCAGTTCGCGCTGCCGGCTGCGCTCGATTTGCTGCGATCGATGCGTGATGTGCCGGAAGAGCCGAGAACGGCTGTGATGGCGGCCACCGATCCCGCCAATCCATACGGTGCGATGACACCGTGGCCGGACGCAGGCGCCGGCCAGGAGGGAACTGCGTCGGGGCGCGGGCCAACGCGTTCCGCCGGCGCGCTGGTTGTTCTCGTAGACGGTCACGCTGCCGCGTACCTTCGTCGCGGAGAGCGCGAGTTGCTGCTGTTTCTCCCGGAAACGGAACCGCTGCGCTCGCGCATCGGCCGGCAGGTCGCGCGAATGCTGCTTCATCTCGCCGCGACACGGGAGGGGCGCCGCGGCATGCTCATCGCCGAGATCAACGGCGCAGCGGCCACCGGACATCCGGCGGCGCGACTGTTCATCGAAGAGGGATTCGCAGCGACGGCGATGGGCATTCAGGCCCGCACCGATAAGCTGCGACCTCGTGGATACGGTTCGCTGGATCCATCTGGCATCGGCATTGCGGCAACGACCGCTGGAGGTGGACGCATGGCTGAGCAGCGACGTCATTCATCTGAAGAAACGCTCGAGAACACGCGCCCGCGTGCGAACGAGACCAGCGAGACGGAACACGATCGGGTGCGTTCATCGAACGATCAAGATCAGGAGATGGAGCGCGAGGGCGTCGAGTCGACACGCAACCGCGGCTACGATAAAGCCGTCCGCGGCGAGGACCTTGGCGACGTCGACGACCGCGACCTCGATCCCGACAGCGCCTTCTCGGACGTCGATCGGGACGACACGATCGACGAATAAATCCCTCTTGGGATTTGCCATCGGCTCATGCCTGAAGGCGACACGATTTTCCGTGCGGCGCGCACGCTCAATCGAGCGCTCGCGGGCCGCACGGTTACCCGTTTCGATTCCGTTTTTTCCCAGCTGACGCGCGTGGACGACACGGTGCCGATCCGCGGGCGCACCATCGAGCGCGTGGACGCACGCGGCAAACATCTGCTCATCTGGTTCTCGGGCGACCTCGTGCTGCGCACGCACATGCGGATGCGCGGCTCATGGCACATCTATCGCCCCGGTGAGCGGTGGCAGCGTCCGCGCACCGACATGCGCATTGTCATCGGTACGAATGAGTATGAGGCAGTCGCGTTCAGCGTGCCCGTTGCCGAACTGACGAACGCGCGCGACCTCGAACGTGCCACCGCGGTTGGGGATCTTGGCCCGGATATCGTGGCCTCTGAGTTCGATTCGGCGGATGCAGTCGAGCGAATCCTGGCGCAGCCGGATGTCGAAATTGGCGACGTGCTGCTCGATCAGACAGCTATCGCCGGCATCGGCAACATCTTCAAGTCGGAATCGCTGTTTGCAGCGCGGCTGAACCCGTTTGCGCGGGTTGGCGGACTCTCACGCGCCGACATCGAGCGAGTCGTCGATGCGGCGCGACGGCTGATGCGCGCGAGCGCGACGCAGCGGCCTGCCGACTTTTCCGTGTACGGGCGCGCGGGACGTGCGTGCCGCCGGTGCGGGACGGCGATTTCGCACCGGAAACAGGGCGAGCATGCTCGCGTTACGTACTGGTGCGCGCGCTGTCAGCCGGCCGCATCGAACCTGCCTGGCGGCGACGGTCGAACTCGAGGACCCGCTGAATAAACGACACGCGTGCCTGCGCGTCCTCGAGCGCTTCCTCGTCAATCATCGGCAGACCAGGAATCGCTGCCGCCAGCGTCTCCGCAAACAACCCGCGTCCCGTCGGCGTCGCCTCACCTTCCGACCGATGAACGAGGACGCCACCCGGCCCGCAGCTCGGCGACCGTGCCTTCAGCACGAAGCCACTGATGTGCTCGCCGGCAAGCGATGCGACTCGGTCTCTCGCCCACGCTTCCATACGCGCCGTCCAGTCGTTGCCGCTGTGGACACCTCGCAGGACGACACGTTCGTGCGCCGATGTGACGCCGTCGGCCTGCGCGAGGAGCTGAATCGGTTCGCGGGGCACACTCATCCCGACTTCGACTTCGGGACAGACAGGCACCCACTCTACTTCTGCGCCGAGTGCGAGCACGGCGCGGCTTCGCTTGTTCGTGCCGTCGTATCGCACGTCATCGCCGAGCAGACAGCGCGAGATTCCGACGCGCGGCTTCACATCAGTTTTCCGACGGGACCGAGATCGAGGTTGAGATCCTCCGGAAGGATCCCGAATTTCGCGGCGATGTCGACGACGGTTTCTTCCAGCTTCATCAGCGCACGGCCGATGTCTTCCGTCTGCTGATCGGTCAGCGTACCCGCCTCCATTCGGCGGATGGCCTGCCGCTCGAGCAGCTGGCGGACGAATTCGACGAGCGTCAGCACCAGCTGCGCGACCGAGCGCTGCACATCGTCCGGGTCGGCGTTCCAGCGGAGCGGCGACGCCGAACGGCCCGCGCGCTCGAGCTCACGGCGGAGATCGTCAAGCCTGGCGACCTCGCTGATCGTCAGGCCGCCGCGTTTGGCGACGACCTTCTGTCTTTTTTTTCGAGCTTTCTTCTTCGCCATCTCACCAGGTGTCGGCGAAGGCATAAGGGGGCCAGGGCCCGCTCACGATCAGCCGCATCCTATTTTCGTCTGCGGCACGTTCGACAGCATCGCGATATCTCGCGGCGGCCGCGCGGGGAACGAGATGATTGATCGTTATGACCCCCTCCCGTCTGTCGATGCGTTCGTCTTTGATGTATCGCTGAACAGCCGCCCGAATCGGCTCGAACGCCGGCACCGCGCGACCGGCGGCGGCCATGGCCCTCCGTCGTTGCAAATACTGCGTACCTTGAGTCGCCCCGTACCCGAGTCGGAGTCGGGTACGGTCCTTCACCGTACTCCGACTCGCAAACGGCCGATCACCTGACTCCGACTCGATCATCAGGCGGATGGTCATCTGCGAGCGGCCACGAACGGCGCGGAGGCGTTGACGCAGCCTGGATCCACGCGTCTGGAGGATGAACGTCAGCTCCTCGCGATCGGCGACAGAGGTCGCAAACCGCGCCGGGAGAACTGACGGCACTCGCGCGGCGATCGATTCGATCACAGTCGCGTACCGCCGCAGATTTGTGACGCTCGGCGCGGGGGCGCGTCTCAACTCTCCGACGATAGCCCCTATGCGATCGATGGTGAGAACACGGAGACGCTCGCCTGCGACTCCCCGCAAGCTCAGGCGCGCCGGCGCAGGACTGACCAACGCGTACACACAGATGATCACGTCCGGAACCGGCGCGATCGATGCCGCGCCAGTGAGCTCGATTGACCGTGACGCAGCCGAGCCCGCATCACATGCCGCGCGTGGTGCCGCGCAATGAAATCGGTCTGCTCGCCCGGCAGCACGCGATCCGCGGCGGACAACAGCAGCGACAGCCGCGCGTACACCAGATCGACCTGCGCGAGCGCGAGCGTAACGTCTCCGCTCAGGACGACACCTTTGTTCAGCAGGTTATCGACGATGTCGAGCAGCGACGCGTCCTCGGGGCCAAGAATCTCCTCGGCCCTCGTCCGCCGGCGCGGCTCTTTGCGCGGACTCATTGAATGAAGTTGTAGGCCGGCCACGGGCCGGTCAACGAAACCTCGATACCGCTGGCGCGCAGATCGCGCGCGTGCTGACGGATCGCGGATTTGAACGCGCCGCTCTTTGCGGTGGCGACGAGGAACGCGGCGTCCAGCAGCAATCTGGATCCGGGAGCCGCGCGTTCAAGACTGGTCCGCCGTTGAGACGCGGCTGCCTGACGGCCCGCGGCTTTGTACACGCGGTCGGCAATTTTGCGCGCCTCCGTGAGGCGGGTGCGATTCACGTCGAGGATGTCGCGCTTGCGCTCCAGGAACCTGGCGCCGGCCCGCGGACCTGAAAAGTCCGCGCTGCTCGTTTTCGTTGTCCGGGCCGTGCGGCGCGGACTCTTCGCGTCCGCGTAGGTCAGCCTCAACCCCCACTCGACCTTCTTCTCGATTCTCCTGAAAATTCGGGCGATGTGTGCCCGATCGGAGCGCACGTGTTCAACGACGCGAGCATCGGACGTGAACAGCGTAAAGAGCTGCATCGGCAGCAGCGCGGACGAAGTGAGGAACGATTCGATGACGCGCTCGTGCGCGATGGCGCGCGGACCCACCCAGTCCAGATTCTGCAGCCCCCGCGCGAGCGCGGCTTCACCGTACTGTGATTCGGGAACGCTCTGCACAATCGCCCAGAGACGGTCGCCGGCTTCGATAGTACGAAGATCGCTGCCGCCAGGCATGCCGTCGGCGATCCCACGCAGGCTCGGACGTCTGGCGGTCTGCACGAGGCAGAAGACGTAGCTGAGCGTCGCGCTCACAATCAGCGGATTCTACCCGCCTTCGCTCGCGTGGCTTTCCGGGCCGAGCTGCGGCGGGGCTTCGCCGCTGCGCGGCGGGCCTTTCTTGCTCTGGTGGTGCGCGTGGGCAGCGGCAGCGCGGTTTCCTCGAGCGTTTCGGCATGCGTCGGTTCGATGTCGATCACCCGCTCGCTCTGGCCGCTTGTGGTCCCGATGATGCCGGGATGCGATCGTTCTTCTTGCACGACTGTGGTATGCGGCGCGTTGGCGGGCTCGTGGAAGTCGCCGGAGATGCTTGCTTCAATCTGGAACCGGCTCTCCTCGTCGGCCTCGATCGGCTGCCCGGCGCCGAATTCGAGCGGGCCGGAGCCACCCTCACGCCGCTCCTTGATCTCGCGGATGCGCGCCAGCAGATCGCGCTCGAGCTCGGCGAAATCCTCGTCTGTGATCTCGCCCATCTCGCGCTGCAGTTCCGCCGCGATGAGCTGCTCGCGCAGCGCCGTGTCGTCGTTCATCTCCGCCTCGGCCGCCGTGACGACGGTCTTCAAGGCCCAGGAGATGCCGCTGATCATCAACGAGTCCAATAGGAACATAGATTTTCAACCTGCAATTTCGATCGATCACCAAATCGACAATTGAAGATTGCACATGTCAGTGCTGTCCAGCCCTCTCGAGTTTCAGACGGATATTGACGAAGTTGTACGGCGGCCACGGCCCCGTGTACTTGAACGTCAGCTTGTCGAACGTTGACGCAATCTCTTTGATCCGGCGGTCGAACGCCGGCTCCTGATCGCGCTGCACCAGGAACGCGGCGTTCATGATCATCTTGTCGCCAATCGCGCGGTTGACTCGCGAGGCGACGGATACGTCGCGGAGCCGCTGCAGAAGTTCCGCGACGTACCGTTCGGAGCGCTGCTGCAGCGCGCCGTCGATCAAACGTCCGTACTGCATCCGGGCGAAATAGGTCGAGCCCTTCTGTGAGGAGATCTCCGTCTTCAGCCGGTGGATGTCCTCGTCCTCCTGCTCGATGGCGCGGACGATCTCGTCACGGTCCCACAGCACCTTCAGGCCGAATTCCAGCTTGTCCTGCATCTTCGACAGCACGTCGGCAAATGCGTCGTAGGCCGACCGCAGCAGCTCGACGATGTCTTCGCGCGTCTTGAAGATTGTCCCGAACGACATCGGAATCACGGTGTGGTCGCGCATGACGGTCTCGTTGACGCGTTCGTGGGCCAGCACGTTCTCGCGCGTGGAATCGAGCGGCGCCAGCGGAATGTCCGAGACGACAGCGGCCATGTCCTTGAAATTGATCGTGTAGACCTCGGGCCACTGCTCGTCCATGCCGATCGCGCCGAACTTCAACGGCTGGCTCGCGCGGATGATGCAGTAGACGTATCGGCCGCGGCCCGCGGACCGATCCACGTCGGGGAGGCTCGGCTTCGGCGCGCGTTCGACGACGCGTTCCACGCGGGTCTCGGTCCCACGCACCTCCGTCTCGTGCGTCACCCGCGTCACCGCGCGGTCTTCATCCTTCTTCCGGCCTGCCGGGCGCGCCGCACGAACGGGCGCTGCCGGCCCGTTGCGCCGTTTGGCCGTGCGTGTCGCGCCGACGGCGCGTGGCCGGGCGGAAGACGCGGATCGCGCTGCGGACTTGCGCGCCGGAGATTGCTTCTGAGCCTTCGCCATGACGGTCCTTTTCCTCAGGCCTTCTTGACGGTATCGAGCATGCGCCGCACCTCGACGACCAGATCGTCGGGCAGGCACGGCTTGGTGACGAACGAATCGCAGCCCGCCTTCCTCGCGCCTTCCGATGCGCCGGCCAGCGCATGGCCCGTCAGCGCGACGACCGGTATGTGCTTGGTCCGATCGTCCGCTTTCAGTACGCGGGTCGCCTCCCAACCATCCATGCCGGGAAGCGAGAGGTCCATCAGAATGAGGTCGGGACGCAGCGAGAACGCCTGCGCAACCGCCTCGTTGCCGTTGCGCGCTTCGGCGACACGGAAGCCGGAAAACTGGAGGTACTCCGCATACATTTCGCGGGCATCCTGATAATCATCGACAACGAGAATCAACGGAGCATCGGGTTGCGTCATTGTTCTGCTTCAGCAGGTATCGTCAACGTGAACGTCGAGCCTTTCCCCATCGTGCTCTCAAGGGTAATGCGTCCTCCGAGCGCTGTCGCCAGGCGGCGGCAAATCGCGAGGCCCAGCCCCGTGCCGCCGTACTGACGCGACGGCGAATCGTCCACCTGCCGGAAGTCCTCGAAGATCTTCTCGTGGTGCTCCGGCGAAATGCCAATGCCCGTGTCCGCCACCGATACGCTCGCCGTCCGGTCGACGTGATCGTACGAGACGGTGATCTTGATTCCACCCTCGTGCGTGAACTTCAACGCGTTGCTCAGAAGGTTGACGATGATCTGCTTCACCTTCTGGCGGTCGCTGTACACCATCGGCAGCTCCGGACAGAGCTTCGGCGTCACCGTCAGCTTCGAGCGTGCAATCACGGGGTCGAGCTCCGTCATCACCTCGGGAACCAGCTCGTTGAGATTGAACTCGCTGAGCTGCATCGGCATCTTGCCGGCCTCGATACGGGTGATGTCGAGAATCTCGTTGATGATCGTCATCAGATGGCGGCCGTTGCTGTCGATGCGTTGCAGCTGGCGCTTCACCGCGGGCAGCAAGTCGCCGGCCACGCCCTGCAGCAGCATGTGCGTGTAACCCAGGATCGCATTGAGCGGGGTCCTGAATTCGTGCGACATGTTCGCGAGGAACTGCGACTTGAGGCGCGAGGCCTGCTCCAGCTCGATCGCCTGGCGCCGCAGCAACTCGTTCTGCGTCGCCAGTTCGGCGGTGGCCGCCTGGACGCGCGCCTGGAGTTCGTCCGACGCGGTCTTCAACTGCTCGTACAGTCTGGCCCGTTCGAGCGCCTCCCGCCGGTCGTGCAGAATGGTGACGACCGCGGTCAGCTCCCCTGATTCGGTGAGCACCTTGCCGGCAATGGCCTCCACCGGAATCGGCTCGCTCGTGGCCGGGTTCATCAATCCAATTTCGCCTCGCCGGATTTCGCCGGGACCTGTCTCGCCGAGCAGCAGGCCCGAAATGAACGAGGAGAAGTGCGCGTCGTTGGCCTGCACGGTGCGCGCCGCCGTCTCGCTCGCGCCGGACACAAGCGTGAACAGATCCTCGGCCGGCGCGTTCATCAGCACGGTTGCGCCGGTGGAATCGGTGACGAGGATCGGGTCGGCCACCGAGTCGATGATCAGGTTGAGACGATCGCGCTCGGCCCGGACGGCGGCTTCGGCGACGCGCAGCTTCTGGTAGTTCTCCTCAATCTGCTCGGTCGCGCGCCGCAGGTCGGTGATGTTGCGAAGCACCGACACGACCCCCGTGCCTTCCCGGGGATCTTCAACGGTGGTGGAGAGGACTTCAAACAGCAGGTCGGATCCATCGCTCGGGTCCACGAGCAGCAGCTCGCGCGCCTCCTGCGATCCTTCGACCGCGGAGCGCGACAGCGCCGCGGAGAACAACATGTTGTTCAATTCGACCGCGCGCCGGCGTCCCTCGCTCTCCTCTTCGCTCGCCGCGAACAGCTTCTCCGCGCGCGCGTTGGCGACAATCAGCCGGCCTTCGGTGTCGGTCAGCATGATCGGATCGGTCACGGCGTTGATGATCGTGAAAAACAGCGTGCGCTCGCGCCGGAGCTTCCGCGCTTCCTCCGCGAGGCTGCCGCGGCCGCGCACTTGATCGATCTTCTGGCCGAGGACGGTGACAACCCAGTTGATGTCCGGAGTGAACGACGGCGCGCGCAACAGCAGCAGGCCGGGCGCGATGTCGTCGCTGTCCGGCGTGCTGACGCCGCGCATCCCGAGCGGCACCGCCATGAATGGACCGCGACCGAGCGGCGTCGAGGGCGCCTGCCCCGCGTACCCGTTGGGGCGGTGCGACTTGAAGTGAACGGCCGCTGGCGACTGCAGCGCCGCGATCAGCGGCTCGTGATGGTCGGACAGCGGCCATGAGAACAGCTCGATGGCTTCCCCGACGGTTCCGTGAGCGGCAATGCCGACCAGCATGCTCGACTCGGCGTCGACGGCCAGGCATGCCGACTGCTTGACGCCCGCGTTGCGGGCCAGCCATTCAAGGCTCGCCTGCGCGCAGCGGACGATGTCCTCGTGATGCGCGAGGTAGTGCTCCAGCAGTTCGAGGCGAGCTGCGTAGTTGACGGCGGTGCCGGCCGTCCGACTAAAGGTCCGCGCCTGAAGGGAGCTCATTTCCTACCCTGTGGTTCGGTCCGTCGCGGCGTCACGGTGGCGACGCCCGCGACTATTGCCGTGTACGTCGGCGAGTGCCGGCCGGCGTCCGCGCCGCTGCGGTGGTAGTGCCTTCGAGCTGCGCTCGGAGCGAGACATTTTCCGCTGCGATCTCGTCATACGGACGCGGCGCCTCGATGGTTGGCCGCGCGGCGGACGCGGCGGCACCGACCGCCTCCGAGTATTTCAAGTACGTGTCGATCGATGCCACGACGACGCGCGCCTCGACGGTGATCAGATCGATCCCGACGAGTGATACGCGCACCCAGGCATCGATCACGATTCCCTTATCCAGGACGCGGTCGAGGACGTCAATAAGACTTGTTCCGCCTGCTGCTCGTTCGACGGCCATCGTGAAGACTCCTTAGTCGGATGTGTCTTTGCCGGTCGCGCGGCCGCGCCGGCCGGAGGTGCGCGTCAACGACGCGACCCGCCGCTCGAGCAGCCGGAGCTGCTCACGCAGTTCGAGATTTTCCTGCAGCACCTGCTCGCGGCCAGGCGAGAGGTGGCGGTCGTACTTCCACCAGTCCAGACCAATTTCCTCTGCCTTGTCGATCGAGCAGATCATCAGGCGGATGCGGATCGTGAGGAGCTCGACTTCGGCAAGCGACACCTTGATGTCGCCCGCGACGACGAGGCCCTTGTCGAGCACGCGATCGAGAATGTCGACCAGCCCGGCATTGCCGCGGGTCGGACTCCCTGTCAGGTCGGTCGGCATGTAGACAGTGTGATCGGCTGGCCTTTCGTCACGCGATGGCGGGCATGACGCCCGACACGAAGCTCACGCGAACCGACGAAGTATAGATCAAGCCCTTCCTCTAATCCGACTCAACCGTAGAGGATTGCGAAACTGTGCGCTACCATGAACCCGCATGGCGACGCAGTGTTCTTTCGACATCACTTCGAATGTCGACCTTCAGGAAGTCGACAATGCGCTGAATCAGGCGCGAAAGGAAGTCGCTCAGCGCTATGACTTCAAAGGCTCCAAGGCCTCGATCGATTTCGACGCCAAGGACTCGAAGCTCGTCCTGACGGCCGATGACGAATTCAAGCTCAACGCTCTGTGGGAGATCGTCTCCACACGGCTGGTCCGTCGAAACGTGCCGGTGAAAAATTTGAGCCGCGGCGCCGCACAGCCGGCGGCCAACAGCACCGTCCGCCAGGAAGTGGCGCTTCAGCAGGGCATCCCTACCGAGAAGGCTCGCGATATCGTCAAATTCGTCAAAGACTCGAAACTCAAACGCGTCCAGGCAGCGATCCAGGGCGATCAGCTGCGCGTCACGTCAGGATCGAAAGACGACCTGCAGGAGGTGATGCGACTGCTCCGCGAGCAGGACTTCGGGGTGGCGCTGCAGTTCGGAAATTATCGAGGATAAGACCACGGGTTATTTTTTGGCCTTCTTCTCGTCCCACGCCACTTCCGTTTCGCCGTTTTTACCGACCGCCAGAATCGCGTTCGCAATGCGATCGGTCCGCGTATGGAGCGGCAGCTCCGAGTCGTAGACGAGCTCCTTCTGTCCCAGGCTTCGCATCTCGAATTTCACGTGGTAGCGGCGCAGGATCGATTCGACGTCGTTGCGCAGGGCCGCCGGATCCCCCGCGGTGATCTTCAGCTCGAAATGCTTCGTCAGCTCCGGCTCGATGGACTCGACCGCCCACAGGACGCCAAGCAGAAAGACCGTGGCAAAGAGGGCGAGCCCGTATAGCTCTACTCCACAACAGAGCCCCATGCTCAGCGTCGACAGCATGACGACGGCGTCTTTCGGATCGTCAATCTTGGCGCGGTACCGAATCAGGTTGGCGGCGCCGACGATGCCGAACGCGCGCGCGAGACTCGACCCGACAACGAGCATGACGGTGGCGCCGACGACCGCGAGCACGATTTGCGTTTCGATGACGGGCGCGGATCTCGGCGGCGTGCCGCGCCGCCGTGGACGGAATGCGAGCGCCGCGCCGAGAGCGGTGGCGACCGGAAGCGCGAGCACGGCGCGCTCCACCATGTCGAAATGCGATTCGAGTACCTGCGGCAGCGATTGCGTCAGCTCGGGCGGAAGCGGTTGCATGAGGGAGTCGTCGTCGGTCGAACGTTCAGCGCGTCGCCTGATCCACCGGCCGTGCACGCAGCGCGAGGCCGTCGTCGATCTTCTCTTTCACCTTGCGGATGTACCGTTCGGCGTCGCTGTCCGAGTAGTTCGCCGCGCGGAAGGCGTCGTGCCACTGCTTGTCAGTCAGCCGCTGCATATGCTCCGCCGCCCATCGGACGTCGGCCGGATGAATCATCGAGATCAGCTCCTGGTGACGCCCGACGTAGTCGAACGAGACCTTCTCGCCGTCGATCGCGGTGATGAAGCCATGCTGCTCGAAGCATTCGAGGCAGTTGCGCCGCGGATACATCTTGCCGGTCTCTCCGAGTGAGGCGCCGAGGTCGCGAACCACGAACCAGCGCGTCGCGCCCTCCATGGGCTCCTGCAACTTGTAGATCGCGTTGTTGTCGTTTTTCAGATCCGTGCTGTTGAACATCAGCAGGACGACAAGCAAACCGTTCAACTCGTGCGTCCCCACAAGCGGGTTCTGCTGCCACCACCAGTACTCGTCGAGGCGCTCGAACTCTTTGAGCTTGGGCCGGAAGCGCGCTTCGCTTTCGGTGGACTTCATTCCGTCGCGTTCGAGGCTCCACGAGGGCAGATAGTACAGGGGCTGCTGATGATAGCCCAGGCCCCAGAGGATTCGCGACATCACGACCTCGGTCTGCGCCTCGGGCCCGATCTTGGCGTTCCAGTCGACGCCTTTCGGGCCTTTCACGTCGTACTTGGTGCTGAAGCCGGCGGCGTCGCGTTCCTTGAAGGTGTACGCCGCATCAGGATCCGGGGCGTACTTCTGCCCACCGATTCCCCAGAAGAGGTCACGCGGTTCACTTCCTGGATCGATCCAGAGCTGGCGGATGGCGTCGGCGCTCGGCGGTTGATCGGGAGGCTTGATCGCAATCGCACCTCCACACGCGGCGGCACCCAGTGCGACTGCGACAACGGCTGAGGTGAGACGCAGAGTCACGTCACCTCGTCAGCAAGCGGTGTTCCAACCGCAGTGGCACCCGGTTTGGTTGAGTACCTCGGCCATGCCTCCCGCCGTCGTCCCCTCGGCCACGTACCGCCTGCAATTCAACACGGCGTTCACCTTTGACGACGCGACGGCGATTATCGATTACCTCGACCGTCTTGGAATCTCTCACTGCTATGCATCGAACTACTTCAAGGCAGTGCCGGGAAGCACGCATGGCTATGACGTCGCCGATCCCACGCGTCTGAACCCGGAGATCGGCGATCGCGACAGCTACACGCGCTGGGTGAAAACGCTGCGTGCCCATCACATGGGTCACATCATCGACATGGTGCCGAACCACATGGGGATCGCGCGGTCGTCGAACCCGTGGTGGCAGGACGTGCTCGAAAACGGCCCCAGCTCGCAGTACGCGTCGTTTTTCGACATCGACTGGCACCCGCTGAAGCAGGAACTCGAAGACAAGGTGCTGCTGCCGATTCTCGGCGACTCGTACGGCGCCGTGCTCGAGCGCCAGGAAATCACCCTCCACTACGTGAACGGCGCATTCAGCGCGCACTATTTCGACACGGTGCTGCCGATTGCGCCTGGGACCTACGATCGGATCCTGGAACTGGACGCGGACGCGCTGCTCGCCCGAATCGGCGAGACCGACGAGGGGCTCGAATTCCTCAGCATCCTCACGGCAATTCGCCACCTGCCTGGACGCGACGCGCAGACGCCGGAAGCGCGCGCCGAGCGCAACCGCGAAAAAGAAGTCATCAAGCGTCGCCTGGCGAGGTTGACTGCGGCCTCGCCTGCGGTGCTCGCGCATATCGAGCGCGCGGTGACGACGCTGAACGGCGACAGGAACAATCCGCACAGCTTCGATCGTCTCGACGAGCTCCTGTCGGGACAGCCGTATCGGCTCGCCTACTGGCGCGTCGCCGCGGAGGAGATCAACTATCGCCGCTTCTTCGACATCAACGACCTCGCGGCGCTGCGGATGGAAGATCCGGAGGTGTTCGAGCGGACGCATGCCTTTGCGTTCGAGCTGCTCCGCGACGGCTGCATCGACGGCATCCGGATCGATCACGTGGACGGCCTTTATGATCCGGGGGACTACCTGGAGCGGCTGCAGACGCGCGCACGCGAAATACGCCCGGACCTGTTCTCCGGCGATCGCCGCTTCTATCTCGTCGTCGAGAAGATCCTTGGACTGGACGAATGGCTGCCCTCATGGCCCGTTGAGGGAACCACCGGCTATGACTTCGTGGTCCGGGTCAACGGCGTGTTCGTCGATGCCCGTAACGAGCGAGCCGTCAACGAAGCGTTCGAACGGTTCACGCGGCAGCGTGTGTCCTTCCGTGAAGTGGCTTACCGCAGCAAGCAGCTGATCCTTCGAATGAGCATGGCGAGCGAGCTGCAGGTGCTTGCGCATGGGCTCAACCGGTTCTCCGAACGGAACCGCCACTCCCGTGACTTCACGCTGAATCTCCTCGCCTACGCGGTGCGCGAGATCATCGCGTCCTTCCCTGTGTACCGCACCTACGTGAACGGACGCGAGCCCGACGTCACGGCGCACGATCGGCGCTATATCGAATACGCAGTCACCGAAGCCAAGCGGCGCAACCCGCGCCATCCGGGCGTGGTCTTCGATTTCGTGCGCGGGCTGCTGCTGAAGATGGCGGATTACATTCCAGAGGAGGAGCGCGGCGAGCACCTGAAATTCGTCGGCAAATTCCAGCAGGTCACCAGCCCGGTCACCGCGAAAGGCATTGAAGACACGGCGCTCTACATCTACAACCGGCTCGTCTCGCTCAACGAGGTCGGCGGCGAGCCTGACAAGTTCGGCCTCGCGCCGGAGGCGCTGCACGCGTGGCTGTCCGACCGCGCCCGCAAGTGGCCCCACGCGCTTTCCGCGTCGTCCACGCACGACACCAAACGCAGCGAGGACGTCCGCGCGCGGATCAACGCACTGTCGGAAATCGCGAACGAATGGCGGCAGGCGGCCGGACGCTGGGCGCGGCTGAACCGGAAGGCGCGCGTCATACTCGACGGCGAATCCTACCCAAGCCGCAATGAAGAGTATCTGTTTTACCAGACGCTCGTCGGCACGTGGCCGCTGCGGCCGATGTCCGATGATGACGAGCGCGATTATCTTCAGCGCATCCGCGATTACATGCTGAAGACGATGCGCGAGGCGAAGGTCTTCACGAGCTGGCTGAACCCGAGCGAGCCGCATGAACGTGCGATGGCGCGGTTCGTCGAGATGGTGCTCTCGCCCAACAACGTTGCCTTCCGCCGCGACTTCATCGAGCTTGCATCGCGGGTCGCGTCTTTTGGCATCTACAACTCGCTCGCGCAACTGGCCATCAAGATCGGCGCGCCCGGCGTGCCGGACTTCTATCAGGGCACCGAACTGTGGGATTTCAGCCTTGTCGATCCGGACAACCGGCGGCCGGTCGACTACCAAAAACGGCGCGACCTGCTCGAGACGCTGCCCGAGCGGTCTTCCGACGATCAGGCGACGTTCATCGCGGAGCTGCTCGGGCATCCCGAGGACGATCGGCTGAAGCTCTTCGCGACGGCCACGATGCTGCGGGCGCGGCGCGCGGCGCACGACGTCTTCCGATGCGGAGCCTATGAGGCGCTTGCGGTCGAGGGGCGCGCCCGCGATCACGTCTTCGCGTTCGCCCGCGTGCTGGGGCAGCGACAGGCGATCGTCGCGGTGCCGCGTCTGGTCGCGACGCTGATGCCCGACGGCGGCGCGCCGCTCGGCGCGGTTTGGAGCGACACGCGCTTTGCGGTTCCTGAGGAAGCGCCGCGCTGTTATCGTCAGGCGTTCACAGGTGTGTGCGCCCCGGTGATTGAGGAAGACGGCGGTCGATGGATCCGTGCCGCCGATGCGTTCGCGCAGTTCCCCATCGCGTTGCTGGAGACAACATAACCGTGGGATGGATGATCATCGGCCTCGCCTTCATCATCTGGTTCGTCGCCGTCCTGTTCTTCACGCCGAGGATCCATTACAGGGTGGCGCAGCCGCTGCGGCCCGACGGCGAGGATTTCCTGCACGTCATCCAGTCCACATGCCAGGCGACGATTCACTCCCACAACAAGGTGGAGATTCTCAACAACGGAGCGCAGTTCTATCCTGTGATGCGCGACGCGATCCTGTCGGCAGAGTCGTCGGTGAACATGGAGGCATACATCTTCAAGCGCGGCGTTGCAGCCGACATGATCGTCGACGCGATGGTCAATCGCGCGCGCGCCGGCATCGAAATCCGGATCACGCTTGATGCCGTTGGAAGCGCGCTCATGTTCGGCGCGCCGCTGCGCCGCCTTCGCGAGGCGGGCTGCAAGGTTCGCTTCTATCAGACGTTGACGTGGTACCGCTTTCACCGGTTGAACAACCGGACGCACCGAGAGCTGCTGGTGGTGGATGGCCGCGTCGCCTTCACCGGCGGCGCGGGCGTGGCGGATCAATGGCTGAAACCGCGTCGGGGGCGCGCCGCGTGGCGCGACACCATGGCACGCATCGAGGGGCCCATCGTCGCCGCGCTGCAGGGCGTGTTCGCGGAAAACTGGCTCGAATGCTGCGGCGAGATCCTGACCGCCCCGCGCCACTGGCCGGCGCTGAAAGCCGCCGGCTGCGCTGAAGCGATGCTGGTCAAGAGTTCGCCATCCGATCGCTCCACCGCATCGCGTGTGGTGTTTCAGATGCTCATCGAGGGTGCGGTCGGCTGCATCGACATCCAGACACCCTATTTCCTGCCGGACAGGGCGCTGCGGCGCGCGCTGGTCCGCGCCGCACGGCGGGGTGTCCGCGTCCGCGTCATCGTGCCGGGAAAATACTCGGATCAACGCCTCGTTCGGCTGGCCAGCCGCCGTATGTACAAGGAGTTGCTCGCCGGAGGCATCCGTCTTTTCGAATATCGCCCTGGGATGACACATCTGAAAGCGTTGATGGTCGATGATGCCTGGGCGGTCATTGGCACCACAAATGTGGACAACCGATCGTTCGAGCACAATGACGAAGTCAACGTCGCATTCCGGGAAGCCGAAGTGACGGCCCGTTTGCGCCGTGATTTCGAGTCGGACCTTGCCGCATCCGACGAGATAACGCTCGAGCAGTGGGGGCGGCGGCCGGCGTTGGAGAAGCTGGTGGAACCGGTCTGCTGGATACTCGAGCGTCAGCAATAAGCTGGTACGTTGGTTGCTGAAAGCACGGTCGAGAGGTTACGGACCGTGGCTCGAAACATCATTCGCTCGCTCGCACTTATCATCCCGCTCCTCGCGCTGACCGGCAGCGTGGGCTCCGCCAAAGACAACGTCGAGATCAGGCTGAACGGACGGTTCTTCGCGGAGCCGGCCACGGTGCAGCTGGTCGTGGCGGTAGAACCGAACGCTGACAACCGGCGCCTCCGCGTCGAAGCGGATGGCGACAGCATGTTCCGGGCGACGGAGATCGAACTCGCCGGCGCCAACGAACAGCGCCTTCACTCGGTGGAATTCAAGAACCTGTCAGCCGGCGGCTACACACTGCGCGCCCAGGTGTTGTCAAACAGCTCCGTTCGCTCGCAGGCTGAGCAGGAAATCATGGTTACCGGCGACGATGCCGCCCCTGGCGGCTGGTAAGTTCCAAGCTCCAAGCTCCAAGATCCGAGGTCCAAGGAGCTCCAAATCGAATTGGAGCTTCGGACCTTGGAGCTAATGTGACTTATCGATCCCCGCCGTCCATTCCGCGACCTGCTCGGGCGTCATGCCGCCGCGCGGAATGAGACGCGCATCTTCA
>Ga0075424_100000815_pt1 | contig 25594 bp, 28 predicted proteins | sample SoiMethybrSBSTD3_FD_75301 | JGI IMG/M metagenome (GOLD analysis project Ga0075424, IMG submission 75301) | Bulk soil microbial communities from a Populus tree surrounding site in Tennessee, USA - Soil MetaG P. TD hybrid SBSTD3 | ecosystem: Environmental > Terrestrial > Soil > Tree plantation... | reverse complement strand
ATTACCACTTGGCCAATATCGCCCGACAGAAAATGCGCCAGGCCGCATGAAAAAAAGAGCCCACTTGACTTCCCTCATAGAAAGTCTCCCCCGCAGCGCGGGGGAGGAAAGAGGTGGGGGAGCTCATCTAATTTCTACTGATCGTAAATTTCCACACGAATCGCCTGTCCCCTGCCCGACTCGGGACAGGCGCTCGCAGCTACGAGCAAATCCATTTCGGCGCGAAAATCGATGTACGCTTCGTCTTTCGGACGCACCATCGTGTCATACATCACACCGGTCTCCGCATCGATGCGCATGCATTGAAATATGTTGAACGGGCTCGGCACATCGTCCGGAGCGATGTTCCATGGCTTCACGGCGTCGCTCAAATTTTCCCAGCACCCATGATCGGGAATTTCATCCGCCTTCTTGGGATTGATATCGACGCCTTCCGCGAACACACGCTTTGATTCTCCGCGCGCGACCATTTCGAAGCGTCTGCGGCTGCACATGCCCTTTTGTAAATCGTGGCGTCCTTCCGTGAAGGTATCCGCGACGATGGTGAGCATGGGGTTGTTTCTCTTCGAATAGAGCACGTCGCCTATGCTGATGAAAATCTTCACTTGATTGGTTTTGGTTCGCGCTTGATCGAATCGTTCCGCGAGGTCGTGCAGGTTGAATGCGACAAAGTCGACAATAGTTTTGCCGGCGATGCGCAACCGCTGGCCTTTGATGATTTCGAACGCCGCGCCCGAATTTTTCCCGATCACTGCGCTTCTCAAGAGAGACAACGAAATCTCCTCATATTTGGCCGTCCCAAGTAGCCATTCAATTTGGGATCGGCGCTTATCGAAACGCCTTCGAGGCGCAAATAGATATACCGCCGAATTGAAAAGCCATGCGAGCGCATAACGCCCGCATGGCTTTGGTACGGAATTGGCGCCCTAGACTATCCCCAAATGGGCTTCACGTTCGCATCCAGCCATTTTTTCGGATCCTCGAGAAAATTCTGATCGGTGACCGGAATGGGTTTCGTGCCTTTGCCGAACGCGGCTTCGATAGAAGTATGAGACTTGAAATCGTTGCGCGAGGTCTCCCGGCCGACGGAATCGATCGCCTTTTGCCCCTCCTCCGAAATCAGCCACTCCGCAAAAAGCTTGGCCGCGTTGGGATCCGGCGCTTTCACGTAAATCCCTGCTTGCCGTGGGAAGACGACCGGCGGCACGGCCTTGTTATAATTAACCGGTGTTCCCTTATGCATCTCCTCAAACACATCGTGCAGCAAAGCCGGCATACAGATCGAGTATTCGCCGGAGATCACCAGGCGAAACATCGCGCTCGTGCTCTGATGCACCGGCACGTTAAGAGCTTTCAAGGCCTTCACGAAATTGTTGAAACGACTGTCGTCTTTCCAAAGGGTTTTGAGTCCCGACAACTGCGAGCTCAGAGGCCCGGCTCTCATCGGGTCGTCCAGAGCGACCAATCCTTTGTACTTGGGATTCGCCACGTCTTCCCAACTCTTGGGAAGATCCGCAGGCTTCATCTTTTTGGTATTATAAGCGAGCGCCTGTACCTGGAGGCTCACCGTGGGCATCGTTGGATCGTGCAGATAGAGAACATCTTTCTGGACGGTCTCGTAGTTCATGATCGCCCCCGCCGCGCGTATTACCGGAGGAGCATTATCGGAGAGAACCACATCCCAGCTCGGCTGCCCGCCCTGAAACTCGGTAAGCGCACGGGTGACAATTTCCGGGTTCCTGCCCTGCCAGTACGTTGCTTTGATGCCGGGATACCGTTTCATGAAGGCATCGGTAATCACCTTGAGATGCTCGACATCCCACACCGAATAAACGATCAAATTGCCTTCTTGTTTGGCCTTGGGATAAAGCTCGGCACTCACCTTCTCGAACGCCTTGGCTGCTGCTGCAGTCGCAGAAGCGCTGCCGGCTTCTTTCCGGACTTGCTCTTTCGACGGAGCTTTCGCAGCGGGTTTCGCCGCGTCTTTGCTTTGCTCATTCGTTGGCGCCTTTTCTGCCGCCGGCGCCGCTGCGGCAACGAAGATCGTCGCGAAAAGCACAACTGCCATTTTTGCTGTCCTGACCATGCTTGTTTTCCCCTTTCTTGAATTCTATTTAGACGCGAGAATCACAGACTGAATTTCATTTTGAAGGCAAATTTAGCAACCGAAACGGCGGCGATGAGAACAACTAGATAAATGACACCCCCGGCCGCCGCTTCAGCCCATTGTCCGACTCGAAAGTACTCGAACAGGGTCACCGGACCATACTCCTTTCCAGGCGAAGTCAGCAATACCGCGACATCGACATTGCGGATGGCCTCGATGAAGATATAAAAAAGCGCGCCACCAACGGACGGCTTCAAAATTGGTAAAGTGATTTTGAAGAACACGTGGCGCCAGCGTGCCCCGTGCACCCAGGCCGCTTCATCCAATTCTTTATGAATATTGACAATAGAGCCGGAAGCATTGCGAAAAGCGTACGGAAAGTAAGCGACGAAAAGACCTATGCCCAGCGCCCAAAGACTATTGTACAGGGGAGTGCCTAAAAAAATGATCACCAGGCCGACCGACAAAACCAATGGCGGAAAAGCGAGTGGCAATGTCCCGATGAACTCGAAGATTTTCGTCCCTGACGCTCGCGTTCGGTAGATGGTGAAGGCCATAACGATTCCGGCCATGACAGTCACGAGAGCAATGGTGACCGACAAAACTAGCGAGTTGTAGAACCCCGTCACGAAGCTTGGATGGCGCATGACGGTGTAGTAATTGGTCAGCACCGCGTTGGTGGGAAACTTCATAAAAGTGTCATAATCGAAGTACGGAATCATCGACACGACGATCAGCACAATGAACGGTATCGCGATGCCGACCAAGAAGTAAATAAATACCAGGAAGAACGTCAGGTATTTCCACGGCCCGATGTCGATAACCTTGACGCGATACCCTTTGCCGGTAATCGTCGCGTAGCGTTCGGAAAAGCGGGTCGAGCGCACATAAAAATAGAGGGTGATGACCGAAAGCGCTACCAAGACTACGCTGTAAGCCGTCGCCAGGCCCGTGTTGAACTCCAGCGCCATGGAGTCGTAGACGCGGCTGACAAACACCTTGATGTTGCCTGGCGTCCCCTGCAAAACCGGAGTTTCGAACGAGCGCAGGCCGCGCAAGAAATTCAGCACGAACGCGGAGAGAAACGCGGGCACAGCCAGTGGAAAAGTTATTTTTAGCATCGTGTGCACCGGTTTGCTGCCTGCGATATAAGCGCTTTCTTCCAGCGAGGGATCGAAAGATAGAAACACCGGCAGCAGAAACAAGTATCCTAACGGCACACATGCGAGGCCAAACACCCAAATCATGCCGCTCATGCTGAAGGCGTTGAAGATCGGCGTCTCAATACCGAAGAACTGCTGCATCATCCCGTTCAGGATGCCCGAGCGCGGCGCCAGCAACAGAATCCAGGCGATGTTCTTCATGATCGGCGGCATCAAGATTGGGTAGAGTGGCAGCAGCTCGACGAGCGTTTTTCCAGGCGTGTTCGTGCGCGCGACGATCCACGCCAGTAGAGCGCCGACGCCCGTTCCGAGCAGCGCCGATCCGCCCGCATAAACCACCGAGTTGCCGAGCATCGCCATAATGTCCTTGTCTCCAAAGACACGCAGGTAATTGGTGAGATGGAGGCCGACATTGAATCCCAATCTTCCGGTGGTGAAGCTTCGCCAGATAACCACCAAAACCGGTGTGATAATCGCTGCGGCGGCAATCGCGCTTACCACCAGCGGCACGAGAGTGCCTTGTCGAAAGGCATTTTGGACGGAATTTCCCCTAGACGTACGGAGTCTCCTCGATCTCTTGAGAAAGGATTTTTATCGGCTGGCGGATTTCATTGGGCGAGAATTACGCTGATCGCCGAGCGGTCGATCGACACAAAAGTTTTCCCGCCATCGCCGTTCACGCGGATCATCGGGCAAAACTTGTGAGAAGTGACCACCAGCTCCTTCGAACCGATCTGGATCCGGTGATCGGTCAATCCACCGCGATACTCGCGGCTCATCATCATGCCTTCGAGCACATTATCGGCGCTTTCGGGAAATCCATCGGGGCTGAGTTTGACTTCGGTCGTGCGGATAACCACTTTACAAATGTCGCCTGCAGCAGCGCTGCGCGGGGCGGGTGACACGAGATTGGCGCCGTTGAACTCCGGAATATTGACGAGACAACTCTCGCCTTCGATCCGGACAACTCGGCCGTCGACCAGAGCGGAATGGCCGACGAACGACGCAACGAATGGATGCGCCGGACGGTTATAAATCTCATCGGGTGCGCCGTACTGAAGAATTCTGCCGGCGTCCATAACCACCACCGCGTCCGAGATCGTAAACGCTTCTTCCTGATCGTGGGTGACGTACAGCGCGCTGATGCCCACTTGCTTGATGAGTTTTTTCAACTCGACTCGCATTTCCTCCCGCAATTTAGCGTCGAGATTGCTCAGCGGCTCATCCAGCAGAATCAACCTCGGCTCCAGCGCGAGACTGCGTGCCAACGCCACCCGCTGTTGCTGTCCGCCGCTCAGCTGGGATGGGAAACGCTGCTCGCGGCCTTGTAAACCGACAAGCTCCAGCGCGGATAGGACTTTGCGCTTGACTTCGTCGGCGGACTTTTTCCGCAACTTGAGACCGAACGCCACGTTGTTGAAGACCGTCATGTGCGGCCAGAGCGCATAATTTTGAAATACGAAGCCAATTTCGCGCGCATAAGGTGGTACTAAGATCCCGCCGGAGATCGAAGTCTGGACTTTGCCGGCAATCGCAATCGATCCGCTATCGGGGACTTCCAGTCCGGCAATCGATCTGAGCAGCGTGGTTTTGCCGCAACCCGACGGCCCTAAGAAGGAAATAATTCCCTTCTCGAACTCGAAGGTAACGTCGTCGAGCGCTTTTACATCTTTGTAGAACTTTGAAACCCCAGCTACATTAAGGATCGACATCGTTTTTTTACCGTCATTCGGCGCGCAAAAGATACGCGAGGCGGTCAAAACCGCAGAACCTGTTATTTTACTACTCTAATTGCTTAACAAATGGAAACCATCGAAATCGTGGAGAAACTCGCGCGAGCTTAGCGAGTTGGCGCGTGCAGGCAGCCAGCCCGACATCTACGCTACTGATTTTTGGCAATCACTGCCGACATTTTAGGCGTCGGGATCTTCCACAAGACGCTTCATCGACCAGATCATTCTAGAGAGAACTTCTGCTGGTACTTTGCCACTTCGACTTTCCACCTGAGACGCTCACGAATCACTCCGACCAAGGTGCTCGCCGCTGCGGGCTCCCCATGCACTACATAAGTCATCTGCGGCGGCTTTTTGAACGTGCCGAGCCAGCGGAGAATTTCGTCTTGATCCGCATGCGCCGAAAATCCGTCGAGGACCTTGACTGTGGCCCGGACCGGAACAACTTCCCCGAACATTTTTAATTCTCTGGCGCCGTCCTGCAAAGATCTGCCCCGCGTTCCTTCAGCCTGATAACCGACCAAAAGGACTGTCGTCTCCGGATCGGGCAGTCGCTGCTTGAGATGGTGCAGCACCCGTCCGCCGCTCGCCATGCCGCTGGCGGAGATAATGATGATCGGGCCTTTGACATCGTTGAGCGCTTTCGATTGTTCGGATGTGCGGTCGATGACCATGTGCCGCGAGCTGATCGGGCAACCCTCGTCGCTGCTCAATTGCGCCAGTTCGAAATCATGCTCCTCTGTATAACGACAATAAATATCCGTCGCCTTTATAGCCATTGGACTGTCGATGTGAACGGGAATGGTCGGGATCTCTCCGGCATCCTCCATCTTGCGGATGACGTAAATCAGTTCCTGTGTCCTGCCCACGGCAAAAGCCGGGACGATCAAACAGCTCCGTCGCGCTGCAACATCTTTGATGATCTCTCGCAAACCGCTTTCGGAATCTTTGGGATGCACGCGGTTCCCGTAGGTCGACTCGATGAGCAGCCAATCGGTATTCGGCGCCGGTTCCGGATCTTTTAGAATCGGGCGGTCATAGCGGCCGAGATCGCCGGAATCGAGCAACGTTCTTTGTCGGCCGTCTATTTCGAATGACAGACGCGCCGACCCTGCGCCGAGAATATGACCGACCCGGCCGAAACTGAGCGCTACGTTCGGCATGACTTCCACGGGTTCAGCATTTCGAATCGGTCGTAAGAGCTGTAAAGAGCGTTCCGCGTCCTCCACGGTATAGAGCGGTAACGCCGGCTTATGCTTGGAATACCCAGTGCGGTTCGCATACCGGGCTTCTTCTTCCTGCAGGTGTGCGGCGTCCGGCAACATCATCTCTAGAAGGTCGCACGTTGCGGGCGTTGCGAATACCGGTCCCCGATAACCTTGTGCAACGATTCGCGGCAAGTACCCGGAATGGTCGATATGGGCATGGGTTAGGATGACGGCTCGTAAACGGGCGAGATCGATCGGCACGGCCGCCCAGTTCCGGAGCCGCAGTTCTTTCAAACCTTGAAACAACCCGCAGTCGATCAGCAACTGATCATCGCCGTACGAAAACAGATACTTCGAGCCGGTCACACCGCCAGCCGCACCGAGGAATTGCAAGTAAGCCGATGGCGAACTACTCATCTAATTTTCCTTTGTGGCAGAGTTCGCAATACTTCATCGCTCCAATCCTCCAGTGCAGATATGGCGGAGGGGGCGGGATTCGAACCCGCGGTCCACGAAGTGGACGCCGGTTTTCAAGACCGGTGGTTTCAACCGCTCACCCACCCCTCCAATAAAGGAAATCAATTAATTAAATTACAGAGCTTGATTGCTTGGCAGGTACATCCTTGGGAATAGCTTGGGAACAATCTTCGACAATTCCAAAGGCTTTTGCAACGTCGCCCGATTTCAAATTCACATAACGTTGGTGCATTTCCTCGCCTTGTTTAGCATGGACCTTGAGACAAGAGATCTCGTTGGCGACAGTGCCGAGCGAAATGGTTTTCTCGCGCTCTTTGCCGGCTCGCACAAGATGCTCCTGCAGCCGTTCGTTCCGGAACCGGAAGAGATGCTCGCGCTTAATTTCGGTCAAAAGCAAGTTACCGACGTGCCGATTGATCACAGTTATGAACTGCCGGGTTCGGTTCAAAGCGTGCTGTTTCTTTACCTGCTCGAGCTGCAGGTACGATTCAGACCACGTCGCAACCGTCATCCCCAGCTGTCTCGCCTTTTTTTTTTGAGCATCGAAGTCGACGTGCGCTTGACATTGTCGGCAAGCAAAATCGCTAAACCATCTTTGGCCGCCTGGAGCTCGCTCCCCAGGCGATCTTTCGGCGGCTCCCCTTCCAATCGGTGAAAATCGCGTAGTAGATCGTTGACCAGTTGCCGTCAGCGTTCTGGTATTGCCGGCGAAAAAGATGCTTGATTGGAACCTCGATCTTGCCGCGCCGCTCGGTGACTCGTACGAGTTTTTCCTTTTTCGATTCGCTCAAAGGTTTGGTTCATTGATTTTTTTCTCCTCTATGGAGTATCACACTTCCATGAAATGAACCATTGAAATGCCACTGCGAGTCCATTCCAGTTTTTTGGAGAGACTCACTTTGGGAAGCCGCGAGTACGCGGTCCTCACAACTATGGTCATTAAGCGCGATCCTCCAAGGGACAGCACGGTTGAGATCGCTTGTGATAACGCCGATGCATTCCTGTTGCTCAGACGCGCTAGGGAGTTCTATCCAGAAGCGCTGCCGTTTATTCAGATCGGTTTGACCGTTTGCGAGACGTAAAACACGCACAACGTTCACCGCTGCCGTCGGCTTTGCTGCGCTATCCGCTTCTCGCTCTCATACCGAGCAATCTGAAATTCGCAGAAGCTTGCGTCCAAGCCGCGCAATCTCTAAACCAAAGCACTTCGCGACATCCTCATCATCACAGTTCATTGGAAAACGAAACCGGGTCAGCTCTGTAATAACGCCGTTGCTGTGCTTGAAAGCAATGGATCCGGTTGGCTTCCACTGAGTCACGTTGCCGAGTAGCGTCGCGCTCACTGGTTCGCAACCGCCGTAAAGATTGAAGCCGCGGTATTGAGCTGTCTTTTCAATTCCAACAGTCATCTGCATCAACTCCGTTGAGAGGCAAAATCTTTATTGGACTTTGGTCCAACTAGACTCAAAAACTCGGATCCTTCTACAATTGAGCATGTTCGAAGTGTACCGGAAACCGGTTGATTCCTTAGATTCGGAATGGCACTTCCACACTCAATGTCCACGTTGGCCGGAAGCTAATTTTATCCAGACGCGCTTTTTGAATCCCGATGAGCGCACGCATCTTTGTCTGGAGTGTAAAGCTCTCGACGCCAAAACGTTCGGCCGTCGCGCACAAGCATGAGGCCGGTATTCTTAGACCCCCTTTCTCCTCCGCTTCAGTTTTGCCGCCAATTCGTTCAGTGCCTTTAAATAAGCTCCCGTAGGCACACTCTGTCCCGTTTTCCAACGCGCGACGCTAACTTGGTGCGCCGCAATGCGATCCGCTAATTCCTGTTGCGTAATACCTAACGTTTTTCTGATTGCCACGACTTGTTTGGGTGACATCGTGCCATTCATAACAATTGTTATTAAATCGCCAAAGACAAAAACAGCCTTCCGAGTCGTATTTCCTTACGGCTAGGCCGGTTTATTTTTTAGAATCTGATTGTGGTAGTGATGCGCTCGGGTTCAGAGCTTCACAATAGGAGAATGCAACATATCCGACAAACAAACGTGAACCGCCGGGCTTGAAGAATTAACAACTCTCATGAATGAAATTGCACGCGGATTTGCGGTGATGGATGCTGACGATCCAAGACAGGCTTCTTTCGTAAAGCAGTTCGAAAACCTCGCCGAAATACGGATGTCAATCCGCGCAAATATTAGCGAATTGATCGGCGAGCGAATGGATGAGCTTATGCGTTAAATGAAAACGTTTACAGTTGCCGACACACGGCGAGGCAACCTTGTGAAGGAGATTGCGAGTTTAACTGAATTGCTAGAAGTTGATGAGCGGGTAACTCCCGCGATTACTCCGTTCGTCAATGATGACGAAAGCTTTTGCCGTAAAGAATATCTGCCCGGTGCATTTCCCGACATTCTTAGTTTCGGCGGGGCATCCTCAAATCCCACCGGCAATATTTGCACTCAGTAGCAGTGTCACGGACCTTTTCGCTCGCATGCAGGACAAGGTTTGCTCGAACTTATGAAATAAATTCCGATGCTCATCAGGACAAAAGAAAGGAGAAAAAGAAAATTCTGTACAGGCGCGAGCACTGTGATTTGATTCGCAGTTTCGTCGCTCAACCAAATATTGAATCCAAATAGCAGGACTGAGGCGCCGATGATGAATAAACCAGTTTTGACTCTTGAGATGATCATGAGACGGGCGACACCCCTTTACGGCAATCTATCGAGACTACTGGGCTTCCTTATTTTTCAGGCTCAGTCCAACCCTCTACTCGGTGCTCGCTGCTGCTAAAGCGCACTCTTCCTCCTTTGAAAGTGTCGTAGTACCACATAGTCACAAGTGGTCCGACATCGACCTTGTCCGGATCGTCAAGGATTGACCGCACCTCGTTCTCGGTCATACCGAGCTTGAGCGATCGCCAATTAGTTAAAGATCTCGAAGCTTCTGCTCCCTTCGGAATACTTTTGCGTGCCCCAGGGGAGCAGGTTGCTCCTGCTTAATTTGCTGTTTTTCGAGTTGCTCTACCCGACGCTCGAGCTCACGAACGCGTTCTTCGAGCGACTGCGCGGAGCGGGACTGCAAATAAGGTACCGACCAGCAGCACGAACACGGTGACATTTCTCATTCTGAAGCCTCTCAAGGCTGACGGGATGATCCGATCGCGCAAAAAGCAGATCGAAGAACAAAAAAGCGGTTGGTCAAAGCTTAGGGGCTGAAAGCTCGCTCACCATTGCTACGATGCAAATGATAAAGCCGTAGGAAGCAAACGTCGGAAACTCGGACAATAACAATCCGAACGCTGTGGAGAATGCACTGAGCGTAAGAATTACAGGATTGAGGACTCCGGCCAAGCTGAACCGAGATCGCCGCGTACTTACGGCAATATTTTTGTCCACAATTCGCGCGTGCGGATGATGTATCCTTTCCAATTTCCAGAATCGACTCCAGCAACTTCGGCAGCGGAAGGGGCGTATGTAGAAAAGACGGCTTATGATTTTTTCCCGAGTACTTTTTCGTCGGGAAAAACGAATATCGAAACTGTAACAAATCGGACACATATGGCGGAAAAAGCCGAATAAACGCCGAAGCCTCATAGGGCTAACTAGACTTGAGTTGGCCTTACGGTCACGACCATCCGCAGTTCAATTTTGCTAATAAAGTCAGTTTAGCTTACGTTCTTTTCAAACATCCGACTTCGCGCCAAAAACAACGCAGTCTCAATGTCTCGGCTATCTTGCTCTCAGTCAAATTGTTCCGCTTGGCCAACTCAGTGATCCTCGTTCCGGTTGTTACATGTTCAATTGCCAAATCTATGCACTGCAGAGTCCGCCTCAGACGCTTATCCTTCTGCACGATTTTCTGTCGGCTTCTCGCGAGTCTCTTTTCGACTCTGAGTATGATCGCATTCTGGATGAATGACACGAGTCCCTCCGCTCCCATTCCTTGACAGCGTTGGTGGATCGAGAATTTCGTGTCGTAGCTGGAAATTACTCTCAGTACCAATCACTTCCGGGTACTTCACAATTCCGGTCCCCAGTCCTTTTCCGATAGGATGAATTCCATCAACCATTATTCCATTTAGAGTGGTCCACTTGTTCAATACGCTCAATTCCCCATCGCGATAGGCATCATCCAAAAACCATCGTGTTCCTGGATGGCAAAACGGTGAGAGCGAGGGAAGCGTCGACCCCCGACCGTCCTCGGGACCGAAGGGCCGTCAATGCGATCCAATCCGCTTTGTCCGAGCCTAAATGGGCTCGCAGCATATTAGGATCAAGCTGGTACTCTCCTCGTCTTGAGAGTGGTGAATGCATCACGTTTACGTGTCGGTCCAATCCGCACCGCTGAAGCCTCGTCTCAACCACTTTCTTCACCGCGAGATTCTGCTCTAACGATACCAGCGAACGAGAGTTGCTTGAGCCAAAGCCGTGGGTTTCCAAACCTCTTGCCAATACTAAAGTACTCAGTCCAGCGCCGCATTCGATGATCACCTTAGGCTGCTCCTGCTGCAGCAAGTTCCATAAAAAGTGATTGTCTCGCCATCTAGTGTCCACCCGGTTATTGAATCGTCTCGTAAAAAGTCTGCTAGATCCTTCGCGGGCAACGATGCGCAATCAATCTGAGTTGCACCGCGAGCGGAAAAGAAAGGATCCGGAGAGTGACAAAACAATTTAACAATCGAGCGGCAACGCAGCCAATGTTTCAGCGGAACAGGTTGTTTTCCGTACAAAAACCGTAACGCCTTAATGAGCGAGCGGATAGCCCTAATTTGAGTAAGTTGCCGAAACGCCGCGCACTTCAGATCAAGGAAAGGGCTCATGAGTTAACCTCCCAGTGTGATGACCCAGCAGTGATTGTGTCTCGAGCGATGCATGTCATTCCGATTTAGGATGAGCTTTGGGTTTGTGAGACGCTTGCGCTTGGGTTAGGCGCAACTAGTCTGCGCAAAGTCAATTTCGGAGCAGGTGTAGCGTATCTGCATCAGTCGCGCATATTTCTCGCAAAACGATTCGTAGGGTGCAACCAATGTGCCCATAGATTAGTCTTGTCCCTGTTTTGGTAAAATCGTGAGCGATGCCTCGCAAAAATAATTTTGGTAGCTGTGTGATTTATTTCTGTTGGAGTCAGCCCAGGACCCAATTGTCCCCAAACTGCATCATTACGGACCCAGAAGCACACATAATGTGTCCCCGATTAGAGAAATTAAGCCGTGCATCCAATCGGCAGGATCGAAACAGACTTTGAGACCAAGTACAAACCGGGTGTTGCTCTCCTGAGCCTCTCAAAGCGCCACGAACCGAATGTCCGAACGCAGACAAGTGGAAGTAATTCAGCTAAAAACCTGGCGGATTCGTTTTACAATGAGGATGTCGGCTAAATGCTTCGGGCTGGAGATTGCGCGGCTCCTATGACATGCGATGATGAGTAGACGTGAGCTTCCGAGACCTTTAGATCGCGCCTTTGAGAGCTCGCAAGGGATGATCAACCAAGGGCCGGCGGCCATCTGACCCGAAATGATGCGCAGTCACTGACCAATGATTAACTTAACTCCTCGAGGTTACTAGGGCCATGACGGCGCTCAAAGCAGTCAGGAGAGAGAAAAATATAGCCCAGTCAGGTTCCTGGTGGGCGCTCGCATAAAGACTGACGAACAGACCAAGAATGGTGGTTATCACGTTTATGCTAATCGAGATGATCTCGGGAAAGTTTTTGGAAGGCGTTCTTTCGCCCATCCTGAGCGTGCTCGCCATAGCGACCCCCTTTAAGCCTTCCGTCGTTTCCGTGCTACCTTTGTTGCTGTGGGAGTTCTTTCTGTCGCTCGCTGCCCTTGCGACGGCGCGGTTCGCTCCAGGCTCTGTTTCAGCGCTGCCATGAGATCGACGACTTTTCCGCGGCGCTCAGGTGTTGCCGGTTGAACTGCGACCTCTTTTCCTTTTACCCTCAGATCGATCATTGCAAGAAATCGCTGGCGATACTCGTCGTGTTATTTCTCCGGCTCAAACTCCTCAGCGGACATCTTGTCGATCAGATTGTCAGCAAGATCGATTTCGTGCTTCGGAACCTTTTCGATCTCAGCCTTTAGGATCTGCCCAAAGTCGCGGACCTCATTGGCGAAGTACGAAAAGTGCATCACGAGCCCGTTGTTCAATGACCGGACAGCAACAAGGCTTTCTTTGTCGTGAAAAACGGTTTGAGCTATGGCAACGCGCCCGGTTTTCTCCAGCGTCTCGGCCATAAGCCGGTAGGGTTTCTCCGCGCCCTTTTGAGGTGCGAGGTAATAGCTACTCTCGAAGAAAACCGGATCAATCTTTTCGGTTGGGATGAACTCCCGAAATTCCATTCCGTTATTTGCTTCAGCTTCAAGGCTCTCCAGCTCCTCTTCAGTAATCTGGACATAATTCCCTTTGGAAAGCTCACAACCGCGGACCAAATCATTCCGTTCCACTACGACTTTGCAGGCCGGGTATCCCATCTGGTTTCGCACCCGCGAGGCGCACTTCATGTGCAGCGGGTGCATGTGAACTCCGTGATCTTCTATTGCTGAATAAATATCGACAGGAATGGAGACGACGCCGAACGAAAGGACACCGCGAGCGATAACCCGAGAAGGCACCATCAACAATAGGCTACCAAGCGGAAGGTTTATAGACTAGATGGCTCTTGAGAGCGCCAGTGAGTATCGTCCGTCTGGCTCGGCTGGCGTGCCTCCTGAGCTGATTCTTCGGCGGGTTCAACAATCGAGCGCCCAGCCATTTTTAGGCGGTTACCTGAGCGAGCAGACCGATAACCGATTATGTCCTTCCAGTCACGAACAAAACGCCAAAACCAGTTATTGCATTCCATGTAGCGATACGGCCGCATAAAGAGAAAAATTGGCAATCTTTCAATCACATTTCGACGGTGCGATTTCCGAACGTTCGTGCTGTCACAGCACGGACAAACTGGTAGATGCGACGCCTTCATAGATCAAAATCCGAGCGACTTGCACAACAGACCGGATGATCGAAGCTGTCGTTACGGATGCAATCTCAACGAAGCGGCTCGCAGCCATCTGACACTTCACTGCCCAAAATATTCAATGTGGAGCGGTTAGCGGCGGCTATTGTGATCGTTGCGCGAATCAGTTGAATTCCCCACACGACTAATAGGACTGACGAATCTGAAAAACCGAGAATCACAATCCTGACAACGAAACGGCCGTATCGAAAAAGAGCTCAGAGTTGTTTCCCAACTATTTTTCCGGTGTGAGAGGCAAATGCCTTGACTGGAGCAATTCGGGCAAATTTTCTTTCCGCTCAGCAGACTAACTGTCAGTCGGCTAAGTGATCTCACACCCATACTGTTGCGGCCGTTCTATTGATCATCTCCTGGAACAGCACCTCATATTGTGCATATCTACTGCCGGAAGCTAACCGCCATTCGTTAAATAGGGCAAAGCATTCTTCATGAAAATCAACAATCATTTCGTGCGGCCCAATTCTTAACCGTGCGGCTATGTAAGAGCTATCCGCGCTAGGATTACCCGCACGGCACTGCATGAAGCAGGGAAACGTCTCTGGAGTTCTGTTTGGGTCTGTTGAATGTAAGGTTTCTTTACACAACGGGTCTAGCATGTGGTTTTGATCTCGCGTGAAAGCCGTCGATTCGTTCAACCGTCGTTGACCAAATCAGCCGAACAAATGTCGCGAAACTAATCCCAACCCCAAAAAAGCGCAACCCGCCAGAAGCCAGGGTGATGAGGAAATAGCAAAAAGCAAAAAAGCAATGCCCAGTAGGAGGCTAAGAGCCCCAATAACTTTTCCCATTTTGCTCTCTCTGCTCGAACAAACTTCAGACGTAAGTTTTTTCTTAGCCCAACAGCACAGCGTGTGCCGTGCGTCGCATCCCAGAAACCCAGTTAAACAAGCAACAGTTTTCGTTATCCGGGATGGGCAATGTTGCCTGAAGCTACCTATATGGAATAATTTAGGTCAAAAATGGACACCCGTTTTTATCGGACTGGGGCTCGGACCGGACGGTCGCGATAAAACTAAGAGCGCCAGAGCCTCCCGAAATGCGTGTAGTTCGTTACCAATCGGGGACTCACTTATCCTGCTATGTAAAGTCAGCTGACACTCACCAACAAAAAACTTTTCCGAAACTCCTTTGTTTCCTAGTAAAGATTCGAGGCATTTTGATTGCACGCAATCCGATCGAAGCTTTAAAAACTTCACTCCCACTATGTGGTGGGAAAAAAAACTCTTCCGAGCGATAAAAATTGGCCCGAACGAAACGCACCCAGCAGTCACGTGAGAGATCGGAAAAATTGATCGCCAAGTGGCAAAAATCAGTTGACGAGAAGACGGCAAGACTGCTCAAGCGTGCTACTAAACATCTGAAGCGGAAAAGACCCAATTCTCGCGTTTAAGTGCTGCTGTGTAGACCTTTTGGCAGAAATCGCTCGACCGCCGCATCCAGAGTTTTCAGACTAACCGGCTTTTGTAACCAATCCATAATGCCTACGAGCCGTAACGTCTCTTGCTCAGGGTTCGATGGGGGCTCAACACTCCATCCGATAATAGGGATCTGCTCTGTGAGAGGTGATTCGTGTAGTTCCTGGGCAACCTCCAGTCCGTTCATATCGGGCAATCGGAGATCCAATAAAATGAAGCTCGGATTGCTGTTCATCGCGCTCCGGATTGCGGCTCTGCCGGTTTCGGCTAAAAGAACCTGAAACCCACGCGCAACCAGCAAAAGTGCTACGAACGTTGCGAGATCTCTAAAATCTTCGACAATAAGTGCGAGAGGAGAATCCATTTGCACCGTCTTGCTTTGCGCAAACAAATTTCCCTGCGGACTCACACCACCTACGCAGACAACACGAGCTGCAGCGGCGAGTCGGCTGGCGCGCCAAGAACGACAGCAATGTGCGTGCCGAACGCCGTGTGCACCTTCAGGTAAGAGATCCGCCGCTCTCCTTACTGATCCTCGCGAAACGCTGTACCGATCAATTTTGCGGCTAAGTCGAACAGGATTTTCCAACCCCGGGCCTGCCTCAATCGGCGCTAATAATTTCGCGGCGCGCTTCAAAACCCAAAACGAAAGCCGGCATTGCTTCGAACAAAACCGCGCGTGGGCTCCCAGTGCGCTTTACTGGATCAATCGTGGAATCGCAGAGCGGGTTGTGAGGTCTCAAGCATGGCAAATCTGAAGCGTTAGCGCTTCAATAATGCACATTTCTCACCGGATTAGTAGTTTGCCCCCTCGACGGAGCCGAATTCTCTCCCCAGCGAAATTTGCCGAGTTCCGGGCAAGCCCTCTTGAACCAGGTTTATCCAGCCGGTTATAAATCTTATTGACCGCTGAGGTTTTCTGCCATGGAATATCGGCGCAAAGAACGCACGCAAATCTGGCATTTTCGCCATGATTGTCCGAACTGGCCAAACGAGTTTAACTTTCTAGTTATGCACAATCGTCCGCATGATTCTTATACGTGTGAGGAGTGCATCGCGCTCAGCAGCACTGACAGAACCGATACGACTCTCGCGAGCCAGGAAAAGGCCGCTGTTGGTTTAAGCTCGAAGGTGAAAGCTGCCTCCTGAAGACCCCCCTTGTAGCACACGCTCTTCACGTGCCCCCGCCGAAGTCCTCAAAACGCCTTTCACGCGTGTCCTGCGCCGGAATGTGAATCCAGCGCGCCGGAAATGGAATTGAGAATTGTTAAACAAAAATCCGCTGATGATCGGCGCCCTCAGAGTGAAAGGCAGCAGGCTAGACTAGAAAAGTGGGCGAACGCCTGGCGCAACTTCGTGGGTTGGAACTCCTCGAAGTCAATCTCCACATTAATTTGCGTGTCGTTCGGTAGCTTTCCGGTTCGTGACTCGTACTCTCGCTTGAATGCATCGGCAAGCACGGCAAACAGTCTGTTTCGTCCGTCTTTGGAAACTGACCACGTGAGTCCGTAGCACAGCCGGATTTCGATGCCGTCGAGCTCGCTCAGTTCCAGTTCAACTGCTTCGTTCATGCTAAAAACCTGCGCGCGAAAAATTTCGCCGCCGGATCGTCATCATCCTCTTCGATTTTTGCCGCGGTTACCTTCCCGGAACGTCGCCGGCGTGCAACCGAATTCCTGAAGCCCCTGGCGAAAATCGTTGTAAGCTTGCTTTGCGATCCCCACTTCCGGCCGGCTGCAGAGTCCATTGCTATCTGTCTCGTGCGTCAATCCGCTTTTTAAATCGTTCACTGCCCGCGGTATGTGCGCCAACGCTCGCAGACAGCACTGAACAGATAGAGCCCAAAGACGTCAAGAGCCGATTCTTGAGCAAGTGCGGTACGTGCGCTTCCCAGCATTCGCGGCCGTAGAGATCCAACCACTCCGGCGCTGGCGCGTCTCGAGCGGTTTCGGCTTCGGCTCGTTCGGATTCTCGCGATCTTTGCGAAAAGTTCCCTGGAGTTGCTTGATCACTGCTGGTTTTCTCGGTCTGCCTTTCACTTTTTAGCCTTTCGGGATTACGCGTATTTTTCGACTAGGCAGTTCGATTTCGTGATTCTAAAAAAAACTTCGCCCTGACGCCGAAATATGCAGCGAGTGTATTAATCCGCAGCAAGACGGTTTTTAGCCGTTAGCGATTTGCTGACCTTGGCTTTCCTGAACGTCTCGGCCCGAATGCCTCTCGATTCTATCGTCGTCGATCATATCGGCAATGATTTCTTTCAGGCTTTTCACTTTCGCAACTCTTTCCATGCCGAACCGCTGAGGATTGCCTGATAGAGAACTCACCAGCGGCCTCTTGTAACCATCCAATTGCGCCAGCGCTTTGGAATTTGCTCTCGCCTTGGGTTTGTTCTGGAGCACTACGTCTATCGCGTGATTGAACGTCCCCAACGCGTCACGTTAAGGACCCCCAAGTAAGGAAAGGCTAATAAACGCCAGGGTCTGCCTACACAGCGCCGACCGCCAAAACCGCCACCAAACGGTCAATCTATCATCGCTTGCGGCATACCAGCATACTTTCAACCAGAAGCGACCAAGCAATTGTGAGAACGCCGGCTCAGGATAGTAACCTGCCTGTTGATTCGCCGCTTGCAGACGCAATAACCAGGTCTCTGCCCATTCAAGGTAGATGAGATCTGGTCTGAACCCTCGTTTGCGCATGCTGCGCAATAACAAGTGGCGTTTCAAATCAGTATCGGTAAATGAAATACCCAGGAGATGGAATTGCGCTGCATAGATAGCCAATCGTTGCCCGTCTGTGCGAGCGGCCTTTTGTTGGGTAAGCTGTCCAGCATGCATCCGACGACGAACCAAAACTTCAGGTAGAGTGGCGAGCTTGTGATTGGCAGCAATACGCGCCCAGAGCTCGAAATCCTCACAGATATCAAATTCTTCTCGATGCCTGTACGCACGTAGCATATCAGTGCGGGCCATACTGGCAGAATTCTCGATCCCCTGTTGGAAGAGCCGCCATGCGGCGATCTCTCCTGGCGAGGTGGGTTTGCGCTTAATCCTGCCCGACGGGCGTCCTTCTTCGCTCATCCACTCGATCCAAGATCCTACCGCTGCATAATCTGGATGGTTATCAAGAAAGGCGATCTGTTTCGCAAGCCGCTTGGGATACGCCCAATCGTCGCTGTCCAAAAATGCCAGATACTCGCCGCGCGCGAGTTGAATACCTTTATTGCGGGTCGTCGCTACACCGCGATTTGCATTGTTACGGACCAGGCGAATGCGCGGATCGCTATAGGATAGGACAACGTCTATGGTTCTGTCGGTTGATCCGTCATCGACAACGAGCAGTTCGAAATCAGAAAATGTCTGAGACAATATGCTGTCGATGGCGACAGCCACGTACTTCTCGCGGTTATAAACCGGAATGACGACACTAACCTTCGGCAATCCAGTCACAGCAACGATCCTGCACTTGCGCTTTGACGATACTCCCGGTTCCGAGTTACCACGCCCGCTCTGGAGGAAACCCTTCCTTTGATTCCCACACAGAACACCGGCCGCCACGAATTTTTTCAAAGACAGTAAGCCCCGTCATCTTCGTTTCTGTCGACACGGGCTGGAGAGACTGCCACCCGCCGACCGGCTACACGGGGGCCACGTAGGCCGTGAAAATAACCGCGCCAGGTGGAAGACCCATCGAGCGTCCGGCGCGATTCCGCACGAAGACTTCACGGTTGATTCTGTCCGCTCTAGGGTTACCGTCACACGACGATGCCGAGACGATACTAGTTAATTAGACATTTCACTGTGGCGGTTGGTTCGCGTGTGGTACGGCACCTTGAGCTGTGCTGCTCCGGATTTTCGGGCCGATTGACTGCCACAGCCGGGCTTCTGTATTAATGCCCAGCCGGTGGATCATATTTGTATCGCCGTAATCAAATTCAATCTGCTGCAAACCCATGGCCCTCACGGGTGTGATGGAGACGAAAATCGAAAGGCTTTTCCAGTCAGCGTTACGGCAGTCTGCGCAAATATGCGGCTCTGTTCGAGAACACGACGGTATACTGGTTTTGAGCTATCACATACATTGGTATGGTTCCCGTCGCGCTTAGCCTGTCGTATGTTGAGCGATCCGTGAGCACAAAAATCGATTGAGGCCCAAGCCATTTTCGCCACAGTCCTGCATCATCGAGGGCATCGCGATTGCGATCTTCACCCCATAACTCGAAGGACTCAGCCCAGCCTACTTGAGTGATATGGCGCTGCAGATACAGCGGAAGATCTTGGTAATAGGCATGATAAGTGGCAACTTCATCTGAGGCGGTTAAGTAGGGTTTAATCGCCGACGCAAGATCTTTGACCGAGCGCCGGGCATCGAAAATCGGCAAACTGCTGTCGAGTATAACGAGAAATAGCGCTGCAGATGCCGTCCATGCACCGAACGCTGCTGGAAAGCCGTAACGTTTGCGCAAGAAAAGCGCAGCTAGTGCTCCGCTGAGCAAAGTCGCGCTTTGAAAAACGATGTAAGGCGTCAGTCCCTTCATATCAGCAAAGGTGGTCAGAGAATTCGGCGCCATAGTGCTTTCTTCTGCCGGAACTTCAAGACTCGGCCAATTCGAATAGCGTTCAAAGTAATGCTGCAATCTCAAGGTGCCGGCAGAAATAGTTACCAGGATGATGATTAGAAGAGCCCAGAAGCTGGCGCCAATGCTTTCTTGGGTAGGTTGATCCCATGCAGCTGAAAAATACCTGCCAATGAGCATAGACAGCGGCGGAAACATAGGCAGGATATAAGGGATGGCTTTGGAGCTAGAAAATGAAAAAAACACTAAAACCCAGGCAGGCCAAAGCGCGAGAAAAAGCGGTTCCTGGTAGTCATAGCGTTGTCGCCGAGATGAAACTAGATTATATCTGATCGCCGGCAGCAAGAATGTAGTCCAAGGAAACAGACCGATGAGGAAAACCGGTACAAACGCCCACGAATGATCGAAAAGCGTGCCTGTCTGATAGAGAAACCGGTGAAAATGCTCACGGACGAAATAAAAATTTATAAATTCAGGATTCCTGATTGAAACGAGAACATGCCAGGGGACGGCAATTGCGAGAAACAATCCCAGACCGCTCGCAAAATTCATGGTTCTGAAAAAACTTCCTTGACTGAAGAGAAGCATCCAACTCGCGATCACTAGGAAAGGGATGACGATCCCAATCAATCCCTTTTGTAAGACTGCAAGTCCCATGAACCCGTAAAAAGCCCACATTGCGGTACGCCTTTTTCGCCCGAGCATACGAGTAGCACACAAAAATGACAGCAGCGCACAAGTGATAAAGGCCGATAACTCCATATCGAGATTGGCGATGTGGCTCATTCCGTAGTGCAACCCCGTCGTCGCCAACACAGCGGCCGCGATGATTGCGCTCCGACGGCCAAAAATCATTCTGCCGCCGAGGTAAACGGCCAAACAAGAAAGAATTGCGAATACTGCCGGCCAGAAACGAAGCGCCCACTCGTTCAAGCCAAATGTTTTTATCGCCAAGCTTTGAAGCCAATAGAACAGTGGCCGCTTTTCGAAGAATTTAACACCGTTGAGACGAGGCGTAACATAATCGCCGCTAAGCAACATTTCCCGCGCGACTTCGGAGTAACGGCCTTCGTCTGGCGACCACAAAGCACGATTGCCGAGATGGAACCCATAAAAGACCGCAAGGACTAATCCGAGCGACAGCAAGTCCCCCAGCCAACAATCACCTATGGACACGGTGGTGGTCACGGCGTTTGCAGCGGAATGTGGCGCTTGTCTACTGCTTGCGAATTCGAAGAGGTCTCGCTGGCCGCGATTGGACCCCGGAGTTGGTTCAGCGCCGCGCTAAGAAAATGCTGATCGTAGACTCCGGATAGGCGGACAAAATACTCCGGCAGCTGAATCCATGGAACATTTGGATAACAGTGATGAATTCGGTGCAAGTTAAAATTCAGCACCAATCGCGAAATGGACCGAGGCATGAAAAGATTATGCCCAGAAGCGGTGACGCCCAATGGTGTTCCGTAGTGGTAGACGTTGTCATGAAAGGAAACCAAGAAAGTTCGGAGTATTAGCAGCGCTGCGAAAATGCGCCAGTGCTGTCCAAAACAACAGGCGCTCAAAGCCAATATTACATAGATGACCAGCCCATCGATTTGCGTTTGTCGAACGACGGCTTCATCCGTAAATTGTGCCGCCAACCATTTTTCCTGCAGACTGCCTTGATTCAAGAGACGGGAACGCATTCTAGCGAAGATTTTTGGCGGCAAGAAGAAAATAAATATCGACGAGACTTCGACTAAATAGAGACCGCAAAAAATGTAGTAGAAATATTGAATTGACGCACGAAAACACGAAACGTTCGCGGGATCATAGATTTCCGTTCCCTTTTCCGTAATCGCGCGATTGAACTTATGATGTGAAAGATGGGTGAGCCGCAGAATATTGAAGGGTGAGCCGAAACAAATGGCCAGCATTCGTCCGAAAATGCGGTTCAGTCGACTCGATGAATTGAAAACTCCGTGGATTGCTTCATGAAGCAGCGCCCACAGCGGAGTGATCGTAAAGGCGAGCGGAATTACCAGGTATTCCCAACGCGATGCTTTCGGTAACAAATAGATGGGCAGAATGAAAAATTGAACCAACTGTAACAAGATAAACAAGCCGGCCAAAGAAAAATTCGCGACCTCGAGAATCTGAAGCCTGCCCAACTCGCTCGCACTAGATACCGAACCTCGCGGGTACGACACGTCAATTTACCCCTAACCCGACAGTACAGAAAAGTTTGCGATGAATGCCCTTTCGGTACAGGCGCGAAGAATTGAGCCTCGGACAATTTCACTCACGTGCGCCAACGTTGCTAACGTAACGCAGCAGCGATGAAGCCTCAATTTTTTCGGTCAAATCGAAAGGGCTAATTTACCGAAATTAGGGGCTATGAGTGTCTAGCTCGGACGAGCTATTAAACCAGACGGTGTACGTGGACGGGTTTACGAGCCAGGAAGCTGCCCTTGTTTTAGCGCGAGCGCCCCCGCCTGTACTCGATTTCGGAGATGTAGTTTTGCGAGAAGGTTTTTGAGGTGGTTCTTCACAGTGTTGTCGGCGATGATGAGGCGGCAGCCGATTTCCTTATTGGTCAGTCCGACGGGCAGCAATTTTAAGATATCGCGCTCTCGTTCGCTGAGCTCGTCGAGCAGACTATTTGGCGGACTTGTTGAAGAAGATGCGGCTCCTTCAAGATTTTGCTCGCCGTAGTGCCTGACAGAGGGGCTTCGCCACGGGCGACGCCGAGCAATAATTCACTCAAACTCACCGGTGTAATTTTTTTGATAAATAACCGTAGGCGCCAGCCTTAATAGCCTCAAATACGTCTTGCTCCCCTTCGGAAAAGGTTAGAATCACCACCTTTGTCGCGGGTCGTTTCTTGGTGATCTCCCGGTCGCGTCCAAGCCATTGAGAACCGGCATGTGGATGTCCATGAAAATCTAATTGATAATCGTATCGGAGTTGTCCGACAAGATTGGATTCTCATTCGTATTAGGATTCGACTTGCCGATCGAATCGAGCAATTTTAACAGCATCGTCGACTGCACAGGTTTCACTAAATGGTAACTAAAACCTGCTTCCGAACTGCGACGCCGATCCTTCCCCAACCGGATACTGCGATGAGATACATTCGCTCGCCCCAAGGCTGCTTTCGGATTTGGCGACACACCTCATAGCCGTTCATATTGGGCATTCCTATATCTAACAATAGCAATTCCGGTCTGAACTTCTCGGCCGCCAAGAGTGCCTCTTGCCCACCATACGCGGTCTGTACGTCGTGCCCTTTCTTTTTTAGCAGCTTCGCCAAAATATCTGCTGCATTCTTCCGGTCATCGACCACCAAAATCCAGTAGATTTTGGCTGTATTTGCTTCTTCGTTTCACGCGCATGGCCAGAATCCGCGGTAACGTTGCTCGTAATGACCGGCAGTCGGACAGAAAACTCACTTCCTTTGCCAACGCCGTCGCTTCGAGCCGTGATAGACCCTCCGTGCATCTCGACCAGGTTTTTGACGAGCCACAGGCCGATCCCCAGTCCCTCGTGTGCGCGTTCATAGAGTGGCTCTGCCTGCGAAAACATTTCAAAAACTTGGGGAAACATTTCGGGCTCGATCCCAATGCCATTGTCTTTTACCGAAACAGCGATCTGGTTTCCTTGTCGTTCAGCGCTCAGCCAAATCTTACCGCCTTCTTGGGTGAATTTGGCGGCGTTGTTGTGTAGGTTTAAAAAAACCTGCGCCAGCCGAACGGCGTCCGCCTCAATGTACGTAGGCTCAATCGGCAAGCGCGCGGTCAAATCGTGACCGGCGTCGTCAATGTGCGAGCGACTAGTTTCAATGGCGCTTTGTACGATCTGCTCCAATGTGACGCGGGTTTTCCGCAGCTCTAGTTTGTTCCTGCTTACACGATTTACGTCGAGGAGATCGTCAAGCAAGAGCCAGTCACAAACGAGATAGCCGAGGACTTGAACGCGGCGCAGCCGGTTGGCTTCCGCTGAGTGACGCGGCCGAGCACTGTCTCGCTAATCGGCTCCAAGCCGCCCTAAAATTACAGCGCGCTGTTGTTCTTCATCGGCTCCGCCTCACAAATCGTTGCGGCATAGCAGTTCAATATATTGGTAGGAAAAAGATCTTTTCTTGCCCGGAATTTGTCCTCAGCAGGCGCTTTCGTTTCAGGCTCACTTGCGATACTGGTCGCGCTCCGATTCAGAGCAGTACAACGGAGCATGAACCCATGCCTGATGGCAGAACCGCACCTCTCAATCTTACCGAATTGGTAACTGTCATGAATGAAATTGCACCGGCAATTCTGGCCATGGATGCAGGCGATCCACGACGTGCTTCTTTTACTAAAGCCAGTGTGAACAGCTCGGCCAAATTCGCACGCCCATCCGCTCATATGCTAGCAATGATCGATCAGCGAATCGACGAGCTTTCAGATGAGACGGCAACGCTTACGATAGGCGAGCCACGGCGGACATCTACACTGACCCGAGCGGCTTCAAGGTTTGAGGGATGACCCGCGAAAATAATCTCGCGCGATAGATAGAATGAAACCGATATTCACGCCGAGTCCCCCGGCGGTAGCAAAAATGCCTTGGCAAAAATAGGCAACACTAGGTTTTGCTGAGCAAATTTTTTTTCTTAAAAAAATCCTTGTTTTTTGTACTCAAAGTCACATAGACAGCTCTTTATGTCGAAGAATAAATAAACTCAGCCCGATTCACCAATCGTGGCTGGATCAACGCTCATCGTCGGAACCGAAGGAGGAGAAGCGTTATGAGCAGAGTGTTTGAAGCGCTGGCTGCGGCACTATACGAGAAAAAAGAGTTGGCGAAGCCCGAAATGGATGAAACTGCCGCCGAAGGTGATTTGATTGCAAAATTTTATCGCACACGACGAAGACCCGTATTGACCGAACCTCACTCGGCGTTGCGCATTACTCAGTTAAAAGCTGATTCCGACTGCTATGAACTTGCTGTGCACGATCGTAAAACCGTGTCGACAAACTGCAGAGTTTTCCATTTTAAACCAACAACGGTGGCGGCGCTGCTTGCCGCCGCTGTCTTGACCATTGTTTATGTCGTCATGCTCACCAGTTACGCCAATCAAAAGGGAGTCAACAGCGCGAATGCAATCCACAGTAGACCGAATAATGTTCCTGTAATCGAAGCATCGAAACGTGCCGAGACGATATTCGCTAAGCGGGACATTGGTATAGTTGCTGAGACTGATAGCGCACCAATCCTCGCCGACCTGGATTCCGTTCCTCCACCCGTGCAAAGCGGGAATCCTTACAAGACCTGGACGGTGCAGGTTTCGGCGATAACTTCAAAGGAAGTTGCGGATGAGTTAATGAAGCAGTTAAAAACTGCAGGGTACGATGTCTATGTTGTTCAGGCTGAGGTGAAAGGCCGAATATATCATCGCGTGCGAATCGGTCATTTCACGGCGCGCGAAGAAGCGGAACCTTTGCGGCAGGCGCTAAGTCGGCACGAGGCCTACCGCGACGCGTATCTTGCCAGCGATTGAGCATTCCAGTTTGCGTCGGCGGAAACCTTTAAGCTCAATGTCGGTTTGAGTTAGGCAACAATCGCTTGATTAGCGCGTCAAATTCTTTTAGGGAGAATCCGTTTGCAAACCAATGCCTTCACAAAAAATTCCCGGTCCCGAACCCCGACGACACGCGCGCTATATAGTCAGTGATACTATAGTAAGCAGCACCGCGGCGTAGCCCAGCCAGAAGGCGAAAAACAGCCAGTTAAAGGTAGCTATATGTCCCACAGCATCAATTTCGGACGCACGCGTAGTGCCACGACTAAATAGCGAACTTCTGGTTCATTTCGCGGAATTTGACCGACTTCAGGGCGAGGACCCGGCGAAGGAAAAAACTAGTCACG
>Ga0075424_100000814_pt1 | contig 25596 bp, 23 predicted proteins | sample SoiMethybrSBSTD3_FD_75301 | JGI IMG/M metagenome (GOLD analysis project Ga0075424, IMG submission 75301) | Bulk soil microbial communities from a Populus tree surrounding site in Tennessee, USA - Soil MetaG P. TD hybrid SBSTD3 | ecosystem: Environmental > Terrestrial > Soil > Tree plantation... | reverse complement strand
CGCCCGGCGCGTGCTCGCAGCCGCGCTGGTCGTCGCTGGCCTCGCCGGTTGCGCGCTGACCGGGTCGGCCAACCGGAGCGCCGGCGATTCCCGGCGCGGCCCGGCGTGGTCGACTGAGCTCGGCTGGCCGTTCTCACTCGGGCTCCGCGGGCGTGATGCGGTCGTCACCATCAGCGGGAACCGGGTCGTGGCTCTCGACACCGCGACCGGGCGGGAGCGCTGGCGTACCGACGTGGCGCGCGTGACCCACTACGAGCCCGCGCTGGACGGTCACAGCGTGCTGGTGAGCGCGGACGACCGTTTCATCGCACTCGAGCGCGCGTCCGGCGCGCGGCGCTGGGAGGCGCCGGTCGGCGAGCACGCCGGCGGCGCGGTACTCAGTCGGGTGGGCTCCGAACCGATCGCCCTCGTGACAACGGAGCGGGGCCTGGTCGCCGCCCTCGACGGCCGCACGGGTCAGGCCCGCTGGTCGATCCAGCTGCCGGGCGACATCTGGGCCGCGCCCGCCGCCGGTGTGACCGCGAACGCTGCCGTGGGTGCCGTGCTCTGGACCGGCGCCGACGGCGAAGCCGTGAACCGCCTGCGCGTCTTCGACCTGGCGACAGGAACGGTCCGATGGGAGTCCGACGTCGAGGCGGGCGCGTCCGCGCCCGTGATCCATGATGGTCTGGTCGTGCTGGGCGAGGGCGACGGCAACTTCGCGGCCCGTGTCGTCGCCCGCGACGTCGATTCGGGCGCCGAACGCTGGTCCGTGCCCGCGCCGGCGTCGTTCGAGGCGGGCGTCACGCCCGGAGCGGCCGGGAGGGACGTCGTCGTGTCCGACCACTTCGGCACGATCACCCTCGTCGACGCACGCACCGGCACGCGGAGGTGGCAGACCGCGATCCGCCAGCCGATCCTCGACACGCGGGTGGTGGTCGGCCCACGCGCCGTCGTCATGCGGACGTACGGCGGCAAGGTGGTGGTCGTCGATCGGGACTCGGGGCGGGTCGTCCGGCGCGTCGACCCCGGTGGGTTCCCAGTCGGCGTCGGCACGAGCGCCGGTCGCCTGATCTTCGCCGTGCGGCTCGCTCGGCCCGACCGGGTGGAGGCCATCGCGATGCCCTGACCTACACTGATGGGAACTCGGGCCCCGGTCCGAGAATTCGCACGCCCGCTACCCACGGTCGTCCGTCCTCAGGGACGGGCGCGGCGGGCCGAGGTACAACCGAGGGAGAGACCCCGTGGCTGTCGTCACCATGAAGCAGCTGCTGGAGGCCGGCGTCCATTTCGGCCACCAGACGCGCCGTTGGAACCCGAAGATGCGCCGTTTCATCTTCGGCGAGCGCAACGGCATCTACATCATCGATCTGCAGCAGACGCTCGAGCGGATCGACGCCGCCTACCGGTTCATCCGCGGCGCCGTCGAGGACGGCGGGACGGTCCTGTTCGTCGGCACCAAGAAGCAGGCGCAGGAGCCGATCCAGGAGCAGGCCCAGCGCAGCGGCCAGCCGTACGTCAACTACCGCTGGCTGGGCGGGTCGCTCACGAACTTCCAGACTGTCCACTCGCGGGTCTCGCAGCTGCGCGAGCTGGAGCGTCTGGTCCAGTCGGGCGAGACGGCGCAGATGCCGAAGAAAGAAGCCCTGAAGATCACGCGCGACCTCACGAAGCTCCAGCGCAACCTCGGCGGCATCCGCAACCTCGAGAAGCTGCCGAACGCCATCTTCGTGATCGACACCAAGAAGGAGCACATCGCGGTGACCGAGGCCAACCGCCTCGGCATCCCGGTTGTCGCCGTGGTCGACACCAACTGCGACCCGGACGTCATCGACTACGTGATCCCAGGCAACGACGACGCCATCCGCTCCGCCGCGCTCATGAGCCGCGTCGTCGCCGACGCCGTCGAGGAGGGCCGCATCCTCGCCCAGAAGAAGGGCGGGAAGCCCGCCGCCAAGGCCGAGGAGCAGGCGCCGCCGCCCGATCCCGAGGAGGAGCGCCGCAAGGCCGACGAGCAGCGCCGCGCCCGCGGGGAAGCCGCCAAGGCGCAGGAGCAACGCGAGGCGCGGCTCCGTGACGCGAAGCGGAAGCCACCGCCGCCTCCGCCGGACGCGGCTGGCGACGGAGCGTCCGAGAGCCCGCCCGCCGACGCGGCGGCCGTCGAGGCCACGACCGAGAGCGGAGGCGGGAGCAATGGCTGAGATCTCGGCCAAGGACATCGCCGCGCTGCGAAAGCAGACCGGCGCCGGGATGCTCGACTGCAGGACGGCGCTCCAGGAGACGGGCGGCGACATCGAGGCCGCCAAGGACTGGCTCCGCACCAAAGGATTGGCCGGGGCGGCCAAGCGAGCCGGGCGGGAGGCACAGGACGGCGCCGTCGAGGTGACCGTCGAAGGCGGCGTGGGCGCAGTCGTCGAGTTGAACTGCGAGACCGACTTCGTCGCCAAAGGGGCGGAGTTCCGCGCCATGGTCGCCGCGCTCGCCAAGATCGTCGTCGAACAGGGCGACGCCGACGTCGAGAGTCGCCCCTACGAGGGCGGGACTGTCGGCGACGCGGTGAAGCAACTCGGCGCCACCCTGGGCGAGAACGTCGGGATCGGTCGGGTCGCGCGCATCGCGTCCCCGGACGGGATCGTCGACGGATACAAGCACGTTCAGAACGAGCGCGGCACGATCGGTGTCCTCGTCGAGTTGGGTGGTGTCGATCCTGCCGACGCGCGCTCCCAGGAGATCGCGCACGACGTCGCGTTGCACATCGCGTCGGCTGCGCCGCAATACGTCACGCGCGACGATGTGCCCGCCGACGTCGTCGAGAAGGAGCGAACCGTGCTCGAGGAGCTCACCCGCAACGAGGGGAAGCCCGAGCAGGCACTCCCGAAGATCGTCGAAGGGCGGCTGAACGGCTTCTACAAGAACACGGTCCTCGTCGAGCAGCCCTTCGTCCGTGACCCGAAGACCACCGTCGGCAAGCTGGTCGGCGAGCTCGGCAAGGATGCCGCCATCCGCCGGTTCGTTCGGATCCAGGTCGGCGCCGAATAGGCCACGGAGCCGGCCGCCAAGAGAAAGCGTAGGGAGACGCGTTGGGGGAGGCGTCCCGGTACGACCGGGTGGTGCTGAAGCTCTCCGGTGAGGTGTTCGCCGACACGACCACGGGCACGGGCATCGACGCCGCCGTCGTCCAGCGCATCGCCGAAGAGGTCGCCGCCGCGAACACCGAGCTCGGCGTGGAGATCGCCGTGGTCGTCGGCGGAGGCAACATCTTCCGCGGCATGCCCGGCGCCGAGCGCGGCATGGACCGGGCGCGCGCCGACTACATGGGGATGCTGGCGACGGTCATCAACGCGCTCGCGTTGCAGGATGCTCTCGAGGGCGTGGGACAGCCGACACGCGTCCAGACCGCGATCACGATGGCCCAGATCGCCGAGCCGTACATACCACGGCGTGCCATCCGCCACCTCGAGAAGGGCCGCGTGGTCGTGTTCGCCGCCGGCACGGGTAACCCGTACTTCACGACCGACACCACCGCCGCGCTGCGGGCCGCCGAGATCGGTGCCGCCGCCATCCTCAAGGGCACGCACTCCGGCGTCGACGGCGTCTACAGCGCCGACCCGCGCCTCGACCCGGAGGCGGTCAAGCTGACGCACGTGAGCCACTTCGAAGTGCTGAACCGTCGCCTCCAGGTCATGGACTCGACGGCGATCACGTTCTGCATGGACAACGAGCTGCCGATCATCGTGTTCGACGTGAGCGCGCCCGGGAACATCCACCGGGCGCTGCTCGGCGAGCCGATCGGGACGCTGGTCACCTCCGAGACAGCCGAGGCCCGATGAGTGACACCGGCGACGAGATGCGCAAGCTCGTGTTCGACGAGTGCCGCGACAAGATGCGCAAGGCGGTCGCGCACCTTCAAGAGGAGTTCGGCGGGATCCGCACCGGCCGGGCGACGCCCAGTCTCGTCGAGAAGATCAAGGTCGACGCGTACGGTGCCGACGTCCCGCTCCAGCAGCTCGCCGGCATCAGCGTCCCCGAGCCACGCGTCCTCGTCATCTCTCCTTACGACAAGGGATCGATGAAGTCGATCGAGAAGGCGATCCAGGCGAGCGACCTCGGCATCAACCCCTCCAACGACGGGCAGGTCGTGCGGCTCGTGTTCCCGGCACTGACCGAGGAACGGCGCCGTGATCTCGTCAAGGTCGTGAAGAACCGCTCCGAGGAGGGGCGCGTCGCGGTGCGCAACATCCGCAGACAGTCGCGCCACGAACTCGAGGCCCTCGAGAAAGACGGCGACATCTCGAAGAACGACCTCGACCGGGCCGAGAAGGAGCTCGAGAAGATCACGCACGCGACGATCGAGGAGATCGACGACATGCTCGAGCACAAGGAGCGGGAGCTGCTCGAGGTTTGACCGTCGCCGTCGCAAGCTCCGGCTTTGCGGTGGCGGTCGGCAGAGCCGCCGCCCCGCGGGCTGGTGCGCCGCCGACGCCGGGCGGCGAGGGGACGGCATCGGGGCGACCGCCCGGGCGGGCCGGCGGCCGGGATACACGACCCCGGGGGGGCAAGGGTCTAGCCTGGTCTCGGACCGGAAGGGGTGCCGTGTCCGATTGGCGCGACGACCACGAGCGGGATCCGCTCAGTTTCGAAGACGAAGAGCCGGCAGTACCGCGCGCGGAGGGCGAAGGCGTGCGCGTGCTCGGGCCCGACGACGACGAGTCGACACGGCCCGTACCCCGACCCGTGCCGCGCCGCGGTCAGCGCGCCGTCGACGACTCGGAGGAGTTCTGGGGCGAGAGCGCGACCGACTTCGAGTTCGAAGGGGACTCGACGTGGTCGGCATCATCGCAAGGCCTGACCGACACCGACACCGACGCCGACTCCGACGCCGACACCAACTCGAATTCCAACTCCAGGCCGCGGTCGCGCCGCGCCAAGCGCGCCGCGCGTCGCGCCAAGACCGCGACGCCGCCGCCCGAGTCGCGCCGGCGGCCGGAGCCGCTCCCGGACGCGAGTGGACCGGCACGTCTTCCGCACTGGACCGAGCCGCCGACGGGCGAGGTGCCGACGGTGATCTCCGGCGAGCAGCCCGCCACCCCTCCTGACGACGAGCTCGACCGCTGGAAGTCGGCGAGCGGGCAGTCGCCCCGCTACCGGGTCGAGGACAGCGATTGGGCCGAGGGTGACTTCTCGAACCCCGAGCTCCTCAAGGACGACTCCCTCGCCCTCGGCGCGCTGCGAGACCACGACCATCCCGGCGACGACGACGACGAGGCGTTCGAGGCGGAGGTGGCAGCCCGCCGGCGCGGGGGCGACGGCCGCCGCCGGCAGAAGCGGCGCACACGGCCCCCCGGCACCCTCGAGGAAGAGGAGCCTGCCGTCCCGACCGAGTCGCACGGCCCACCCGCGGACCTCATGACCCGCGTCCTCACCGGGGTCGCGATCGCGGTCGTGGCCCTCATCATGCTCAAGCTCGGGACGGGGCCGGCCACCTTCATGGTGGCGGTGATCGTCGGCGCTGCCGCCTTCGAGCTTTACGAGGCGTTCCGCCGCGCCGGCTACCACCCCGCCACGGTGATCGGGCTCCTGGGGTGCGTGTCGATCGTCGGCATCGCGTACAGCAAAGGGATCGACGCCTTCCCGCTCGTGGCGATCCTGGTCGTCGCGTTCACGATGCTCTGGTACATGCTCGAGGTGGTGAAGGCCCGCCCGATCGTCAACATCGCGATCACCCTTTTCGGGTTCGGGTACATCGGGATCTTCGGCGGGTTCGCCGGTCTGCTGCTCAGCGCGCGCGACGGCACGGGATTGATCATCGGCCTCGCGGCGTGCGCGATCGGGTACGACGTGTTCGGGTACTTCATCGGCTCGCAGTTCGGACGCAGCCGCATGTCCCCCCGGCTGTCGCCGAACAAGACCTGGGAGGGCCTGTTCGGCGGGATGGTCGCGGCCATCGTGATCGGCGGGATCATCGGCACGACCCTCGCGCCGTGGAACGGGAAGGTTGCGCACGGCCTCGCGCTCGGTCTCGTTGTCGCGATCGTCGCCCCGATCGGTGACCTGTGCGAGTCGATGATCAAGCGCGATCTCGGCGTCAAGGATCTCGGGACGATTCTCCCCGGACACGGCGGCGTCCTCGACCGGTTCGACGCCATGCTGTTCTGTCTCCCGGCCGTCTACTACCTGGCCATCCAACTCAAGATCGGATGAACGGGACGACGAACGTCGTCCTACTCGGATCGACGGGCTCGATCGGTACCCAGGCGCTCGACGTCATCGCGTCGCATCGCGACCGGTACCGCGTCGTGGCGCTGGCGGCGGGTCGCAACGAGGAGCTGCTCTCGCAGCAGGCCTCCGCCTTCGACGTCCCGCCCGATCGCGTCCACCTCGGCGTCGACACGCCCGACGCGCTGGCGGCGCTGGCGGCGCTGCCCGAGGCCGACGTCGTCCTCAACGCCGTCGTCGGCTTCGCCGGCCTGCCGGCCACGCTCGCGGCGTTGACGCACGGCAAGCGCCTCGCGCTGGCGAACAAGGAGAGCCTCATTGCCGGCGGTCCGGTCGTCGCCAAGGAGCGGGGGAGCGGCGGGGGCGAGATCGTGCCCGTCGACTCGGAGCACTCCGCCATCTACCAGGCGCTGCGCGCCGGCACCCCGCACGAGGTGCGGCGCATCCTGCTCACCGCCAGCGGCGGGCCGTTCCGTGGCAAGTCGCGGGCCGAGCTCGAACGGGTGACCGTCGCCGACGCGCTGCAACACCCGACCTGGACCATGGGCGCCAAGATCACCATCGACTCGTCGACGCTCATGAACAAGGGCCTGGAGGTCATCGAGGCACGCGAGCTGTTCGGCGTCGACTTCGACCGCGTCGACGTCGTCGTGCACCCGCAGTCGATCGTGCACGGGATGGTCGAGTTCACCGACGGCGCAACCGTCGCTCAGCTCTCCCAGCCGGACATGCGGCTGCCGATCGGGTTGGCGCTCGGCGCGCCGGACCGGCTCGACCAAGCCTTCGGCGCCATCGACTGGACCCGTCTCGGGACGCTCACCTTCGAGACGCCGGACCTCGAAGCCTTCCCGTGCCTCGGCCTCGCCTATGCCGCGGGCCGGGCCGGCGGGGGCGCGCCCGCCACCCTCAGCGCTGCCAACGAGGTCGCCGTCGAGGCGTTCCTCGGGGGGCGCATCCCGTGGCTGGGCATCGCCTCCGTGGTCGAGGAGGTGATGCAGCGCGGCACCGGGAACGTCGAGGATGTCGCCGACGTTCTGGAAGCGGACCGGCTGGCGCGCGAGCGCGCCCGGGAAGCGGTGGAACGGAGAAGCGCAGCGTGAAGGACCCCCTCGAAGAAGCCGGCTCGGACGTCACCCGCCGCGGCGCCGGCATCTCGCTCCTGCTGGTCCTGCTCGGCCTGATCCTCCTCGCCATCCTGCGGCCGTCGACGATCGACACCCTCGCGATCATCTTCGGCATCGTGGCGCTGATCATGCTCCACGAGGCCGGTCACTACTTCACGGCCAAGCGCGCCGGCATGAAGGTCACCGAGTTCTTCCTCGGCTTCGGGCCGCGGGTGTGGTCCTTCCGGCGCGGCGAGACGGAGTACGGCGTGAAGGCCATCCCTGCCGGCGGGTACGTCCGCATCGTCGGGATGAGCAACCTCGAAGACATCGACCCGGACGAGGAGCCCCGCACGTTCCGGCACGGCACCTTCGGCAACCGCCTCACGGTGATCCTCGCCGGCGTGAGTGTGAACCTGATTCTCGCCTTCCTGCTCATCTACGCCGCGCTCGTCGGCCGGGGCCTCCCCGACACTCTCCAGGCATCGGTCGACCGTGTGCTCCCCGACAGCCCGGCGGCGGCGGCAGGCGTACAAAATGGCGACCGCATCATCAGCATCGACGGGCAACGTCTCGACGTCGACCGCGACATCGCTCAAGCGCTCCACGACCGCGTCGGTCAGCCGACCACCATCGTGGTCAAACGGGGCGGCGGGATCGCGACGCTCACCGTCGTGCCAAAGGAGCGGAGCAGCACCGACAACAGCGGGATCATCGGCGTCTCCGTGAGCCAGAGCGTGTCGTCATACCGGTCGTTCAACCCGATCGAAGCTGTTCCCGAGTCGGCCACGACCATGGCGCAGATCACGCGGGACACGGGAGCCGGGATCGGCCGCTTGTTCTCACCCAACGGCATCGAGAACTACAGCAAGAACTTCACCGGCGACGCGCCGAAGCAGGGGAGCCCGGCAGCGAACGACCGCCCGCGCTCGATCATCGGGATCGTCGATCTCGGGGGCGAGCTCGTCGGCGGGAACGTGTGGAGCCTGTTGTTCCTCCTCGGGGCCATCAACCTCATCGTGGCCCTGTTCAACCTCATCCCGCTGCTGCCCTTCGACGGTGGACACGCCGCGGTCGTCATCTACGAGCAGGTCGCGTCGAGGATCCGGGGCCGCGAGGTGCGCGTTGATTTCCGCAAGCTCGTGCCGGTGACTGCGCTCGTCCTCGTCGTGTTCCTCACGCTCGGGTTGTCGGCGATGTTCCTCGACATTCGCCAGATCTTCACCGGATCCTGATCACTTCCACCCGCACGCGCTTCGCTCGTTCCGGCGTCCGCCCGTAGGCTCGCGGCGGACGGCGGCTCCGCCGACTGTCGCCGCATAGCCCGAGCTCGCGAGGGCGACCATAAGGTTGGTACATGCACGAACGACGGATGACCCGGCAGATCCACGTGGGCGACGTACCCGTGGGCGGCGGCGCTCCCGTCTCCGTGCAGTCGATGACGACCACGAAGACGGCGGACGTCGACGGCACGCTGAGCCAGGTCTACGCGCTCGCGGCCGCCGGCGCCGACATCGTGCGCTGCACCTGCAACGAGGAGGAGGCCGCCGAGGGCCTCGCGCAGATCGTCCCCCGGTCGCCGGTCCCGCTCGTCGCCGACATCCACTTCCAGTACAAGCTGGCGCTGGCGGCGATGGAAGCCGGCGTGCAGGCCCTGCGGCTCAACCCGGGCAACATCCGCAAGCCCGAGCAGATCAAGACGGTGGCACGCGAAGCCAAGGACCGCGGGTTGCCGATCCGCATCGGCGTCAACGCGGGCAGCCTCGACCCCGACATCGCGCAGCAGCACGGCGGCGCATCGCCCGAGGCGCTCGTCGCGTCGGCGCAACGCGAGCTCGCGTATTTCGCTGACGTCGGTTTCGAGGACGTCAAGATCTCGGTGAAGTCGTCGAACGTGCCGGTGATGATCGACGCCTACCGGCTCCTGTCGGAGACCGTCGACTTCCCCTTGCACCTCGGCGTGACCGAGGCCGGCCCGCTCCCGGGCGGATTGGTCAAATCGACGGTCGGCATCGGGACGCTGCTCGCCGAGGGGATCGGCGACACGATCCGCTTCTCGCTGACCGCCGATCCGGTCGAGGAAGCGCGCGCGGGGCGGCAGCTGCTCGAGACGCTCGGCCTTCGCGAGCGCAAGGGCCTCGACCTGATCGCGTGTCCGAGCTGTGGCCGGGCCGAAGTCGACGTGATCCGCGTCGCCAACGACGCCCAGAGTGCCCTCGCCGAGCGCAACATCCCGCTGCAGGTCGCGGTGATGGGCTGCGTCGTGAACGGACCGGGAGAGGCCCGGGAGGCGGACCTCGGCATCGCCGCCGGTCGGGGCAAGGGCCACCTGTTCGTGAAGGGGAAGGTCGTGCGCGTGGTGCCCGAGGCGGAGATGGTCGACGCGCTGGTCGACGAAGGGGAGCGGATCATGGCCGAAGGCATCGAGGCCCGGCTGGCTGCCGCCGACGACGGCGCCGAGGCCGAAGCCGAACGCACCCGCGAAGAGCTCCTGCAGATCCAGGGCACCGACGCCAACGCAGCCGACGAGAAGATCGACAAGATCCGCGAGATCGCGGACTAGGACTGGGCGACGACCAGGCGGTAGCCGAGGTCGAGCTCGTCCAGCCCGAGCAGGTGGTCGTTGCGCCGATACCACTCGCCGGACTCGAGGTCGTCAGCCAGAAGCTTCAGGGCGTGTTCGACGACGTTCTCGTCGAGGATTCCGAAACCCGAGATGCCGGCCCGGACGTCCGGGTCGAGGTACGCCTCCGGGCGCCGCCAGTACGCGGCGAAGAACCCGTCGTGGCAGTCGTGAGGAACCGGGATCGGTTCGACGGTGGCGGCACCGAGAAGCGCGACGGTGGCTCTGAGCGTGGTGAACCCGGCGTCGAGCGCCACGGCGTCCGGGAGGTAGTCGCGCGTGAACCAGAACGGGGCGAGATGGGCCGGGTCCCACGTGAAGATCACTTGTCGCCGCGCGACGCGGCGGAGCTCGGCCACGCCTCGTTTCGGGTCGGTCCAGTGATGCACGGTGAGAACCGCCAGTGCAGCGTCGAACTGGTTGTTCGAGAAGGGCAGTGCCTCGGCCACCGCTCGGACGACCGGCGCCGCCTCGCGCGGCCGTTGCGCAATCATGACCTCGGACGGCTCGACCGCGACCACGTGCCGATCCTCCGGCTCGTACGAGCCGGCGCCTGCGCCGACGTTCACGACCGTGCGCGCGTCTCCCAAGGCCCGAGCGATCCGCGCGGCGATTCGAGGATCCGGCCGACGCCGCTGCGCGTAGCGGCGCCCGATCCGGTCGTAGATGGTCGCCTTCGCCATCAGCCCCGGGCGAGCACGCGTTTCTGCCACCACTTGCGCACACCGCGCGCCGAGCCCGCGTGCAGTTGCGTCGCCCGCAGCTGCTCCTCGCGGGTCGAGTCGAGGGGCTCGAGGTCGCCGACGACCCACGAGAGGATGTGGTCGGCGAGCGCAGGATTGCGCGGGAGCACCGGGCCGTGCATGTACGTCCCGATCAGGCGCTCTCCGGCGAGCCCCTCGGTGTCACCTGCGCGCCCGTTCCGGGCGAGCACCCGTCCGAGCGGTCGCTCCGACGGGCCCAGCGTGGTGCGTCCGCCGTGGTTCTCGAACCCGGTGAGGACCGGGAGGGGCGGGCCGGGCTCGACCACCAACTCGCCGATGAGCCGGTTGGGTCCGGCGCGGGTGACGGCGTCGACCAATCCGAGGCCGTCGATCATCGTGCCGTCGGCGGCCTCGTAGCTGTGACCGATGAGCTGGAACCCGGCGCACACGGCGAGCACGGCCGCGCCGGCGGCGCGCCCGCGATCGATTGCGGCGCGTGAGCTCCGCATGCCCGCCGACGCCATCACCTGCGGGTCGTCTTCCCCGCCGCCGAACAGGTACACGTCGAGGGAGTCCGGGATGGGCGCGCCCGCGGTGACCTCGACGAGCTCGGCGGCGTGGCCCCGCCAGCGCAGCCGTTGCACGAGCACCACGGCGTTGCCGCGGTCCCCGTACGTCCCGAGCAGCTCCGGATAGACGAGCCCGACGCGCACCGCGGACTCGGACGCCGCGTTCATCCGAACTTCCGGTAGATCGCCGAGAACTGGGTGTACGACGCAACGATGTTGACGTCCTCGCCGGGCAGCTTGGCTGCGGCCGCCAGGGGATCACGCTCGACGATGTGGTCGACCTCCGCGTAGCGCAGCCGTACCGCGACGTCGAAGGCGCGCTCGCCGGCGGCCGCGACCGGCTGTCCCCGCAGCAGCTCGTACGGAACGTCCCACAGCCACGACGGGTCCTTGCCGTCAGCCACGCGCGCGTTCACGGCGATCACCACGGAGCAATTGTGGTCCGAGAGATGGTGCAGGACCTCCGACCATCCCGCCGGGTTCTTGGCGAGCAGCACGCGAGCGCGCCGGCCGTCGGGGAGCGCGACCGTCATGTACCGGCCCGCGACCGTGGTGATGGTTGCCGCCGCCTCGGCTGCCTCGCGCGGATCGACACCGAAGTGCGTCGCGGCGGCCGTGACCGCCAGCGCCGCGTTGGCGAGGTTCCAGCGGCCCGGCAACGCGAGCCGCAGGGGCACGCGCGTCCCGTCGAGCACGAGCGTGTCGCCGTCGAGCCGGTTGGGCGTCGCCGGCTGTCCGAACCCGCACGCCGGGCAGTCGAACCGGTCCGCGCTCCAGCGCAGCAGCCCGGCGCAGTTCGGGCAGGTGGCGGCGTCGTTCCGCCAGCCCAGCCCGAGCTCCACCCAGGTCGTCTTGGCCGGCGTCGCCGCCCACACCACGTGCGGGTCGGACGCGTTGGCGACCACCCGCAGGTCGGGATGCGACTCGGCCGCGTGCCGCCAGAGATCTCCGACCGCGTGCACCTCGCCGTAGCGGTCGAGCTGGTCCCGGCTGAGGTTGCCGAGCACGAGCAGCTCCACTCCGAGCGGGTCGACGACTCGGGGCAGGACTCGCTCGTCGACCTCCAGCACGGCCAAGCCCGGCGACCGGGCCGTAGCGAGGATGGGCGCGATGCCCGACGTGAGGTTGGCGCCGGTGGCGTTGCTCACGACGGGCTCCCCCGTGCGGGCGACGGCGGCGGCCAGGAAACGTGTCGTCGTGGTCTTCCCGTTCGTGGCCGACACGAGTGCCACCCGCTGCCCGGACGCGAGCTCGGCGAGCGCCTTCGGCGCGATGGCGTTGATGACGCGCCCGCTGATCGTTGCGCCCTGCCCGCGTCCCGCGACGCGGGAGAGCCACCCGGCGAGGCGCCCGCCGGCGATTGCGGCACGCGTGCGCAGCGACCGGCGACTCATGCGCGCTCGTACCAGTAGACGTCGACCCGGTAGGGAAGGCGAAGCTCGGAGCGGCCCCGTGCGTCGGGGTGATGGGTGAGCACGCCACGTACCTCGTCGAGGACCCGTTGCCGTTCTGCCGGCGGCAGCACGGCGACGTGGCTGACCGACGCGACGCGATCGACGACGCCCTCGGGCGTGATCGGCTGCTCGTGCCGGAACTTCTCGGCGTGGAGCGGGCCGAACCCCGCGCGCGGCCGAGGCGCCGAGTCATTCCCTTGCTCGTGGTCGCGCCAGGGCGCGCGCTTCTCGACCCGGTCCATGATCGACCAGACCTCGTTGACCCAGTCCGACGAGCGGTCCCGCGCGTTCCAGATCAACCCGACCCGCCCTCGGGGACGAAGCCCGCGGGCGAACTCGCCGAAAGCGCGGTCGGCGTCGAACCAGTGGAACGCCTGGGCGACGGTGATCGCGTCCAGCGACGCGTCCGCAGCGGGGAGCGCCTCGGCGACGGCGGCGACCATCGGGACGTCGGGCACGGCGGCGACGAACCGGCGGCGCATCCCTTCGACGGGTTCGGCCGCGAGCACTGTCGCACCGGACGGCACGAGCAGCCGTGTCAGCTTGCCCGTTCCCGCCGCCAGGTCGAGCACGGTACGTCCGGGACCGAGCCCGAGGTTGTCGACGAGCCACGCCACCGCGTCGGTCGGGTACGACGGGCGGACCCGTTCGTACACCTCGGCCTCGCGGCCGAACCCTTCCTCGGCGACCTCGTGAACGGCCATCCCGCCATCTTCGCAGGGCCGCTGTGGGGGCTCCGTCCGGTTAGCGAGCGGTTCGGTTGAGAGCCAGGAACCGCAGCCGTGCCGCCCGCGCGTCCCAGGCGTACACGATCGTCGTGCCGGCGAAGACGTCGTGGAGGGCCCGGTGCTCGCGGCCCAGGAGGATGCCGATGAAGCCGAGCCCGAGGAGCAGGAAGGAGATCGGGAACGTGATGACCCGAATCGCCACCCGGCCGGCGCCGACACGATCGCCGTCGCGGCGAACGAGCTCGAGGCCCACGATCGTCATGCCCAACGTGCGTCCCCACGCCGCCATTGGGCCCCAGAAGTACAGGAAGATCCACGCGAGGAAGAGGATCCCGCCGAGCAGACCGCCGACGTCGGAGGCGTCGTAGTTGTTGCCCGTCACCAGCTCGATCAACCAGAAGAGACCCGCCGTCACGATCGAGAAGAGCGCCGAGACCAGAAAGGCGTCGATTGCGTATGAGACGAGGCGCGTGACCGGGCCGGCGTAGTGGCCGGTCAGGCTCGGCTCCGGTTCGGGGTTCTTCCTCCTGGTCATCGTGCGGCCACGAGGCGGGCCGGCCCGCCTGATGCGGTGCCACGAGGACGTCGCAGGACGCGATCGACCCACCGGTTGACGAACTGATCGAGACCGACGCCCGTGGATCGCCCCGCATCGAGCGTCCTCGTCGCGATGCTCGTCGTCGACGACATGATCACCCGACCGATCTCGGTGCGGGCCACGAGATCCTCGATGTCGACCCGGTCGACGACGGCGTTGATGTCGACTCGGTCGACGATCGCGTTCACGTCGATGCGCTGGATGAGGGCGTCGAGGTCGAGGCGCGCAGCCAACTGGTCGATATCGACATTGGCCAGTACCTCGTTGAGATCGACGCGGTCGATGAGCGCTTGCAGGTCGATCCGGTCGAGTACGGCTTGCACGTCGACTCGACGCAGCACGGCGTCGACCGGAACGATCCCGAGCATTCGGTCGATCGCCTTCGGGCGCTGTTCGTCTGTCACGGGCCTATTCTGTCCCCGCGGCCGCCCGACCGCGGGTATCCCACATGGTTAGTCGGGCTCGCCCAGGATCATGCCCGCTCCGACGGTGTTGTTCGTCGTCTCGTCGATCAGGATGAAGCTGCCGGTCGTGCGGTTTCGCCGGTACTCGTCGAAGAACAGCGGCGCGGTGGTTCGCAGCGTGATTCGCCCGATCTCGTTGAGGCTGAGCGATTCGGCGTCCTCGTCGCGGTGCAGCTCGTTCACGTCGAGCCTGTAGAGCAGGTCGCGGACGAGCGCGCGCGCCGAACGCGTCGTGTGCTTGATCGCGAGCTTCGCGCCGGCGCGCAACTCCGACTGGTCGGTGAGCCAACACACCATCGCGTCGAGCTCCTGGCCGACACTCGCATGGTTGTGCGGCCGGCAGATCATGTCGCCCCGGCTCACGTCGACCTCGTCGTCGAGCGTCATCGTGACCGACATGGGCGGGAAAGCCTCGTCCACCGGACCGTCCGCAGTGTCGATGGACCGGATCGTCGAGGTGAAGCCGGAGGGCAGCACCACGACGTCGTCGCCGGGCTTGAACACGCCGCCGGCGATCATGCCGGCGTAGCCCCGGTAGTCGTGGTGGGCGTTGCTCTTGGGCCGGATCACGTACTGGACCGGGAACCGGCAGTCGATGAGGTTCCGGTCCGACGCGATGTACACCTCTTCGAGGTGGTGAAGGAGCGAAGGCCCGTCGTACCACTCCATGTTGAGGGAGCGGTCGACGACGTTGTCGCCGTGCAGCGCCGAGATCGGGATGAACGTCAGGTCCGTGATGTCGAGCCGGCTCGCCCAGTCGGTGAACTCCTCCTTGATCTCCTCGAACACGGATCGGTCGTAGTCGACCAGGTCCATCTTGTTCACGCACAGCACGAGGTGCGGGATCCGCAGCAGCGACGCGATGAACGCGTGGCGCTTCGACTGCTCGAGGATGCCCTTGCGGGCGTCGATCAGGATCAGCGCCAGGTTGGCCGTCGACGCGCCGGTCACCATGTTGCGCGTGTACTGAATGTGGCCGGGGGTGTCGGCGATGATGAACTTCCGCCTCGGAGTGGCGAAGTACCGGTACGCCACGTCGATCGTGATGCCCTGCTCCCGCTCGGCCCGGAGCCCGTCGGTGAGCAGGGCCAGGTCGGTGTACTCGTCGCCCCGTTCACGGCTCGTACGCTCGACCGCCTCGAGCTGGTCCTCGAGGATCTGCTTCGAGTCGTACAGCAGGCGGCCGATGAGCGTGCTCTTGCCGTCGTCGACCGAGCCTGCGGTCGCCAGCCGCAGGAGCTCCACTAGAAGTACCCCTCGCGCTTCCGATCCTCCATCGCCGCCTCGGAGAAGCGGTCATCGGCGCGCGTCTCTCCCCGCTCGGTGATCCGGGACGCGGCGATCTCGACGACGATCTCGTCGGCGGTGGAGGCGCTCGATTCGACGGCCGCGGTGCAACTCATGTCGCCCACCGTCCGGAAGCGCACCATCGCCTCGAACGGCTCCTCGCCGTCCTGGGTCGGGAGGTACGGCCCCATGGCCATGATCATCCCGTCCCGGCGGAACACCTCGCGCCGGTGCGCGTAGTAGATCGAGGGGAGCTCGATTCCGTCGGCGGCGACGTACTGCCATACGTCCAGTTCCGTCCAGTTGGACAGGGGGAAGACGCGCAGGTGCTCGCCGGTACGGTGCCGCCCGTTGTAAAGGTTCCACAGCTCGGGCCTCTGGTTCTTCGGGTCCCACTGCCCGAACTCGTCGCGATGGGAGAACACGCGCTCCTTCGCCCGCGCCTTCTCCTCGTCGCGGCGTCCCCCCCCGAACACGGCGTCGAAGCGGTGTTCGGCGATCGCCTCGAGCAGGACTGTCGTCTGCAGCCGGTTGCGCGACGCGCCCGGGCGGTCCTCGACGACGCGCCTGGCGGCGATCGCATCTGGAACCGACGCGACGACGAGCCGGACGCCGAGCTCTGCGATTCGCCGGTCGCGGAACTCGAGCGCCTCGGGGAAGTTGTGCCCGGTGTCGACGTGCATCACAGGGAACGGGATCGGCGCCGGCGCGAAGGCCTTCTCGGCCAGTCGCAGCATCACAGCCGAGTCCTTGCCACCCGAGAAGAGCAGGACGGGGCGCTCGAACTCGGCCGCGACCTCGCGGATGATGTGGATCGACTCCGACTCGAGGGCGCGGATGTGCGAGAGCTGCCGGTGCCCACGGGCGAAGTAGGAGTCGCGGGCGTCGTGCGCCAGAGGGGTGGGGTCGGGAGCGGTCATCGTCGAGAACGACCTACGTGTGTAGGCCGCACTCGATCTTGTCGGTGCCCGCCCACCGTCCGGCGCGCCCGTCCTCGCCGTTGCCGACGGGACGGCTGCACGGCCAGCAACCGATCGACCGATAGCCGCGATCGGCCAGCGGATGCGTCGGCAGACCGCGGTCTCGCACGTATCCGTCGACGTCGTCGTCGCCCCACGTGGCCAGGGGGTTCACCTTCACGAGACCGCGCCCGATGTCGTACGAGACGATCGGCGCGTTGGCACGGGTAGGCGCTTCGACCCGCCGCAAGCCGGTCATCCAGGCCGCCTTGCCCTCGAGGGCGCGTCCCAGCGGCTCGACCTTCCGCAGCGCGCAGCACCCGTCCGGGTCTTGCTGCCACCGGTTGTCCGGCGCGATCTCGGGCTGCATGACCGTCAGGTTGAGGTCGTAGCGGCGACGGATCTGGTCGACGTACCAGAGCGTCTCGGCGAAGTGGTACTGGGTATCGAGGAACACGACCTCGATCTCGGGCGCGACCTGCGCGGCCACGTCGATGAGCACGCAGTCCTGGAAGGACGCCGCCAGGACGAGATCCTCGCCGTACTGGTCCCATGCCCAGCCGACGACCGCGGACGCGGGAGCCGACTCGAGCGACGCCGACACGTCGGCAAGCTCGGCCAGGTCGGGGATCGGCGCAGCAGTAGTGGTCATGTGGCGCACTCGCTGTCGCCGACGTCCTTCTCGTACGGACCGGTCTCGTCGAAGTCGACGTAGAACTCGGGCGCATCCTCCGGCGTCGGGAACTGGTCGAGGTCCTTGACGGCGGTGCCGACCGCGGCGGCGCCGCCGGAACGCTCGAGCCACTCGCCGAACGTCTCGCCCGCCGAGCGCTCACCGGCGAACTTGCCGACGATGCGCACGACCGCCTCCGACGCCCGCTTGGCCGGAAGCTTCGCCGCCTTTTCGCCGAACGCGATTTCCATGTGGCCGACCTGGCCGCCGAGGAGCATCTGATAGCCGGGGGCGGCGCGGCCGTGGGCGCGGCGCTCGATCCCGACGAAGCCGATGTCCGAGATGTGGTGCTGCCCGCACGAGTTGGTGCAGCCCGAGATATTGACGCGCACCCCGCCGACGTCCGCCAGGCCGGCGTTCTCGAGCGCCTGGCCGATGTCGTCGGCCAGACCGCGAGACTGCGTGACCGCGAGGTTGCACGTATCGGCGCCGGGGCACGCCACGACGTCGCGGGCGAGCTCGGCCCCCGGCTCCGCCATCCCGATCGCGCTGAGCCGCGCGTGCAGATCGGCGAGCTGGTCCTCGCGCAGGCCGCGGAGGGCGAAGTTCTGCCGGTTCGTGACACGCACCTCGAACCCGAAGTCGCGCTGCATCTCGGCCAGCTGACGGAACTGGTCGGAGGTGATGTCGCCGAGACGGGCGTACGCGTACGCGCTGACCGTGCCGTTGGCGCGGCCTCGCACGACGTTGGCGTTCTCCCACCGGTCGTACTGGGTGAGCCCGAGGAACTCGACCGGGGCTTCGCCGACCTGGGTCACCGGGCCCGTCCCCGCGCCGGCAGGCGCATCGCCGTGCTCCTGAACCGCGTCGGGGATCCCGCCGGCGTAGCTCGTGGCGGCGGGAAGGAACTTGCGCTCCTTGAAGATGCGCTCGCGCAGCTCGTCCATGCCCATCGTGTCGACCAACCACTTCATGCGCGCCCGCAGCTTGTTGTCGCGGTTGCCGTAGTGGTCGAACACGCGCACGATCGCCTCGAGCGTCGGCATCAGCTGCTCTCGCGGCGTGAACTCTTCGAGCGCCTGCGCCGGGTGCGGGTTGGCGCCGAGCCCGCCCGCCACGACGATCTTGAATCCGGGCTCGAGCGTGCCATCGGGCTTGGGCCGGTTCACGCCGATCACGCCGACGTCGTTGAACATGGCCTGGCCGCAGTCGGTCACGCAGCCTGAGAAGTTGATCTTGAACTTGCGCGGCAACCGCTGGGCGTACGGGTTACGGAGGAAGAAGTCGGTGGTCGCCTTGGCCCACGGGCTGATGTCGAGCACCTCGAAGGGGCACGCGCCGGCGAGGTGGCAGCCGGTCACGTTGCGGACCGTGTCGCCGCACGCCTCCCGGCTCGTCAGGTCGACCGACGCCAAGAGGCGCAGGACCTCCGGCGTCTGCTCGAGCTGCACGAAGTGCATCTGCACGTTCTGGCGGGTCGTGAGGTGCGCCCAACCGCGTGAGTACTCGTCGGCGAGGTACCCGAGCATCTCGAGCTGCTCGGGGACGAGCGAGCCGTGCGGGACCTTGACCCGCAGCATCTGGTTGTGCCCGCCCTGGCGCTGGCCGTAGATGCCCTGGTTCAAGCGGAAGACGCGGAACACGTCCTCCTCGATCTCGCCGGCGAGATACTGCCGGACGCCTTCCTCGAACTTGACCAGCTCCTCGTCGATGACGGGGTCGAGGGGCCGGGTCGACAGCGTGCTCACGTCGATGGCCATGTCGTCCTCCGGAGGGGGTGGATCCAGGAAAACCGAGTGCGGCGGTCGGATTTAGGCTAGCGGGTCCGGGGTCGAAATACCACCGCCCGGGTCGGGAATATTTCCCGACCCGTCGGTCGTGATTCACCTCCACGCGCCAGACTCTCCTCCGTGCCCGACAGGCGCCTGTCCCGCCGTTCGTTCCTCGGCAGCACCGCCGCCCTGGGCGGCGTCGTCGCCCTGAGCCGGGTGGGTTGGCCCGGGCTGGGGTGGGCGGCGGCGACGCCGACGCGCATCCGCCCGCCCGGGTCGCTCCCGCATCCGAAGCTCCCGGCCGGCACCGACGCCATACCGAAGATCGATCACATCGTCGTCGTGATGATGGAGAACCACTCGTTCGACAACTACCTCGGGATGCTGGGACGGGGTGACGGCTTCGCGCTCGACCACAACGGCCGCCCGAAGGCCGCCAACCGTGACGACAAGGGCAACGTGGTCCGTGCGTTCCGCATGCCGAGCACCTGTCAGCTCATGCGGGCTCCGGGACAGAACTGGAACGCCAGCCACATTCAGTACGACAACGGCCGCAACGACGGCTTCGTGCGCGCCAGCGGGCCCGTCGCCATGGGCTACTGGACCAAGGAGGATCTTCCCTTCTATTCCGGGCTCGCCCGCACGTTCCCTCTGTGCGACCGGTGGTTCGGATCCTGCCTGGGCCAGACGTATCCGAACCGCCGGTTCCTCTTGGCCGGCACGGCTCACGGACTTGTGAGCACCGACGTCTCGAAGATCCTGGCGCCGTCGCCGCCCAACGGACTGATCCTCGATCAGCTGAACGCGCACGGGATCAGCTGGCGCAACTACTACACCGACCTGCCCCAGACCGGGCTGTACAAGGCAGTGGTCGACAACGACGGCGACAAGCTCGTGAACATCGACCAGTTCTATGCCGACGCCGCCGCCGGCTCGCTCCCCGGTCTGTCACTGGTCGATCCGGGTTTCGACACGGAGGAGTCCGAGGAGAACGACGCCAACATCCAGATCGGGGAATCCTTCGTGTCACGCGTTGTCAACGCGGCGATGCACGGGCCCGCGTGGTCGAAGACGCTGCTGATCTGGTTGTACGACGAGCACGGCGGCTACTACGACCACGTCCCGCCACCGCGCGCCATCAAGCCGGACGACATCCCGCCCGACATCCACGTGCCACCCGACCAGCCGGGCGGCTACGACCGGTACGGCTTCCGCGTTCCGGCGGTCATCGTGTCGCCGTACGCAAGGCGCAACTACGTCTCGCACGCGGTGCACGACCACACCTCGATCCTCAAGCTCCTCGAGACCAAGTGGAATCTCCCCGCGCTCACGTTCCGCGACGCCAACGCCGACAACCTGCTCGACTCCCTCGACTTCAGCCGGCAGGCTTTCCGCGACCCGCCCCGGCTCCCCGAGCCCGGCCGCGCGTCCCATCCGTCGAAGTGCACAGCCGGCGACCCGGGCCCGATCCCGCCCCCCGGGGCGGTGGTCCCCGCTCCCACGACGACGACGACGGCGGCGCGCAGCTGAGTCTTCTCGGGCCCGACGGTGCGGCTCGATACCCTCTGCCCCGTGAGGATGTCGCAACTCTTCCTGCGCACGCTGCGGGACGACCCGGCCGACGCCGAGGTCGACAGCCACCGGCTCCTCGTCCGTGCCGGCTACATCCGCCGGGTCGCGAGCGGCATCTACTCGTGGCTGCCGCTGGGCAACCGGGTGGTGCGCAAGGTCGCCCAGATCGTCCGGGAGGAGATGGACGCCGCCGGCGCGCAAGAGCTCTGGCTGCCGATCCTCCAGCCGCTCGAGCTGTGGGAGCGCAGCGGCCGCAACGCCACGTACGGCCCCGAGCTGTTCCGGCTGCAGGACCGGAAGGACACCGGGTTCTGCCTGTCGCCGACAGCGGAGGAGGTCATCACCAGCACGGTCGCCGGCGAGTACTCGAGTTATCGCGACCTGCCGGTCAACCTCTACCAGATCAACTGGAAGTACCGCGACGAGCTGCGGCCCCGGTTCGGGATCCTGCGCGGCCGCGAGTTCCTCATGAAGGACGCGTACTCGTTCGACGCCGACGAAGAAGGCCTCAAGCGGAGCTACCAGCAGATGTTCGACGCGTACACGCGCGTCTTCACGCGGTGCGGGCTCACCTTCCGCCCCGTCGAGGGCGAGGCCGGTCAGATGGGCGGCGACGTGAACCACGAGTTCATGGCCGTCGCCGCCGTGGGCGAGGACGCGTTCGTCTGGTGCAAGAGCTGCGACTACGCCGCCAACACGCAGGTGGCGACGCGGGGCGCGCCCACCGACGGGGGCGCGGCGCCGGCCGGCGACATCTCCGCCATGGAGAAGGTGCACACCCCCAACCTGCCCGGGATCGACGGCGTCGCCGCCGAACTCGGCGTTCCTCCCGGTGAGCTGCTCAAGTCGATCGCGTTCGATATCGACGGCGAGGTCGGTCTCGCGTTGCTCCCCGGCGACCGGGAGGTCAATCCGTACCTGCTCCAAAAGGCCGTCGCGCCCCGCACGGCGCGGCTGTTCGACGACGAAGACTTCGAACGGCATCCCGAGCTCCCCAAGGGCTATATCGGCCCGCACCTCCCCGACGTCGCGCTGGTCGTCGCCGATCGCTTCGTGCGTTCGGGCGCGGCGTGGGTGACGGGTGCGAACGAGCCCGACTACCACGTCCGCCGCGCCGTGCTCGACCGCGACTTCCACGTCGACGTGTGGGCCGACATCGCGCAGGTCGTCACCGGCGACCCGTGCCCGCGTTGTGGCGAGCCTCTCTCGGTCGACCGGGGCATCGAGGTCGGGCAGGTGTTCCAGCTCGGCACCAAGTACACCGAGGCGCTCGACTGCGCCTACACCGACGAGGCGGGCGAGCAGCACCCGATGGTCATGGGGTGCTACGGGATCGGCGTGACGCGCACGGTCGCGGCCGTCGCCGAGGAGCACCACGACGACCTGGGCTTCGCGTGGCCGGCCGCCGTCGCGCCATACGACGTGCACCTCGTCGCGCTCCCGGGCAAGGGTGACCAGGCCGCCGACGTCGCCGCAGCCGCGGAGCACCTCTACGAAGAGCTCACCGCCGCCCGTGTCGACGTGCTCTACGACGATCGCGACGCGAGCCCCGGGATCAAGTTCGCCGACGCCGACCTCCTCGGCATGCCCACGCGTCTCACGGTTGGCGCCCGCGGGCTCGCACGGGGCGTGGTCGAGCGTCGCGACCGCGCCACGGGTGACGAAGACGAGCTCGCAACCGGCGACGTCGTCGCGGCCGTCCTTGCGAGCCGGTCATGAAGCTCCCGGTCAATCCACCGGTGTCGCCGATGCTGGCGAAGCTCGTCCGCGAGCTCCCGACCGCCGACGGGATGCTCTACGAACCGAAGTGGGACGGCTTCCGCTGCATCGTGTTCCGCGACGGCGACGAGATGGAGCTCGGCAGCCGCAACGAGCGCCCGTTCAACCGGTACTTCCCCGAGCTCGTCGAGCAACTGCAGGGTGCGCTCCCCGAACGCGCGGTGCTCGACGGCGAGATCGTGATCGCCACCGAGCAGGGTCTCGATTTCGATCTTCTGCAGATGCGCATCCATCCGGCGGCCAGCCGGGTGGCGAAGCTGGCGGCCGAGACGCCGTCGAGCTTCGTCGCGTTCGACCTCCTCGCCGAGGGCGGCGACGACCTCCGCGAGCACCCACTGTCGGAGCGGCGCCAGCGCCTCGAGCGCATGCTGCGCCGAGCCAAGCCGCCCATCCACCTCACCCCCGCGACCGCCGACCCGGAGGTTGCGGCCGACTGGTTCGAGCAGTTCGAGGGCGCCGGCCTCGACGGCGTGATCGCCAAGCCGGGCGCAGGGGAGTACCGCGAGAACGAACGCGCCTGGTTCAAGGTCAAGCACCAGCGGACGGCCGACTGCGTCGTCGCCGGGTTCCGCACGCACAAGGATGGCGACGGCGTCGGGTCCCTGCTGCTCGGCCTCTACGACGACGAGGGGACGCTCCACCACGTCGGGGTGGCGAGCAGCTTCGCGGCACCGCTGCGGAAGAAGCTCGCCAAGGAGCTCCAGCCGTACCGGAAGAACGCCCTCGAGGGACATCCGTGGCGCGAGTGGGCCGACGCCCAGGCGCAGGAGTCGGGGGGCCGTATGCCGGGCGCGCCCAGCCGCTGGAACGCCAAGAAGGACATGCGCTGGGAGCCGCTGCGGATCGAGCTCGTCGCCGAGGTCGCCTACGAGCACCTCCAGGGCGACCGGTTCCGCCACACCGCCCGGTTCCAGCGCTGGCGCACCGACCGGGATCCGAGCTCGTGCACCTACGACCAGCTCGAGGCGCCCGTCCCCCACGAGCTCGCGGAGATCTTCGGTCTGTAGCGGATCGTGGGTCGTTCGCGAGGGGTTCAATCGGGCGAAACCCGTTATACTTACGGGGTTCGGTCGTGACTGACGACCACCCACTGGCAGGCGGGACGTGGGCGCAAGCCCACGTTTTTTGTTGGTCGGCGGGTGGCAACGGAGGGCTGATCGAGGACCAGGACGGTCGAGGACAGCAAGGAGGTGAGCGCCGGTGCCGGAACGAGAGACGATCGTTGCCGCGATCGAGCCGGTGCTCGCGACGTTGGGCCTCGAGGTCTTCGACGTCCAGTTCACCGGTTCGGGACGCGCCCGCACGGTTCGCGTCATCGTCGACCGTGAGGGCGGCGTCGACCTCGACGCCATCACGGCGGCATCGGAACGCATCCAGCCCGCGCTCGACGCGCTCGACGACCTCGGGCCGTACGCGCTCGAGGTGAGCAGCCCGGGTCTCGAGCGTCCCCTCCACCGGCCCGAGCATTTCCAACGGGCGGTAGGAGAGACGGTGTCCGTCAAGGTCCGCGGTGCCGACGACGAGGTTCGCCGCCTCCGCGGCGAGCTGGTCGCCGCCGACGAGCGCGGCGTCACGGTCGACGCCGACGACACCACCGGCGGCGAACACGTCGACTACGACCAGATCATCAAAGCGCGCACCGTCTTCGAATGGGGTGCGGCGCCGAAGACGCCCACGCGCGCGAAGAAGAAGCAACAGAAGGAAGTCGCCCGATGAACTCCGACATGATGGAGGCGCTCGAGAACATCGAGCGCGAGAAGGGCATCTCGGTCGAGATCATGCTCGAGGCACTGGCGAACGCGCTGGTGACCGCGTACAAGCGCCTGCCCAACGCGGCGGAGGAAGCGCTCGTCGAGATCGACGCCGAGACCGGCGACATCCGCGTCATCGCGCAGGAGCTCGACGAAGAGGGCAACGTCACCCGGGAGTGGGACGACACGCCCGAGGACTTCGGTCGCATCGCCGCGCAGACGGCCAAGCAGGTGATCCTCCAGCGGATCCGCGAGGCCGAGCGCGAGATGAAGTACGAGGAGTACGCCGGGCGCGAGGGCGACATCGTCACGGGGATCATCCAACAGACCGACGCGCGGTACACACTGCTCGACCTGGGCAAGGTCGAGGCGCTGTTGCCGCAGGCGGAACAGGTCCAGAACGAGCGCTACGAGCACGGCTCCCGGCTGAAGGCGTACATCGTCGAGGTCCGGAAGACCGCCAAGGGCCCGCAGATCGTCGTGTCGCGCACGCACCCGGGACTCGTGAAGCGGCTCTTCGAGCTCGAGGTTCCCGAGATCGTCGACGGCGTCGTCGAGATCAAGGCGATCGCGCGCGAGCCCGGCCACCGCACGAAGCTCGCGGTGGCGTCGAACGACAACAACGTCGACCCGGTGGGCGCGTGCGTGGGTGCCCGTGGCTCGCGGGTTCGGATGGTCGTGAACGAGCTGCGGGGCGAGAAGGTCGACATCGTCCCGTACAGCGAGAACTCCGAGGAGTTCGTCATGAAGGCGCTGGCCCCGGCGCGGGTGCGGGAGGTCCGCATCCACACCGAGACCGGCACCGCCGAGGTGATCGTCCCCGACTTCCAGCTCTCGCTTGCGATCGGCAAGGAAGGACAGAACGCGCGGCTCGCGGCTCGGCTCACCGGCTGGCGCGTCGACATCAAGAGCGAGACCCAGCTCCAGGAAGAGGAGGCCGGCGGCGGCGTCGAGTACGCCGAAGGCGAGTGGGTGAAGAACGACAGCGGTGAGCTCGTGTGGCAGCCGGCCGAGGGAGGCGAGGCGATCTCGGCCGCCGAGGCCGGGTATGCCGCGCCCGACCCGACCGTCGTGGCCGCCAAGGAGGGCGACGGCGCCGCCGACGGCGAGGCAGCTGCGGCCGCGGACTCGTCGAGCGACGCGCCGGCCGATTCGCCGAGCGAACCGAGCGAATCGACGGAAGAATCGCGGCCGGCGCCGGAGGCGGCCGAGAGCGAGGCCGCGGCGGCGGCCGTCACGGGCGACGGGGGCGACGCGGCTACGGCGAACCGGGGGGAGGACGGCGGCAGCTGAGCAAGCCCGACGGCGCCGCACTTGCGTCGGCTGTCGTCGGGTCACGGATCCGCACGAGCTCGTGCGGATCGC
>Ga0075424_100000813_pt1 | contig 25597 bp, 15 predicted proteins | sample SoiMethybrSBSTD3_FD_75301 | JGI IMG/M metagenome (GOLD analysis project Ga0075424, IMG submission 75301) | Bulk soil microbial communities from a Populus tree surrounding site in Tennessee, USA - Soil MetaG P. TD hybrid SBSTD3 | ecosystem: Environmental > Terrestrial > Soil > Tree plantation... | reverse complement strand
GTGCTCGGCGAGTGGTTTCAGGAGAAACGCATCGGCTCCTGCCTCGCGCGCCCGGCCGGCCGCAGAAAGAATGCTGAAGACCACGACGGCGATATCGCGCGTTCGTGGGTCGGACTTGAGCCGCCGGCAGAGCATGAGACCGTCGAGTGCGGGGACGAGGATCTCCGTGATGATGATGTCCGGAAGGATCTTATGCGCTTGCTGCAGGGCGCCATCACCGTCCTCCGCGAACCCCACCGAATAGCCCGCCTGATCGAGGAAGTGCGACTCCAGCTCGCGGATATGCGAATCGCGATCGACAACGAGAATGATCGCCTTCCCTTTAGCTTCTGGCGCGAACGCCATGTCCCCGCTCACGGTAGTTCTACGGATAGAGATCGCTGGTGAAGTGTGGAGGGATTTCCTTCACGCCTCTGAACGTACGCTCGCCTTCGCGCCGATGTCCACGAATTATCGGTCGCGGAGCAGCTTCCGCGACGCCACGTCGTAGCAGAATCTACGTAGATCCACCGTCGCAAGTTTACTGAGCTGCCGTAACCCACCGGCGAAAGCATCCACCCTAGCCGACGATCTGCGAGCCATCAGGGAAGGGTAGGGATCGGTCGGATCTTGGAGAGCGGCGGAATAGCCGCGAGGGCTGACTGATCATCGATCAACCCAGAACTCGTCGCGAGGAATGTGGTGAAGGGGCCTGTTAAATAGGCAGAAGTTCCGACTCGTGATCTACCGTGTTGGCCGTCGAGACCCCTGGCTCGGCGCTGGTGTTGCTCGGGGTGACGATCGCGCCGTTCTGGCGGCGGGCCAGGATCCTCAGTACGCCTCCGGGATGAAGTTCTGGCCCGATCTCCGGGGGCGGACGTAGGTCGGATCGACCTGGCGGCGGGGCAACCGAAGTTTCTTGAGTGTGTAGTCCTTGTACGGGAACCGGCTCAGAATGTGCGCGATGCAATTGAGCCGGGCTCGCCTCTTGTTATCCGCCGGAACGACCCACCAGGGGGCGCCCTTGATGCTGCACTTCCCGAGCATCGCGTCCTTCGCCCGCGAGTAGTCGACCCAATGGGCGCGCGATTCCAGGTCCATCGGGCTCAGCTTCCATCGCTTCGCGGGATCTTTGATGCGCTTCCGGAAGCGAAGCTCCTGCTCTTCGTCGCCCACCGAGAACCAATACTTGAGGAGCGTGATCTCGGAACGGACGAGCATGCGTTCGAACTCGGGACAGGATCGCAGGAACTCGAGATATTCCTCGTCGGTACAGAACCCCATCACCCGCTCCACGCCGGCCCGGTTGTACCAGCTCCGGTCGAACAGCGCGATCTCCCCGGCGGCGGGAAGCTCGGCGGCGTAACGCTGGAAGTACCATTGGGTCTTCTCCCGCTCCGTCGGAGTGCCGAGGGCCACGATCCGGCACGTGCGCGGATTCAGGCGCTGCATGATCCGCTTGATCACGCCTCCCTTGCCCGCGGCGTCCCGTCCCTCGAAGACGATCACGACCTTCCGCCCCTGGGACCTCACGTACTCCTGCAGCTTCACCAGCTCGACTTGCAACCGCGCAAGCTCTTTCTCGTACATCTTCGTCTTGAGCCTCTTGGACTTCACGGGCCGATCCTGGCGCCCCTTCTCGTTGGCCATCTCGATTTCCTCCACGATCAAGGAAGCGGGCGCCCAATGGCCGCGCCCGACGACGTACGCTACATTAGCTAACACTGCTAACATGTGTCAAGCTCCATCTCACCCGCGACATCGACCGGCCGATGACAGGCACGAAAATGGCGGAATTCTCTGGCTCCATGGGCAAACGATCCCTGGCCAACCCTGGTATGAAGATCCCGAGGCCTTTGGCCGATATTCCCGGGGATATGCGTCAGACCGGGCAGCGTTCACCATCCACCTCGAGATCGGATACGGCACGGAGCCTTATCGCCGCCCAGGATACGGCGCGGGTCGCAGGCTGGGTCGATGCCTTGGTGCGCGCGATCGAGGCACGCAGAGCACACCCGCGAGACGACTCCGCGCTTCACAAGATCCACAGCGACCTCGAAGAAGCTACCCGGTCGTGCCTCAACCAGATCGGTGATTTCACCATTCGGGTGGACGAGTTCGATCTCTTTTTCGAGGGGGAGTGCGTCTACCACAGTACCGCGGAAAGCGGCTCGCTATCCGTTCCGCTGTTCAGGGGCGGGCTGAGGACAATCACCTTGCGATCGGGTTTGGAGCCTGATGAGCTGCGCCTCTTCCTGGACATCGTGGCGCGCGCGACCGCCGGCGATCAGGACTCGGAAGACGTTGTAACTCTCCTCTGGGTGGAAACCTTCCGGCACATTGATTACGAGTCCGCCCCGTTTGAAGAATGGAACACGGAGTCGTGGATGGCGGAGGGCGAGGCCGGCTCGGATCGGAGCGACTTCGCGGAGGGGCGGTCGGACGACTGGTCCTTGCCCATGGACGGGGAGGCTGTCTCGGACCAGCCTCTGCCCGAGGTATCCACCATCACCGAGATCGAGGCTCGCAACATCTACATGCTGGCCAGTATCGAGGATGCCCTCTCGCCTCGGGATCGGATCTTGGAAATCCTCTGGGCATTGCTGGGCGCGGAGGAGAGACCGGCCGAATTCCTCGAGATCGCGTTGAGCCTCGGCCGCCTCATCGAGCATGCCGTCGCGACAGGGGAGATGGAGGAGGCGAGCAAGATGGTGGATCGCCTTCGCGGCATTTCCGACTCCAAGGCAACGACGCCAAGTGAATTCCAATCCGCAACGAGCCAGGTCCTCCAGCGCATCGGGCGGGAGGACTTTCTGGGCCGACTCGGCGCCATTCTTGGTCGGAACCGGGACCTGGACCTGGACGCGCTCAAGACCTTCCTGGCGCAGCTCGGTCCGTCGGCAGCACCGACCCTCTGCGATGTCCTTGGCAAGATCGAAGAGGCGAAGATTCGTCGGGTGATCTGCGACGCGCTCGTGATCTCATGCAAGAGCCACATCTCCATCCTGATCGACCGGCTCTCGGACCCGCGCTGGTACGTGGTGCGGAACATTCTCTACATCCTGGGCCGGATCGCGCATCAGGGGGTGGAGCGGGCCCTGGGGGACGCTCTCACGCACAGCGACGTGAGAGTACGCAAGGAGGCTCTCCGTGCTCTGGGTGGGATCGACAGTCCCGCGAGCCGCGCGTATCTCAATTCCATGTTGCGCGATCCTGACAAGGACATTCGAATCCTGGTCGCACAGCTCCTCGCAGGCAGAAAGGACGAGCGTGCCGCGCGGATACTCTGGAGTGTGATCGAATCACCCGAGTTCGTGGGCCGTGATCTGGACGAGAGGGTTGCGTTCTGTGGTGCCTTGGCACGCACAGACTCGGACTCCTTGATTCCCAAGGTGGAGCGAATGCTGACCCGTGGAGGGATATTCCAGCAGGCGGTTCAGGGCGGCCGAATGGAAGCGGCGATGGTCCTGGCCTGGCTGGGTACTCCGGCCGCTCTCGACGTTCTGAGCCGCGAGGCAAAAAGCAGGAACGATTCGGTGCGCCGCGCCGTGAAGGAGGCTCTCGAGACGGTGAGGGAGTTCGCCGCCAAGGATCGCCAAAAAGGTTGACCTCGTTACGCTGCTCCCTAGAAGTCCGGCATGGTCACCCGAGCGGACTGGGTGTCGTGGACCTCGATCCTGCTCCTGGGAATCAAATCGGCATAGTGCAGAAGTGAAAAGACGAAGGGATCGGCCGGGTCCTGGTCCAGGATCAGAATGTCGGTGTCCAGCATCCGGATGTTGCCGAACTGCGACGTGCCACCCTTGAGGTAGACGTAATTCTTGGCAGAGGATTTGGGCGCCGGAATGGGATTGCCGGCAAAGGCAAGGCGTATCCCGTCCAAGTCCACGGTGACATGGGACATCTTGCCGTCAACCCGCGGCGGCGGGAACAAACCGAATGGTTTCACGAACATCCGGTTGCCATGGACGATCAGGCTCTTGTTGGGCGGAAGGGAGATGATGTTCTCCAGCTGGAACGGTTTCCATTTGATGAGCGGGGATACCGGAAGGACGCCCAGGATTTCCAGATGGTCCACGTCAATGACCAGCGTGTTGCTCGGGGTATCCACGCCCAAGTGGGCCGTCATGGTGAACGAGATCCAGATACCCACGTTGACGCTGCCCTTCACCCCTACGACGTGCTCGTGGTCCGATTCCTTGAGCGACACCTTGAGATCGCGCAGCTTGGAATGGGGATAGTTGAAGACGCTTTCGTTGAACATCCCTTCCAGCACGCTGGGGCGGATCATCACCACGGACTGCTGCAAGGCCAGGTGAAACGAGCTCAGGTCGTCGAAATTGACCGTCCTGCCTTCGACGGGTACGGCCCGCAGAGCCATGTCCCCCATATCGACATAGACCTTGTCCGACCACTTGAATTGGACGTTCTGCATCCGAATGGCCACGCCCGACGCGCCGGAGGCCTTCGCGGTGTCGGCTTCCAGGAATGTGGTCAAGAGCTTGGCGGATTGAGTCGAGGCCGCGCGAACGGCGGATCTCTGCTCGTACAGGAGGAAGCTCTCGAGAACGACGACCATCAGCAGCAGGATGATGATCGCGCCCATCAGACGGCCGCGATTCCGGAGAAGCCATTCCTTGGCCACGAGCATCCCTCGTCAAGGTGAACGTCCCAGGATAGCAATTCTAACGGGGGGACCCCTGAGTATGCAAAAACGCCGTGCGTCCACCCGATTCAAACGGTCTCGCCCGAAGGGCCATCCAAACGGGTATTCGCCCACACCCGTATGCCCCAGGAGGCGCCATGCTTCGTCTGTGGATGGTCCCACTCGCCGCGATCCTCGTCCTCACGGTCTCGACGAGCACCCCCGCCAGCTCTAGGCTGCCTCTTTCGAATCCCGAGTTCGGATGGACGCTCATCTCGGGAGGGTCCCAGAGCAACATGGGCAAGGTGGATCCGTACAAGATCAACGACCTGAGGCATCGCTACGGAAAACGGTTCCTTTGCATACGCGATCGGGACGAGGTCTGGGTCATCACCGACGAGGCGCTGGTCCGGCGTGGAGAGAGCACGGCCAGCATCATCACCGAGTATCAGCCCGCCATCGCGGACATGGCTCGAGCCGAGGCCCAGCTCTCGATGAGCGAGGACACACACGAGGACGAGAAGGCGGAGCTGAGAGAGAGGCGCATGGAGATTCAGAAAGCGATCGACGCCAACGAGCGACACGGCCGCTCGACGAAGGATCTCGAGCAGGAGCTCTTCCAGGCGAACACCCAGCTCCAGGCGATCCAGGGAGTGGAGGAGAGCGCCCGGCTGACCCCCGAGGAGAAGAAGCAGCTGATCCGCCAGCGGGACAAGGCGTCGGTTCGGGTGAAGGTGGGATACGATCGGATCAACGCCGGAATGCGTGAGCTCTTGAACCTGGCCAGGGAACGCGGTCGAGCCGAGCTGGTGAAGTGAACCGAATCGGGCGTTCGACGTGCCATTCGCCGGAAGGCACTCAGCGCGAGAAGAGCCTTCGAAATTCGCCCGGCGTATATCCCGTCCTTCGTCGGAACGCAGCCGCGAAGTGGCTGGAGCCGCTGAACCCGGAGCGCAAGGCGACCTCGTGAATGGCGAGCGTGGGCTGATCGAGCATGAGGTGACGGGCGGCGGTGACGCGTCGTTGCAGCACATAACCATGCGGCGGGACGCCCATGGTCTGACGGAAGGCGCGCTCGAAATGGCGTGAGCTCACCCCGGTGAGATCCGCCAGCTGGCGCAAGGTGATGGATCGGGCGAGATTCTCTTCGATATAGTCCAGCACGAGCTTGAGTCGCCGCGCCGGCAGGCCGCCGGAGAACGACGGCGGCGCGATCGATAGGGAAGAGTGGACTCGGATGAGGTGATGCGCCAGGAACTCGCAGGCGCTCTCGGCGTAGATCGATCCCGAAGGCGAGGCGTTCGTCGCTTCGTAGGCGAGCCGGGTGAGCAGGACCTCGATCACGGGATCCCGCACGAGAAATCGGCGGACGATTTCGGTGTTCTTGGGATCAGCGCCCCAGTCCTGTTCGATCACGCGTGAAAGAAACGCCTGCGGCACGAACACCACGACGCCCCGATTGGTCGCCGTGCTCTCTCGGCATTCCCACGTGTTCGTGACCTCGGCCGGGACGATCGCCACATTGCCGGCACGGGTCCAGCCCTCGAGAGCCTTGCCGCCCACTTCCTGGCGCAGGTGGTGGGCCCCCTCCATGTGGAGCCCCACCAGGTGATCCGAACAAACCATCCCTCCATGAGCCGTCGCCATCGCGTGGTGTACGAACACGGAGAACGCATTCCAAGCGGCTGACCATTCAGGTGGCCGCGACAGAGCCTCCGGGAATTGGTCTCCAGACAATCGATTTTGGCTCACATCACACCCCCGCCGACACAATCACGACATCTCCAGCACAATCCGCGCACGTTTCGTGGCGCACCCCTTGATCGTCACCGAAGCGATTGGCAGATTCCGTCGAGACATTCCCCATGGCCCGGAAGCGGATTCAGCATATACCCGAAAGGAGGATCTCGGTGCGGAAGAAGTCCAGCCGCCAATCTCTCCTCCAATACGTTCTTCTCTCCCTCGTCGAACTCAGTCAGGGGCTCACCGCCACAGGGAACATCTTCCGTGCCGTGGACGCCCTCCTCTTGAATCTCATGGGACAGCTCGGGACGACCCGCGCGATGCTTTGGCTCGTGGCGGATGAGCCGCCGGGGCACCCGGCGCTGATCCGGAGCCACGGATTCAAGGCAGGAGAGGCGGAACGGTTGTCCCGTCAGTCCGCCGTGATCTTCCTCGAAGCCGTCCGCAGCCTCGGAGCGCTCACGCCTGAATCTCCCGGAGGAGCGCATCCGGACGGAGTCGGCGCACGAATCGAGTCCAGCGGCCTCGCTCTCGTCGCGCCCATCTGGGCGAGTGAAGCCCTTCTAGGGATGCTCGCGCTCGGCGCGCGGGCCGACGGCGCCCGGTACACTGCCATGGACGTGGAACTTCTCGCGGCGTCGCTGGGCATGGCCGGGATCGCCCTGCAGAACATTGCCCTCCACCACCAACTCCTCGAAAGCCAGCGACGACTGCGCATCGCAAACGAGGGTCGGATCCAGCTGGAACAGCTCGAGGACGAATTCCTGGCGAACATCAACCACGAGCTCCGGACGCCGCTGACCGTCATCGTCCCGGCGCTCGAGCACGTTCTCGAATCCAACCCCACTCCTGACGAATTGCAAGTCCTCGTGGCCGGCTCGATCACCCAGGCGCGGCGGCTGATCGGTCACATCGAGAATCTTCTGACGCTCTCGGAGATAGGCCAGAACACCCTTTCGTTGCGGATCGTCGATCAGGACGTGATGCCACTCCTGGAATCGTATTATCGGGAGCGCCTTCCGGGGGTGAGCGCGAGCCTTCGAGAACTCATCTTCGAACCATCGAAGGAGCCGCTCTCCGCCCGCTTCGACGAGAAGCGTCTCTCCCAGGTGCTCGACGCCCTCGTCGACAACGCCGTGAAATTCACCCCGCCCGGCTCCCGGATCGTCCTCTCAGCCGATGCGTTGACCCAGGGGGATCATTCCTGGGTGCGCATTCGCGTGGAGGACAACGGACCGGGTATCCCGGCTGAAAACCTCGACACGCTGTTCGAGCCGTTTCGCCAGCTCGACGGCTCGGCCACGCGCCGGGTCGGAGGCCTCGGGATCGGGCTCGCGCTGGCTCGCGATCTGGCGAGCCGAATGGGTGGAGACCTGACCGCGACGAGCCAGCAGGATGGGGGATCCAGCTTCATCGTGCTGTTGAGAAGGTGAATTCAAGCGCTTGAGTCTTGAGCGTCTGGGTCTACTGTTCGCGCTCGTGGCGCGTCCGTTATAATCGTGGCGTTGTAGCGCGAGCTCCAGGAGGTGAACCGTGAGCCTTCGTGGCAGTATGGCTGTTGTCTTCTTTCTTCTCGCTTCCCTCGGGGCCCCGATCGGCTGTACCCCGAAACGGGAGCAGGCGGAGCAGAGGCAGGGGACGTCGGGTGGGTCTCAGGTCCCCCTCCCATCCGGCAGCGGGCTACACTCCTCGCCCGCGGCGCCCAGCAGCACGGTCGTGGATACGGCCAGCTCATTGGACGAAATCATCAGTCGAATCCACGAACACGAATCGACCTTGAGCCAGATCATCGCCGCCGGCCGTCTGAACGAGATGGGCGTCGAGGTATCTCGAATTCGCGAACTTCTCACGAAGGCCGTCACGTTGGCCCAGGTCCAGCCTGATCAGCGGACCGAACTCGAGGGGCATGTTTCGGAGGCAAAGCGAGTGGCCGCAGCCCTGGTTGAGGCGGGAAAGGCCGGTAGCCTCGAGGAGTCCAAAGCGCGGAACGCCGACCTCCAAAGGGAGCTCGGTCTCGTCGAGCGGATGGTCGTTCCGCACCTGAGCAGGGCCCGTGGGTGACCGCGGGCATCTTCGTGGCGCTCCTCCTGCTCGCGGGATGCGGCCGCCAAGAGGGGGGCGCCCCAACGGGGGGCAATGCCTCGCGCACGAGTCCTCCGGCAACGATTAGCCCCGGCGATTCGATCTCCATGGCCGATTCCGCATCCGCCGCACGCGCGGTGGCGTGGATCCAGGACTACTACAGCGCGATCAACGAGCATCGATATCGCGACGCGTATGCCCACTGGGAGCGAGGGGGTCTGGCCAGCGGGAAGGGTTTCGAAGAATTCCGGAAAGGCTTCGAAGAGACCGAGCGAGTGGAGGTGAGTGTTGTCGGCGCTACAGGTCGAATCGAGGGAGCAGCGGGCTCGCGCTATATCGAGGTGCCGGTCCGGATCGTGGCTCGGACCCGCGGTGGCGATCGGCAGGAGTATTCGGGGAAGTACACGCTGAGGCTCAGCGTCGTGGACGGGGCCACACCGGAGCAGCGGTCCTGGCACATCTATTCCGCCGCAGTGAGGGCGTTACCTTAACCGCCGTCCGCTTTTCGACGCCCCGGATGGGTCACTCCAATCGCATCCTCCCTGCCACTAGTGAGGGCGGCCCGGAAACGACCGTCCCGTTCGAGCATCGTCGATATCGCAGCGTGCTAACTTCGTACGCGATGGGTTATTATCGCTGGGATGGCGTGCCATGCGGTGGAGCCGGCGCGCTTCGTAAATCACGGTGAGACAAGTGAAACCGACCGATACTCGACATCCCGATTACTACCACAAGGTCGTCGATTGCCAGTGGGCCTGCCCGGCGCACACGAACGTGCCGGAGTATATCCGGCTTATAGCCCAAGGGCGCTACACCGACGCCTACATGCTCAATCGTGAATCGAACGTCTTTCCCGGCATCCTGGGCCGCACCTGCGACCGTCCCTGCGAGCCCGCCTGCCGGCGCGGGCGTCTCGAGGGGGACAAACCCGTAGCCATCTGCCGCCTCAAGCGGGTGGCCGCCGACCTCAAAGGGGAAATCGGCCACCTCTTGCCCAAGGCTCCGGCCACGAAGAACGGGAAGCGGGTGGCGCTGATCGGAGCCGGTCCGGCATCCCTGACCGTGGCCAACGATCTGATGCCCTTGGGCTACGACGTGGTCCTCTTCGAAAAGTACGACAGGCCGGGAGGGCTGATGCGTACCAACATCCCCTCCTTCCGCCTCCCGGAGAAAGTGCTCCAGGAGGAGTGCGACGCCATCCTGGAAATGGGGGTCGATGTTCGTTACAAGTCTCCGGTCACGAGCATGCGAACGCTCCTCACGGAACGATTCGACGCGGTCTTCGTCGGGAGCGGCGCCCCCCGCGGCAAGGATCTAGAGCTCCCGGGACGCTCCGAGGCGGCCGCCAACATCCACATCGGTATCGACTGGCTCGAATCGATCGCGTTCAAGCACCTCGACAAGATCGGCGAGCGCGTATTGATCATCGGTGTCGGCAATACCGCCATGGACTGCTGCCGCTCGGCCCGACGACTGGGAGGCCGGGATATCAAGGTGATGGCCCGCCGCCCGCGGGGCTTCTTCAAAGCTTCCCCTTGGGAGCTGGAAGACGCCGAAGAGGAAGGGATTGAAATCCTCGTCAACCACGCCCCGAAGCGCTTCGTGCTGGAACGTGGAAAACTGGTTGGAATGGAATTCGAGCGGCTGGAGTGGGACACCGACGCCAGACATTCGAAGACGATCGATTCCATCATTCTCCCTTGCGATGATGTGATCCTGGCCATCGGTCAGGAGGCTGCCTTTCCCTGGATCGAGCGGGATATCGGCATCGAATTCGGCAAGGAAGACCTTCCCATCGTGGACGAGACCACCTTCATGTCCACGAGGCCCGGCGTCTTCTTTGGCGGCGACGCGCCCTGGGGCCCGAAGAACATCATTTGGGCCGTGGCCCACGGGCACGAAGCGGCGATCTCCATTCATCAGTACGCGCAAAGCCAGCCGGTGACCTTCCGGCCGCCCCGCGGGATGAACCTGGTCAGTCAGAAGATGGGAATCTCGGAATGGAGCTATTCCAACGATTTCAATCCGGTGCTCCGCCAGAAGATGAAGCACGTCGATCTGGCCAAGCGCTTTCGGGAATTGTCCGTCGAGGTGGAGCTCGGCTTCACGCCCGAGCAGGCGGCCCGCGAGGTGGAGCGCTGTCTGAATTGCGACGTGCAGACCGTCTTTGTCGCTCCCCGCTGCATCGAGTGCGATGCCTGCATCGACGTCTGTCCCGTCGACTGCCTGACCATCGCCCGCGACGGCGAGGAGGAGGATCTGAGGAACCGGCTCACGGCCCCCGCCATCAACCCCGACCAGGCCCTGTTTGTCTCCGAAGAGCTGCCCCAGACGAAACGGTTGATGCTCAAGGATGAGAATATCTGCGTGCATTGCGGACTCTGCGCCGAGCGTTGTCCCACCGCCGCCTGGGACATGCAAAAGTCGGATGTCCTCCTGCCCTACGCAGGGAACGGCACGTGCCCGAAGTGAATTCCCCCGTAAACGATTTCGCCTTCAAGCTGGCCAACGTCAACGGCACCGGCTCAGCCTCCGCGAACGGGATCCTGATGCAGGCGATCTTTCGGATGGGTATTCCCGTCTCAGGCAAGAACCTCTTTCCGTCCAACATTCAGGGGCTCCCCACCTGGTATGAAATCCGAGTGAACAAGGACGGCCGGACCTCCCGGGCGTTGGTCTATGACTTGATCGTCGCCATGAACGCTCAGACGTACGCGCGCGACATCAAGGAAGTTCGTCCGGGAGGCTACATCCTCTTCGACTCGACCTGGCCCCTCGACAAACGCCTTCAGCGTCCGGACGTGACCTTCTTGGGCGTTCCGTTCGCTCAGCTCTGCGTCGAGCACTTCCAGGAGCCCCGCGAGCGAATCTTGATGAAGAACATAGCCTACACGGGCACCGTGATCGCCCTTCTGGACATCGAGCTGAGCGTGGCCGAAGAGCTTCTACATGAGACGTTCGGTAAGAAGAAGGCCCTGCTCGAGTCCAACCAGAAAGCGTTGAAGCTGGGCTATGACGCCGCCAAGCAAAGCCTCGAGTGCCCCCTCCCGTTCCGGGTGCAGAGGATGAACGCCAACGGCGATAGGATCTTGATGGACGGAAACACAGCCACCGCCCTGGGAGCGCTCTATGCGGGCTGCACGGTCGCGGCCTGGTATCCGATTACGCCGGCGACCTCCGTGATGGAGTCGTTCAAGGGCCTGTGCGAGCGCTACCGCAAGGACCCCCAAACCGGAAAGAACAACTTCGCGATCCTGCAGGCCGAAGACGAGCTCGCGGCCATCGGCATCGTCATCGGAGCGGGCTGGGCCGGCGCTCGTGCCTTCACGTCCACCGCAGGGCCCGGCGTTTCCTTGATGAACGAATTCCTCGGGCTCGCCTACTACGCGGAGATCCCGGCCGTCCTGGTGGACGTGCAACGGGTCGGCCCCTCCACCGGAATGCCTACCCGAACCCAGCAGGCCGACCTGCTCCTCTGCGCCTACGCATCCCACGGCGACACCAAGCACATCCTGCTATTCCCGGCCCATCCGGCCGAGTGTTTCGAGTTCGCCGTGAAATCGTTCGACCTGGCCGAGAGATTCCAGACCCCGGTGATTCTCATGAGCGATCTGGATATCGGGATGAACGACTGGGTGGTGCCTCGCTTGTCCTGGGACGACAGCTACAAACCCGACCGCGGGCGCGTGCTCTCCCCCGAGCAGATCGAGAAGCTGACCGCCTTCCACCGCTACTCGGACGAGGACGAGAATTTCGTGACGCCCCGCACCCTTCCTGGGGTCTCTCCCAAAGGGGCGTTTCTGACGCGCGGCTCCGGACACAACCGGCTGGGCGGCTACACCGAGCTGCCCGAAGAGTATCAGGAGGTTGTCGACCGGCTCGCCAAGAAGCACCGTGCGGCGGCCCCGTTCATCCCTCCCCCGGTCATCGACTTGTCCCGGAGCTCGCATGGGAAGCGGAAGGGGAGAGCACCGTTCTCCCTCGTTACCCTGGGCGGGTGCGACGCGGCCGTCCGCGAGGCCCTCGATCTCTTGTCGGAGCAGGGAATCCCCGGCGACTACATGCGCATCCGCGGCTTCCCGTTCGGCGCCGAGGTGGAAACGTTCTTGAACGCCCACGACGTCAATTACATCGTAGAACAGAACCGCGACCACCAGCTGAAGTCCTTGATCGCGCTGGAAACGAACGTCCCCAAGGAAAAGCTCAAGTCGTTGCTCTATTACGGCGGCTTTCCTCTGAGTGCCGGTCAAGTCGTGGAGGGCTTCCTGTCGGCCATCGGAAGACCGGATGGCGAAACCGCGCGCCGTCTCGGGGGCATGCCGGATGTCTTGAGCGGGGCCGAAGGATGAGACACGGATGCCATCGATTTCCAAACCGATAGCCGTCCACCCGGGTCTGCAAACGAACGACCTCGGGCTGACCGTCCGCGATTACGAGGGGGCGATGTCCACGTTGTGCGCCGGCTGCGGGCACGATTCGATTACCGCTGCCTTGATCCGGGCCCTCTGGGAGCTTTCCATCCAGCCGCATCGGATCGCCAAGATGAGCGGCATCGGCTGCTCGTCCAAGACCCCGACCTATTTCGCGTCCGGCGCCCATGGCTTCAACGCCGTACACGGCCGGATGCCCGCCGTGGCCACCGGCGCCGCGGCGGCCAACCGGGAGCTCTACTACGTCGGCATCTCCGGCGACGGCGATTCGCTTTCGATCGGATTGGGACAGATGTCTCACGCCATACGCCGAAATGTCCGGATGCTCTACGTCATCGAGAACAACGGCGTCTATGGGCTGACCAAAGGGCAGTTTTCTGCGTCGGCGGATGTCGGATCGAAGTTGAAAAAGGGGGAGGGGAACCAGATGGCGCCGATCGACCCGGTGTATCTCGGGCTCTCCATCGGCGCGACGTTCGTGGCTCGGAGCTTCTCGGGCGACAAGGAGCAGTTGGTGCCGATTCTGAAGGCCGCCTTGAAGCACCGCGGGCTGGCGCTGGTGGACGTCATTTCCCCCTGCGTCACCTTCAACGACCACGAGGGCTCCACCAAGAGCTACCTGTACACCCGCAGGCACGATCAGCCGGTCGCCCAGGCCGATCTGGTTCCGCCCGCGGAGGAGATCTCGGCTCCGATCGGCAAGGGCGTCACCACCATTGAGATGCACGACGGCAGCCTCGTGCGCTTTTCAACCGTTCCGGAAGGGTACGACCCCCGCGACCGGGCCAAAGTCTTTCAATACCTGCAGCATCAGGCCCATGGGGTGATTCCGACCGGGCTTTTGTATCTGGACGAGTCCGTGCCCGACATGCACGAAATCAACAACACGAGTGACACGCCTCTGGTCCAGGTTCCCTTCGAATCCCTCTGCCCCGGCGCCGGAGCGCTGGAGAAGCTGATGGAGGATTTTCGATAGGCCTCGCTATCACTCCAGACCTTCGACGACGTAAAGCTCCGAGAGAGTCCTGCTGTAGCTGTACGCGTAGGCTTCGCCGTCGGGGGAGACGCGCAGATTGATGCTCGTGACCCCGCCGAGATCGGCGGGCCCGATCTCCTTCCACGGCACGCGATGCCCCCTCGAAAGATCGAGCAGGTAGGTGGGACACGGCACCCGGCCCTGCGAGGCGCACACGTACACCCGTTCTCCCCCCCGGTCGAACGCGACGATCCGTTCCTCGGCCTCGAGCGAAGGGCCGGCTCTCTTCGAGCCGTCGAGCGGGGAGACGATGTCCGTGGCTCCATTCGGATAGGAGACGGCCAGGCGCGACCCGTCCGGGGAAAGCGCCAGGCCCAGGGGCAGGTCCTGCCATTCCGAGGGAACGAGAGTCCATTCGGTCGTCTCGAGGTCGAGCAGCCACGCGACCGGAGCGCCACCCGGGGATCGTCCGAATTGAAGGATTCTGCGGCCGTCCGGAAGCCATCGCACCTGGCGTCCCGGCGCGAGCTCTCGGCCACCGGCATCGATCTCCCGCTTGGGGCCCGGTCCCGTCGGATAGAGCGTGAGCGGACTGTCGGGCATCGGAACCCGGCAGAGCGCCCAGCGTCCGTCAGGGGACAGGAGGCGGGCGGCGCCTTCACCGAGCTGCACGACCGGCGATCCATCCGTTCCTCGCACGCAGGCCACGTAGTGGGGGCCCGCCTGTTCGTTCTCCTCGTCGAACAGGATCATCCTTCCGTCGGCGGTGATGTCGGCGAGTAGCGACCAGTCCATCCAGGACAGCTCCCGTTCCCGCACCTCCCCGGGAGACTTGGCGTAGATGCCCACGCGGATCCCGTCCCGGCAAAGGAGAATCCGGCCGTCGGGCGAGACATCGAGCAGTCGCGCCGCTCCGGGGAATCCGGACATGGATCGAAGCTCGCCGCCCAGGCCTATGGCGTAGAGCGATCTCGCCGTCCCCACGGCGGCCGCCGCGATCCAGACCTCCGTGCCGTCCGGAGACCAGGCCAGCCCCTGGACCGTCGCCCATTCGTTCGAAAGCGTCGACTTGGCTCCATACAGGTCCACGACCGCCACGGCGCCTCGATCGTCCAGCGGCCACGGATGCTCGATGAACGCGATCCGGTCCCCGCCGGGCGAGAATCGCGGGAAGCTGAGATGTCCTTGGGATTCATGGAGCACATGCCCGATCGGAAACTCGAGCCTTCCCTTGCCGTCCCGGTCGCGCGTGACCGCGAGCTGATCGTTCTTGGGCGAGTAATCGGCGTGCTGGATGTCCTCCGCCACTTCGCGGGGAGCCCCGCCGAGGAGCGGGGAGGTGGCCAGCGTGCCGCTCCAGACTCCGTTGTGCACGAACCGCGGGTGGAGCTGGCTCGCAACCTCTCCACGAGCGGAGATCGCGAGCACCTGAGCGGGCGGAAGGTGCAGGGGTATGGCATCGGGAGCTTCAGGCCGCTTCAGGAATGTCTCGACCGAGCCGCCCTCCCAGGCCGCGCTGTAGAGAATGGTTCCTCCGTCCGTGGCGAATCGCCCGGAGTAGACGCGCCCCCGGCGAAACGTGATCTGCCGGAAGGTGACCTCCCGGGCGGCCTTCCGCGACGGAGCCACGGGTGCGATCGCGACGCTCTCGAGCTGAAACGCCAGGTCGTGAGCGGATCGGAACCGCGCATCCGGCGACTTCTCGAGGCAGTGTCGGACGATCCGCTCGAGCGCTGGCGGCACGAGGCGCGAGGCCATGAGGCCCGGGGCATCCTCGTGGAGGATCGCGCTCGCGGTATCCGCGGACGAGTCTCTTCGGAAGGCGCTCCGGCCGGTCAGCATCTCGTAGAGCACGGCGCCGAAGGAGAAGAGATCCGAGCGGTGATCCAGCGTCTGACCACGGAGCTGCTCCGGAGAGGTGTATCCCAGGGATCCCCAGATCTGCTCCCGTGTCATGGCGAGAGTCCTGGTCGAATCGGAGTCCTTGGGGCGGGTCAACGTGGCCAGGCCGAAATCCAAGATCTTCACCTGGCCGTCGCGGGTGAGGAAGATGTTGTGCGGTTTGAGATCGCAGTGAACGATGCCGTGGTCGTGCGCGAAGGCGAGGCCGTGGGCGACGCCGGACGCGATCTCCACAGCCCTGCCAACCGACAACGGGCCCCGCGCCAGGCGGTCGTGGAGCGTGTCTCCCTCCAGGAGCTCCGTCACGATGAACGCCTGGTTTTCTTGATGGCCTACATCGTAGACCCGGAGGATGTTCGGGTGGCTGAGCTGGCCGATGAGCCTTGCTTCCCGCTCGAACTTCTTTCGGCGCGCGGGATCACTCGCGTGGAGGGCCGGAAGGATCTTGATCGCGACATCGCGCCCGAGCCGCGTATCGCGCGCCCGATAGACCTCGCCCATGCCGCCCGCACCGACCTGACGCAGGACCTCGTAAGGGCCGAGGGTGGATCCCGAAACGAGTCCGGAGGAGGGCCGGTTCATCGCCTATCCATCGGCTCCAGGGAAACCGAGTCGATCCAGGCCACGCCGTCACCGGCGAGAGACACCCCAAAATCAACGAAGCTCGTTTCCTTTGGTATCTCTCCAACGATCTCGATCTCGCGCCACTCAGCTGATGTGATGGGTTGATCCTCGGTTCCCTTGTAGAATGTCTCGGCCGCAGGGCCAAATCCCGGCTTCGAGCCGCGCAGCCAGACGTACGCCCGGCAGTTGTCGCCGTGACCCTCGACCCGAACCGACGCACGCAGGCGCACCTTTTTCCCAGCGTATGGCGCGGCGTAAAGGCGTTTGGACAGATTCCCCGACCACTCGCCGTAGCGGTTTCCCGGAAGAGCGCGGATCATTCCGCAGCGCGATCCGCCCCGCGGATGATCCCTGCTGGTCTCGGCACGGTAGAGTGTCCCCGTGATCCCAGCCGGAGCGGACCAGCCAGGAGGCACTTCGCCAACCGCGCCGTCCTCGAAATCGAGATTCCCGATGGAATCCGGTTTGGCAGGGGCCGAGAGCGGGTTCATTCCTCGGTGGTTGCGGCGTGCCGCGCTCGTGTGCTCCACGAAAAGGATGGCATCGTAGTTCTGTGTGACCAGGGCTTTCTGGAAATACGCGTCGGACAGCGAATCGCTGTATAGAGCTCCGATGCTTCGGGTCTTGTGCGGCGCTGCAAGCCAATCGCCCACCGGTCCAACGGGGGCGCCGCGCAGATCGAAGGCCGCGATGGGGTACCGGGTGCGGGCGAGGGTTTCGTCAAGGCTGCCTTCAGGTGCCGGACCGACGCTGAAATCCGTGAGTCCCCGCGCCCGGGGACTTCCGTCGATCGCTTGAAAGGAGCCTTGATTGAACGAGAACCCGAACACAACCATGGCATCCCCAAGCTTCCGCCTCAGAGAGGCACCCATCCCGTTCCCCTGATCCTGCGAAGTGGAAACATGCCCATTGTGAGCCCAGACCACCATCTTCGAGGCCGGTCCCTCGCGTTCCAGGATCCACCCGATATTCTCGGCCATGCTTTGATCGCGGACCATGCCGCCTCCGACTCCCTTCCGGCTCATTTCGACAAACTGCTCCGCGACACGGCCGTCCTGGCGGGCCAGGGCCCATTCCCGTTCGCCCGTCGAGCTCGTGAACTCCACCTTTCGGGAATCCATCGTCTCCAGGAGCTTTGCGAGCGCTGCCGCAGCTTCCTCCTGTCTGGTCGATGAGAGCCGGGCGAACTTCATGGCGCGGTAGGCGTCACTCAGCGGTGCCAGCGCGGCCGCGGCCCGGTCGGCCTCTTGGGGGTCTACGCGCCGGAAATAGGCGAGGAGCGTTTTGAGCGCGCGGGGAGCAAACTGCATGTCGAAGCCATAGAACGTGACCTTGCGCCGATGCGTCGGATCGGAGTTGTAGCGACGCATCCAGTGAATCATTTCCAGGACCTCTTTCGTATTCCACGTCCAGAAATAGAGTCCGTCCAGGGCCTTGGCTGGATCCCCCCGCCCATTCAGCACGTACTCGTTCACGTCGAAGCCCTCGGGCATCGAGGCCTCGATCCCAAACACGTTGAAGCCCATCTCGCTGACGAGGAACTCGAGCATCCGGTGCTTGAGCTGAAAGAACTCGCGGGTCCCGTGAGTCGCCTCTCCCAACGAAACGACCCGGGCCTTTCCCACGATGGAACGGAGGGCCTGCATGTCGGAAAATCCGTGCCCCGCTTCCACGCCCCGGAGGGGGATGCCGGTGCCGCGGAACCAGTCGACCACCTCGTTCGGCGCCGGTCCGGCGGGGTACAGCGGAGGGAGGGCAAGGACGAGGGTCCTGGTCTCCTTCGACTCCGCCACACGAACCGCGGCCTCCCGACCGGGGGCCACCGCGAGGAGCATGTACGTCGCCTGGGGCAGCATCACCGTGAACTCTCCCGAGCTATCCGCCAGGGTGTAGAAGACATCGCCCGTGAAATCGCTATACCGCACGGCGCGGAGCTCCGCGCCGGGAATCGGATTGCCGGACGTTGTTCGAATCGTCCCGCCGAGCACCATCCCGCCGGCGGGAGAACGAAGGCTCACACCGCGGACCGTTCCACCGGGTTTGACGTGGAGCCCACCTTCGAACGCGGCGGAGCGCCCCCGCATTGTGGCGGTCACGGCATAGGGACCTGGCGGGAGATTAGCGAACCGGAAGCGCCCGTCGCGGGACGTGCGCACGAGGGCCGCCGAACGGGTCTGTTCCTCGGATACGCCCGGGTTCTCGGGCACGGCGGCGACCAGAGCACCCGCGATCACTCGACCATCCGATCCCAGGACTCTGCCCTCGATCGAGCCCGGATCGCTCGGGGCGGAAGCCGTAGCAAGTGCCGCCAGAGCCAGAACAGCGCCGAAGTGAGCGCCCGATAGCTTGCCCGAATGGGAGCGGGTATTCATGAGGACCACCTGTCTTTGGCCCGGCGAGGACTCCGGTGGGGTCGGGTTCAACCGATGGTAGGCTCAGGGTGTCCTTCGGGCAAGCGGGGCCCACGTGGGCGGCGGAAGTCGGTGTCCGTTGGGGTCCTGATGTCCGTCCAGTGGGGGTTTGGAAACGACGGACCCGCAGCGGGCACCACTGACTAGGATAGTCCCGAAGAAGCGAGAAGGGTAGTAGAGCTACCTAGATTCTTCGCGGAAAGGGCCCCTTTTTCCGTTCCGGGCCGTTTTCCGCGGCAGGTTCGGCCAGTGAAGTCTTGCTCCTACAGTGGGTTAGGAGTATACTACGTTGGGCAGGGATGCCCGCCGCGCCGACTCTCTCCGTGAATCTGGACGGCAGCCAAGCAACGAGCGATGAGGCAACGCGTCATGGAGATTCGCCGCCTCGAACACCACCAGGAGGCACAACATGCGATGTAGAGGGGCACTCGTAACCGTGGCGCTCGGAATTGCGGCTCTCGTATTCAACGCGGCAGGCGCCGCTGCCAACATCGTCACCGCGAATATCTCATGCACTGAGGTGACCTTCCAAGCTGCGGCCTTTCCCGTTGCAACCAACAACACGGTCCATGAATCAGTCTTTGTCGATGGATCTCTGGTCTCATCGATAACGTTCAGCTTCAACGGGCCGGTTGGCTCGAACACAATCCCCATCAGCGTTCCAGCGGGCGCGCACAACATCGCGGCCCACGCGGATTGGAACACGAACGGGTCTACCGGGTCGTACGACGACGCCAAGAACGTCTCCTGCGGTTCGCCGCCCCCGCCGCCCGGCCCGTGCACGGTGATCGGATCCATCAATTCGAACTTCAACGGTACCGCCGTGGTCGGCGTGAGCAGCGGTCCCGCCTTCATCTGGTTCAACAGCAACTTCTCGGTCAAGGGTATGACGGCAGGCAACAGCATTTCGCTGACGAACTCGAGAGTGTTCATCAACGGCGTTCCACAGGATGTGCCTGACGCGAGGATCACGTTCGCGAACGTGTCCTGCGCCACAACGTCCTTCGACACCGGTACGCAGAGCTGGGTCACCACGGTTCCTTTGAGCGGCAGCGACGAGATATTCCTCTCAGGCTTGGCGTTCCCGGTCACCAATCTGCCGGGCGGTGCCAAGGTCAGCTGGGAGGGGACGTTCGGGACGACCCAACCCGGCGTCTGCCTGTCGTGGAAGTGGGGCGCGGCGGCCTACAAGAGCTTCCCGCTCCAGAACACCGATCCCCTGGTCATCGATTACAACGTCGCTCAGATCAAGCCGACCCACCAGGGGTCGTGCCTCTACAGCAACGGCGATCACGCCGGGACGCCGCAGAACCCGACGGTTCGCGCCTCCGTCACGGGCGGCGCGCGCGGCGGCGGCGGGTCCAACTTCACGGGCTCGTGGAGCGGAACGGGCAGCCTGTGCCCGGTGTGTCCTCCGGAACTGGCACAGCGGCTCGGGACTTCGGACGGTCTTGCGTCCTCGGGCATGGCGTCGGTCGGCCAGCTCACGCCGCGGGTCCTGTCCCTCGCCTCTCCGCGACCGAGTCCATCCCACGGGAGCGTCCGATTCACGGTCGGGGTGCCTGCGGAAGGCAGCCTGCGCTTGAGAATCTTCGACGTTCGGGGACGGCTCGTCGCCACGATCAGGGATCAGCACGAAAACACAGGCTGGCGTGAGGTAACCTGGGACGGGCGAGGCGCATCAGGCCATCTGGTGCCCGGTGGGATTTACTTCGCCAAGGTCGAGTTCTCCGGACAGTCTGTAACGCGGAGGTTCATCGTAGCCCGCTAGATCTCGAAACCGGAAGTCGAGAGTAACGGACGGCGGGGCGGATCGATCGATCCGCCCCGCTGAGCTATCGTCGCGGACCCCAGTCCGGCTCGATGTCGTTGGCGTGGTTCCGGCTCAGATTCTGCGGATCGGTGCCGTCGAGGCGCACGGAATAGACCTCCTCGTTTCCGTCGAGGGCATCGGTGACGAAGATGATGCGTTGTCCATCCGGGGACCATCGCGCATCGCGTCCCACGGCAGGTGAGGAAAGGCCCGTGCCATCGGCGTTGATGACGTACACGCTCTGCCCGGCCGAATACACCATCTTGGTGCCGTCCGGAGACCAGTCCAGGGATCCCTTCGCCGCGCCGTCGGAGGTGATTCGGACCGCGCCGGTACCGTTCGGATAGATCGTGTAGATCTCGTTTTGCACCTGACCGCCCAGGCCCGTCGAAACGTACGCGATCTTCGAGCCGTCCGGTTTCCAGGCGGCGAAGGTCGCCCCGACCCCCAAGCTGCGCTTTCCGGTCGCATCCGAATTCATCACGCAGAGGCTGTCCGTGACGAGGGCGAGCTTGGAGCCGTCTGAGGACCACGCCGCCCCCTCGCCCGGGGCGAGGCCGACTTGGTGGGTCCCATCCGCGTTCATGACAAAGACCGACGATGGATTGGTCGCCCGCCGGAAGGTGATCTTGGACCCGTCGGGCGAGAGGAGCGGTGCCGCGTCCTCGACCGCGTTGTTCGTGAGGCGGGTCACGCGCGTCCCGTCAACTTCCATGATGTAGATTTCGTAGTGGCTGTCATCGCGATTGCTGGAGAACACGATCTTCTGGGGCGCGCTCGGAACGGGGTCGGGGTCGAAGACGCGCCGTGTGTCGCAGCCGCTCAGGAGAAGGCAGAGCACCCCCAGACGTGCGAGATCGCGTCCGACCACGTTCCGTACCTCCAGCGTTGTTGATCCGGCGAGGGAAGTTTCTCGGCTACGTATCGGAAGGTCCGAGCGTTTCGTAAAGTGCGTTGATGCTCGCCGTGCAACATGCGTCCTCAGGCCTCGGAGTCATGGTTCCTGCAACTCTTGACGGTCCTGCATGTGGCGGGGTCCGACCACTTGACCGGCTAGACGAGCGCCCGCACTCCCATCACCACGTGCAGACGGTGCGTCGCGCCGTCGTCGATCAGCGGTACCTTCCCGGGGTCCACCTCGACGCCGTCCAGCTCCGCCTCCATGACGCCGCGATTCTTCCGCTCCGGGTTCTCCACCGTGATCTCGTACAGGCTCCGTCCAGGCCGCCAGCGCACGACGAAGTGGTCCCAGGAGGCGGGGATGCAGGGGGCGATCACGAAGCTCTGCCCCCTGCGCCTCAAGCCCAGGATGGATTCGAGGCCGAGCCGGTACATCCACGCCGCCGAGCCGGTGTACCAGGTCCAACCCCCGCGGCCGATGTGCGCCGGGTGGGTGTAGACGTCGGCCGCCATGACAAACGGCTCGACCTTGTAGCGTTCCACGTCGGCGCGAGTCCTCGTGTGATTGATGGGATTCAGCATGTGAAATAGCTCGACGGCCTCATCCCCGCTCCCGACGAAGGCGATCGCCATCACCGCCCAGATGGCGGCATGCGTATACTGGCCTCCGTTCTCTCGGACCCCCGGCACGTAGCCCTTGATGTAACCCGGGTCGAGCGCAGATTGGTCGAACGGCGGCGCGAGCAGTTGGATGACGCCCGCGTCGCGACGCACGAGCTGCGCGCGAACCGAGTCCATCGCGCGTTCGGCCCGGCGGGGCGGCGCCGTTCCGGAGAGCACGGCCCAGCTTTGCGAGATCGCGTCGATGCGGCACTCCGAAAGCTGCGCCGAGCCGAGCGGCGTACCGTCATCGAAGTAGGCTCGGAGGTACCAATCTCCGTCCCATGCCTGCTCGAGAATCGGCCCCAGACGCGCCTGCTCCGCACGCCATCGGGTGGCGTGCTCCGCGTCGCCGCGTGCTTCGGCAATGGCGGCGAAGTCGCGAAGGATCTTCGACAGGAACCAGCCCAACCACACGCTTTCACCGCGACCGCCCTCCCCGACGCGATTCATTCCGTCGTTCCAATCACCGGTCCCGATCAACGGTAGGCCGTGCGGGCCGATGGTGAGGCCCTTGTCGATCGCTCGCACGCAGTGCTCGTAGAGCGTCCCTTTCCGTCTCGCCTGGGCGGGCTGCCCGTAGACCTCGCGCTCGTGGGGCTGAAGGACGGGTGCCTCCAAGAAAGGCACGCGCGTATCCAGCACGGCCTGATCGCCCGTGCATCTCAGGTAGTGGCACACGGCGTAGGGGAGCCACAGAAGGTCGTCGGAGCAGCGCGTGCGCACGCCTTTCCCGTTGTGCTCGTGCCACCAGTGCTGTACGTCCCCCTCGGTGAACTGGCGGCCCGCGGCCCGCAGCAGGTGCTCCCGGAAGAGATCCGGTCGCGAGGAGGAGAGCGCCATCACGTCCTGTAACTGATCGCGGAATCCATAAGCGCCTCCGGGCTGGAAGAAGCCGGTGCGGCCCCAGATCCGCGAGCTGAGCGCCTGGTAGAGGAGCCAACGGTTCATGATCAGGTCAAAGGAATCATCCGGCGTCTCGACCTGCACGACCCCGAGCAGCCGGTCCCAATGCTGCTCGAGCTGCTCCAGCGCCGAGCGCGCGGCCTGAACGTTGCCGAAACGTGCGATGAGATCCAGCGCGTGCTCCCGGTCGTCCCCCTGGCCGAGCAGCAGCACGATCTCGGTCGTCCCGCCGGGCTCGAGGTCCACGTGCACCTGCATCGCGGCGCACGGGTCGAGACCCGCGCCGAAGCGGTCCCCCAGCGACTGGCGCCCCAGTGCGGCGGGTTGGTGCAGGGACCCGTTTCGGCCGAGAAACTCCAGACGATCGCCGGTGGCCGATCCCGGCATGAGACTGGAGTGCGCGAACGCAATCCGCTGCGCGAAGTCCTGGTTGTAACTGTTGCGGGCCAGGATCGCCCCGGTGTCCGGCATCTTTTCCGTGACCACGAAGCGGTTGTCGCCGGCGCGCGGGGGACACAGCGCCCACTCGTTGTACGAGACGATGCTCAGCCGACGGGGACGGCTGCTGGAATTGGTGAGCGAGAGCGTCATGAACTTGACCGGCTCTTCGGCGTGTACGAAGACCGAAAGATCGCAGCGGACCCCATGGGCGCCATGGGCGTACCGTGTCACGCCCGCGGCATGGCGTATGACCCACCGGCCATCCCGGGGCGAGCGGGGCAGCGGTCCGGGGGTCACGCCCCAGGTCCTTCCCGTGTCCTCGTCACGCAGGAAGAGCGCTTCGCCCGTGAACTCGCTCACCGGATCGTTGCCGAATGCCGTGAGGCGATTCTCGCGGCTGTTCTCGGACCAGGTCCACGCCGCACCCGTGGTGCCGACTACCGTTCCGAAGCGCTCGTTCGCGAGCACGTTCACCCAGGGCGCCGGCGTGTCCTCGCCGCCTCGCAGAACCACGGCGTACTCGCGTCCCCCGGAGGTGAATCCGCCGATTCCGTTGCCGAGCGTGAGCGGGGGGACTTCGACGTCGGGGCCGGAATCGCGCGGCAAGGATTCGGGGGCGATACGCGGGGCGAGCACGGCGGGCCAGCGGGGCACGTTGTGAGGAACGTTCACCTGATCGGCGAGCTCGCCGCGGTCGCCACTCAGCACCGCGCGTGCCGCTGCCATCAGGAGCACCCGTTCCGGTTTCGGCATTCCATCGCCGCGAAGGAGGTAAACGCCTCCGGGGCGATGCTTCCACGCGGCCCACGGGCCGCCTTCCAGTAGATCCTCGAGCTGCTTGTGAATCTCGTCGAGGTAGCTCGTGGGGTGCTCGTTCAGGATCACCAGGTCGGCGCTCAGGCCTTTCAGCCGCCAGTATTCCTGGGCGCGAAGCACCTGACGGACCAGCGCCAAGTCGTCGTCCTCCACGACGCGCACGACCAGCATCGGAAGGTCCCCCGAGATCCCGTGTCCCCACAGCCCGGACTGGGCGAGGGTGTTTTCGGCCAGGTACTCCGGTGACGCGCGCAGTGACGCGTCGGCCCATAGCACGTACGAGGCGAGCTGCTCGTAGAGCTGCGCCTCGTCGGTCGAAATACCGAGGTGGCGCAGGCGCATTTGCGTCTGCGTGGTGGCGAGCGCGAAGGTGCGTCCGGCGGAGGCGGAATCATCGTACTTGTCCGCCAGGGCGATCGCTGCGGCGCGGCTCGTCGTCACCCCGGTTGCGAATGCGAGGCGCACGCGCCCGCCTGGAGGAATGCGCAACCGCGTGCGAAGGCTCAGCACCGGGTCGAGGACCGGGCCGGTCGTGCCTGAAAGCGCGCGTCCGTCGAGCGCCACTGGATCGCGGCGCGTGTGTCCGCGGCCGAGAAAGCGCGCGCGGTCGGTTTCCCACTCGATGGCGCCGTGCCCGCTGCCCTCGGTGCTCAGCACGTGAACCGCCCAGGCCGCCGGTTCCTCGGGCGATCGCGGGCGACGCCCGCAGAGAAGGCCGGAGCATTCCGGTCGGTATTCGGTCTCCAGGAAGAGTTTCAAGAACGCGGGATGCGATAGATCCTCCGCGGCCGGCGCGAGCACGATGTCGACCAGGCTGGTCACCTCGATCTCGCGCACGCGGTCGCTGCGATTGGTCAGCGACACGCGATGTACCTCGACATCGTCCTCGGCGGACACCGTGACCTCGAGGCGCGTATCGATTCCCTCGTCGGTGCGGTCGAACACGGCCTCGTCCGCGCGGAAGCTCACCTGGTAGCGCTCGGGCTCCCGGCAGGTCGGCTGGTACGCGGCGGACCAGACCAATCCGCTTCGCACGTCGCGCAGGTAGATGGAGTGGCTGCCCTGGTCCCGGGTGGGATCCTCGACCTGGCGCGTGACGGCTCGCCCGCGCCAGCTGCTCGATCCTCCGCCCGCGTTGGTGACCACGGTCGTGTACTGCCCGTTGGAGAGGAAATGGGCGCTGGGATAGGGCGTGTGTGGAGAACGGAAGCGGCGGGGCGAGACCGTGACCGGCGGCGGGCCGACCCGCGTGGACTCGGCAGGCAACGG
>Ga0075424_100000810_pt1 | contig 25627 bp, 20 predicted proteins | sample SoiMethybrSBSTD3_FD_75301 | JGI IMG/M metagenome (GOLD analysis project Ga0075424, IMG submission 75301) | Bulk soil microbial communities from a Populus tree surrounding site in Tennessee, USA - Soil MetaG P. TD hybrid SBSTD3 | ecosystem: Environmental > Terrestrial > Soil > Tree plantation... | reverse complement strand
CGGCACTCGTAGACGCCGTCGCAGTAGATCCCGAACTCCGAGATGATCGAGTCGCCCGTGTCCCAGTAGCCGCGCGGCTCCGGATTGAGCCAGTACAGGTGACGGGCGCGCTGTTGCAGCTCCTTGAGCACCCAGTTCTGGGACGCGTGGTAGTTGTTGCGGGCGTCGCCGAGCAGAATGATCGAGGTCTTCGGCGTCACCTCTTTGTAGTGGTGCTCGTGGAACACCTCGAAGGCGTGCCCGTAGTCGGAGTGGCCGTCGACCCATACGACGTCGGCCTCGGTGTTGACCCGGTGCACAGCCTCGGTGATGTCGTCCGATTCCTGGAAGAACCGTGTGACCTCGTCGATCCCGTCGATGAAAACCCACGACCGCACCTTCGAGAACTGGCTCGCCATCGCGTACACGAACTGCAACGTGAACCGGGCGAAGCTCGCCACCGATCCGGAGATGTCGGCGACGACCATGATCTCGGGGCGTGACGGGCGCGGGTGGCGGAACTTGGGCTCGGCGGGCACGCCCCCGTAGGACAGCGAGTGCCGCACGGTGGACCGGAAGTCGAGGTGGCCGCGGTTGCGCCGCCGCCGCCGTTGGGCCAGGCGGGCGGCCAGCGCGCGCGTGAGCGGGTAGATCGCGCGCTGGAGCGCGAGCATCTCCTCGCGCGACGCGTGCATGAAGTCGACGTCCTCGGGGAGCGGCTTGCGCAGCGTGCGCGCCATGGCTTCGACACCGCGGTCGGCGACGAGCCGGCGGCGGATCTCGCCCTCGACGAGCTCCTTCAGCTCTCGCAGGCGGGCCTGGAACTCCTCCTCGGCCAGGCGCTCGGCCAGCTCGCCGTCGCCGACCTCGCCGCGCTCTCGTGCCTGCCCCATCAGCCGGGCGGTCAGGCCCTCGAAGTCCAGCTGCCGCAGCGTCCGGTAGAGGTAGTACGTGCCGCCGACGGGCCGGCCCGGCTCCATCCCCGCGAAGCGGTCCACGGCCATGCCGGCCAGCTGGCGGAGCTGCTCCCGGTCCATGCTCATGAGCGCTTGGAGCAGCATCTGCGCCAGCTCCTCGGGCGAGACGTCGCCCATCGCGCCGCCGCCCTGGGCGCGCATGGCCTCCATGGACTCGAGGTCCAGCGGCTCGCCGTCCTCGCCCTCCTCGCCGATGCCCGCGGCGTGCAGCGAGAAGTAGACGTCGAAGACGGTCTCGAACGCCCGCCAGTGGTGGTGGTGCTTCACCAGGGTGGCTCCGAGCGCGGCCTTGAACGTGTCGCGCTCGGCGATGTCGACGTGCTCGACGGCGCGCATGGCGTCGAGGTTCTCGGTCATCGACACCGGGAGCCCGGCTGCCCGCAGCTCGTGGATGAACCCCTGGAGCACGTCGAGCATCGACTCGCGATCGCCGACCGGCGGGGCATCGGTGGGACCGAACCTCGACATGGCGTCGTTCAGCCTCGCCGGGTTCAGGTGGTGCACGGCGTCACGGTCCAGCTGACGCCGTGCGCGCCGGCAGCGGCCCGCCGTCGACCTGCAGCTCCTTACGGGCCTTGGCGATGTCCGACTGGTACTTGAGGAGCACGTGGAGTGTCTCGCCGATCAACTCGGGATCGATCTCGTTCTTGCCCAGGAAGAGGAGCGTCTTCGCCCAGTCGATGGTCTCGGAGATCGACGGCGCTTTCTTCAGCTCGAGCTGCCGGATGGACCGCACGACGCGCGCGACCTGCTCCGCGAGCTCGTCGTCGACGTCGGGAACGCGCACCCTGACGATGTCCTTCTCGCGCTCGAGGTCGGGATAGTCGAGGTGCAGGTACAGGCAGCGGCGCTTCAACGCCTCCGACAGCTCGCGTGTGTTGTTGGACGTCATCACGACCAGCGGCCGCTGCTTGCCGGCGATCGTGCCCAGCTCGGGGATCGACACCTGGAAGTCGGACAGCACCTCGAGCAGGAGCGCTTCTGTCTCGATCTCGACCCGGTCGACCTCGTCGATGAGGAGCACGATCGGCTCGTCGGCGCGGATGGCCTCCAACAGCGGTCGGGTGAGCAAGAACGGCTCCGAGAAGATGTCGGCCTCGACGTCGGCCCAGCTCGTCTCGTGCTCGCGGTCGGCCTGGATGCGGAGGAGCTGCTTCTTGTAGTTCCACTCGTACAGGGCCTTCGACTCGTCGAGGCCCTCGTAGCACTGCAGCCGGATCAGTCGCGCTCCCGTGACCCCGGACAGCGCCTTGGCGAGCTCGGTCTTGCCCACCCCGGCCGGGCCCTCGACGAGCACCGGCTTCTCGAGCCGGTCGGCGAGGTACACGACACCGGCGATGTTCGGATCGGCGAGGTAGTCGACGGCGCGCAAGCGCTCGACGACGTCGTCGACGGACTTGAAGCGATCGGCCATCAGGCTCCCGGCGGTTGGTAGACGGGGGTCACTCGACCACCTGGCCGTCACCCCACAGGACGTACTTGTACGTGGTGAGCTCGTGGAGCCCCATCGGCCCGCGGGCGTGGAGCTTCTGGGTCGAGATCCCGATCTCGGCCCCGAAGCCGAAGCGCTCCCCGTCCGTGAAACGCGTCGACGCGTTCACGATGACCACGGCGGCGTCGACCTCTCCGGTGAAGCGGCGGGCGGCGTCGAGGTCGCCGGTGACGATGGCCTCCGTGTGACCGGACCCGAACCGGTTCACGTGTGCGATGGCTTCGTCGAGCGACCCGGCGACGGCGACGGTCACCCGCAGGGCGAGGAACTCGCGGGCGAAGTCGTCGTCGGTCGCGACTCCCATCGTGGGCCACAGCGCGCGGGCGCGGTCGTCGCCGAGGAGCTCGACGTTCTGCTCGGCGAGCGCAGAGCAGACCCGGGGCAGGAAAGTGTCCGCCACGGCGTCGTGCACCACGATCGACTCCGCCGCGTTGCACACGCTGGGCCGGTTCGTCTTGGAGTTGACGACGATTTCGAGCGCCTCGTCGAGGTCGGCGGCGGCGTCGACGTACACGTGGCAGTTTCCGTCGCCGTCGATGACGACGGGGACCGTCGCGTGCTCGCGGACGCTCTGGATGAGCTCGTGGCCACCACGTGGGATCAGGCAGTCGACCAGCTCGGTGAGCTGCATGAGCTCGACGGCGGTCTCGTGAGCGGTGTCCTCGACGAGGACGACGCCGTCCTCGGGCAGCCCCGTCTTCTGCAGCGCCTCGCGCAGTACGCCGGCGATCGCGACGTTCGAGCGCAGCGCCGAGCCCGATCCCCGCAGCAACGCGGCGTTTCCGGACTTCAGGCACAGGCTGGCGGCGTCGCTCGTCACGTTGGGCCGGTTCTCGTAGATGATCGCCACGACGCCCAATGGCACCCGGACCCGCTGGATCTCGAGGCCGTTGGGCCGCACCCATCCGTCGAGCAACTCACCGACCGGGTCGGCCAGCGCGGCGACCTTTCGCAATCCGTCGGCCATGCCGGCGATCCGATCGTCGGTGAGGCGAAGTCGGTCGAGCGGCCCGGGCTCCATTCCGCCGGCGGCGGCGCGCTCGATGTCGGCGGCGTTGGCAGCGAGGATCTCGGGGGTCCGCTCGAGGAGCAGGTCGGCCGCAGTGAGCAGGGCGGCGTCCTTCTCGGCCGCCGACGCCGACGCCAGCCGCCGGGAGGCAAGTCGGGCGCGACGCCCCAGCGCGCTGACGAGCTCGGACATGGAGGCGAGTGTAAACCTTGACCGATCGGTCTAGTTCTGGGATTGCACCCCGGGGCGGCAGTGCGGACTCGGGGGGGCAGCGAGGCCGGGCTCCCGCACGGCGGAGGCGCTGCCGCTGGCGCAGCCGTCCGCCTCAGCGCGGTCGTCCGACCCCACTGCCGTCCCCCGCTCCTCGCCGGCCGTTGAGGCCCCCCGAGCGGGGGCCCTCCCCCCGTCGGCCGGCGACGAGGATCGTCAGAGCGAAGTGGCGTCGTTGCCGGGCCCGTAGTGTGACGGACGGCACGCGCCCGCGCAAGAGCGCCCCGGGAAACGCCATTCGAGCGAGGGCCGAGTCACGGGAGGACGACGAGGTCGTCGCGGTGGATGACCTCGTGCGGGATGCCCTCGGGGAGATCGCCCGTCCGCCGGCCCGCGATCGTGCGCAGGGTGTCGCCCGACACCCGGGTGAGGCCCTTGGCGAACGGGCGCCCGTCCTCGCCGACGACCTCGACGGCGTCGTCGGCCTCGAACCGGCCCTCGACGTCGCGCACACCGGCCGGGAGCAGCGAACGGCCGTCGCGGGTCAACGCTTGGCGGGCGCCGTCGTCGACGACCACCCGCCCGGCCGCGCCGCGGGCGAACGCGATCCAGAGCTTCCGGCTCGGGAGGCGCTGCTGGCGCGGGTGAACGACCGTCCCGACCGGTTTCCCTTCGACCGCGTCGAGCACGACCGACGGCGAATCGGCGGCGGCGATGACGGCGCGCACGCCCGACCACGCCGCGATCTTCGCCGCCGCGAGCTTGCTCGCCATCCCCCCGCTCCCCCGCGGCGTCCCGGACGCGCCGGCGACGGCCTCGAGGGCGGCGTCCACCTCGGCGATCTCCTCGATCAGCGAGGCCTCGGTGTCGAGACGGGGGTCGGCGGTGAACAAGCCGGGCGTGTCGGTGAGCATCACGAGCACGTCGGCGCCGATCAGGTGCGAGACGAGCGCGGCCAGGCGGTCGTTGTCGCCGTACCGGATCTCGTCGTCGGCGATCGTGTCGTTCTCGTTCACGATGGGGATCACGCCGAGATCGAGCAGCCGGCGCAGCGTCTCGCGCGCGTGGAGGTATTGCGCACGCTGGACGAAGTCGTGCGGCGTGAGGAGCACCTGACCCGCCACCAGCCCGTGCTCGGACAAGATCCCACCGATCCGCTCCATGAGCTTGGGCTGACCGACAGCGGCGACGGCTTGGAGCGTGCCGATGTCGTTCGGGCGGGTCGGCATCGCGAGCGCTGGGAGCCCGGCGGCGATGGCGCCCGAGCACACGAGCACGAGCTCGTGGCCGGCGTGGTGCGTCGCGGCGAGCTCGCCGCAGAGCTTGAGCACGGCGCCGTCGTCGAGCTCGCCACCCTCGCCGGTGATCGAAGACGACCCGACCTTGACGACGACCTTGACCGGCGGCGTTCCCGCTCCCCCCATCAGCCGACGCCCTCGATGTACTCGAGCTCCACGGGACCGACGCGCACGGTGTCGCCCTCGCGCGCGCCTGCGCGTGCCAGCGCGCGCTCGACGCCCATGCGCCGGAACCGGTCCTGGACGTACGCCACCGCCTCCTCGTTCGTGAGGTCGGCCATGGCGACCACCCGCTCGGCGGACTTGCCGGTCACACGCCAGGCGCCGTCGTTGTCCCTGGCCACTGAGAAGCCCTCCTCGACCGGGCGCAGCACGACGAACGGCTCGCGCTCGGGCTCGGCGGCGCGGGCCTCGGCGACCATCGCGCCGAGCGTCCCGACGAACTCGTCGAGGCCCTCGTGCGTGACCGCCGAGAGACGGGGCCCGTCGAACTCGAACAGCGCGATGTCGGCCTTGCTGCCGATGGCGAGGCGAGGACGGTCGAGCAGGTCGGGCCGGTACCGACCGAGCTCGTCGAGGAGCACGCGCTGCTGCTCGGCGGGGTCCTCGTGCTCCGGCTCGTCGCCGTCGAGGCGGGCGAGGTCGAGCAGCAGCACCAGGACCCGGGCCCGCTCGACGTGACGCAGAAATTGGTGACCGAGCCCCCGGCCCTCCGCCGCGCCCTCGACGATCCCGGGGATGTCGGCCAGCACGAACTCACGCCCGTGCGACCGCACGACGCCGAGGTGCGGCTCGAGCGTCGTGAACGGGTAGTCGGCGATCTTCGGTCGGGCGGCGCTGACGGCGGAGATGAGTGTCGACTTTCCCGAGTTGGGGAACCCGACGAGCGCGGCGTCGGCCATCAGGCTGAGCTCGAACCGGAACCACTCCTCCTCGCCGTACTCGCCCTGCTCGGCGAAGCTCGGCGCCCGGCGCGCATTCGAGAGGAACCGCGCATTCCCGCGCCCGCCGCGTCCGCCGCGCGCCGCCACGTAGCTGTCGCCGTGGCTGACCAGGTCGGCGACGACCGCCCCGTCACGCGTCTTGACCTTGGTGCCCTCCGGGACGGCGACCACGAGATCGTCGCCCGCCGCCCCCGTCCGACGTTTGCCCGAACCGTGGGCGCCGGACGCGGCGCGGCGGTGCGGATGGTCCCGGAACGCGAGGAGCGATGCGACGTTGCGATCGGCCCGCAGGATGACGTCGCCGCCCTTGCCGCCGTCGCCGCCGTCCGGCCCGCCGCGGGGAACGTGCGCTTCACGGCGGAACGACATCGACCCGGCGCCGCCGTCCCCGCCCCGCATGTTGACCTGCGCCTCGTCGACGAACTGACTCACGAGGCCAGGATAGGAAGGGACGCGTTCCTTAGCCTCGCATTGCGAAGTTCAGGATCACATCGAGACGTTTTAAATGACGTCGACGAGCTTGCGGCCTTTGCGGTGGCCGAACCGGACGACGCCGTCGACGGTGGCGAACAGGGTGTCGTCGCCACCACGGCGCACGTTGTCGCCGGGGTGGAACCTGGTGCCGCGCTGGCGCACGATGATCGTGCCGGCGCGCACGTTCGTCCCGGTCGTGACCTTCACGCCCAATCGCTGGGACGCGGAGTCGCGCCCGTTCCTCGAGGACGCGGCGCCCTTCTTCTTCGACATGGCAGAAACCTACGCCTTCTTGGGCGGCCGCTTCTTGGCGGGCGCCTTCTTCGTCGCCGGGGTCTTCTTGACCGGGGCCTTCTTCGTGGCCGGGGCCTTCTTCGTGGCCGGGGCCTTCTTCGTCGCCGGAGCCTTCTCCGCTGACGGTGCGCGGCGGGCGCCGCCTGCAGTGATGCCCGTGATCTCGATCAGTGAGTACCGCTGCCGGTGACCCCAGCGTTTCCGGTTGTTGGTCTTGGGCTTGTACGTGAATCCCGTGACCTTCGGCCCGCGGGCCTCGTCGACGACCCGGGCGCTCACCCGCGCCGCCTCGAGCTCCTTCGGGGTCGCAATCACGCGGTCGCCGTCGACGACGAGCACGGGCGCCAGCTCGACCTCGCCGGCGGCGTCGAGCAGCTCGACCGCGAGCTGCTCGCCTTCCTCGACGCGGTACTGCTTGCCGCCGGTCTTGATCACTGCGTACATGCTGCTCGCCCTCGGCGCGTCAGGTCGTCGGAGAGACCCGGGAACCGAGTCAGCCTATCCGACCGGTCATTGCAGGAGAGACTCGTCGACGAGGAACCCGCGACCCTGGCACGTCGGGCAGGTCTGGCTGAACGTCTCGACCAGCCCCTCCGAGATGCGCTTGCGGGTCATCTCGACGAGCCCGAGCTCCGAGATGTCGAACACCTGGGTCCGTGTCTTGTCGCGGGCGAGTGCGTCGCGGAAGGCCCGAATGACGTCGTCGCGGTTCTTGCGGATCTCCATGTCGATGAAGTCGATCACGATGATCCCGCCGATGTCCCGGAGCCGTAGCTGCCGGGCGACCTCCTCGGCCGCTTCGAGGTTGTTGCGATAGACCGTCTCCTCGAGGTTGGTCCGGCCGACGTTCTTGCCGGTGTTCACGTCGATCACGGTGAGCGCCTCGGTGCTCTCGACGATCAGTGAACCTCCCGAGGGGAGCCACACCTTGCGGTCGAGCGCCTTGAGCAGCTGCTCCTGCACATGGAAGCGCTCGTAGAGCGGGAGCCCTTCCTCCTCGGGGTCGTAGTACTCGACCCGTTCGGCGAGCTCGGGCGCGATCGCCTCGACGTAGCCGCGCACCTCCTCGTAGAGGTCGCGGTCGTCGATGACGACGCCGCGATACTCCTTGGTGAACTCCTCCCGGATCACGCGCACGACCAGCGTCGGCTCCTGGTAGACCAGCGACGGCGCCTTGGCGCGCGCCGCGACCTTCGAGATCTGCTCCCACTGGGCGCGGAGCCGCTCGACGTCCCGGCGGAGCTCGACGTCTGTCGCGCCCTCCGCTGCCGTCCGCACGATCAAGCCCGCGTCCGGCGGGCGCAGGCCTTCGAGCACTCGCCGGAGTCGCTTGCGCTCGTCGTCGGGGAGTCGCTTCGAGATCCCGTACGTCTCGGGCTGGCCCGGCACCATGACGACGAAGCGGCCCGCCAAGCTCACCTCCTGCGTGAGCCGGGCACCCTTCGCTCCGATCGGGTTCTTCGTGACCTGGACGAGCACCGACTGCCCGTTCTTGAGCAGCCGTTCGATCCGAGGGTGGCTCTCCTCGACGTCGTGGGGGTCGAAGGCGACGTCGCCGCGGTACAGGACGCCGTTCTTCGGGGTGCCGATGTCGATGAACGCCGCTTCCATCCCGGGCAGGACGTTCTGCACCTTGCCCAAGTAGATGTTGCCGTCGATGGCGGTGTCGTCGGGCTCGAGCGAGCCGACGTAGTGCTCGACGAGGCTGCGGCCCTCGAGCACACCGATGTGCGTGGTGCGGTCGTCCCGCACGTGCACGGCCATCATGTAGCGCCCGGCGGGCCGCCCCTTGCGGGTCCGGCCTCGCCGCCGCTCGAGCGCGGTGTCGTCGAGCTCGTCGAGCGACACCGCGGCGCCGTCGGAGCCGAGGTCGGCGCGCACGGCCTCGGGCGCGGTCTTGGTGTCGGTCTCGCCACCGCGGGCGCGACCGCGTCCGCGCCCGCCGCGACGGCGACGGCGCTTCCTGGTCGCGGTGCCGTCGCCGCTCGGCGGAGCGGGACGCGTGTCACCGATCTTCGGCTTCGCGGGCGACGGCGCGTCGGCCGCGGTGACCGCGCCGGGTTCGGCGTCGGCGAGACCGGCCTCGACGCGTGCGTCGGCGGCGACGTCCTCGGTAGTCAGGCCCCGGTCGGCAGCGGCGTCGGTGTAGTCCTCGCCCGTGTCGGCGGGGTCCTTGGCCGCGGCGCCGGCGGGCGCGGCCGCCGTCTTGGGCTTGCGACGGTTGCGCCCGCCGCGCGACCCGCGCCGCCGGCGGCGCCTCGGCGTACCGCCGCCGGCGCCGGAGCGGCCGTCGCCGCTGGTTCGCTTCGTCGATTCAGGCTGATCGCCGGCGGCGTCGGCCGGCGCAGTGTTGGCGTTGTGTTCGCCGGAGGCCGGGCGGGCCTCCGTGGGTGTGTCGTCGGACATCGAATCCTTCTCTCATGACGCGCGTGCCTCCAGCACGCGCGAGCGCGCGTCGGCTTCGAGCGGCTCCAGCCGCGCGCCGCCGCGCTCGATCCATTGCTTCGTGCGCAGCACCCGACGGTCGACGAGGTTGCCGTCGATGGCGGTGAGCACCTCGGCAGGCCGGGTGCCGCGCGGTTGGGTGGACAGTTCGAGGTCGAGGACGGGGCCGAGATCATCGGCGTCCGTGACGGCCATGGTTCGCACGATAGACCGGAGGTCCTCGGTGACCTCGTGACCCTTCCGGGTCCGGGTGACGGGAAGCGACGGGCGGGCGAGGGCCTGGTCGACGGCGACCCCCAGCTCGTCGGCGCCGACGTGCTCGTCGTCGGGGCCCGTGACGGTGATGCGGTACGCCACGGAGGTGACCGCTTCCTGCAACGCCGGAGCCCGGTCGGCCAGCGCGACCGTGCCGGACACGTCGATCCCGACCGGCAACGCATCCGATACCCGCCGTGCGAGCGAGTCGAGCGGAACCTCGTCGACGAGCTGCACGTCGAGGTACTCGGCGTCGCTCTCGTGCCCGACGGACAGGGCAAGCCCGAAGCTCACCTTGGGCCGGGGCGCAAAGCCCTGGGTGAACGCGAGCGGGAGCTGCTCGATGCGGAACGCGCGCTCGAACGCCCGGGCGACGTCACGATGCGAGATGAAACGCACCTTGCCTCGCTTGGCAAAGCGGATGCGCACAGGAAACCCCGCGTCACCGCGCACCGGAGCTCGCTTTCTCCCGCACGCCGAGGAACTCGACCGGCGTGTCACCACCGCGGCTGAGATCCTGGCCGGTCCCCTGGCTCCCGCCCGCCGGCGCGACCGGCGAGGCGACGACGTGCTCGAGCGCATAGTCGGTGCAGACGCCGCAGTCGTAACACGGTGTCCACCGGCAATCTGGGAGGCCGTGCTCGTGCAGTGCGGCCTGCCAGTCCTGCCAGAGGAAATCGCGATGCAACCCGGCCGAGATGTGGTCCCAGGGCAGGACCTCGTCGGCTGTGCGATGCCGCGTGACGTACCAGTCGGCGTCGAGCCCCTCGGCCGCCATCGCATCGAGCCAGCGGCCCAGCTCGAAGCGCTCGCTCCACTCCTGGAACGTTCCGCCTTCCCGCCAAACACGTTCGATGACGCGACCGACACGCCGGTCGCCCCGGCTCGCGATCCCCTCGACGAACGTCGCCGCCGGATCGTGCCAGCGGAGCTGCACGCCGGACTTGCGGACTGCGCCCCGCAGCAGCCCGATCTTGCGCTCCAGCTCGTCGACGCTGTTCTGGCCGAACCACTGGAACGGTGTGTGCGGCTTGGGCACGAAGCCGCCGACCGACGCCGTACAACTGGCCTGCTTCGTGTACTTGCGACCGATCTTGACGACGTTGCGCGCCAGCTCGGCGATGCCACGCGTGTCTTCGTCCATCTCGGTCGGCACGCCGGCGAGGAAGTACAGCTTCACGCGCCGCCAGCCCTGCGAGTACGCGCCGTCGACCGCGGCGTACAGGTCGTCCTCGGTGATGAGCTTGTTGAGGACCTGCCGGATCCGCCACGTGCCGCCCTCGGGCGCGAACGTGAGTCCCGTCCGACGGACCTTTTGGATCTCGCTGGCGATACCGACCGTGAATGCGTCGACGCGCAGTGACGGCAGCGACAGGCTCACGCACCCGGAGCCTTCCTGCTCGTTCACGAGATCGGCGACGAGCCCGTCGACACCCGAGAAGTCGGCGCTCGAGAGCGACGTCAAGGCGACCTCGTCGTAGCCGGTGCGGCGCAGCCCGTCCTGCACCATCGTGCGCACCTGCTCCTCGGGCCGCTCGCGGACGGGCCGGGTGATCATGCCGGCCTGGCAGAACCGGCATCCCCGCGTGCAGCCCCGGAAGATCTCGACGTTGAGGCGATCGTGGACGACCTCGACCAGCGGTACGAGCTGCTGCTTCGGGTACGGCCACTCCGCCAGGTCGGCGACGGTGCGCTTGTCGACCCGGGCGGGCACCTCGTCGAAGCGGGGGCGCACCTCCCGGATGAACGGCCCGTCGTACTCGACGTCGTACAAGGCGGGCACGTACACGCCCGGGATCGTCGCCAGCTCGCGCAGGACGCCCTCGCGGTTGGTGCGACCGGCGCGCTTCCACGCCCCGATCACGTCGCTCATCTCGCCGACGGCCTCTTCACCGTCGCCGATGACGAAGGCGTCGACGAAGTCCGCCATCGGCTCCGGGTTGAATGCGCAGTGACCGCCGGCAACGACGAGCGGGGCGTCCGCTGCTCGGCGCTCGCTCCGGACGGGCACGCCGGCGAGGTCGAGGCAGTTCAGGACGTTCGTGTACACCAGCTCGGCGGACAGGTTGAACGCGATGACGTCGAAGTCGCCGGCCGGACGGTGGGTCTCGACCGAGAACAGCGGCACGCGGTGGCTGCGGAGCTCCGCCTCCAGGTCGACCCAGGGCGCGTACGCCCGTTCGGCGGCGGCGTCGTCGCGTTCGTTCAGGATCTCGTAGAGGATCTGCAGGCCCTGGTTGGGGAGCCCCACCTCGTACGTATCGGGGTACACGAGGAGCCAGGACGCGTCGCCGGGCCGGTGGGCCGGCGCCGCTGCCCCTCGTTCCATTCCGATGTACCGAGCTGGTTTCTCGACCCTGGCCAGGAGCGGCTCGATCCGCGGCCACAGGCTGGACATCTGGAACCCCAGTGTACCGGATGGGCCGCAGATCCCCCTTGGGTACTACCGGAACCGGCGCATGGAGACGTTGGCGACGAGGGCGACGCAGGCGAAGGCCGTGATGGTGCTCGAGCCGCCGTAGCTCATGAACGGCAGCGGGATGCCCGTGACGGGCATGATCCCCATCGTCATCCCCATGTTCTCGAAGATCTGGAACACGAAGATGGCCAGCACGCCGACGCAGACGAGCGTGCCGAAGAAGTCACTGGCGAAGAGCGCGGCTCGCCACGTCCGCCAGACGACGATCGCGAACAGCGCGAGCAGCGCCGCCCCACCGAGGAACCCGAACTCCTCCCCGACGGCAGTGAAGATGAAGTCGGTGTGCTGCTCGGGAACGAACCCGCCCGCGGTCTGCGAGCCGTTGCCGAAGCCGCGTCCGGTCACGCCGCCGTTACCGATCGCGTTCTTCGACTGATCGGTGTTGTACGTCGTGTTCCGGGCGTCCTGGCCCTGGTTCACGAAGCTCGTGAGCCGGTCGACCTGGTACCGCTGCAACAGGCCCAAATTGACGACCGCGATGACGAAGGTCACTCCGAGGAGGGCGAGCACGACCAGGTGCCGGACGCTGACGCCGGCCACTGCGAGCAGCGTGATCACGACGAGTCCGAGCACCATGGCGGTCCCGAAGTCGGGCTGGAGCATGACAAGGCCGATCGGGACGACTGCCAGAGCGATGGTCACGGTCAGGCGCCACGGGTTCATCTCACCCCGGTGCTCGTTGGCATAGCCCGCCAACGCGATGATGATCCCGAACTTCACCAGCTCGGATGGCTGGAGCTGGAAGCTGGCGGGGAGCTGGAACCACGCCTGGGAGCCGCGGGCGTTCGACCCGAGTGGCGACAGCACGGCGAGCAGACCCACCACCGTCGCGACGTACGCGAACGCCGAGTAGTCGCGCAGCCTCCGGTAGTCGATGGAGAGCAACAACGCCATGAGGACGAGCCCGATGAGGATCGCGGCGCCCTGGCGTTTCACGAAGTAGAGCTCGTCGACGCCCTGGAGCCGCAAGCGCTCGCGGGTCGAGGAGTAGATCATCAACAACCCGAGCGCTGCTATTGCGAGCGTCGCGCCGATGAGCAACGGGTCGAGGTCACGCAGCGTCGACGCGTCGAAGCGCGACCGCAGCGTCGTGAAAGCGCGCCCGGTGTCGGGCTCACTTCCGGGCCAGCGTGAGCTTGTCTGCGGGATCGTTGCCATCAGCGCATCAGTCCTGGATGTTCGCCGGCCGTACCTGCACGGCGGCCGCGTTCGCGTTGCCGTTGATTCCCTCGAAGATCCGTGCGACGACCGGCGCCGCGACCGATGCGCCGAAGCCACCTTCCTCGATCACCGCCGTCACGACGTACTGCGGCTGGTCGGGCGGCGAGATGCCGACGAACAGGGACGTGTCTTCTTTGCCGGTGCTCTGGGCGGTGCCCGTCTTGCCCGCCACGGTGGGACCGCCGATGCCGCGGAACGCCGCGCTCGCGGTTCCGTCACTGCTCGTCGTCGCGCCGATCAGCCCGTCCATGATGACCTGGCGATTCTGGGGTGTGAGGCCGGTCGTGCCGGCCGGCTGGGGCGGCAGGTCGCGGACTGCGGGCTGGGGCTGATCCAGGCCCGTGCCCGGCTCGAGTACCGCGCTCGCCAGCCGCGGCGTGAAGAGCGTGCCGCCGTTCGCGAGCGCGGCGTACCCGCTCGCAAGCTGGAGCGGCGTGACGAGAAGGTCGCCCTGCCCGACCGCGAGGTTCACGTTGTCGCCCGGCAGCCACAACGATTGCTCGCGTTTCTGACGCGGGTCGGGGTCGTTCTGGTTGAACCGCTGCTTCCACAGTTGGTCCGGGACGCGACCCCCGGCCTCGTCGCGCAGCCCGACGCCTGTCGGCCGGTCGAAGCCGTACGCCTTGGCCGTGTTCTGGATCGCGTATCCCTTGCCGATCTCGTCGTCGGCGGTCGCCTTGTCGCCGTCCTTGACCTTGGTCCACACGTTGTAGTGCTGCCACATCTCGCGACCGACGTTGTAGAAGTACGTGTCGCTCGACACCGTGAGCGCGGCGGGGAGGTTCACCGTGCCGTGCGGGGTCTTCCCCGCGTTGCACCGCTGCTCCGGCGGATCGCCGATGTTGAGGCAGCCCTGGTCGTAGAAACCGGCGTTCGGGTCGAGCTGCCCGGTCTGCAGACCCGCGATCGCGGTGAAGGGCTTGAACGTCGACCCCGGCGCGTACAGGCCCTGCACGGCCCGGTTCACGAGCGGGAAGTTGCTCTCGGGCCGGTTGAGCTGCTGGAACTCCTCCGGCGTGATGCCGGCAGCGAACTGGCGGGGGTCGTAGGTGGGGTTCGACGCCATGGCGACGACCGAGCCGTCGTTCGGATCGAGCACGACCACGGCACCGGCGCCGGCCCGGTAGTTCAGGAGGCGCTGCTTCTCACTCTGGTCGCGCAAACTGCGCGCCCCCTCCATGCCCTGCGCCAGCGACTGCTCGGCCATGCGCTGGATGTCGGCGTCGATGGTCAGCTTGACGTCCTTGCCGGCGACCGCCTTCTGATCCTCGATCGTCCGCACGACCCGGCCCTGGCTGTCGACCTCGACCTTGAGCTTGCGGGGCGTCCCGCGGAGGACGTCCTCGAAGGTCTGCTCGACGCCGTCCTTGCCGATGAGATCGCCTTGCCGGTAGCCCTCCTTCGCTCGCGTCTTGAGCTCGTCGGCGTTGATCTCGGAGACGTACCCGATCAGGTTGGCGGCGAGGGGCCCGTTCGGGTACGCGCGCACCGCGGTCCGCTCCACCTTGACCCCCGGGAAGTCGGTCCCGCGCTCCTCGAGGTACGACCGCACGTCCGGCGGGATGCCGGTGGCGATGGACACCGGCGCGAACGCGGATGCGCGCGGGTCGTCGATTCGCTTCTGGACCTCCTGCGCTGTGACACCGAGGACCCCGGCGAGCCGTCCGACGACGAGCTTGCGTTCGGCGGAGGTCATCTCCTTGTGGCGGTCGAAGGTGACCACGTCGACGGGCTCGTTGTCGACGATCGGTTTGCCGTTGCGGTCGAGGATGCGCCCCCGCAGGGCGGGCTCGTAGACCACCCGGATGCGGTTGTTCGTGGCGGCGGCGGCGTAGTTGGCGTCCGAGGCCACCTGGAGGAACCAGAGCCGGGCGAAGAGCGCGCTGAAGAGGAACATGACGATGACGCCGATGACGGTGAGCCGGGCCCGGCTGCCCTCGATCACAACTACTCCGCGCTCCGCCCCGAGGACGTCGAACGATCGGGATCCCATCGTGCCATGCGACTACCGGCCGACCAGTGATGCCCCGGGCAAGCCTTGGTCCGCGCGGCGCGGCGCCCGGGTCGCCCACCGCGCAATGGGGAACGCGGCGAACGCGACCAGCGCGTCGTACACGGTGGCGATGAGGATGACCCGCACACTGCTGAGCGCGAGCAGCTGGTCGTGACCGGCGAGCGCGGCGATCGCGACGAACAGCACGCCGCCGGTGAGCCCGCCGAGCGCGCCCATGATCGGCGCGACCCATCGCGTCGAGCGCACGAGCCCGTCCTGCACGACCCCGACGCCGTAGCCGACGAGCGCGAACGACAACGCCGACAGCCCGAGGGGCGTGCTCAGGAACAGGTCGACGGCGAGGCCGGTGAGGAAGCCGAACGCCGCCCCCCGCTCCGGCCCGAGGTAGAAGGCCACCGCGACGGTCAGGACGAGGCCGAGGTCGGGCATGACGCCGAACACCCGCAGCCCGGCGGAGAACAGCGTGGTCTGGAGCACGACGACTGCGAGGATCAACAGGGCGAGCCGCAGGCGCGGCAGCCATGTCACCGGCGGCCCCCTTCGAGTCCCCTCATCGTCCCGGCGGAGGCCGCAGCACCTTGACGTAGTCGAGGTGCGAGAAGTCGACCAACGGCTTGACGAGGACGTCCTGCTGGAGATCACCGCGGGCCTTCGAGACCTTGCTCACGGTGCCGACGGGGACGGCGGCCGGGAAGGGGCTGTTCTGCTGGCCCGAGGTGTACACGACCTCGCCCTTGGTCACGTCGGCGTTGGGATCGACGAAGTCGACGCGGAGGGTGTCGCTGTCGCCTCTCCCCTTCACCACGCCTGGCGTGCCGCTCTTCTCGATCCTCACACCGACACCGGACTCGGGGTCCTTGATCAGAAGCACGGTGGCGCGGTCGTGCGAGACCTCGAGCACGCGCCCGACGAGCCCCGCGCCCGTCACGACCGGCATGTCGACGCCCACCCCGTCGCTCTCGCCTTTGCCGATCTGGACAGTGAACTCGAAGTTGCTCGGCGCACCCTCCACGACCTGCGCCGCGATCGCGTCGGCGCCATCCACGAACGGCAGGTCCAAGAGCTTCTTCAGATCCTTGTTCTCCTGGGTCGCGGCGCGCGCCGCGGCCTGCTGCCCGCGGGCGGCGTCGAGGCGACGCCGCAGCCGCGCGTTCTCGTCCTTCAAGGACGCCGCGCTCGTGACGCCGTCGATCCAATCACCGACGGGAGAGAAGACCGTTTCGAACGCGCCCGCGATCGGGTTGACGACGTCGCGGGCGCCGCCGCGCAACCCTGAGATCGGGCCCGAGCCGCGCACGTCGAGCGTGATGAGGGTGACGGCCGTGAGGACGATCAGCGCCAGGATCGTGCGCCGTCGGTTCCCGGGCTGGTACACGACCACCGGTTCGCTCGTTGCCCTCCGTTGCATACCGTTCGGGTTTCAGCCGCCGGCTCTTCGCCGGTCGAGGCAAACGCCCGCCCCCTCTCGCTCAGTGATGTCGCGATGCGAGCAGAACTTCTTTGAGCACATCGAACTCCTCGAGGCATTGCCCCGAGCCGAGCACGACCGTGTACAGCGGGTTCTTCGCCCGCCGGACCGGCATCCCGGTCTCCGTCGCCAGCCGGGCGTCGAGCCCGTGCAGCAAGGAGCCGCCACCGGTGATGACGATCCCCTTTTCCATCATGTCGGCGGCGAGCTCGGGCGGCGTCCGATCGAGCGTGTACTTGATGGCGTCGCAGATGGCTTGCACGGGCTCCTCGATGGCCTCTCGCAACTCGACCGTGGACACGACGATCGTCTTCGGCAATCCGGTCACGAGGTCGCGCCCGCGGACCTCCGCGTAGAGCTCCTCCTTAAGCGGCCACGCACTCGCGAGCTGTGTCTTGATGTCCTCTGCCGTGCGTTCGCCGAGCGCCAGCGAGTACTCCTTCTTGCAGAAGCTCATCAACGCTTCGTCGATCTCGTCCCCCGCGACGCGAATCGACTCGCTGGCCACGATCCCACCGAGCGAGATCACAGCGACCTCGGTGGTCCCGCCGCCGATGTCGACGACCATGTTCCCGCTGGGCTCGTGAACCGGCAGGCCGGCGCCGATGGCGGCCGCCATGGGCTCCTCGATGATGTAGGCGGGCTTGCGGGCGCCGGCGTACTCGGCCGCCTCCTGCACGGCGCGCTGTTCGACGCCCGTGATGCCCGAAGGGACGCAGATCACCATGCGCGGCTTCGCCCATCGCCGGTGGTGCACCCGCTGGATGAAGTAGCGGAGCATCTTCTCGCAGATGTCGAAGTCGGCGATCACGCCGTCCTTCAGCGGCCGGATGGCCTGGATGTGGGCGGGTGTCCGCCCGACCATCCGCTTTGCCTCCGTGCCGACTGCCAGGGGCCGGCTGTCGTTGGTGTTGACCGCGACCACCGACGGCTCGTTGAGCACGATGCCCTTGCCCCGCACGTACACCACGGTGTTGGCGGTGCCGAGGTCGACCGCCATGTCGTTGCCGACGACGGAGGACAGCCACGGCCGGCTCACGCGGTCAAGCTACCGGGGCGGCCTCCGCGAAACGCGGATCATGCGAGATCGGGGAAGAACAGGGCGATCTCCCGCTCGGCGGACTCGGGCCCGTCCGAACCGTGCACGAGGTTCTCGCCCGTCTCGAGGGCGAGGTCACCGCGGATCGTTCCCGGTGCGGCTTCGCGCGGGTTCGTCGCGCCCATCACCGTTCGCACGACCTTCCACGTGTCCGGCCCACCGGCGACGACCATGGCCACGAGAGGACCGCGAGTGATGAATGTGACGAGCTCGTCGAAGAACGGCTTGCCGTCGTGCTCGGCGTAGTGGACCGTCGCGAGCTCGACGTCGATGTGGCGGAGGTCCATTGCGACGATCGTGAGCCCGCGCCGCTCGAGGCGCCCCACGATCTCGCCGACAAGGCCGCGCTCGACCGCGTCAGGCTTGCAGAGGAACAGCGTGCGATCACTCATCGGCGGCGACCCTAGTGGTTCGACGCGCGGCGACGGCGCCAATGAGTGTCAGTTGCCGTGCACGAGCGCGTGCCGGGCGGCGCCGACCGTGTACAGCGAGCCGGTCACCACGATCTGCGCGTCCTCCGCAGTGACGGCGCGGGCGCGGGCGACGGCGTCGTCGACGGTGTCGAACGTCTCGACGCGGGCCGGGTCGACCCCGACGTCGGCGCCGGCGGCTGCGACCGACGCCGGATCGAGCGCACGCGGGCTCGGCGGCCGGCAGCACAGGAGCCGCGCCGCGTGCTTCGCGTCCAGCGCCTCGAGCATCTCGTGGGGCTCCTTCTCGCGCAGCAGGCCGATCACCAGTGTGCGCGGGGACTCGGGAAACTCCTCGGTCAACGCCGCCTGCAGCGCCTGAGCCCCGGCAACGTTGTGCGCGCCGTCGAGGAGCACGAGCGGCTGGTGACCGACGACCTCGAGCCGGCCGGGTGATCGCACGGCGCGGAACGCGTCCGCCACGACCTCCTCCGACACGGGACGGCCGAGGAAGCACTCGGCGGCGGTCAAGGCGACAACAGCGTTGTCGGCCTGGTACGCGCCGTGGAGCGGCACGTACACACCGTCGTACCGGCTGTTCGGCGTGAACAGGTCGGCGACGCGACCACCGTGCGCGGGGCGATTCGCCGTCACCCCGAAGTCGTCGTCGCGAGTGACGACCTCCGCCGCCCCGCGATCGAGGAACCGCGGGACCAGGGCGGGATCGGTCTCCCCCAACACCAGGGTCGAGCCGGGCTTGACGATGCCCGCCTTGTCGGTGGCGATCTGCTCCCGAGTCGGGCCGAGGTACTCGACGTGGTCGACGCTCACGTTCGTGACGACCGCGATGCGGCCGTCCACGACGTTGGTCGCGTCCCACGTGCCTCCTACGCCGACCTCGACGACCGCGAGGTCGACGGCGACGTCGGAGAACCACGAGAGCGCGGCCGCGGTGAGGATCTCGAAGTAGCTCGGCCGGTCGGGAAGGTGCACCTCGATCTCCGCGATGCGGGACAGGAGCTGAGAGAGCGTCGGGTCGTCGACCGGTTGCCCGTTCCACACGAGCCGCTCATTGACCTCCTCGAGGTGCGGGCTCGTGTACGTGCCGACCGAGAGGCCCGCCGCCTCGAGGAGCGCGGACGTCATGCGCGCGGCCGACGTCTTGCCGTTCGTGCCGGTCAGGTGGATGTCGGGGTACGACTCCTGCGGAGATCCGAGCAAATCGACGAGCGCCCGGATGCGATCGAGCGTCGGCGCGGTGGCGCGCCTGTCCGCACCGGGCGGGAGCCCCGTCGACTCGAGGTTGACGTGGGCGTCGAGCCAGGCCCGGGCGGCGCCGATGTCCAAGTCAGGCCGCGTCTTCGGTGAGATCGACCTCGACCGCGAACTCTTCCGCCGGGACGAGGTCGAGGTCGCGGACACGCCCGGCGTCGTACACGTCTCCCAGGGCACGCGCGAGGGCCTCAAGACGCTCAGGAGTGTCCCGCACGACCGCGCGCTCCACCTCGGCCCGCAATGACTTCTGCCGCGCCGTCTTCGCTTTGCGGATCTCGCCGAGCACGTCGGCCGCGACGCGGTACGTGAGCCGGTCGGCGTCGCCGGTGTCGGTGCGCAGTGGAGCCGGATCGGGCCAAGCCGCATGGTGGATCGACCCGTCCTGCCACCACGACCACACCTCTTCGGTGACGAATGGCAAGTGCGGTGCGAACAGCCGCAGCAGCGAGGAGAGCGCGAGCTCGAGGGCGCGGCGGGCCGAGCGCGCGCCGCCCTGGTCGCCGGCGCCGTAGGCGCGCTGCTTCACGAGCTCGAGGTAGTTGTCGCAGAAGCCCCAGAAGAAGCGTTCGGTCGCGTCGAGGGCGCGGGCATAGTCGTAACCCTCGAACGCGCCGGTCGCTTCCTCGACGAGGTCGGTGAGCGATCGCAGCATCGATCGGTCGAGCGGCTCGGTCACATCGCCGGCGGCGTCGTCGCCGATCACCCCGAGCGCGAATTTCGACGCGTTCAGGATCTTGATCGCGAGGCGCCGGCCGACCTTGATCTGGCCCTCGTCGATGGCGGTGTCGACGCCCGGCCGCCCGCTCTGCGCCCAGTAGCGCACGGCGTCGGAGCCGAACCGGTCGAAGTACTCGACCGGCGTGACCACGTTGCCCTTCGACTTCGACATCTTCTTGCGGTCGGGGTCGAGGATCCAGCCGTTGATTGTTGTGTCGGTCCACGGCAGCGTGCCGTGCTCGTAGTGCGAGCGCAGGAGGGTGGCGAACAACCACGTCCGGATGATGTCGCCGCCCTGGGGTCGCAGGTTCGTCGGGAAGGTGCGGGAGAACAGATCGGGGTCGTCTTCCCAACGAGTGCCGATCTGCGGCGTGAGCGACGACGTCGCCCATGTGTCCATGACGTCGGTGTCACCGACGAACCCTCCGGGCTTCCCACGCTGCTCGTCGTCGTAGCCGTCGGGGGCGTCGTTCGACGGGTCGACGGGGAGCTGGTCCTCGCGGGCGAGCAGCGGGTGCGCGTAGTCGACCTCGCCGTCGTCGCCGATCGGGTACCAGACCGGGAAGGGCACGCCGAAGAACCGCTGGCGACTGATGAGCCAGTCCGTGTTGAGGCCCTCCACCCAGCTCTCGTAACGCGCCCGCATGTGCGGCGGGTGCCAGTGCAGCTCGCGGCCCCGCTCGAGCAGGACGGCGCGCAGCTCGGGATCGTTGGCCCCATTGCGGATGTACCACTGCCGTGTCGTGACGATCTCGAGCGGCCGTGAGCCGCGCTCGTAGAACTTCACCGGATGGGTGATCGGCGCGGGCTCTCCTTCAAGGCTGCCCGCGTCGCGCAGGAGGTCGACGACGCGCGCCCGTGCCTGCTTCACGGTCTTCCCGCCGAGCTCGCGGTAGTGCGCCCCGGCCGCGGGGTCGGTCGCGTCCCACTCCGGGGGGTCGGGCGCCAGCCGGCCGTCGCGACCCATCACGCTCCGGGTCGGCAGGCGCAGCTCACGCCACCAGACGACGTCTGTCACGTCGCCGAACGTGCAGATCATCGCGATGCCGGTCCCCTTCTCGGGATCCGCCAGGTGGTGGGCGACCACCGGCACCCGGACACCGAACAGCGGTGTCGTCACCTCGCCGCCGAAGCGGTCGCGGAACCGCGCGTCGTCGGGATGCGCGACCAGCGCCACGCACGCGGGGATCAGCTCCGGCCGGGTCGTCTCGATGACGATGTCGGCCTCGCCGTCGACCCCGCCGAAGCGCACGCGGTGCGTCGCGCCCGGCTGCTCCCGGTCCTCGAGCTCCGCCTGCGCGACCGCGGTGCGGTCGTCGACGTCCCACAGCGTGGGCGCCTCGGCCTGGTACGCCTCGCCCCGGGCGAGGTTCCGCAGGAACGCGCGCTGCGAGACGCGCTGGGCACCCTCCCCGATCGTCGTGTAGATCAAGGCCCAGTCGACCGACAGCCCGAGCCGCCGCCACAGCTCCTCGAACGCCTGCTCGTCGATCTCCGTCAGCCGCTCGCACAGCTCCACGAAGTTCGGCCTCGACACCGGCACCGCGTCCTTGCCCGGCTTCTCCGGCGGCGCGAAGTCCGGGTCGTACGCCAGAGACGGGTCGCACCGCACCCCGAAGTAGTTCTGCACCCGCCGCTCGGTGGCCAGCCCGTTGTCGTCCCACCCCATCGGATAGAAGACCTCGGCGCCCCGCATACGCCGGTACCGGACGATCGAGTCCGTCTGCGCGTACCCGAACACCGACCCCATGTGCAACGACCCGCTGACGGTCGGGGGCGGCGTGTCGATCGAATAGATCGCTTCCCGCGTCTTCGTGCGGTCGAACCGGTACGTCCCGTCCGCGTCCCACCGCTCGCTCCAGCGCGCTTCGAGCCCGTCGAGGCTCGGCTTCTCCGGGACGCGTGTCATGCCGGCAGTTTACGGAAGCGCATTGCAGCGGCCCTCTGCGGCGGACACGCCGACGGTGACCGCGGCGGGCTTCGGCGCCGAGCGCCAGCGAGGCGCCGGAGGTGGGTGGGTGGGGCCCGTCGCGGTCATCCGGCGGCGGGGCCGCCACCCCGACACCCGCGGCGGGCCCGACTGGCGCTCAGGCGGTGCGGCGCGTCCCGGTCTCGGTGGTGACGAGCGTCGGCGTGACGCGCTCGAGGACGACGGTGCGGTCGATCACGCACTGGGCGATGTCGGAGCGGCTCGGGAGGTCGTACATCACCTCGAGCAGCACCTCTTCCAGGATCGCTCTCAGGCCTCGGGCGCCCGTCCCGCGCTTGAGCGCCTCCTCGCCGACGGCTTCGAGCGCATCGTCGGCGAACACGAGGTCGACGTCGTCGAACTGGAAGAACTTCTGGTACTGCTTCAGCAACGCGTTCTTCGGCTCGACGAGGATGCGGATGAGCGCCTCCTGGTCGAGGCTGTGCACGGCGCCGATGACCGGCAGGCGGCCGACGAACTCGGGGATCAACCCGAACTTGAGCAGGTCCTCGGGGAGCACCCCGGCGAGGATCATGCCGAGGTCCTTCTCGTCGGCCTTGCGGATGTCGGCGCCGAAGCCGACGCCGTGGTTGCCGACGCGGCTCTCGATGATCTTGTCGATGCCGGCGAACGCGCCGCCGCAGATGAACAGGATGTTCGTCGTGTCGATCTGGATGAACTCCTGGTGCGGGTGCTTGCGGCCGCCCTGGGGAGGCACCGACGCGGTCGTCCCCTCGAGGATCTTCAGGAGCGCTTGCTGCACGCCCTCGCCCGAGACGTCACGCGTGATCGACGGGTTCTCGGCTTTGCGCGCGATCTTGTCGATCTCGTCGATGTAGATGATGCCGGTCTCGGCCTTCTTGACGTCGTAGTCGGCCGCTTGGATGAGCTTGAGCAGGATGTTCTCGACGTCCTCGCCGACGTAGCCGGCTTCCGTCAACGCGGTCGCGTCCGCGATCGCGAACGGCACCTTCAGCAGGCGGGCCAGCGTCTGCGCCAGCAACGTCTTCCCGCACCCGGTCGGGCCGATGAGCAGGATGTTGCTCTTCTGCAGCTCGACGTCGGGATCGCCGTACGCGCCGGCCTGCACGCGCTTGTAGTGGTTGTAGACGGCGACGGACAGGATCTTCTTGGCCTGCTCCTGCCCGATGACGTAGTCGTTCAGGTACTCGTAGATCTCACGGGGCTTGGGGAGGTCGTCGAACTTGACCTCGGTGCTCTGCGAGAGCTCCTCTTCGATGATCTCGTTGCAGAGGTCGATGCACTCGTCGCAGATGTACACACCGGGACCGGCGATGAGCTTCTTGACCTGCTTCTGGCTCTTCCCGCAGAACGAGCACTTCAGCAGGTCGCCACCGTCACCGAACTTCGCCACGACGTCTCCTCGCTCCCCCGCCGGTCCGGCGACGCCCTAGCTCACCCCGGCGGCAGTCGCCACCGACGCGAGCTCCCGGTTGCTGATCACTTCGTCGACGATCCCGTATTCCTTCGCCTCCACCGCGCTCATGATGAAGTCACGGTCGGTGTCGTGGGCGACCTTGTCGACGGGCTGGCCAGTGTGGTGCGCCATGATCTCGTCGAGGAGCTCGCGCATCCGGATGATCTCCTTGGCCTGGATCTCGATGTCGACGGCCTGACCGGACGCGCCACCGTGGGGCTGGTGGATCAGGATCCGGGCATGCGGGAGGGCGTAGCGCTTGCCGTTTGCTCCCGCGGTGAGCAGCACCGCCGCCGCCGACGCGGCTTGTCCGACGCAGATGGTCTGCACGTCGGGCTTGATGTACTGCATGGTGTCGTAGATCGCGAACAGCGCCGTGATCTCACCGCCCGGCGAGTTGACGTACACCGAGATGTCCTTGTCGGGATCCTCGCTCTCGAGGTGCAGCAGCTGGGCGATCATCAGGTTCGAGATCGTGTCGTCGATGGGCGTCCCGAGGAAGATGATGCGTTCCTTCAGCAGTCGCGAGTAGATGTCGAACGCGCGCTCGCCGCGGTTCGTCTGCTCGATGACGGTGGGGACGAGGTAGTTACGGATGGGCTCGATCTCGCTCACGCCTGGGGCTCCTCTGTCTGCACCTTGGATGCCTGGTCCTCGGATGCGTCGTCCTCGGATGATTGCTGGTCGGAGGCTGCCGGCTCCCCCTCCGGAACCTTCAGGTCCAGCGGGTTCCCGGCTTCGTCGACGACTTCGGCGTGGTCGACGAGGTACCGGAGCGTCTTCCCTCTGGCGATATCCGAGCGTACCGCCTCCAGGATGCCCCTGCGTTCAAGATCGCGCCGGACCTTCTTGGGTTTCTCCTCCATGCGCTCGGCCAATCGCTCGACCTCTTCGTCGAGCTCGTCGTCGGTCGCGACGATGCCTTCCTGCGCCCCGACGGCGCGCAACGCGAGGTCGGCGCGCACTCCTCGCTCCGCGGCTTCGCGCACCTGCTGGACGAACGCCTGCTCCTCCGTGCCGGTCGCCTGCAGGTACTGCTGGATCGTCACTCCCTGCGCCTCGAGGCGATGCGCGATGTCGTGGAGGCGCTGTTCCATCTCTCTCTGCACCAACGCGTCGGACAGGTCGATCGTGACGAGGTCGGCAGCGGCGTCGAGCACCTTGTCACGCGCCGCGACCTGTGCCTGCACCGTGTTGACGAGCTCGAGCCGCTTGCGGATGTCGGAGCGCAACTCGTCGACGGTGTCGAACTCGCTGACCTCCGACGCCCATTCGTCGGTGACCTCGGGCAGGACCTTGCGCTTGGTCTCCTTGACCAGCACCTGGAAGGCGACGTCTTCCCCGGCGCGCTCGGCGAAGCGCTCGGGGAGCTTGTCGTTGAACTTCAGGATGTCGCCCGGACGCTTCCCGGTCAGTTCCTCGTCGAGCTTGGGGACGAGCATGCCCGAGCCGACCTCGTACAGGTAGTCGGTGGCGGTGAGGGCGTCGATCGCCTCGTCGTGGACGTAGCCCTTGATGTCGATCTCGGCGAAGTCGCCTTCGGCGAGGGGGCGGGTCGAGTCCTCGAGGTCGGCGAACCGGTCGCGGAGCGCGTCGAGCTGGGTGCCGACGACCTCGTCGGTGACCGCAGGTGTGGGCACCTCCACCCGGAGCCCCTGATAGTCCTGCACCTCGATCACCGGACGAACCTCGACGACGGCGTCGAACTCGACGTCGCCGCTCTCCTCCCCCGCGGTGATGTCGATGTCGGGCGGGGCGATCGTGTCGAGGTCCTCCGACTGGATGGCGTCGGCGTAGTAGCCGGGGAGGGAGTCGCGGAGCGCCTGGTCGCGAGCGACGTCGGAGCCGAGGCGGGCTTCGAGGAGCTGGCGGGGCGCCTTGCCGGGCCGGAACCCCGGGATCTTGACCTCGCCCGCGAGCTTGCGGAACGCGGCGTCGATCGCCCGCTCGAACTCGGATGCGGGGATCGACACGTGGAGCTTCACCTTGTTCTCGGGAAGCTCCTCGACCGACGTTGTCACGGGGGACATGGGGAGTGCGAGTGTACAGCGGCGTTTCGTGGCCTCTGTTGACTTCCTGTGAGGGCCCGCGCTCTCCCCTACGCTGCGGACGGATGCGCATCGACCGCGGGCTCACGCACGTGGCGCTCCCCGTCACCGA
>Ga0075424_100000808_pt1 | contig 25636 bp, 19 predicted proteins | sample SoiMethybrSBSTD3_FD_75301 | JGI IMG/M metagenome (GOLD analysis project Ga0075424, IMG submission 75301) | Bulk soil microbial communities from a Populus tree surrounding site in Tennessee, USA - Soil MetaG P. TD hybrid SBSTD3 | ecosystem: Environmental > Terrestrial > Soil > Tree plantation... | reverse complement strand
AATATTCAATGTACTTGTAACGCTCGGTACGCACGCCTCGGTGAGGCGGAATGTTTTCATACGCGGGATATTCGTAGTACTCGTAGAGCCAATCTTTGCGCCACTCGACATCGGCGCGTTCGATCAGCGGCATGACGCTCTTGCCTTGAAACGCTGCGGGAATAGACGCTTGGGCCAGGTCGAGTAACGTCGGTGGAATATCAAGATCGAGCGCCATTTTTTCGGAGGTCGTTCCACCTTTGATTCGCCGTGGATAACGGATCATCAACGGGACGCGAATGGATGGCTCGTACATGAGGCGCTTGTCATAGAAGCGATGTTCGCCCAGGAAGAAGCCGTGATCTGAGCTCCAGACGACTGCCGTGTCATCGAGAACGCCTTTTTTCTCGAGCACCGCGAAGATCTGGCCCATGTCTTCGTCATTCGAGAGCACGCCGCAGTAGTGGTCTTTGACCAGTTCCTCGAGCGAGCGCGGTTCGTCGACGCGCAGGAATTGCCAGCCGATTTTGTTGAGGGCATCAACTACACCTTTAGGCTTGCCGGGATATCTGGCGAGATACTCATCGAAACTCGACGGCTTCGGAATCGGAACGCCGTTATATTCGTTCACCATGCGCAAGGGGCGATCGAAGGGCGCGTGCGGCGCGTAGAACCAAAGAAAAATACAAAATGGTTTTTCGTGCGATTGCCCGAGCCACTCCACAGCTTTTTTCGTAAGCAGGTCGTCAACGTATTCGCTGTACGTCCGGGCTGCGCCAAACTTGCCTTTTATGCCTTCGGTGATTACCGGATTCTGATAGTCCGCCTGACCGTAAAAACCGAAGTAGTAATCCCAGTAGCGGTCCATCAAAGCGCCTTCAACGTGCGACTTGCCGATAAAAGCGATCTCGTAACCTGCGTCGCGAATGAGATCGGTAATGATGGGAAATGAATCGGGAACTTTGCTGTGCTGATTGTCAACTGCGCCAGTTACATGCGAATACATCCCGCTGAGAATGGTCGCGCGCGAAGGCAGGCAGAGCGCGTTGGTGACGAAAGCGTTTCGGAATACCACGCCTTCTCGACCGATGCGATCAATGTTTGGAGTGTGAAGGAGGTTGTTTCCCGCGAGCGAGGACTCATCCCAGCGAACGCCCTCGCCGAGGAAGAAGACGAGGTTCGGCCGAGGGCCGGTAACTGCGGCTGCGAGGGTCTTCAAAAGCTGTGGGCTGGCTGCGATTGCCCCAGCGGCGGCTGAGTTCTTGAGGAACGATCTTCGAGAATAACTGCCTTCCTTCATTGCGGATGACCAGTTCGGCAGAACGAAATTCTAGTCTGCGAAAAGCGCCGAAGCAATTTGATGCCTGCATGAGGCTTGACGGCAGTTTTGACGAACTAACTTACGAACTCGCAATGCATGCGCGCTTGAAGCGAGTTATCATTTCACGCTTGCGACAAGCCAAACCGTGGAGGTAGGTAGTGAAAACGATCAAGGGTCCAGCCATTTTTCTGGCGCAGTTTGCCGGAGACGCGTCGCCATTTAGCAACCTTAAAGACATTTCGCAGTGGGCCGCGCGACTGGGATACAAAGGCGTGCAGATCCCTACGTGGGATGCGCGTCTGTTCGACTTGAAGCGCGCGGCGGAGAGCCGGGCTTATTGCGACGAGATCAAGGGAACACTGAAATCGAATGGCGTGGAGGTGACGGAACTCTCTAGCCATCTGCAGGGCCAGTTGATCGCCGTGCATCCGGCGTACGATCAGGCATTCGATGGCTTCGCGCCCGAGTCGCTGCGTGGAAATCCGCCGGCCCGGCGGGAGTGGGCAGTCGAGCAACTTCGACTGGCGGCCCGAGCTTCTGCAAATTTCGGATTAACAGCGCACGTGACATTTTCGGGAGCGTTTGCTTGGCCCTACGTTTATCCGTGGCCGCAACGTCCCTCAGGGCTCATCGAGACCGCGTTTGACGAGCTGGCGAAGAGATGGAAGCCGATTCTGGATTTATACGAAGATGCAGGCGTCGATCTCTGCTTCGAGCTGCATCCGGGAGAAGACCTGCATGACGGCGTGAGCTTTGAGATGTTTCTGGAGCGGCTCGGCGGCCACAAACGCTGCAATATTCTGTTCGATCCGAGTCATTATGTTCTCCAGCAGCTTGATTATCTGGAGTTCATCGACATTTATCACGAGCGAATCAAAATGTTTCACGTGAAGGACGCGGAGTTCCGGCCAACCGGACGCCAGGGAGTTTATGGTGGATATCAACCCTGGATCGCGCGTGCCGGGCGATTCAGATCGTTAGGCGATGGGCAGGTCGATTTCCGTGCGATATTTTCGAAGCTCGCGCAATACGACTTTCCGGGGTGGGCGGTGCTCGAATGGGAGTGCTGCATCAAGAACAGCGAGCAAGGCGCAAAGGAAGGTGCGCCGTTCATCGCGCAGCATATCATTCAGACAGCCGAACGAGCGTTCGACGATTTTGCGAAGTCAGGCGCCGATATGGAAGCGAACCGCAAAATGCTGGGTCTCAGCCGAAAGGGAAGCACTCATGCCGATTGAAGTTTCAAGTGAGAGCCACAATCGCCGCGTGCGTCTGGGGATGGTTGGCGGCGGACCAGGCGCGTTTATTGGCGCGGTGCATCGGATCGCCGCACGGATGGACGATCGTTATGAACTGGTCGCGGCTGCGCTCAGCTCTGATCCCGGAAAGAGTGTAGTTGCAGCGAAGGAACTGCACATTCCCCGAGCGTATCGCAGCTTTCAGGAAATGGCAGAGTCTGAGTCAAAGCGGGATGATGGTATTGAAGCGGTTTCGATCGTAACGCCGAACCACATGCATCACGCGCCGGCCAAGGCGTTTCTCGAAGCTGGAATTGACGTGATCTGCGACAAGCCGCTAACCACCAACCTCGAAGACGCTTTCGACTTGGCTTCGGCCGTGAAGAATAAAGGATTAGTTTTCGGGTTGACACACAACTACACCGGTCATCCGCTGGTGCGGCAGGCGCGCGAAATGGTGGCCGCAGGAGAGCTTGGGCCGATTCGATTGGTGCAGGTCGAATATGTGCAGGATTGGCTTTCCACTCCGCTTGAGAGAACCGGGCAGAAGCAGGCGGAGTGGCGGACGGATCCCGCCCGGAGCGGGCCAGGTGGATCGCTCGGCGATATTGGAACGCATGCATTCAATCTTGCATGCTTCGTTACGGGGTTGACTTGCGAACAGGTGGCTGCCGACGTAAGTACGTTTGTTCCGGGACGGCGTCTAGATGACAACGTTCACATGATGCTGCGATTTTCAAAGGGCACGAAAGGGAGTCTGTGGGCAACGCAGGTCGCCGTGGGCAATGAAAACAATTTGCGGTTGAGAGTCTATGGAGAGAAGGCTGGACTTGAGTGGGGACAAGAGAATCCGAACGAATTGACCTTCGCTCCACTAGGTGAGCCGCGGCGCGCTATTCGACGAGGCAGTGCGGGCACAGGACGTGCAGCTGCGCATGCCACTCGTGTGCCGAGTGGGCATCCCGAAGGGTATCTGGAGGCGTTCGCGCAGCTTTACACGGATCTGGCGGAACAGATCATCGCGCGACGCCAAAAGCGGAAGCCGAATCCGGAGTCGCTACTGGTCCCTGGAGTTGAGGACGGAGTTGAAGGCGTGAGGTTCATTAATGCTGCGCTGGAGTCGTCGCACAATGCTTCAGCGTGGACGCCGATTTCACGGTAATAATGGGGCCGGCGACGCGCTTGTTCACCCACAACCATCACGGGCAGACTGCCGTGCCATACAATCATCGAATTGAGCTTCTTCTGATCACGCTTTATTATTGCGGGCAATGGAAATTCTTGACCGCGAAGTCAGCCACGCACCCATCGAAGCTCGCTCTTCAACATTGTTGAGCCGCCGCGAGCTGATTCGAGCGGCGCTTTTGGCCAGCGCAGCCACCGCTCTGGGTCCATTATTTTCATTCTCTCAGGCGATAAAATCCGGGCTTACGCCCGCAGCCCAGGGCGAAGATGGATCAAGGTTCCTCAGCGATCCGAACTGGAAGCCTCTGTTTTTCAATGAACATCAAAATGCGACCCTGATCGCGTTGGGCGAGGTCATCATTCCGGCAACCGATACGCCGGGGGCAAAAGACGCCCTGGTAAATCGATTTATTGATCTGCTACTCTCAGTGCAGCCGGTGGATTTTCAAAAGCAGTTCACGGACGCGTTGACCTTTATGGATGCAGAAAGTCAAAGACAGTTCGAGAAGAATTTTGTGAATCTGAGTGCCGAGGACCAGGCTTCGCTGTTGACTCCCTGGGCATTTGCGCGGGCGCCGAGTCACTGGACGGCGAGAAACAAAAGTGGCGAAGAAGCACCTGACCATGCCCAGCGGAATTTCGAACTGCTCAAGGCACTGATTGTCAGCGCCTATTACAACTCGGAAATCGGGCAGAAGGAACTTGGCTGGGATGGCGAAATCACCCACGGCCCATACGAAGGCTGCGAGCATGCAGCCGGCACTCACACATAATTCATGGCTGAAGACGTTTCAAAACAAACCTACGATGCAATTGTTGTCGGCTCGGGCGCGACCGGCGGCTGGGCGGCCAAGCGGCTGTCGGAAGCCGGATTGAAAGTCGCGCTTCTGGAGGCAGGCCGAATCGTCACCGCCAGAGAATTTACCGAGCACGTTCCGCTTTATCAACTCAAATACCGCGGATACACGCCCGAAATTGCCGAGACCAGGTTTATTCAGCGCCAGTGCTACGCCTGCATGGAATACAACTACGAATGGTTTGTGAACGACCTGGAGAATCCGTATAGCACTCCCGCGGACCGTCCATTTACATGGCAGCGCCTGCGCGTGCTGGGCGGCAGGTCGCTGGTGTGGGGACGCCATAGCTATCGGCTGAGCGATGTGGATTTCAAAGCTGCGAGCCGCGACGGCTACGATGTCGACTGGCCGATTTCGTACGCAGACCTTGCGCCGTATTACGACATCGTTGAGCGATATGTGGGTATCAGCGGCTTTGCGGAGAAGAACGAAATGTTGCCCGACGGGCAGTTTCTTCCCCCTATGAAGATGAGCTGCGGAGAAGTCCGGCTGCGGGAAAGCATGCAAAAGAATTTTAAGCGGACCCTTACGATGGGCCGCGTCGCCATCCTGACGCAACCTCACAACGGTCGCGCACCTTGCCATTACTGCGGACCGTGCGAACGTGGCTGCATGACATTCTCTTATTTCAGCAGCCCGTTTACCACTGTGAAGGACGCCATCAAAACCGGCAACTGCACGTTGATAACGGATGCCGTCGTGAGCCATGTGGATATGGACACGAGCGCGAACAAGGCGGCGGGTGTCACTTTCGTGAATCGCACCACGAAGGAAACGAAGCAGGTTCGCGCAAAATCGGTTGTGCTGTGTGCGCAGGCGCTCGAGTCTACCCGCATTCTGCTGAATTCCTCCACCCGTGAGTATCCAAAAGGCCTCGGCAATTCGAGCGGACTGCTCGGGCACAATTTGATGGATCACGTGGTGGGCGGCGGAGCGAGTGGAACCTTCGACGATCTGAATGTCCTGCCGAACGCGAGTCCTCCGCACCGGCCTACTGGGATTTACGTCATTCGTTTCCGTAACACGCCGGCCACGGGCAAGCAGCCTCACTTTATTCGCGGCTACGGATTTCAGGGCGATTCGATGCCTGCATTTAACTTTAACGCGCCGGGAATTGGTGCCGACTACAAGAAGGCAGTCAAGCGCGGGACCTACAACGTTTCGCTGGGCGCGTTCGGCGAGTCGCTCGCGAGGCTCGACAATTTCTGCGAGATTGATCCAAACCTGAAAGACATCTGGGGAATACCTGCGCTGCGCATCAGCATGGCGCATGGAAAGAACGAGGCTGCGATGATGCGCGATGCCGGAGTGACGGCTGCAGAGATGCTCGAGGCCGCAGGTGCGAAGAGTATTCGGGTCACGACCGGCGTGGAGATGCCGGGCATGGCAATTCACGAAGTGGGCACGGCGCGCATGGGCACCGATCCGAAAAAGTCTGTGCTGAATGCCTTTTCGCAATCGCACGACGTGTCCAACCTGATGGTGGCTGATGGTTCGTGTTTTGTTTCGTCAGCGTGCCAGAACCCGACGTTGACCATGATGGCTTTATGTGTGCGGGCTTGTGATCATCTGGTGGAGCGATTTAAGCGTAATGAGGTGTGAACGGGAATATGAAAAATCTATTGAATCGCCGGGAATTTGTGAAGAGCGGTACGGTTGCCGCAGCGGGTCTTGCCATGTCCGGAAGAATGCTCGCGGCTCAGAAGAAATCGGTGCTGGTTTTCACCAAATCTTCAGGATGGGAGCACGACGTTGTGAAGTTGCAAGATGGCAAGCCCAGCATCGTGGATAGGGCGGTTACGGCGCTAGGACAGAAGAATGGGTTCGATGTGATCGCAACCAAGGACGGTGGTGTCTTCAACTCTGGCGAGTTCAAGAAATACGCGGCCGTACTTTTCTTTACCACCGGAGATCTTACGATTGCGGGAACCGACAAGAACCCGCCAATGTCGGCGGAGGGGAAACAATCGTTCCTCGATGCTATTCACGGGGGGATGGGCTTCATAGGCGTGCATGCCGGGAGTGATACGTTTCACACACAGCCGGATACAGAAGATCGCGCGAACCGGTATATCGCACACGGGGAAAAGTCTGATGCTTACTTGCGAATGCTGGGCGGCGAGTTCATCATCCATGGCAGCACGCCGCGACTGCAGGATGCAAACTTGATGGTTAACGACCCGAAATTTCCCGGGCTGGAGGGAGTTTCATCCCCAGTCAAGTTCAACGATGAATGGTATTCGCTGAAGGATTTCAGGACAGATATGCATGTCATTCTCACGATCGATACGAAGGGAATGACTGGACCTCCATATCAGCGCGCGCCTTACCCGATGACATGGGCCAGAATGGAAGGGAAGGGTCGCGTGTTTTACACGGCGATTGGAGACCGCCCGGAGAATTGGTCGAACGAGTTTTTCTTGAACCTATTGGGCGGCGGGATTCGTTGGGCTATTGGTGACGTTAAAGCTTCGCTGCCACCAAATATAAAGCAGGCCGCGCCCGGGTACGCGGAGATCCCACCTAAGGGCTAAGACGCGGGCGAGGGCGCCCGTTCGACTCCCTCCCTGATGGGCGGTCGCTCAGGGCACGAGCCATATTATGGTGTCGCGGGCCGACTATCCGCCGAGTAGCGTGCCGGCAGCGGACGATATCCATTACGCGTGCGGATGCGGTACTTCTTTTCTCTTTCTCCTACGAGCCTTACGCCAATTGCGCGCCACCCGGCGTTTGGATTCGCCTTCGGATAGTAACTAATTGAGTAAAGATGGGCGAGATCGTCGCGAATGGAGGCGAATGCCTGTTTCTCCTCGCGCCAGTTCTTCGCGAAATAGGCTTTGCCGCCGGTAGCGGCGGTCATTCGTTCAAATACTGCAGTCGAAACCGGCTCGAGTTGCGCCTGCTGCGTGCTGATCATGTAAATTACGGTCCCGGTCGATTGCGCGAGTTCAGCGACGTCCTCGGGAGGCACGACGCTGGAGTTATCGGGTCCATTCGAAAACACCACAATCACTTTTCTGCCACTGTATTGCGCCGCGTCTTTCACCGTAAGCAGGAGTGAGTTGTATAACGCGGCATCGTCGCCCGCAACGGTCGAACGTACGCCATGCAGAACTTGACCGCGATCGGGAGTGAGCATGGTTGCGCGCGAAAGATCGCGGCTATAGGAATAGAAAGCCACACGATCGGCGTGCTCGAGCGACCGGACAAAATCGGCGATCGCATCCTGGGCGTAGACGAAGCCACGGTACATGTAGTTGCTGGTGTCGAAGAGGATAAATACATTGGATCCGCCGAGCAGCGAGGCGAGATTGGAACCGGGCACGCTGTTCGGAAGGTCCTGCAATTCGCGGGGCGAGTTCGCACCCGGCTTGCCGCCTTCCGAGGCCAGTTCCACCATGCGAGAGGGCTCATCGCCTTCGCCGAAGGTCGCCATCTTTTCGGGTATTCCATCCTCTGTGATCAGGAAGTCCTCAGGCTTGAGTCCAGTCACGTAGTTCCCTTTGTTGTCGGTGACGGCGACGTTGAGTTGCACCATGTTGACAATGATATGAATGTCGGGTTGGTAATCCTGAGTTGAACTCGTCTTTGAAACCAACGGCAAAAGGATCAACGATAAAAAAAATAGCAACGTCCGTTTTTCTGGCATATATCGTCCCTGTCTGTGCTCTGTTCGCAAGTTGACCAATTCTGCTAGTTCATTGCAGAGGGCCGAACTTCCGCGCTGGTTGCCGGAAGTACGGCGATTTTACCTTTACGGAAGTCTTCGCCGGTTTCGCGCATGGCGCGAAGCAAGGCCTGCCAATCTTCAAAGTCGGTAGCAAAGATTTTTGCCACCATTCGTCGCGTGAGTTCCGGAACCAAACGATTTAGCACAACCGGCGGATAGCCCATCTCGTCGGCCAGCCGCGCCCAATAAAGATTATTCGAATCCCACGACTCAGCCATTAACCGGCTCGAATAACCTGAAAAGGCAGGGAATGGCTTGAGGTTCAGAAGCTCACGTGCGTAGCTTTGGGCTAGCGTGCGGTGTGGGACGCCGAAATCGCGTGAGAGCTGTTCCAGGGAAACTTCGTTCGGATGTTCTTTGCAAATACGATCAAGTTCCTGCCCAGTCTGGCCCCAGGCTTGGGCATCTTCAGGGAACCGGCGGCGGAATTCCGCAGTCAGGAAGAAAGCGTCAGCTGGGGTGACCTGATCGAGAGCGGCGCCAGTGTCGCCTGCGTTGAGGGCGATCTCGAGGCGAGAGGAGCGATGCGGCAACATGCGCTCGGAAAGAATGGCCATCACTTTAGTGCGCAGGTCCCGATCGGCGGCGGCGCCCTTTAAGAGTTCCTCTCCCGCTGACTGGTAGAGAACGACCGCGTGCAGTTCGGTGCGACTGACACCCCACCATCTGGGCATGATGGCGTCAGTCAGGAGGCTTGGAACCGCTTCGCGCCAGATGAGAGCCTGCACGTTTTCAGGGGCGATGAAGTCCTGTTCGGCATCGGAGAGCGCGAAGGGCAGGTCGGCGAGAGAGCCGACGAAGTGGGCTCCGCCTCCGGCCGGTGAGCCGGCTCCGAACAGTTGTGGTGCGCGCCAGAGTCCCTCGACGCCGGAGACGGTTTCTCCGGAGAAATCATGCGACCGGACGAACAACGGATTGACACGCAGCAGCTGGGATCCGGGGGGATCGTAGTAGGCATAGTTCAAGCCAACAAGCGTATCGCGCAAGAAGGGAACAAGTTGACCCCGCCCATCTTCGATTTGCGAGGGCGAGGCCGGTCCCTTAAGCACTTTTGAGAGGTCAGTCTGCATTTGCAGATCGGTGTGGCGGTTGTTGTAGAGTCCCGCCGCCCACTCGGTCCGCTCAGACGAGGTGAAGATGGGCCGTGGCATTTGAAATTCCCGCAACTCTCCTGCAAGCGGCACCAATCCAGCCTCGCTGTGAGAGCCCTTGGAAAGGCGGTTCATCGCATCGCCGAGCGCGAACAAGGTGTCGAGCGCAACTAGGCGCTGCCCATCCATGACCGCGCGGATTTCTCGCGCGATCTCTGCATGTACCTGCCGTGCTTGGGGCTCTGTCTGGACAGGGCCGGCCAGCATGTCCATCAATTCCGATTGCGAGAATGGTTCTTTTCCGCCGCCGGCGTGTGCCACGGCCAGAACGGAGGTCCGGCCCGCGTCAAGTAATTGTGCCGGACTGCCAACTTTGGCGAACGACTGTACTGTCGCCTGCCACGACGTATTCAGGTCGGCGGGTGGAATCTGCCCTTGGCGCGCCAGAATTTGCCAAAGCCCAATCACCGCCTGGTAGGTCCCCATAGCATTGCCGCGCAGGGTGTGATTGGCAATTTTGTTGAGTGCTTCAGCGGTGTTCACGAATGCAATAATTCCCGAATCCTCCAATTCGGGAAATTCCGAGAAGGTCAAATACTGCTCGTTGAACTGATCAAACTTTGCCGCTAACAGGCGAATGGTTTCGGGCTTGAGCCGGTGCTCCGGGGTGCGGCGGCTGTCCAGTTCCGAGAACTGAAGATACATATTCAGTGGACTCAGGTCAGAATCCAAACGCGAGAAGGCGAACATAGCTTCGAGAAGGTCGTCAGCGCGGCCCCAATGCGCTGATCGCTTGCCCCAGTCGCGAACCAGTTTGGATTCAGTCTTTTGGTTGAGAATTTCTCTCCAAACCTGCAGGCTGCCGGGAACAAGCGGCTCACCATTCGCATCCCACTGGGTCCGAGTGAGGAGAAGCAGAAGTCCCGGCGCAAGGCGAAATGCTGGCCGGGCTGCGTCCATGGATGGATCGGACCCGCGAAAAGCGGCATAGAACGTCTTCAGGCGCTGCGGTTCAGTGAAGCGCTCCTGCTGTTGCTCATTTGCCCGAGCCAAAGAATCGAAGTATGCCGCCATCCAGCCGCGGTCCTTCGAAAGCAGTTTGGGCACGAATTCGGCGGGGGAGTCAGGGCTTGCCCCCACAAGTTCCTTCCATGCTGCCTGTGCCTTAGTACCACCAGGGACCTCCACATGGCCAGAGTGCACCTGAACTTGCGCCCCATAGAAATCGAGATCTCCGGCAAAGGGCAGGAGTTTCTTGAGTCCAACCGATTCTTTCAAGCTGGCCCGTGTGTCTGGATCGAGGCGAGAGAATCCCCAATAGAGACGAGCAAGAAGAGGATGACGAATCAGTGCATCAAGAAGATCGGATGAGTGACGAGTGCCGGGTTTGAGCGCGCCCACCCATTCGCTTTCGTTGAACAAGATAGGAACCCGCGATTGTGGGTAGTGGTAGCTAAACTCGGTATTGTGCCGAATTGCGTCTTCCAGGGCCGGAAGCGGAAAACCCGAGTCGGTGGTCAAGAAAGCCCGTTCGGAATCCTCCGTAATCAGCCAGGCTTCGTTTTGACCACAAGCGGCACGCATGCGATATCCGAGAACCTTCAGCAAGGGCACCGCTTGATCGCATGAGGCAATGCGTATTACTCCATCCGGGCCGGCCATGACAGCCAATTCTTTTGCCTGGTTTACGTACCTCCCTAAAAGGACCAGGAACTCAGTAGGTCTGCCACCCTCCTGCCACCCCTGATACCCCTGAACGTACACATTTCGGGCGACCAGCGGGAGGATTTCTTCAGAAGAAACCTTCTGGCTAATCCCAGCCATGCGCAAGAAAGAACGAAGAGGGCCAGGAATGGCGATTTCGTCCGAATCGGAGCGAGAGTGACTCTCAGCAGATAGCTTCTGATGGTCGTCCGTCTCCGAGAACATGGTCCTACTTTGGGCGTAAATGCTGAAGTGGCAGAAAAGGAGTATTGCGAAGGTCAGAGCCGCGGCTGGCCGGCGAAGAGGAGTTAGCATGGCTGGAGTCCTCTCTCCAAAATAATTTTCGCCGTCAACGGTCCGAGGAGTGATTGCTCGACGCGATCAGTGACGCCGGGCCAGAAGCCCACTGGATAGGGGTTTGCGCCCGGACGACACTGTCTTCGTCCGACCTCAATCAACGGCTGGCTAGGAATCATACGCCGAGTTCCAGCGAGAATTAAAGAATGTAAAAAAAATTTTGCAAATGCCGTAAGCGTCTGGCTGACGAACGTGGCGGGCAGCTATGATGCTATGCCGGCCATCGGGTTTTGCTTGTACCGCGCGTGCACGACGGAAATTCGCAGTTGAGACAGCAGTTTTCCGAGTATTTCCAACCACTTGCTGAGTTTCATCATCTTTAGTTGGTAGCAAGTAAGTTTGATCCGGTGACCAGAGCACTTGAGACTTTCGAAGTCAAACTGTGCCCACCAGTGGCACGAACGTGCCATCGTGGCGTCCATACTACTGGCAACCTTCCTTGCCCTCCCGGGATGCACACGCAAAACCTCTCCCCCAGTTGACGCTGCGGCAGTTTTCAACAGTCGCTGCGCACTTTGTCATCATGACGACAATGACATGCGCGCTCCGGAGCCGGAGGCTCTGAAGGAAATGTCTCGCTCTTCGATTCGCGCAACGCTTGAAAACGGACGCATGAAGTGGGAGGCCAGAGCCCTTTCCAAAGCTGAGAAAGCGGCAGTCGCGGATTACCTGGGAAAATCGGATGTCGCAATCAACGCGAAGTTGACGGGCGTTTGTCCGCGTGACCTCGACCCGCCCCCGAGGCCTCCGATCTGGGCCGGATGGGGCGTGGATCTGCACAATACCCGTTTTCAGCCAACCCGCTTCGCGGGACTTGATCGCGACAGCGTGAAGAATCTTAAGCTGAAATGGGCATTTGGATTCCCCGGGGCCGCTGCCACATACAGCCAGCCGACTTCATTCGCGGGAACCGTGTTCGTGGGTAGCGAAGACGGAACCGTGTACTCGCTGGATGCCGCTACGGGCTGCAGTTGGTGGACTTTTCGTGCCTCGGCGACGGTGAAAACCGCGATTTCCGTCGGAAACGACGGACACACAGCTTTTTTTGGCGACACCAACGGTTATGTCTATGGAGTTTCGGTCAGCGACGGATCGATGGTGTGGCGCGTTCATCCCGACTCGCATCAGGCAGCGCGGATTACGGGTTCGCCTCTACTCGCTGGCAATGTGCTGTACGTTCCGATTTCGTCTGGGGAAGAGGGAGCGGCGGCTGATCCGCACTATCCCTGTTGTACATTCCGCGGCAGCGTTGTGGCGCTCGACACCGCGACGGGCCAACAAATTTGGAAAACCTACGTAATTGATGAGACGCCCCAACCCACGCGCAAAGGACCGCAGGGCGTGCAGTACTACGGACCTTCAGGAGCGGCGATCTGGTCTCCGCCGACAGCCGATTTGAAGCGGCACATGATCTACGTCGCTACCGGTAACAACTATTCAGACCCCGAGACAAAAACTTCTGACGCGGTCATCGCACTGGACATGCGGACCGGCAAGAAACTCTGGCATCGGCAACTCTCTCCCCGGGATGTCTGGAACAGCGGCTGCGTAGCGGAACAGAAAGACAACTGTCCCCAAAGCCACGGCGATGATTTCGACTTTGGCGCGCCCCCGATGTTGAAGAGTCTTGCCGCTGGCCGCGATGTCTTATTGCTGGCTCAGAAATCGGGTGTGGTATATGCCCTTGATCCTGATCGCAAAGGAAAACTGCTCTGGCAGAAACGCATCGGGAAGGGCGGTCTGCTCGGCGGGATCCAGTGGGGAGGTGCAGCCGACGGACGTAATGCGTACTTTACTCTCTCCGACTACAGCGACACCGATCCGCTTGTCGGCGGCGGAGTTTATGCTCTCGATCTTCGTACCGGCGAACGGGTCTGGTACGCGGCGCCGGCCAAGCCTGCTTGCGTGAAAGAGTACGGATGCAGCGCTGCGCAGATGGCACCTCCAACGGTGATCGGCGGCGTCGTGCTCGCAGGATCACTGGACGGACATCTGCGCGCATATGACTCGCGCGATGGTACCGTCATTTGGGACTTCGACACTGACAAAGATTTCCCCACAACGAATGGTCTGACAGCGCATGGAGGATCGTTGAATGGCGCAGGGCCCGCAGTCGTAAGCGGCATGGTGTACGTGAACAGCGGATACACGAATGCCATGGCGGGCAATGTACTGCTGGCATTTTCTGCTGGAAAATGACTGCTATTTCAGGATAAAAGTCCGCAGTTGATTCGCGACGGCGTCGAGTAAATCACAAACCTTCGACCGCGCAGAAATCCGACCAGGGTCATTCCAAACTCACGCGCAAGCTGCACCGCAAGACCTGAAGGAGCCGATACCGAGGCCAGTATCGGGATTCCGGCCGCCAGTACCTTCTGCACGATTTCAAACCCGCCGCGTCCACTGACCATCATTCCGTAGTCGGAAAGAGGAATTTTCTTTTGCTGCAGCGCCCAGCCGATGACTTTGTCCACGGCGTTGTGGCGTCCGATGTCTTCACGAAGAACGATGAGTTGACCGTCGTTGTCAAACAATGCAGCGGCGTGCAGACCACCGGTCTTTCCAAACACCGGCTGACTCGATCTAAGTTTCTCGGGCAGGCTGCACAGCGTTTCCGCGGCGAGAACGAGACGTGAGGCGGGTCGTGCAATGCCGCGGCGACGGATTGATTCAATAGACGTCTTGCCGCAAATCCCGCAGGCTGCTGTCGCGGCAAAGTTCCTTCTGAATTCGTCGATTGCAACCGCATTCTCCACTGTGGCACTGATTGTGTTTTTGCCTGAGACTAGCGAAATCGAAGCGATCTCACTGCCGCTTTGGATCACGCCTTCCGTGAAAAGCAGTCCCGCAGCCAGCTCCAGGTCATGCCCTGGCGTTCGCATGGTTACTGTGAATGGCTCTTCGTTAACGCGGATTTCCAGCGGCTCTTCCGCGACCAAGCAATCCTGGAAGGAATGGACGCGCCCGTCCTTCCATTCATCGACGCGCGTGAGATTGATGGACCGAGCTGCGCTCATTCGAGTAGTTCGCAGATGAGATGCCGACCTAAACAGTCGAGACTGCCCGAACAGTTTCGAGCCTGACCGCCGGACATCGCAATCAGCGACTGAACCATCTCAGATTAGGACTACAATCTCCCCAAGGCAAGCCGTGCTCACCGATCTTCTGTCTCGCTGGCCGCTAATTCAACAAATCAGAACGGGCGCGGACGGGACCGGACCTGAATCTTATTCCGTGCGGACCGAGAATCTGAAGCCCAGGCACCATGAGGCGAAGGCCACTCCGTCGATTTGTCCATACTGCGGCGTTGGTTGCGGGCAGCTCGTTTATCACAGAGACGGCAAGCTGATTTCGATTGAGGGCGACCCCAATTCGCCGATCTCGCGCGGGCGGTTGTGCCCCAAAGGCGCGGCAACTTACGAACTACATACGCATCCGGGCCGGCTCGAGAAGGCGAAGTATCGCGCACCGCATTCCACGAAGTGGGAAGAGATAGAACTGGAGCGCGCGATGGATATGGTTGCCGCCCGCCTGTGGGACAGCCGCAATCGCACATTCCAGGAAAAACTGAACGGCCAGGTGGTGATGCAGACCAAAGCCATCGGCCATCTGGGCGGCGCCACGCTCGACAATGAAGAAAACTATCTGATCCGAAAACTCTTCACAGTCGGCCTGGGAATGGTGTGCGTCAGCAACCAGGCCCGTATATGACACAGCTCCACGGTCCCCGGTCTGGGGACATCGTTCGGCAGAGGCGGGGCCACTACTGCGCAACAAGACCTGAGAAATGCAGACGCGATCCTGATCATGGGGTCGTCCATGGCGGAGAACCACCCAGTTGGATTTCAGTGGGTGATCGAGGCTCGCGAGCGCGGCGCAAAGGTCATTCATGTAGATCCAAGGTTCACCCGCACTTCGGCGATGGCCGATATCTGGGTGCCGCTGCGCGCTGGAAGCGACATTATTTTCCTCGGCGCATTGGTGAATTACGTTCTCGCGAACAATAAAGAATTTCGCGAGTACGTGGTCCGGTACACGAATGCCGCGACAATATTGCGCGATGATTTCAAAGACACTGATGAACTGGGCGGCTTTTTCTCGGGATGGGACAAGCAGAAAAAGAAATACGATCCGGAAACATGGCTCTATCGCAGCGCGCCGAAAAAAGATACCTACGAAGCGCCCAGACACAGCGAGGCGGGCGGTGGCCATGGGAAAGACCGGGGCGGCGAAGCACAAGAGACCACGAATTTCGATTGGGACTTTTCTCTCCAAGACCCGCAATGCGTCTTCCAGGTGCTGAAGCGCCACTTCTCGCGCTACACGCCGGAGTTGGTTGAGCGCTACTGTGGCGTTCGCAAAGACGTTTTTTTGAAAATAGCGGAGACATTTACCTCAGCGTCAGGTTCCGAGAAGACGGGCGCGATCTGTTACGCAGTCGGATGGACCCAGCATTCGAAAGGCGTACAGATCATACGAACGGCGGCCATTTTGCAACTCTTGCTGGGGAATATTGGGCGACCCGGCGGAGGCATACTCGCGCTTCGCGGCCACGCTTCCATTCAGGGTTCGACGGACATTTCTACGCTTTACGACATTCTGCCCGGCTACTTGCCCATGCCGTTCTTCGAGGCTGATGCCAACGACCTGCAGAGCTACACAAAAAAACACAAAGCGAAAACTGGGTTATGGTCGGGCTTCGACAAATATTTCATCAGCCTGATGAAAGCGTATTACGGCGAAGCTGCCACAAAACAAAACGATTTCGGCTTTAACTGGCTGCCCCGCGTCACCGGCGATCACTCTCACTTCGGCTACTGGATGGACATGCTCGACGGCAAGATGGAAGGCCTGTTCGTCATGGGACAGAATCCCGCTGTAGGTGCGTCCAACGGGCGATTGGAAAGAACCGCGCTTTCAAAACTGAAATGGCTAGTTGTCCGAGACATGGTGGAGACCGAGACAGCGTCATTCTGGCTGGACTCGCCGGAAGTACAACGTGGCGAGCTGAAGCCGGAAGAGATCGCGACTGAAGTTTTTCTGTTCCCAGCCGCGGGAACGGCGGAAAAGGAAGGAACGTTTACCAACACCCAGCGGCTGCTGCAATATCGCGAAATGGCAGTTGAACCTCCCGGGGACGCAAGAAGTGAGACATGGTTCATGGTGCATCTGGGAAAGAGGATCAAGAAAAAAGCTGCGCAGAATCCCAGTCCATGCAATGCAGGAATGAATGCGCTGACCTGGGATTATACGCTCGAAGGACGGCATCACGAGCCAAAGGTTTCAGAAGTTTTGCAGGAGATAAACGGCTATACCGTAGCTGATCGCAAACAACTGCAGCAGATTCAAGACCTGAAAAACGACGGCTCGACCGCTTGCGGCGCGTGGATTTATTGCGGGGTGTTTCCTGAGAAGGACCGCAACCGCGCCAACGAGCGCAAGCCCACGGACTCGCTCGGACACGGCTGGGGGTTCGCTTGGCCGAACGATTGCCGGATCATTTATAACCGCGCTTCGGCTCGTCCAGATGGCAAGCCGTGGAGCGAGCGCAAGAAGTTGGTCTGGTGGGACGACTCAAAGAAAGAATGGACCGGGCTCGATAACCCGGATTACCCACAACACCTCGCGCCAACGACCCCGGACGAACTCGACGTGGGAATTGGAGTCGTTGCACTCGGCGGCGCGCGGCCATTTACCCTGCATCCCGATGGAGTGGGCTGGCTCTACGTTCCGAGCGGGCTGAAAGATGGTCCACTGCCCACACATTACGAGCCGCTGGAATCGCCAATCAAGAATCCGCTATATGCACAGAGCACAAATCCTGCAGCACAGAAGAAAGAGCGTCCGGAAAATCCCTACGCCAGCCAAGGTGATCCTCAATATCCGTTTGTACTGACCACATATCGCCTGACGGAACACCACACCGCGGGCGGAATGACCCGCACGCTGTCCCATCTTGCGGAGTTGCAGCCTGAGTTGTTCACCGAAGTCTCACCCGAACTGGCCGATGAGATCGGCCTGGAGCATGGCGGGTGGGCAACGCTCTCGACGCCTCGCGGGACGATTCAAGCACGGGTTCTTGTTACCAATCGCGTTGTGCCGCTGTGGATTGATGGCAAACGCATCCATCAGGTCGGAATCCCCTATCACTGGGGATACAAAGGCAAAGTCAAAGGCGACGTGGTAAATGATCTGCTCGCGATCAGCGAAGAGCCGAACGTGAGAATCATGGAGACGAAGGCGCTGATGTGCAATGTGGCGCCGGGAAGAAGAAATTCTTCATCACAGAGAACACAGAGAGCACCGAGCGAACACCGAGAAAAAACCTAGAGCGATTACAGCATGGCTATTACTGCTTTTCTCACCGACTCAACCCTTTGCATCGGCTGTAAGGCCTGCGAGGTCGCGTGCAAGGAATGGAACGAGATCGGCGACGATGGCCTCGACTGGAGCGGACATTCCTACGACAACACCGGCGCTGTTGGCCACTCAACTTGGCGGCATGTCAAATTCGTCGAGAACGCCCCTGAGCCTGGGTTTGGCGGCAATGCCGAGTTGAATTCGTGGTCGTTTTCTTCTGATGTCTGCAAACACTGCGAGAACGCGGGTTGCCTTGAAGCATGCCCGACCGGCGCGATTGTTCGTACCGAATTCGGCGGAGTTTTCCTTCAACCCGATATCTGCAATGGCTGTGGATACTGCGTGGTCGCCTGTCCGTTTGGCGTTGTGGATAAGAATCCTGACGATGGGCGCGCTTTCAAGTGCACGTTCTGCTACGACCGGCAGAAGGTGGGGTTGGTTCCGGCATGCGCGAAGACGTGCCCCACCGAGTCAATCAAGTTCGGAGAACTTGAAACACTGCGGGCCGAAGCAAAAGCGCGAATCGAAGAACTTCATCGACGTGGGATGCAAGATGCGAACGTTTATGATCCGATCGAAACCAGTGTAGGGGGCACCCACGCTATGTTCATCGTTCGCGGCGATGTGCGTGCCTACAACCTCCCGCCGAAGCCGGAAGTCCCAACCATCTACCTGAAGAAGGCGTGGACTTCGTCAGCAATTGGAGCGGCCTTACTCCTAGGTGGCACGCTGGCAGCGTTTTTAGCGGATCGTCCACGGAGGCGGCGATGAATGCGTCGCGGGTACAATTGCCAGCCGTGGAGAAGGAACAAAGGCTGTTTGAAATTCGACGCGAGGCCGAACAGCGCGGGAGCGTTGATGCGCGCGGAATCTCGCCGTCCGGCGCGCCGTTTCCTCAGGCATCGGCAGAAACTGGATACTACGGAATTCCTCTACTGAAGCGGCCCGCCTGGACGTGGGAAATCCCTCTTTACTTTTTCGTCGGCGGCGCCGCGGGAGCGTCGGCCGTCGTTGGTGCGATTGCGAACTACACAGGCGCCGATCGCAAGCTGGTCCGCGATGCACGCTGGATCGCCGCAGCTGGTTCCATTCTTTCGCCCGCGCTACTGATTTCGGACCTTGGGCGTCCGGCGCGGTTCCTGAACATGCTGCGGGTATTCAAGCCGCAGAGTCCGATGTCGGTGGGAGTGTGGACGCTGCTTGGATTCTCCAGCGGCGCGATCGCAACGGCATTCGCCGGGTCGCTACGGGAACGTTTCGGCGAGACGTTTCTACTGCGCGTCGTGGAAAATGCCGGAGAAGCGGCATCTCTTCTGTTCGGCTTACCATTCTCGAACTACACCGGCGTATTGATCGGAGCGACCGCGATTCCTGCGTGGAATGAAAACGCCGGCGAGCTGCCCATTCATTTCGGCATGTCCGGCTTGGCGAGTTCCGTGGGACTGCTCGAACTAATGGGTCATCGCCGGAGTCGGGCTCTGCAGATGCTGGGACTCGGCGCAGCCATGTTCGAGGTTTGGGAGGGCTGGCACCTTGAATCTCGGCGTCGATCCGCGCTCGATCCGCTAAAACATGGGCTCAGCGGAGGCATAACCCGGACCGGCGGAATCCTTTCAGGACCTGTGCCACTCGCCTTGCGTTTCGCCAGCCTTTTGGCTGGAAGGCATTCTGACAGCTTCAGAAAATGGGCGGCAGTATGCTCGCTCGCGGGATCGCTGCTCACGCGAATTGCGTGGGTGCACGCAGGGCACGTCTCGGCGCAGGATTGGCGTGAACCACTGGGTTTAAAGCCTGACGCCTGAAGCCTGGCGCCTACACCCCAACCGGCTGTTTGCTTGCCACCGGTACCGGCGTGAGCCAATCGAAGCGATCAGGCTTTTCGCCGCCCACAATCGCGAAGAATTCACGCTGCAGGGCGCGAGTGATCGGCCCAACTTTAGCGTTGCCGACAGTGATGCGGTCAACTGAACGGATCGGGGTCACTTCTGCAGCAGTGCCCGTGAAGAACACTTCATCGGCCAGGTAAAGCATTTCGCGCGGAATTCCCGCCTCGACTACCGGGATGCCAAGCTCGCGCGCCAGCTTCAAGATCGAATCGCGGGTAATCCCTGGTAGCACGGAATTTCCCAACGGAGCAGTCTGCAATACTCCGTTACGCACCACGAAAATGTTCTCGCCCGAACCCTCGCTGACGTAACCATTCGTATCCAGCGCGATACCCTCGACGTATCCGTTCGCCATCGCTTCCATGCGAATGAGCTGCGAGTTCATGTAATTCGCTCCGGCTTTGGCCAAGGCCGGCAGAGTGTTTGGAGCGATTCGCGTCCACGACGACACGCAAACGTCTACGCCGGAATCATCCTGCGTCAAATATTTGCCCCACGGATAGTTGCAGATGTAAACCTCGACCGGGCACTTGTTCGGAGAAACGCCAGCATCGCCATATCCCCGAAAAACGACCGGACGAACATAGCAGGGCCAAACGGCGTTTGTCTTCACCAGTTCCAGCATCGCCGACACCAGTTCGTCTCGGCTGTACCCAACGTCCATCCGATAGACCTTGGCCGAATCCAGCAGCCGCTGCATGTGTTCATCCGCGCGGAAGATCGCCGGGCCGGAGGCCGGAGCGTAGCACCGAATGCCCTCAAAAACCGAAGACCCGTAGTGGACGACATGCGACATCACGTGGATCGTCGCATCTTCCCAGCGGATCAGCTTGCCGTTGCGCCAGATTTTGTCGGTCTTTTCGAGGGCCATGGACTACTCCTGTGAAGGCCTTTGTTTTCGCGATTGGGAACGGAAAACGGCCTGACTTGATTATATCTTGGAGGGAGAAATTGGCTGGTTACACTGGTGGCTTGTCTTAGCGTCCTTTGCGCTACCTTAGCGCACTTTGCGGTTAAAAGCTCTTAACCGCAAAGGACGCTAAGAAATTCCGCAAAGGGCGCGAAGGATTCATTGCATGACGATCTTGCCTACTGCTTGAACGGGCAGCGGGCCCTGGTCGAGGACAAGGTCGTGGAACTTCAGCATATTGAAGCTGGCTCCGGTCTTGGCCTGGTATGCCTGACGCACTTTCATCCACTCCCGAAATCCGACATAGTAAGTCAGTAGCTGTGTCGAGCTCAACTTGGCTCGCAGGAGTTTGCCATCCGCTTCGGCCTGCGTTTGAAACGCATCTTTGGTCATGAGATCAAGGGCTTGCTCATCGGTCATGCCCATCGTCTGCATCTTGATGTCGAGAATTGTGTTCGAGAGCAGCCGCAGCCTGATCTTTCGCATGACCAGTCGGAACCGCGGGTCGTTGTTGAGGAAGCCTTCGTCCATCATGACCTGCGCAATGTACTCGGCCCAGCCTTCGACGTAAGCGCCGTTCGCAAACAATGAACGCAACAGTCGCCGGCGCTCAGGCTGGATGCTGTTCAAGTGTTCAAACTGGATGTAGTGTCCGGGCAAGGCTTCGTGAATGGTGAGCCATTTCAACGCGTAGTTGTTGTATTCGCGAAGCTTTGATTCCGCCTTGTCCTCTGGTGTTTTAGGATCAATCGGCGTTACCCAATACTCGGCTTCTGCCTGCGGTTCAAGCGGAGGCGCATTGTGAAATCCCGCCACCGAATAGATGCCGCGCATAAAGGGCGGAGTCGGAATGACTTTCAGGTTTTCTCGCGCGCTCAGTGAAACAATTTTCTTCTCGCGAATGAACTGCTTGATGCTTTCGAGGTCAGCCTCAATGGCTTGTTGCAGCTGATCGCGTCGCGGATGCTCATCCGAAATTCTCGCCAGCACCTCGCCAATGATCAGGTTCTCCCGATCGCGTCCGCCGACGTCCGAGTGATCGCTGTGATCGGGATACATCTGTTTGTGCATGGGCAATGCGAGCTGCAGCATCTCCGCTCGAACCGATTTCAGGTCAGACTCCGCGTCAGCCAGCAACTGCTCGGGGGTGATGTCGGTTTCCATCACCAGCCTGAACTTTTCACTGTAAAACTCTTTCCCTAGTCGCCACGTGAGCTTCGACGGGCGCTTCCCCAAATCGTTTTGCAGCCAGGTTGAGAAATTCTTCAATGCTTCGATGGTCGAAGGCGCGATTTGATCGTAGTGCACTTTCAACGATGAATCCGATCCGATCTCGTCCTTGACGGTGTTTTCGGCGAGATCAATGTTGCCTTCGTTCTCCTCAATGGCAGTCTTGACCCAGACCGGATCGCAGTCGCTGAGGTAAGCCTTTACCTGATCGAGCGCCGCAGGCACAGCCCTCATTCTCGAGAGCACGTGCCGAATGCGGACTTCCTTAGAGGCATACCCCTGAGTTAGCGGCAGGAAGAGCGCGTTGCCGATCAACTCGACGACGCCGGTGGGATTGTGGCGGTAGTTCTGAATCTTGTCGAATTCGAGAAGGCCGAATCCAATCTGGTCATCGATGAGTTGCCAGTCTGCAGCGTCTTCAACGCCCAGGGCAGAAACCGGAGTCTCTTTGTGGAAACGTTCACGCCACTGCACATAAAACGCGCGCTGCTTTTGGATCGCGTCCAGGCTCAGATCGTCGAGGAGCGCGTCCAGTTCGATCGTTTTGCCGGTCTTCCGGTCAACGTGCTTGTGATATCCGGCCGCTGAAGCGTTCGTCGGCGAGAGCGCCAGCGATTCTTTCATGAACTGATCGCTCAGTTCGGCGAATTTGGCCGAGGCTTCAGACTTCGGCGGCGGAGCCGCCGCGGAAGTTATCGCGGTGAGTAAAAGAAAGAACCCAAGGAAGTGGGCAGCGTTGGATGACATGCTCGGAAAGTATATACGGGAAAATCGGCAGACCCACTGCACCGACTACACTTTTTAAAATGAGTCAATGGGGATCATTCTCTGGGTAACCAGTGGCGGTCGGCGCCCCATTTCCCTTGTGATCTAGTAATTTCCATTGCCCTTCTTCTTCGACGCAAGCACGACCATTTTTGAATTCAGCGGCGAAGGCATAACTGAAGGGAAGCACTGCCCTGCCTTCTTTATCGATATATCCCCATCTGCCGCCCGCGTGGCATCCCGCGCCGTGGTTCACGGCAGCCAGCCCCTCCGAAAAATCGTCTGCCTCGAATTGTGGCTTGATGCTCCACTCTCCCTTTGTGTTCAGGTGTCCGACTTTTTCACTCCATCCGCCAAACGTCTTTCCAGCCGGACTACAGCCAAGCCCTCAGAGAAATTGCTGACGTGCTCTGCGTAGAACGGCTGCCGAATTTCTTTTCCCGTCCGGTCGATGTAAGTAAATCGGGCAAACAAGGGAACGCCGTACTTGGCAGTTCCAAACAGGTTGAAGGGTTTCTTTGTCATGACCCACGCGAACCCCTCCTCAAAAAATCCTGCATCGTAGTACTTGGGCTTTACTACAAAGTGGCCGTCGGTCCCTATGTAGCCAAATTTCTCGTTGTGCTGCACTAAAGCAAGATCCTCTGAAAACGTTGCGGCTTCGTCAAACTGCGGAGTAATTACGAACTTGCCATTCGTATCGACGTAACCCCATTTCGTATCCCCCTGCCTGGGTCTCAGGTTCGGCGGATTCGAGGGGACCTGTCCGTGGGATGCTGCTATGAAGAGCAGCAGGCTCATGGCTCGAAAGACGACAATCCCATTCGAAACTGAGCAGGAACAAACGATTTCAGGAACATACAAAACGCGCGTTCACCGTCCTACTTAACCATCGATAATCAGCAACTGCTCAAGCTTTTGGCCAAAGCCACCCAAATGTTCCGGCCGTCAGCAGCGCATAAATAAAGCCGTCCAGGACGTGTTTGAAAGTAACACCCCAAGTCTCGCCTTTCCAGATGGCGTTCTGGATCAGTGCCAAAGAGTATCCGGCGAAGGCCACAATGCCGACGATGTGGAAAATCCTCTTGTACTCTGTGCCGGGCGATTGGGTTCCGGCCGCCACGCACGCCGCAAAAATTCCCACCACAATGGAATAGAGGAACCACTGCACCAGAAATGGTCCCATTGCAGGCGTGCCGCTCGGCCTTATGGTGATCAGCCCGACTGGCCCACGCTTGAACTTTTCAACGACCTCCGGCGACTTCATGTTCTTGTGGTCGCAGTGCGGCAGGATGTACATTCGTCCTGGCGTTACGCCCGCACTCCGCAATGCATCTGCGACTTTGTCTTCGTCAGGCAGCTTCCGGTAGTCGTTCTTATGGATTGGCAGCGCCATGTGAATGATCGAGCTGGCAACAAAGACAATCACAGCCGAAAGCAGAATGGGCAGCCACAACGCGGCCAGTGAGACGTGTTCCATTGTTCCTCCAGTGACAGGGAGTTTCGACAGGACAACGCGCAGCGGCCAAAGGCTAACGCGGAAAGAAGAACTAAGTCAATACCGGTTGAGCGGAGTTGTCATACCACAATAGAAATGTCCCCGCACTCTCCACAATAGAAATGTCCCCTGAATTGTGAATCACCCGGCCGCAGAAAACTGCGGCGTTTTCATGTGCTGATAACCGCGTCTCCACGGGTGCGTGCTGGGTGGAGTGTACGCGTGCCATCGTGTAGGGCTGGGGGATGGAGGTGCGGAGGAAGGGGCAGCGCCCCTTTCTCTGCTCCTCTCCGCAGAAGCCTGGATTTCGCGGAATGGCAAAAGCCGTCCGCGATAGTGAATGGCGATCGCGCCCGCTTCATTTTCCCGTACCACCACCCGGCTCTTGGCCGGCGCCCAGTGCCGGGTCTCTCGTTGCAGTTGGAGCAGACGCTTTTTGTAGCGCACCACCCAGTCATCGCTCACCACTCGTTCTTCCTCCAGCCAGAACACCTCGTCTAGCTGCCGCGCCGTCGGACGCTGGCGGTGATAATCGGCTGCCGCCGCCGCTCGCGCGTAGCGCCGATTGTGTTCTGCGATGTACTGTTGTTCGAGATAGCAGTTGGCCTCCGTGTAACTGGAGATTCCGCGCAGCCGCAGCTTCTTCACCAGCCGGTCCTGATGGGTACCGTGCGCCCGCTCCACTCGTCCTTTGGCTTGCGGTGAACTGGCGGCAATGATCCGAATGCCCAGCTTCTGGCACATGCCCCCGAACTGCGTCACCGGCACCGTGCCTTCGCGCTGCTCGCGCGCGGTGGCCACGCGCACATACACGTTCTTCCAGTCGGTGTAGAGCGCCCGCGGGATTCCGTATCGTTCGATCCAGCTCCGCAGCAGACCAGCCGCCGCCCAAATCGTTTCTGCTTCCGCGAACTGGCAGTGCACCGTGCCCGTGGCGTCGTCCACCATATGCATCAGACACCCTTCCTCGGCGCGCTCTTCCAGCCAGCGATGAAAGCTGCCATCCAGTTGCAGCAGTTCGCCGAAATGCGGCCGACGTTCCCGCCGCTGGCGATACGGTTTCCGCTTCCGTTGCCGACGCCACAGCCCTGCTTCGCGCATCCACCGCCGCAAGCTCTCGGCAGGGACCTGCAAGCCATCTTCGCTGGCCAGGTGCTCGCTCGCCAGCGTGGGACCGAAATCCGCATAACGCTCCCCCACCCGCGCGAGCACCGCCCGGCGAAACTCCGCCGGATGCGCCCGATTCGACCGCCGCCCGCAGTTGCGGTGCTGCAACGCCTTGGCCCCGCCGCCACGATACCGCGCCCACACCCGTTTCCCCTGCCGATAACTCAGCTCCAGCAACTCCGCCGCTTCCCCCAATCGCAAGCTGCCCGCCTTCACCCGCCCCATCACTTCCGCCCGACTCAGTTCCTTCGCGCTCAAGCTCGTTCTCCCCAATCTGAGTGCCTCCTACCGGAAGCATCTCCGAAATGGGGACATTTCTACTGGGGTCGACAGGGGACATTTTTAATGTGGTTCAACA
>Ga0075424_100000807_pt1 | contig 25645 bp, 21 predicted proteins | sample SoiMethybrSBSTD3_FD_75301 | JGI IMG/M metagenome (GOLD analysis project Ga0075424, IMG submission 75301) | Bulk soil microbial communities from a Populus tree surrounding site in Tennessee, USA - Soil MetaG P. TD hybrid SBSTD3 | ecosystem: Environmental > Terrestrial > Soil > Tree plantation... | reverse complement strand
AGAACAGCGTGGAAGTCCACTCCCAACCATTGCCTGCCATGTCCATGAGGCCGAAGGCGCTCTGGCCTTCAGGATAAGCTCCTACGGGCGTGGGATCCCAGCGCTGAAAGTCAAAGTTGCCTCGTTTCGCGGTAGGCGAATCAGCTCCCCAAGGATAGGCACGCTCGTCTCCGCCTGGAGTTCCGTACGCGGCGCGCTGCCATTGAGCTTCCGTAGGCAGCGCCTTCCCTGCCCAGAGCGCGTAGGCGCTTGCCTCCGCGTGGCTTACATAGACCGGCCAGTCGAGGGGGAGCGGCACCTCGTCGAACATTGTGGTCAGACACCAGGCGTCTGCACGGCGACGCCAAAAGCCAGGATGCGTAACAGCGTGCTTGGTCTTCCAATCCCAGTCGGCGGGTTTCCAATAGTCGCGATTTTCGTATCCGCCGGCAATCATGAAATCGAGATATTCCGCGTTCATGATCTTGCACTTGTCGATAGCGAAGGCGGGTACATCGGCCTCGTGCTGCTCGTACTCGTTGTCCCATCCGAAACTTTCCCGATCGTCGTGGCGAAGGCCGAGGGTAACGCGACCGGCCGGAATCTGAACCATCCCTTGCGTCGCAGGACGCGCCACCAACTCAGGCTTGAGCTGCGTACGCACTTTACGGTCGAGTGGCAACTGGTGAAACATGTAGGCCAGCGTCTCGGCATGCATCAGGCGATGCTCGATGGCTACCTGCAGCAATAATGGGAACGGGAATTCCGGTCTCTCGGACCCGGACGGCCCGGACAATTGAGACTGAAGACCATCGTCCAGCGTGCCCCGAACGCGGTTCACGTATTCCCGGACGTCGCCCAGAGCCGGCCAGTCTTGTGGCTGGTCGCTGGGAAGCCCGCCACCGACGGGATCAATGCCGAAGGCAAAAAGGCGATCGTATTCGGGGTGCAGGGCATCGAGACGGAACATGCGGTCCCGTAAAAGATTCCAATCGAATGCTTCCAGATGACCAATGTAGAAGACGATGCGATGGCGCTCCGGAATAGGCCTCTCGTAAAGGGAATCCGGACGCACCACTTCAAAGAGCTGATCGGTGAGGGTTCGGGCCTGATTCAGGCGTTCCAGCAGTTCATGCCGGAGGTCGACTTCGTTCTGCGCTGCGAGCATTTGGGCTGGCCTCCCAGTCGTCAGGCTTCCACATAAGATGCCGCGTTATGGGAAACGGCTCAGCTCTTAGGGCGTTTTTCGATGGAGGAGTTCAGGCTTCGAAGTTAAGGGGCGCACTCGAGCTATCTTCCAAGAAGAAAATGGTTTACGGACCAATGAGGCATTCGGATGTTTCGGAAACGACGACCGCCCGGAGGATGGTTCGGGGTGGAGGGATCCCTATTTTTGCTTGAACTCGACCCAACCGCGCGTTTTTCCGAAATCTACGTTGATTTCACACCGCTTAGGCCCTATATGGCCAAAGTAAAGGCCAAGCCGGTCGGCTGGAGTGCTGAGTTGCCCTGTTTCCATAGGTGCGCGAGCGAGATCGAGTTTCTCGTCGTACTTGGCGACGACCTCGGTATTCTTGCTCACGATCATGGTCCATTCCTTCTTGGCGGGAATGATGTACATCGTGTACCCACCCAAAGGAATGGTGCTGCTACCTAAGGTCAGATCGCTCTCGGTGAAGAACGTTATGGCAGCACCTCCCGGGACAAGCACCTTCCCCACGGGTGGTCCATCGGTTTTCCCGGCAGGGATCGGGTTGTACCGAGCGGTGATTTGCTTGCCGTCGTCGAAGGTGCAGATGGCGGTCTCGGTGGATTGCTCAGCGACGGCCTGCTGCGCCGCTGCGAAGGGGGCCTGTATCAAGACACTCAAAACAATCGTACAGAACGGGACTGCACGCATGGCAGTGTCTCCGCACACAATGTTATCGGGCACATCATCGCAAAAACAGGCCCTAAAGAGAACCCCCTAGACAAAATTTTTGCAAAAGCCATTCTCACTGCGGGCGTGCCGAAGCTGCCAATCAGGGACCTTTTCCCCGGTTTTTCTGGCGTACTTCCCCCTTGTCAGGGTGCGGACGTCAGTTCGCGCAGCAGGCTCGCCTCCCTCTCGCGGTACGGCCTGCCGTCGGGATAGAAAACCTCATGAAACCAGACGGGCGGAGGTTGCTCAATGTAGGGATGCCTCCAGGATTCCCAAGGCAGATTGGTCTGGGTCCGCCCGGCCACCAGTCCCCAGTTTATGGCTGCCACACGATGCTTCTTTGCTATGGGTAAGATTGCGTCGAAAGTGCTACCGACCGAGCGCGCCATAAACTCGGTGCAAATCATAGGCCGGTGATAGCGCTCCAGCCATTGGAGGTGCTTCTCGAACTGCTCCGGCCACTCATAGCTGTGGAACGAGATGACATCCGACTGCTCCAATTGAACTCGTTGCATTGCGTTTAGTTTTTCGGGCGCAGAATAGTCGCCCTCCCAGACACCGCTGGTGAGCGGTTGGGTTGGATTGGCGGAGCGTGCCCAGGCAAAGACCTGTGGCAGGAGCGCAACGATCAAGTCGACTTTGTTCTTCGGCTCCATGCTGCGGTACGGCTCTCCATTCATGTTGTTTGGCTCGTTCCAGACATCCCAGGCAAGGATTCGTTGGTCCTTGGCAAACGCCCCGACTACGCCCTCCACGTATGCCTTGAGGCGCGGATACTGGGAAGAGTCGGTGAGAGCTGCCCTGCCCGGACTTTGCATCCAGCCGGAATTGTGGATGCCTGGTATGGGGGGACGCTGCGGTCCGAGCTTGGGGTCGGGATCCCAGCAGGAATCGAACAGGACGAAGATCGGACGGATATGGTGCTTCGAGGCGATGGTCAGAAACTGGTCGATACGCTTCGTGAAGCCCGCCGAGTCTTGCTGCCAGAGCAGATCGTGCAGAAAGACGCGCATGGTCTTCATGCCCACACCTTCCGCCCAACCCAGTTCCTTGTCGATTTGATTAGGGTCGAAGGTTTCGGCCTGCCACATCTCGAGTTCATTAATTGCATTGGCCGGAATGTAATTACTGCCAACCAGCCAGGGCTGTTTCTCATACCAGGCATTCGCCGCCTGCTCTGTCCAGCGCTGGGAATCAGCGATTAAAGGTTGCGCCGTTAATGCGGAAATCAATACGATTGTGATTGACAGAATGGAACGCATAGGCCTCCCTTGTGTTCTCGGGTAGTCATAACAGGCGCTGATGATCGTTTTCAGAAATTCAAGCGTGAAGCACAATAGCACCAACTGTTCGAGGCTGCCATGAATCCGGCACCGATTTTGCTACAATCGTCTACCCCGCCTCTGAAGCTTGCATGAACATCAAAGAAGTAGCCAAGCGCGCCAAGGTCTCCACGGCGACCGTGTCCCGGACGATCAACGATCCCGAGAAGGTGAAGCCGCGCACCGCGGAGCGAGTGCGCAAGGTAATCGAGGAACTGAATTTCTACCCGAACACGCATGCGCGGACACTCGTCTCCGGGCGCAGCCGCATGCTGGGGCTGATAATTTCCGATATTACGAACCCATTCTTTCCAGAACTCGTGAAAAGCTTCGAGGACCACGCCGTGCAGCGGGGACAGGAAGTTCTGATTGGAAACACGGACTACAACCCCAAGCGCATGGCCTTGTGCATCCGCAGAATGGTGGAACGCAAAGTGGATGGAGTCGCAATCATGACTTCGGAGGCGGATCCGAAACTGCTGACGGATCTGACCAGAAGAAACATTCCGACCGTGCTCATGGACACGGGGAAAACGGGCCCTCTCAGCGCGAATATCGCGATCGACTATGCGCAGGGGATTCACGAGGCGCTACAGCACCTGTTCTCGCTGAACCATCGCCGCATCGCGTTCATCGCCGGACCTTTGCACCTGCAATCGGCAAGCATGCGGCACGAAGCATTCTTGTCAGGCATGAAAGCTCATGGGATTACGCCGGATCCCGAGATGATTCAGATGGCGGACCATCGCATCGAAGGTGGAGAGCGGGCGATGCAACACCTGTTGAAGCTGCCGACGCGACCAACTGCGGTCATCGCTTCCAACGATCTGACGGCGATTGGAGCTCTGGGCGCGATTCACGGCGCAGGATTAAGGGTCCCAGAGGACATGTCGCTGGTTGGATTCGACGACATCTCTTTCGCACATCTCACGCAGCCACCGCTCACGACCATCGTTCTTTCCCGCACCCAACTCGCTATCACAGCACTGACCGCTCTGGATAAGCTGGCGCGGAAGGACGCGACTCCACCTGGCGAATACACGATTCCTACGCACCTGGTTCTACGGCGATCCACCCGCGCGATCTGATTGGACTGATCTTCAGGCCTTCACGTGGGAAGCGTGGTTCAGCTCCGCACCCGCGCCGTCCATCGCGGAGCACACGTACACATCCGGCCGAATGTTCGTTTTCGTGCGGTATCGATACGCGACTTCTTGTGCGAACGCCTCGGCGTCCGCGGCCTTGACCAAATTGACAGTGCAACCCCCGAATCCACCGCCGGTCATACGGCCACCCCACCAACCGCGAAGTCCCTCAGCGGCTTCCACCATTGCATCCAACTCGGAACAGCTGACCTCGTACAAGTCACGCAGGCTGCTATGTGAGTCCTTCATCAGCTGTCCGAACTTCTCCAGGTCTTCAGAGGAAAGCGCAGCGGCGCTCTCCTGCACACGCTGATTCTCGCCGACAACGTGCGAGCAGCGCCGATAGATGACCGGGGGCAAGTCGCTTGAATGTGCCTCCAGTTGAGCGAGGGAGATATCTCGCAGGGCATGAATCCCCGGATACCATTTTGAGAGAGCTTTTACTCCCTGATCACATTCGGCGCGCCGACGGTTGTACTCCCCGCCGGCATTCTCATGCTTCACCATGGTGTTGCAAATCACGAGCCGGACGTTATCGGGCACAGGAACAAGTTTGAACTCAAGCGAGCGGCAATCGAGCAGCAGCGCGTGGCCTGCCTTTCCGAGGCAAGAGACAAACTGGTCCATGATGCCTACGTGAGCCCCGACGAAAGTGTTCTCCGCGCGCTGGCACAACTTGGCGACCTGGGGCATCGGAAAGATCGCTCCGTTGAGGCTCATGAAAGCCAGGGCGCTAGCCACTTCAAGCGCAGCAGAAGAACTCAGTCCGGCGCCAATTGGGACCTCTCCGCGGACCAGCACGTTCGCGCCATGCACGGTGGCACCCAGTTGCTGGAGCACGACCGCAACTCCGACGACATAGTCGCACCAGGAGCCGAGTTTGGTTTTCGGAAGGTGGTCGATATCGAACTCGAACTTGTCGGCAAATTCTTCGGAGTGCAAAACCAGTTTGCGGTCGGAGCGCGGGGCGATCGCCACGCGCGCCTTGAATCCGATGGCGCTTGGAAGCACAAAACCGTCGTTGTAGTCAGTGTGCTCGCCGATCAGGTTCACTCGGCCTGGAGCAGCGAATACGCGCGGCAGCACGCCAAATCGATCCTCAAAGCGCTGCCCCAACTCGGTCGAGGTCATGAAGAGATCGCCTCAAGCGAAAAGATAAGTAAAGAGACCACGAAGTTTGCGACACTCAGCTCCGGCAGCAACATGCGAACTGGTCTCGCGCCGTAACATTGCGGAGGATGATATCGTACCGAGGCGATTGTCTAACGTAATCTGACATGTTGCGCGTAGCGCGAGAAGGCCAGCAGGGCCAAGATCCATGTAAGCGCTTACATTATACTCACGATTTCGGTCTTCCGGAACATACTTCCGCGTCGACTGCGCCCCGAATCTTATTTTCAGCCGTTGTCCCGATCCCTGAAGCGAGGCCTCATGAAACTGACGGAAGATCCACATCGCCGACTGAATCCTTTGACCGGCGATTGGGTTGTGGTTTCACCCCACCGTGCGCTTCGTCCTTGGCAGGGGGAAATAGATAAGACTCCCAGCGAGGTGGCACCCCAGTACGACCCGACGTGTTATCTCTGCCCAGGCAATACCCGGGCTGGCGGAGTTCACAATCCGGCTTATACCGGCACATTTGTTTTCAATAACGACTTCGCGGCCCTGAAGGCCGATACTCCCGGAGAGCGAATCGATATTTCCGCAAAAGGCCTGATCGTCGCGCAAGGGGAGCCCGGGATCTGCCGCGTGATCTGTTTTTCTCCCAGGCACGATCTGACTGTCTCAACCATGGGTGTGCCAGAGATCGAAGAAGTTGTGCGGACCTGGACCTCTCAATTTCAGGAGCTAGGCGCGTTCCCCTGGATCGGCCATGTTCAGATCTTCGAGAATCGTGGCGCGATGATGGGCGCCAGCAATCCCCATCCTCACTGCCAGATTTGGGCAACAAATTCCCTTCCAGAGGCGCCCACGAAAGAGCTGTTGTCGCAGAAGAGTTACACAAAGACTCACCGAAGTTGTCTGCTGTGCGACTACATCAAGCTGGAGTTGGAACAACAGGTTCGGATCATTTGCGAGAACGACGGATTTGTAGCGCTGGTTCCGTTTTGGGCTGTGTGGCCTTTTGAAGTTCTGGTCTGCAGCCGTCGGCACCTATCGAGCCTGCGCGATTTGACTCACGAAGAACAATCCGCGCTGGCGCAGATTTTGAAACTGGTCACCGCGACCTATGATCGAGTGTTCGACATACCGTTTCCCTATTCCATGGGATTTCACCAGGCGCCCACCGACAAAGAACCGCATCCGGAATGGCACTTTCACGCGCACTTCTATCCCCCATTGCTGCGCTCGGCGAAGGTACGCAAATTTATGGTGGGTTTTGAAATGCTGGGTACACCTCAGCGTGATATTACCGCTGAAATCGCGGCCGAACGGCTGCGTTCCCTGTGCAGAGAACTGCACGTGTCCTAGCCTTGGCCAGCCATGGCGGTGGCAGCAGATCGACCGCCCGATCTATACTGGGTGAGCCCCGAGACCCCATTCTTTGAGGAACCCATCATGGATTCTTATCATCGCCAGTTGTTGCACAGGGACTCCCGCACGGGGCGTGACTGCAAGTTTTGCCTTCAGTTTGATCCGGATTTCGCCAAGCGGAACCCCATCGATCGGAGCGTACAGGAAGATCAGGAGGACTCCGCCGCCGCCCATCTCAGCGAGGATGGGTACGTCCGGCATAGGATTTTTGAAATCCTCCGTATGCGCAGCAAGAATGTGCATGAGGCTGAGACCTACACTCGATCGGCCTGATCTGGAGAGTGGCTAGCCCTCGCCGGTGCTGTTAAGCCGAAACAACTTCACAGCATTTTCTTTCAAAATCAGGGGCCGCACTTCGTCCCGGATGCCGATCTTTTCGAAATCCGACAGCCATCGGTCCGGCGTGATCAGGGGATAGTCAGAGCCGAAGAGCACTTTGTCCTTCAGCAATGTATTGGCGTACTGGATCAAGCTTGCCGGGAAATATTTCGGCGACCATCCCGAGAGGTCGATGTAGACCTGCGGCTTGTGCAGGCAGATCGAGAGGGCTTCGTCCTGCCAAGGAAAGGAAGGATGCGCCATGATGATAGGCATGTCGGGAAAGTCTACCGCGACGTCATCGATCGGCATGGGATTTCCATACTTAAGTCGCACGCCTCCGCCACCCGGCATACCGCTGCCGATTCCGCTGTGTCCGGTGTGAAAAATCACCGGCAATCGGGCTTTGGCGAATACTTCGTACAGCGGATAGGCTAACCGGTCATTCGGCGAAAATTGCTGGAGCGGAGGATGCAGCTTGAGGCCGTGAATTTTGCCGGACGCAACCAACCGCCGTGCGTCAGCGACCGCTTCTGGACCTCGGTGAGGATTCACGCTGGCGAAGGCGATCGCGATATCGGAGTTTTTCTCCGCAAATTCGACCACCTGATCATTGGAGATCAGCGGTCTTCGGGACAGCGTTTCTTCTACCGAAAATACGACGCAAGCCATGTTGCGCGACCGGTAATAGTCCGCAAGAGCTGAGTGATCGCGCTCGGCTCCGCCGCCCCCAAAATACTTCTTCGCCGCCTGCTCGATGCCTGTGTCGGAGCCCTCGTGCTCGATGTGGACATGGACATCAAAGGCAGTAATCTTCGCGACATCGATGGATTTTGCTCGACTCATCGATTGATCCCCTGGTTTGGTCGCTTCCTCGAAGTATCGGTTGCGGTGTGGTGGTTAATATATAAGCTTCCTTCCATACAGAGAACCGTTGACATCACTCAGCGCACGAAGTAGCGTGCGCAACTCAGGGCGCACTACACAACTGTCGAGGGGGGCGTGTATGTTTCGCAAGCACTTGTGGGTTCCGGTATTGGTGTGTCTGCTCGGTGTCAACGCGGGACTCGCGCAGGATCCAACCAAAGTCGAACCCAAACATTACAGGCTAGCTTTTGAGAACGACCACGTACAAGTCATCTACGTTCACTACGGACCGCACGAAAAGTCCGCGATGCACGATCATCCCTCGGGCGTGGTTGTGAATATCAGCGACGGGCATCTGAGATTCACGGATCAACACGGGAATGTACAGGAAGTCTCCTCAAAGCATGGTGAGGCGCGCTGGTTTCCGCCCTTCAAACACAGGGTGGAAAATCTGGGCGATATCGCGTATGACGGCGTCTACATTGGAGTGAAGGACGGCACGGGAAGCGGGCGCGTGCAATAGATTGAAACAATGAGTGGCCGTGGCTCGTCTTAACTGGCCGATGAAAACCTCATGTAACGCTAGGCCATGCGGCGGGCGGGACGCCCGCCGGACAGCCGGCGAGACGCCGGCGCTGCTTATCTTGATCAACGCGGCTTCTTGCTCACCTGCAACGCAAGGCGAGCTTTTACCAGTTTCCTTATGAGGCTGGCGGAGGGTGGCTTGTCCACTGGGAAGCGGATCGTGCCTTTTGAGGTCTCGAACTTCTGGAGATCGCTCTTGCACTGATCAATAACGCGTCCACTCATCGGGAACAGACTACAGTGATTTGAAAACGCGGCGTAACAGAAGAATGGTCCGTTGTACTTGAACGCAGGAATGCCGTAGCTGACCCCTTCGGTGGCCGCCGCGGGCGAAGCTGAACGAATCATTGCGCGAACTTTCTTCAGGGTGCTACGGGCGGGTTCTGGAAGGTCGGCGATGTACTTGTCGACGGCTCTCGCATCGTCTTTTTTGCCTTTGCTGCTGGAAGACTTGCTTTTGGTCTTTTTCATGGGCGTGGGAATTCCGCCACGTGACCCGATTACTTCTTCGCTCCTTGCCGTGCTTCCCGAACGATGTTCACGTAGGTGCGCGCAGCGTTCGTAATCTCTATCGTGTTTCCCGAAGCCAGTGCTGACGCGGAAACCAGTTCTCCGCCGATGCCGAGTGCAGCTGACCCGGCCTGGATGAACTCCGCGGCGGTATTCAGGTTGATGCCGCCGGTGGGAACCATGGGAATCTGAGGGAGTGGAGCTTTCAACGCCTTAATGTATTTGGCCCCGCCGACCGATCCGCAAGGGAAAATCTTCACGAAATCGCTGCCTGTCTTCCAGGCGGTAATCACTTCGGTTGGCGTCAGAGCTCCAGCCATGACGAGTTTTCCCAAACGATTAGCAAGCTTCACCGTCTCGGCGTCGAAGCCAGGACTGACGAGGAATTGCGCACCGGCATCAAGGCAACGTTGCGCTGTCTCCGCGTCGAGAACTGTTCCTGCACCGATCAGCACCTGGGAGCCGACTGTCGTCGCCAGTTGCTTTATCACGTCGACGGCTCCCGGAACGGTCATTGTGATTTCGACAACGGGAATCCCGCCGGCGCAAACTGCCTCCGCCGCTTGTGTCGCCTGCTTGGCCGAGGTCGCTCGTACGACGGGGACGATTCCAACTTCTACGATCCGATCTGCAACTTCCTTCTTGGTCATATCCGATTTCTCAGCGCGCAATCCGCGCCCCGGCGCCGCGCATTAACTGGGTCACTTCTTTGAGTGTCACCATGGTGGTGTCTCCGGGTGTAGTCATGGCCAAGGCACCGTGGGCGGCCCCGCATTCAACGGCCCACTGGGCTCCCTGCCCGGTCAGAAATCCGTAGATGAGACCGGATGCAAAGGAATCGCCGCCTCCGACTCGATCAAAGATTTCCAGGTCTTCCCGATACTTGGCTTCGTAGAACTTGCCTGACTCATAACAGATCGCGCCCCATTCGTTTCGCGTGGCAGTCTTTGCCGTGCGTAGCGTCGTCGCGACTACCTTGAAAGGAAACTCCGCAACGACTTTCTCAATCATCTTCTTGAATGCTTCGGCTTCGATGTTCGAGAGATGCTCGTCGACTCCGGAGACCTCAAAACCTAAAGCTGCGGAGAAGTCCTCTTCGTTGCCCAGCATCACATCGACCAGCGGGGCGAGTGAGCGGTTTACCTCTTGCGCCCGTTTCTTTCCGCCGACGGCCTTCCAGAGCGATTCCCGGTAGTTCAGGTCATAAGAGATAACGGTGCCGTGCTTCCTCGCTGCTTTCATCGCGTCGAGCGCTACAGCGGGCGTGCTCTCAGAAAGTGCGCAGAAGATTCCACCGGTATGGAACCAGCGTGCGCCTTGTCGCCCGAAGATGTCGTCCCAGTCGATGTCACCGCTCTTGAGTTGTGATGCTGCGGTGTGACCACGGTCGGAGCATCCGAGCGCGGGACGAACGCCAAATCCGCGCTCTGTGAAATTGAGGCCGTTGCGTACGCTGCGGCCCACACCGTCGTAAGAGACCCAGCGCACAAGGGACTGATCCACGCCACCCTGGTAGATGAGGTCTTCGAGCAGACGACCAACAGGATTGTCAGCGAAGGCCGTGACGACGGCTGTATCGAGACCAAAGCACCGTTTCAGGCCGCGAGCCACGTTGTATTCGCCGCCGCCTTCCGAGACATCGAAGTTGCGAGTCGTCCACACTCGCCGGTCGCCAGGATCGAAACGCAACATCACCTCGCCGAGACTGACCAGGTCCCAGCGGCATTTTTCCTTGGGCTTGACTTGCAGGGTCACGATTGAATCCTTAGCTCCACAAACGATCCCACGAGCGTTCCTGGTCCCATTGCGGAGTGGGATCGAAATAACCCGTGCCCGGCGCCAAATGCTGGCGCACAACATCCTCGTTCAGCGTCACGCCCAAGCCCGGGCGGTCAGGAACCTGAATCCAGCCGCGGTTGACGATGGGCGTCTTGACTCCTTCTTCCACCATCGAAGACCACCAGGGCACGTCGAGAGAGTGGTTCTCGAGGGCCAGAAAGTTCTGGGTCGCGGCGGCACAGTGAACATTCGCCATGCAGCTCACCGGCGTTCCCGCGAAGTGCATGGCCATGGGCACACCGTACTCCTCTGCCAGATCGCCAATCTTGTGCGTCTCGAGAATACCGCCAGACGTAGCGAGATCCGGCTGAATCTTATCGACCGCGTGCTTCGCGCACAGAACCTCGAATGGTTCCTTGAGGTAGATGTCCTCTCCCGTGAGAACAGGCGTAGGACTCTCGTCGGAGATTTGCTTCAGCAAATCCGTATAGGTCCAGGGGATGACATCTTCTATCCATGAGAGGTTGTATTTCTCATAAGCCTTGCTTAAGCGGATGATCGACTTCACCCCAAGGTGGCCGAGGTGATCCATGGATAATGGAATCTCCATGCCGACTGCCTCGCGCACGGCGGCAACGTACTGTTCCAGCATGGCAATGCCCTTGTCGGTGACTTCCATCGCAAGGAATGGATGAGGCCACTGATTCTCTTCCCACTGTGTCAGCTCTGAAGGCCCAGTGACTGTACCTGGAGTGTCGGAGACCATCTCGATTCCCAAGTCCATTTTGAGCCAGGTCAGACCCATGCCTTCTTTGCGCTCCTTCATTCGCTGCGCGTAGATTTTTGGGTCTTTTGATTCGGTTGTATCCGCATAAATACGGATTTTGTCGCGAAACTTTCCGCCCCCCACCATCGCATAAACGGGCGCGGCATATACCTTGCCCGCGATATCCCACAAAGCCATCTCAATCGCGCACACACCACCTCCCTGGCGTGCGTGTCCGCCAAACTGCTTGATCTTGCGGAAGGCTTTGTCGATCTGCAGCGGGTTTTCGCCGACGATCCGACTCTTAAGAAACAGTGCATAGGTTGCGCTGGCGCCGTCTCGCACTTCACCAAGTCCATAAACTCCCTGGTTGGTATCGAGTCGAATGATCGGACAAGGACTGGGTCCGGGCTTCACCACGGTCGCCACGCGCATGTCGGTGATCTTCAACGTCGAAGGACTGGAGTTGGTGTTGACACCCTTGGGATAAGCCTCGGCTTCGCTAACAAGGAGTGCACCTCCCAACGCCAGGGCGGAGGTTTTCAGAACGTCGCGACGATCGAAACCCTGCCTGTCACTCATAAACGGTGTCCCTCATATTGCGGAATTATGAATTAGAGCCGCCCGAACTTCTTTACCGCTTCCACGATTGACTTCAGCTTCTCGATGTAGGCGTACATGGAGTGCTCTTTGAAATCCATATCTTGCGCAAGCGCCAGCACCTCAGCGGCTTTTGCGCGGGGAACAACGACCACGCCGTCAGAATCGGCGACCACTATATCGCCTGCGGTCACTGGAACGCCATCACAGGTGACCGGGATGTTGGCCCCGGCAAAGCGATAGTGGCTTACAGACGTCGAGGGAACAACTCCTAGCGCGAATACCGGGAAACCGATCTTCTGCAAATAGGCGGTGTCGCGCACACCGCCGTCGATCACCGCTCCGGAAAAGTTCCGCGCGGCCATGGCCGTGCCCATCAATCCGCCCATACCGGCGATGTCGATTCCGTCATCGACCACCATCACATAAACGGAATTTGGACCGCCGCTATCGATCGCCGCGAGCATCCCTTGCAGCGCATCCGGATCGTGATTTTCTTCCTTTTTCAATCGGACGGTCAGTGCGAAGCCTGCAAACTTGGAGGTAAAAATCGGCCGCATGCGGTGCGACATGAAAATGCGCTGGCTGGTGAGTTTCTCCATGGCATCGGATACAGACGCGACCTCGACGTGCCGATATCCATCCAGCAGTCCCGCATCGCTCAAAGCCTCCGCCGGCTCGGAGAATGCTCGCGGGACAAACCGAGGTGCAATCCCAAATGAGAGTACGAGAAAGAGAAGGACACCCGTTAATGCGAAAGCGAATGGACTCAAAGATCGACGATTCGCGCGGCTGATCATAGCTCTCCCTTGAGTACGACTTCACATGAAGAAAGATGTTCGTAGCAAGCAACAGATTGTACGCTCGTGCGCAAGTTTCGCGTTTGACAAATCATCTGCGATTTGAGAGTTTCAGGGGCGCCAATGCAGCGAAGTTGAGTCGCACGGCTGCGGAACCCCTGAACCGCCGGCCGTTGATGCCGGAGGTATGTGATGAGTCCGTCCCAGCGCCGATGTTCCATTCAACCGGTCCTCGTTGCTTTGGTGGTGGCAGTGCTGATTTCTATCCACGCATCGGCACAGCTCATTTCATTTCCGAAACAGGATCTGACCGATTACACCGCCCAGAATCCTTTTAGTCGTCTCGCAGACGGACGTCCGAAGGTGCCCGATGACCTGATCGAGCGGGCTCGTGAATTGTCGTCGGAAGAGGTCTGGGCGGTCCTGCAGGAGAAGGGATACAACAACCAGTACGCCGACGGATTCCAGGTGCTGCACCCCGGAAAAACAATGGTGGGGCGTGCCTTCACTGTACAGTTCATGCCTCTGCGAGCTGATGTGGAAGACGTCGCCAAGGCGAAGGCGAAGGAACGCGGTGTTCCGAAGCTGACAAATCAAACCGCCATCGACATGTTGCAGCCGGGTGATGTGCTAATAGTCGATCTCTTTGGCAAGAAAGTGAACGGCACCATAGTCGGCGACAATCTCTTCTTCTATGTCAACAAGGCTACCAATGGCGGAGGATTGGTCGTAGATGGCAGCGTCCGAGATCTGAATGGTATCTCGGAGATCGATATGCCGGCTTACTTTCGAGCCGTCGATCCCACGCCTATCGGAAATGTCATGCTCACGGGCATCAACGTTCCAGTGCGAATCGGCGAGGTGACCGTCATGCCGGGCGACCTGGTAGTGGGCGATCGTGAAGGCGTCTATTTCGTCCCTCCGCAGTTTGTTCAGGAGGTTCTCGATCATGCCGACGAGACGCATATCCACGACGAGTGGACCAAAAAGAAATTCGCCGAGGGGAAGTACAAGTCGAGCGAGATCTATGGATCGCCCAGCGACCCAAAACTGCAGCAGGAATACAAAGAATATTTGAAGCGGCGGTTAGACGAAATTCACAAGCGAAGAAGCTCGAAATAGCGGGGGATGCATCATGTCGGAATGGAATGGAAAAGAGTTCACGCGCCGTGGATTCATTACGACAGTAGGTGGTGGCTTGGTCGCGGCCAACGTCGTTGGAGGATTACTGAAACCGGCCCAGGCGCAGCTGGTCGTGCCCGACCCTCCAGGCAAGAAACTGGGATGGGCGATTGTTGGCCTTGGCAGCCTTTCGATTCATCAGATTCTGCCGGCATTTGCGAAGTGTGAAAAATCAAAGGTTGTTGCCTTGGTGAGTGGGCATCCGGATAAAGCTAACAAGCTCGCCCTCCGCTACGGAGTGAATCCGAAGAACATTTACAACTACCAGAACTACGATTCGATCAAGGACAACCCGGAAGTCGACATCATCTACATCGTGCTACCGAACGGCATGCATGCCGAATACACGGTGCGCGGTCTGCAGGCGGGCAAGCATGTTCTGACCGAAAAGCCCATGGCCAACACGCCCGAAGAATGCCAGCAGATGATCGACGCCGCGAAGAAGGCGAACAAGAAGTTGATGGTGGCGTACCGCTGCCGCTACGAACCTTACAACCAGGAGGCCATCCGGGTAGCGCGCTCGCGTGAACTGGGAACCGTCAAAGTCATTCTGGCAGATGCCGGCTTCGCAATGGGAGATCCGAAACAGTGGCGGCTGAATAAGCAACTGGCCGGTGGCGGATCAATGATGGACATCGGTATATATGCGCTCCAGGCAGCACGCTATTTAACAGGCGAAGAACCCAGCGAAGTGAATGCCATGACATACAGCACGCCCGGGGACCCACGTTTCAAGGAGGTCGAAGAAGCGATCAACTTCCAGTTGCGCTTCCCCAGTGGAATTCTTGCCAATTGCACATCGAGCTATGGATATGCCTGGCAGAGCCACTACCGCGTGGTGACTGATCAAGGGTGGCTCGAGATGGATCCAGCGACCGCCTACGATGGGTTGCGCATGCGGATTCATCGCGGAAACGTGATCGAGGAGAAGGATCTTCCCGTGGTGGATCATTTCGCCGCCGAGATGGAGCACATGAGCGACTGTGTTATGCAGAACAAGGAGCCGTTGACGCCGGGCGAGGAGGGCTTGCGTGACTTAACGATCATGCACGCACTGTACGAGGCGGCCAGGAGTGGGAAGACAGTAAAGTTGTAGGACAAACACTCGTCAAGACGCAGCGAATCTTTTGCTACTCGGCTCGAGTTCCCCGACCGGCCTGAAGATACGCGTAGCGCCGGCATCTTGCCGGCTGTCCCGCGGGCGTCCTCGCCCTCGGAGCGGCGGGCGGGACGCCGGACAGCCGCCGGGACGGTGGCGCTACTAGTCCGGTAAGTCTGCCGATGACGAAATGGTGAACTTTGTCCTCGCGCCGTTGGGCTTTGCCAATCCTGATGGCATGACCGGCTGACTGCCACCCACCCACACATCGACCGCACCGCCGACAATCCGGTGTTTGCCGGCTTGGTCCACGATGCTAAGGTCGCGATCGCGAAGATTAAATGTCACAGTCTTCTTCTGGCCCGCGTCCAGATGGATTCTCTGCACTCCCTTCAACGCGCGTAGCGGGGCTCCAACCACATCGGGGTGCGTCACATACAGCTGCACAACCTCGTCGCCCGTCATTGTTCCCGTGTTCCCAACGTCGACCGAAATGGTCGCAGTTCCATCGGCAGGTACAGTGTCCCGGTCGACCCGGGCATTGCTATAGGCGAAGGAGGTATAGCTCAATCCGTAGCCAAACGGATACAACGGCTCTCCGGCAAAGTAGCGGTATGTGCGCCGCGTCATGGAGTAGTCTTCGAACGGCGGCAGTTGGTCGGTGGACTTATACCATGTGATGGGCAATCGACCGGCGGGGCTGAAATCGCCAGCCAGAAGTCCCGCCACCGCGGTCCCTCCTTCTTGTCCCGGGTACCACGCCTCCACAATGGCTGGAATGTTGTCGTCGGCCCAATTCACGGAGAGAGCGCTACCGCTCATGAGGATCAAGATGACGGGCTTGCTGGCAGCCTGAATTCGTTCCAGCAGTTGCTGCTGCGGCGAAGGTAAGTCGAGACTAGTGCGATCGCCGCCGGAGAAGCCGTCGGCGTTGATTTTCATTTCTTCGCCTTCAATCCGGGCAGAAAGTCCGGCAACAACAATCACCAGGTCGGCGTTGCCAGCAGCATCGACCGCCTCTTGCTCTTCTTTTCCAGGCACGCTCCACAGAAGGCGAGCCTCAGCGCCACGAATGGTCTGGAAGTACTCAATCCTGATGGCGTGCGGTTTGCCTTTTTCCAGGTGAACCTTGCTCGATTCAGTAGTGGATGGCCGATGTGTCGTCCAGTCTTCCGCAACCAATTGATCATCGACCCACAGCCGATAACCGTCCTGCCCGGTAAAGCCAACCAGATAATCCGCAGTCTCAAGAGGCACGAGCACGCCGGTCCAGCGAACCGAATAGTTCTTCTGCAAGCGAGGCGTGACACCGGAGAAGCCCCACGCAAAGTCCACCTTGCTGTCCGTCCGTGTCAGGACCGGCTTACCTTCTAGTTTCACGTTGGAGAAATATTCCGCCTTCAGGCCATGCTTTTTTTGTGTGGAGTCGGTGTAGAGTGCCGTGCTTGGAATTCCTGTCAATACGGGGCCAATCAGTCCTGTGCCCTGCACATAAACAACTTTGGAGTTCGGGAAGCGCCTGCGGATTCCCGTCAGCACCGTGACGGGCTTTGAAGGCGTGCCGTTGTAATTTCCCTCGAGTGCGTCGAGGCTGTCGGCATTGGGCCCGATCACGGCGATCGTGTTGTAAGTCCTCTTCAGCGGTAGGAGGCCGTCTTTGTTCTTCAGCAGAACCATGGATTCTTGCGCTGCCTGCAGCGCAAGCTTGCGATGGGCCGGAGTGTCGTTTTGAGCGGGCGTGATTCTCGCGTAAGAGACCTTCGTTGTTGAATCAAACATCCCCAGGCGAAAGCGGGCCGTCATGAGCCTAGTAACCGCGCGGTCGACGTCCTCTTGCGGAAGCAGGCCTTGCTGGGCCGCTTTCAGGATCGCCTCTTTCTCGGGCGCCGCGTGTGTCGGCGGATATCCGCAGATGAGGTCAGTCCCCGCTTTGAACGCTGCTGCTGCGCCTTCCTCGAGCGATTTGGCAAAATGGTGGCCTTCGGAGATGTCGGTCATGGCACCGCAATCTGAAACCACGTAGCCAGAGAATTTCCAGTCGTGACGCAGGTGTTCCTCAAGGAGTGTCGTGTTCGCACAAGCAGGTTGTCCGTTGAGCGAGTTGTAAGCGCACATCACCGACTGGGCTTTGCCTTCCATCACTGTTGCCCGAAATGCCGGCAAATAGGTGTCTTCCATATCGTGACGCGATGCCGTCACGTCAACCGAATGGCGTGTGGACTCCGGCCCGCTATGAACGGCGAAATGCTTTGAAGTCGCAATCGTCTTCCAATACTTAGGATCATTGCCCTGCAGGCCGGTTACGAACGCGATGCCGAGACGCGACGTGAGGTACGGGTCTTCACCGTATGTTTCCTGACCACGCCCCCAGCGCGGATCACGAAAAATATTGATGTTGGGCGACCAGACGGTCAGGCCACGGTACCATTCGCTAGACCGATCCTTCTGCAGGGTTGCGTAGTACTTGGCGCGAAATTCGGTGCTGATCACATCGCCGATCTTGTGCATCAGAGGCTCGTCGAAGGTGGCAGCCATTCCGATTGCCTGGGGAAAGACCGTTGCCACACCGGCGCGCGCAACTCCGTGGAGTCCTTCATTCCACCAGTTGTACTCAGGTACACCGAGGCGAGGAACTGCACCGGCGGTATGGACTAGCTGCGAGACCTTTTCCTCAAGAGTCATTCGTGAGACAAGGTCTGCAACCTTGCGCTCAAGCGGCAGCCGCGGGTTTTTGTATGCCGGTGGATTGTTGGACTGCTGTGCGGTCGCTATGAAAACCGCGAAGACAAAGAACGTGAGGACGGCTGTCGATCGTCGTTTCATGATTGTCGAATGAATCTACAACCTCCAATCAAGTGCGACAAATGATTTTGAGCAGGCGAACTCTTGACCTTGGCGTCGCATAAAAAGCCTTCTCCGGAACTCATGGTTCGTGTTCCAGGGCTCATTTTTCTTCAATGATGGCGAGGTCCCAAGGCTTGAGCGTGATCTGTTGAGAGTGATTGACGATGGTTTGAGTCAGTAGATCTGTCCCACCGCCATAGACATAATTCACCGTCTGTGGCCCACTGGAGTAGTTCAGGTAGTAGTGAATCGTCTTACCACTTCGGTTGGTCCCATGCTTCACCCGCACGTTGGGTGGAACCGCCTGATCGGGACCCGCTAGTCCCGCGAGTTGCAGAATGTCGAGCATCACCTTGTCCTGAAGCTTATCCGACAGCACTGTACCTTCGTAGGTGAGGGTTCCCTTTCCAAATCGATTCCTCGTAATCGCGGGATATTTGCCGAAGAACGGGTGGTCGTAATAGCCCAGTGCCTGCGCAGAATCCAGCAGGATCATCTCTACCCATTCGGAAACTTTGTTCTCTGCGCCTGCCTTGAAGGGGTCATCCTTGAGAGCCAGCGGGGCCTTCAGATTTGAAAACTCCTGATAGTGAAAGCCCGCGGCTTCGCGAAGCGGGCCCGGCGCCATCGTCCAGCGGACCGTGTCGAATTCGTTGGTAAATCCACTCTTAAAGGCCATTACAACGTGCCCGCCGTTGCGAACGAAATCCGACAGGCGCTTCAGAAGTTCATCGCTGGCAACATAGAGAGGAGGGACTACTACCACCCGATACTTCGACAAATCCGTAGTTTCCGGAAATACAAAGTCGACCCCCGCATTCGCGCGATAGAGTGAGCCGTACATCTGCTTCATCACCGAGCCGTAGTCGGAATGATCGCTGAACGACATGAAGCGGATCCCGTAGCGCGAGTCGTTGCTGTACAGGATGGCGACCCTATTGTCGGGCTTGAAATCGACGATGTGCGCACCGACTTTCTGTAATTCGTGCGCCGTGCGGCTGACTTCTGCGTAGGCACGGTTCGGTTCCAGGTCGTGCGACAAAACTCCCTTCCAGTACGTTTCCTGCCCGGCATGAATCGAATGCCAGTGCCAGTACTCGACCATATTCGCGCCCGAGGAGAGATGCGTGTAAACGTCAAGGCGCATTTGACCGTCATAGGGTGGATACTGGCGCTTGGAATCCCAACCGATTGTCTGGGCATTCGTCTCGGTCACGAGGTAGTTCGTCTGCTTCAGGGACCGAGTGTAGTCTCCGGGGAAGCTCGTGCCAATGCCATCGAAATCGTCCTGGGATCCGTGATACGGATTGACAGCGACAATGTCGAGAAACCGTCCGATGTGGTATTCGTTCACCTCAGGCCGGGGTGGTCCCGCGAGATCGTGAGTAATGAACTGGTCGGGGCGCTTGTATTCGCTGACGATCGACGCCTGCCAGGCCAGGAAGTCCGTCGTGATCCACTGCGAGTAGCGCTCCCATTCGAGCTTCCACCCGGGATTCAGGATGCCTTCGCGGGGCGGAACTTCCCTCCAGTCGTTGAGTCGTTGGCCCCAGTAGTTCAGGCCCCAGACCTCATTCAGTTTGTCAGTCGCCTTGAATTTCTTCTTGAGGTATTCGACGAATCCCACCTGCACGTCGTGATTGGCAGCTTCCGCCGAAGAGGTCTCGTTGTCGATCTGATAGCCAATGATTGCGGGATTGTCTTTGTAGCGTTCGACGATCTTGCGTATGACGCGCTCGCAGTAAAACCGATAAGTGGGATTGAGGAGATCGGTGTTCTGACGCATTCCGTAACTAATGGTCTTGCCATCTACGCGGGTAACCACAATCTCCGGATGCTTCTTGTACATCCACGCCGGAATCGAGTAGGTCGGCGTGCCCATAATCATCTTAATTCCGGCCTTTTGCATGCGTTCGACGACACGATCCATCCAGGCATATTCGAAGCGGCCGTCTTCGGGCTCCCAGAGGCCCCAGCTTGACTCACCAATGCGCACGACGCTGATACCTGCCCGCTGCATCATTTCGACGTCTTTGTCGAGGCGGTCGTAGGGCATGTATTCCGTGTAGTAGGCAACGCCATACAAGACGTTGTCCATTTTTTCGGGCGCGAACTTCGACGCCTGCTGCGGAGAGCCTAATACCGATGATGAGAAAAGAAGAGCGATTACGACTACGAAGAACCGATTTGTCTCTCCGATCATTGATTGCTCCCACAATCCTCTGCTCAACTGCACCTCGGTCCCCGCCCGCGCATTTGGGGGGACCATAGTACCGAACTCAGATCACAAAATCCTGCGGGAATTTCAGGCGTTACTGACCAAGACACTACGTTTCAATTCGCATCTTGCACACAACGAAATCCCAACGCTCCCGATCGATCCATGCTGGGCGCCATCATGAGAAGCTTGCCGTGTTCGGTGAGCTTGTAAGCTTGCGGAAAATACCAGATTGAGCCTTGCGGTTGATAGTAGCTGCCGCCGCGAAGAATTCCCGCTCGCGTTATGGTCATCCACGAGTTCCTCGGTCCACTGCCAGACGTTTCCCACCAGATCCATTACTCCGGAGGGGCTCGCGCCCTCAGGGTGCGCATCCACCGCGTCAGGTCCCCGCATAGTGCGGCTCTTGCCAGGTGTTGGGACTACCCGGGCGTTCCAGACATTTCCCCAAGGATAGTTCCGGACAACCGTTCCTTGGGCCGCAGACTGCCACTCCCACTCATGCGGCAGGCGCTTTCCTGCCCAGGTCGCATAGGCGCGCGCATCTTCCAGTCATACCCATGTGACAGGCTTGTTGTCCAGCCCTCCGGGTATTTGCCACTCTGCCAGTCCCGCAGAAAGTTCACGTCATCTTGCGGATTGTAGTGGGCCGCGTCGATGAACTTCTTGAATTGCGCGTTAGTTACGGGATACTTGTCGATCCAGAAAGCTTTGATACGCAGGGGACGATCGTGGAAACGTCGTGGCGCGTTCTCCCACGGATACTGAACGTCGACCCCGATATCGTTGAAGCCTTCGATTTCGATCCCCTGGACCCGGAACTGGAAGTCACCTTCAGGAATCTTCACCATGTCCGGAGGAGTTCCAATCGGGGGCTTGGTAGCTGCAATAGCCACGATTTTCTGCGGCAACACGTTCCACTCGTGCGAGTAGCTCGACAGAGATTGCGGACTGAGGTCTTTCCTCTTGACCATCAGGGCATGGATGCCAGCATTGGGCAATGACGGTGACGCGAGCAAGGCAGCGTAGCCATGCGCTTCGATGGAAAAGCTCAGGACATTGCGACCCGCCTGATTCTGCGCTGGTGAGAGTTCGACTCCGTGGTAGAGATCGTAGTAGTGCAGGCCAGCTTCCGCGGGAAGTTCGATTTGTGGGCCGTCCACGTCGTATTCGTTGCGGTTCACGATCGTCCAAACAGTCTGTTGACTAAGCGGCCACCGGCTTGCAAAGATGCCGTAGCGCAACATGGGAAACAGAGGTTCCCATTCTTTGCTCACCAAAAACGGAGCCAAGGCGCGCTCCATCGTGGTGACGCGACGCGTGGCTTCGGCGTCGCGTGGCGTGCCATTCCAGATACCCCAGATGTTTTCCCACGACTCCCAACCCACGCCGTTGAAGAAGGCGAACTGCAGATTGTCGGTCTTGTCGCGCTTCCAACGGTCTGAAATGTTCTCCATGTGACGAAATCTCAGCCATGAGTTCGGCAATGGCTTGCGGCCAAGGCACTCCGGGATCGCGTGTTCCCTGATCCCACATCATCATGGGGAAACAAGACGCGCACTCCCCGGCGGTGAAAGTCGTTAACCATCTGGCGAACGCCCGCAACGCCGCCAGGCATCGAGCGAATCATGTCGTGTTGATTCCGGTTGTCGATGCCCATGTTCGGATAGGTAGGCCAGATGAGCACGGCATCGATTCCGCCGTAGCGTTGGCAGGTCGTACCGTGAACCGTCATAGCCGATGCGAATTCGACGTTCGTCCCGCCAGTGACGAATATCGGCGAGCCAACTGTCGTGTTCGTCCAGAGCGCACGACTTGGAACCACCCTCCCATGCGCCTTTCATGATCAGACAGGTGGGAGTGGGAATCTGCTGGCCCTCGGGATCAGTAGTTGGAAATCCTGGGCTGAGACCGCAACAGCCGCAACTGCCAACAAGGTTCCAATGAAACACGCGAAAGTACGTTTCATGAGTACGCTCCTGGCGCAAAGCGGGTTTCGGCTTGGCAATATGAATGAAAGGTTTTCGGAATTGATACCAGGGGGCTTTTCTAGAGACCCGAGCGTTCTGGGTGACGCATTTCCGTAACGAGTGTGAACGACTGGCGACCCCGGAGGGAGTCGAACCCCCAACCCTCAGATCCGAAGTCTGATGCTCTATCCAATTGAGCTACGGGGCCGTTCGCCACATCTCATTGATTGTACTCGCTAAGCTGGCAACTTGGAGGCCGTTGGCCACTGTTCCAACTGCGTTAGTGTGTCTGAAGTGTGTCTGTTCTGGGATTCTATCAAACGGGCCGCCTCGCGGAGGTCGCGTTCGCTCACAACGTTGTACCTGTCGAAAACGGAGCGCGTTTTGTGGCCGCTGATCTTCATTGCAACGGTTTCGGGAACGCCTCGCCGCACCATGTTGCGAACTCCACTCCTTCGCAAGTCATGGAACAGCAGACCAACGTACCTCGGTTGGTGGTATTTCCAAGTCTGGGAGCAGGTAGGACATTTGCGGTCGCTAGCCAGTGTGGTAGCGGGGCAGCATTCCGGGCATACCATCCGCCCGAGACCGCTGGCGCAGCAGAGAGCCTCCCAGTTATCGCGGAAGACTCGTACCGGCTCACCATCAGGCCGCGTGAAAACAAAATCATCCGCACCTTGCCAGCGCAACATGCTGGGAGGAGCACGAAGACATCATTCGTCATCACAACCACTCGCCCCTCATCGTTCTTGGTCGTTCCGGGGTCGAGTCGTATTGTTCGGTCGACGAGGTTAACCTGCCGAATCCGAAGATTCAGGAGTTCGTCTTTGCGGAAACCAAACGCGTACGCGGTGGCAAGCAACGCTCGGAGCCATAGGTCGCTCGCGTTCCCGGCCAGTTGTCTGTATTGCGGCTCCTCAACAAATCCAGCACGAGGCGCGGCCTCTTTCAGACGCGGGAAGTGCGGCACCTCTTTAATCCGTCTCGGCGTCGATTTCCACGCCAAATTGAACGCACGCTTGAGTGCTGCGAGGTCTCGATTTATCGTTGCATTCGCCAGACCCTAGGATTCGTTTCTCATTGATTACTTGGAAATGAAAGAGACAACCTCGTCAGTCTCGGGAAACCGTTCATGAACGAGGCGACGCTGGGAGACATCCACCGGCTTGTCCGGGACACTGACACCGAAGCTTGTGTAATCTTCGAGCACATAAGGCAATCCCTCGCCCGCTATGCCGTCTGCGTTGGCAACCTGAAAGTGCAGGTGTGGTGCGTCGGACAGCCCAGAATTTCCGACCAGTGCCAGGGGTTCGCCTCGATGGACTCGCTGGCCTTGCTTCACCCGAATGCTCCCCGGCTGCAAATGTGCATAGATGGCAAAAGCGTTGCCACCCAATGCGAGTATTACCCTATTTCCAGTGATGGTCCGAAGGTTGCTGTCTGGCGGCAAAATTCCTGGCTGATTGTCGGGAATCCCATCTACCAGGGAAGCCACGGTTGCGTCTGCGACGGCGAGCACTTGCTCGCCGTAACAGTAAAAATCATCATTCTGAAGTGGGGTATGTTCCCGATTTATCGATCCGTTTGCACCCCTCTTACACCAATCCGTCGCAAACCGGGTGCCAATTATCGGCTTATATTCGGGCGTTATTATTAGTCGCCGGTGGAGAGTATCGTTCCCGCTATTTGTTGCGACCCAATAACCGCCATGCAGCGGAGGCGCAATCGTAAGGGGTGGACCTGCAAGGATTCCTACTGTTCCGCCTTCGATCGTCTCTTGCTTCGATCCTGTGTCCAACGTCAGCCTGTGCGACAAGCGCGAAGCAATAGTCCCCGGATGCGCTGGTATCCAAAGATACAGCACGATGTGACTGCGAGGAGCGATGGAATGAGCCGCGAGCTCGGAATCCGGCTCACCTGTTCCCAGGATTCTTGTTAGCGATTCATTTTCAAATGTAGCGAGTGCGTCCTGACGATTGTTAGCTAAGATTTCAACTCGCTTAAGAATCAATCGCCTATCATCGTAGCTGCTGAGGTGTAGTTCATATACTAGCTCAACGTGATCGCCAATCGGAACTGGCGTCGGTGCTATCGGCACTTCCAATGCCAATCGGATACCAAGATCCACCTTGGGAAGTACGGGAATTGCACTTTTTGATTGATCTTGCGAAAAAGCCTGAGCAGCTCTGGCAATACCTCCAGGGAGTAAGACAATCGTCAATAAGAAGAGAGGACGAAAACCCATAAACGTCAGTGTGAAAGTCTGCGTCCTTCCTGTCAATGGTCATTACTGTCGTAAAATCCCCATTACACCAACTACCTTCCTGGGCCGGATTGTGAGTGAAATCGCCTTCCATGAGAAGGCCGGTCGGAGTCAAGTGGAGTTTTTCATTTTGTGGGCCACGCTTTTGCTTTTTGCCCGCTGGCCGCTGACGCCATGCTTCCATTCGCACTCTCGAGGAGCGATCGGTTCGCTCGGTGCAGGTTGGGCGTTCTCGTTTCAGCCGGTGCTGCCACCTGATTTTCGACCTCCGTTTCATCTTGCAATGAAAGTGGGCCTGGCGATTGACGCAGTCACCGGAACTCGGCTTTAGGCTTTTGACTTTTCTCTTCCTGGAACGGTTTTGACTTGGTTTCGTTTTATGCGGCTGCCGCCACGGTCGTCCGCTGGCGGTTGTGCAATGGGTCGTACACTTCTCCGCTCACCCACAAGTGATGCAGCAACACCGCCAGCTTTCTCGCGGTCGCCACGATGGCCCGCTTCTCCCGCTCTTGCCGCCCCGCTCCGCCAGCTTCAGTCCCCAGCGCCGCAGATCACAATCCACCCCGAACGGTCCCAGGATATGCTGTGCTCCTTGCACCAGCAGCGTGCGCAGATAGGGATCGCCTTCTTTGCTGATATGCATCTGCGGCTGGCTCTGGCCCGAGTTTCTGCGGCCCGGTGGCAGTCCCAGATAGCAGCCCACGTCCCGGCTCTTGCCAAAGCGGTGCGGGTCTTCCAGCGTCAGCAAAAACGTCAGCGCGATCAGCGTGCCCACTCCCTGCACCTGCATCAGCAGCGCCGTCTGCGGATAGCGTTCCTGGGCAGGGTTTCAATCCGCTGGTGGTACTCGCGAATCTGCTGGCTGACAGATTCCAGTGCCGCCAGCAGCGGCTCCAGTGCCCGTTGCAGTTCCGGACTTAAGCCTTCGGCTTTTTCCGGATT
>Ga0075424_100000806_pt1 | contig 25673 bp, 20 predicted proteins | sample SoiMethybrSBSTD3_FD_75301 | JGI IMG/M metagenome (GOLD analysis project Ga0075424, IMG submission 75301) | Bulk soil microbial communities from a Populus tree surrounding site in Tennessee, USA - Soil MetaG P. TD hybrid SBSTD3 | ecosystem: Environmental > Terrestrial > Soil > Tree plantation... | reverse complement strand
AACTGAAACTCCGCGATTGAGTCCTGGCTGTACCGCGGCTGCCCTCCAGTCCCGATGTCGGCTGATACCTGCTGGCCGTCCATGTTGAGTTGAAATTCTCTGGCCTCGCCCCCGTTTCTGTCGGGCAGTGGCGTCGTCGCGTTCACCGCGAGCGTCTTGCTTCCCGGCGCCAGCAGCGCGAGCCCCATCCAGTTACGCCCGTTGACCGGGAGTTCCTGGACCTGACGCGGATCGACATTGCCGCCGAGACTCGACGTGGCGACATTGAGCAACGGCGATTCAGCGCTGACCGTCACGGTCTCGACGGCAGTCGCTTCCAACATCGGCAAGTTGACCGTCATCACTTGTCCGACGCGTAGTTCCAGGCCCTCCCGAGTGACGGCCCGGAATCCGAGGAGCTCCGCCGTCAACGTGTAGACGCCGGCGCGCGCGGCCACTCGATACACACCCCGCTCGTCGGTCACGGCCATGAACTTGTTGCCACTGGCCTGGTGCACCGCCGTGATAGTCACTCCGGGAAGTACAGCTCCGGTGAGATCGGTCACCGTACCGCTCAGTACAGCTTCCTGGGCAAACGCGATTGCCGGGATTGCTGCGAGAAGTACTGCGACCACGAACAGCCGCCCGAGTAGTCGTAACGTCATGGAGTCCTCCGTGAGAATCCCCGCGTACGAGCTGCTTCTCCCGGCCCCCGGGAGTTACTTCAACCGACAGGACTGATATGGGAGTTCCTGGACCTGCGAGAAGCTAGCCCAGTCAGGGGATCGGCGTCAACTGGTTTGCCATCTCCGATTCCCGGTTGACAGCAGGGCTTGGCTGGGTGGCGAGGCCCGAGAATTATGAACTCAAAGTTCAGATAGAACACATCTCGCCTTAACGATGGGAGCGCGCAAATTCCTTATCGTCTCAGCGAGGTGAAGGAATGCGCGCATTGCTTAGAGTCATAGGGCTGCTTGCTCTATCGAGTCTGGTGCCAGCGAGTGTGTTGGCCCAGACCACGCTTGCCGGTGCCATCAGGGACAACACGGGGGCCGTACTCCCCGGTGTGACTGTTGAAGCAGCAAGCCCCGCGCTGATCGAGAAGGTCCGCACCGCCGTTACCGATGGCGCCGGCCGGTATCGCATAGAAAATCTCCAGCCTGGTACTTACACCGTCACGTTCAGTCTCACCGGGTTCACGACGGTCAGGCGCGAAAACCAGATCGTGAGCGGATCCGGCGTCATCACCGTGGACGCCGAGCTACGAGTCGGCGGCGTTCAGGAAACGGTTACGGTCACGGCCCCGACACCAGTCGTCGATGTGCAGAGCACGAAGCGCGAGGTCACGCTCGACAACGAGACCATGCGAGCGCTTCCGAGCGTCCGCAGCTACAGCTACCTGCTCAACACCGTGCCGGGAGTCGTGTCGAACAACAACAACGTCAACACGGGCCCGGTGTTCGCGATCTTCCCGGTGCATGGCGGCCGCGGCGTCGAGTCACGTTTGACGGTGGACGGCCTCAACATCAGCAACCCGCCAGGCGGCAACCAGCCGCCCAACTTCACTGCCGACATCGGCAACGCCGCGGAGGTGACGATGACCACCTCGGGAGGCCTCGGCGAGTTGGAAACGGCCGGCCTCACCATGAACATCGTGCCGAAGCAGGGCGGAAACCAGATGTCTGGCCTGCTCTTCGTTTCCGGTTTCTCTGAAGGGATGCAGTCGGACAATTTCACCAGCGAACTGAAAGCACGCGGTGCCACCCAACCGAACCCCGTGTACCACGTGTACGACGTCAACACCGCGGTCGGTGGTCCTGTCGTGAAAGATAAGTTGTGGTACTACGTGAGCCTCCGCTGGCAGGGACAGCGGCAGAATACGTTGAACGTCTATTACAACCAGAACGAAGGTGATCCGAACTCGTTCGCCTATGCGCCCGATTTGAACAGGCCTGCGTTCTCGGACCGCACGTGGGAGAACTACACCCCGCGCGTCACCTGGCAGGTGTCGCCGCGCAACAAGGTCACGTTCTCGTGGGACGAACAGCCGGTCTGCCGCAACTGTTCGGGCACGACGTCGCTGACGGGCTCGCCAAACTTTATCTTTCCGACCTCGCCGGAAGCCGATGGCCACGGAGAGTTCAGCCCGCAGCGCGTGCAGCAGGCGCGGTGGAACTCTCCACTCACCAATAGACTCATACTCGAAGCCGGCTACGGCACGACGTACTACCAGTGGGGTGGTCGTGAGCTCGATCCCAACCCGACCCAGGACCTGGTGCAGGTGGTGAATTTCACGCAAACCATCACGCCAGACGTCACGTCGGCTATGCGTTACAGATCGCAGAACTGGTTGAACAACAAGACACGCGGTTCCACGTGGCAGGCCTCGGCCTCCTACATCACCGGCTCACACAGCGCCAAGTTCGGCTACCAGGGCAACTACTGGAGCGACGACCGCGAAATGCATGTCAACAGCCAGAGCCTGGGATACCAGGCGATCTCGCTTCCCGGGATCGACTTCTTCCCGCTCTCGATTCAGGAGTACATCAATCCGTACATCGTGAACGCGCGGGCGATGCAGACGTCGTTCTATGCACAGGATCAGTGGACCATCGACCGCCTGACCGTCCAGGGGGCGCTCCGCTACGACCACCCGTGGAGCTGGTTCCCGGAGCAGACCGAACCGGCGGGACGATTCTTCCCCGGCGCCACGTTCGCGCGCACCGATGGCGTGACGGGCTACAACGACATCACGCCGCGGATGGGCGCCTCCTACGACCTCTTCGGCAACGGCAGGACAGCGATCAAGGTCAGCTTCGGGAAGTACCTGGAGGGCGCCAGCGTCAGCAATCTTGCGTATAACTCCAATCCGGCGCTGCGAATACCATTCGGTGGCGGGCTGTGCTCGGGCTTCGGCGGCATCAACAACCCGTGCGTGTCCAGAAGCTGGCTCGACTCGAACTTCAATAACACCCCGGATTGCGTCCTGACCAATCCGCTCGACAACGGCGAGTGCGGCCCAATCGACAACCTGCAGTTCGGCTCGAACCAGCCGGTTGGTGCGCAGTTCGATCCGAAACTGTTCTCAGGGTGGGGCAAGCGTCCATCCGACTGGGCATTCGGTGTGTCGGTGCAGCATCAGATCTTGCCCCGCGCGTCAGTGGAGGTCGGCTACTACCGGCGGTCCTTCACGATGTTCACGACCGACGGCACGACCACCGACAATCTTGCGATTTCACCGGGCGACATGGCGACATATACGATCACGGCGCCGCTGGATCCGCGGCTGCCCGGCGGTGGCGGGTACGCGATTGGCCCGCTCTACGACATCAACCCGAGCGTGTTCGGTCAGTCGGACCTGCTGGTCAAGTCCACCAAGGATGTCGGAAACGATACGCGTGAGTTCAACGGGGTGGACGTGACGTTCAACGTCCGCAACGCCAGGGGCGTGACGTTCCAGGGCGGCACCAGCACGGGCAAGGTGACCAATGACTTCTGCGACATCCGGGCGGCGGTCCCGGAGGCAACCGTGGGCTTCGGCACCAGTCTGCTGACGATGCCGTTCTGTCATCAGGAGTCGCCGTGGCAGACGTCGTTCAACGCGCTAGTGGCTTATACGATCCCGCGCATCGAGGTGAACGTCAGTTCGGTCTTCCAGGACAAGCCGAACGTCTCTATCGATCAACTCGCGTCGCTGGCCGCCAACTACACGCTGACGGCGGAAGATCTCGTGGCTGCCGCCGCGCAGATTGGGCGTCCGCTCACAGCGACGCCACCGGTCACCATCAATCTGCTCGCGCCGGGACAGTTGTACGGTGATCGCATCCTCCAGTGGGACTTTTCAGCGAAGAAGATCCTCCGCATCGAAGGGCAGCGGCTGACCGTGGGCGCGGACATCTACAACCTGCTGAACAACAACGTGACGCTGGCGTTCAACCCCACGTTCGTGCCGAACGCGCCGGGATGGCAGTCGCCGACGACGTACATGAACCCACGCGTCTTCCGTTTGAACGCCGAGTTCGCCTGGTGATGGTGTCGTCGTAGAGGCGCGTCTTTAGACACGCCTTTGCACCGTAGGCCGGGTCCTGGTTTTTGGACCCGGCTTTATAAGGCGGGTCTACAAAGCAAGACCCGCCCTACGAACGTCTGGGAGTTGGCCGAGTGATAGACGTTGGGAGTGAGATCTAAGCCGGGGTCTTTTGCATCACGCGGTCGACGATCTCCTTGAACTCGTCGGGCGTCAGCAGATCTTTTTTCTCGAACGACTTCGCCTTCACCAGCTGCAGCATCGCCATGCGCTCATCATCGGTGGCCTTGACGCCGAGCTTCTCGCACCATTCTTCCATCGAAGGCGGTCCGCTGTTCTTCCCGAGCACGATGTTCACCGGCTTCTGACCCACGAGTTCCGGCGCGAACGGCACGTACTCGAGTGGATGCTCCTTGCGGGCGAGACGTACCCACCCGGCGATGATGCCCGACTCCACTTCGTAAAGCTTGTCACCGACGATCGGACGGTTCGGCGGCTGCTTCACCTTGGCGAGATCCATCACGAAGCGCGAGACGTCGACGAAGTTCTCGGTCTTGATGCCGATGTCCACCCCGTGGAGACACAGCAGCGACATGACGACGTCCTCGACCGGGACGTTTCCGGCGCGCTCGCCAAGTCCAGTGATCGTCGTTTGCGCGACCGATGCACCAGCCGCCAGCGCAGCCACGGTATTCGCGACGCCGAGTCCGAAGTCCTGATGACAGTGAATCTCGACCGGCTTCTTGAGTCGATCGATCACCTTCTTCACGACGTGTGACACGGCGTCCGGCGTGCACACGCCCATCGTGTCCGCGATCGTGAGCGCGTCCATGTGCCCTTCGGTCGCCACCTGCTCGACGATGTCGAGGAAGCGATTGAGCTCGGTGCGCGTGGCGTCGATCGTGAAGAAGACGGTGTAGAGACCGGCGGCCTTCGCAGCCAGCGTCGTCTCGATGGACGCTTTCATCGCGCGCTCGACCGGCCAACCGTAGCCGTACTTGATCATGTGGTCGCTGGCGGGAATCTCGATCACGACACCCGAGCAGCCACACGCCTTGATGACCTCGATCTCAGCCGGGATGCAGCGGGCGAAGCCGAAGATCTCGGCTTTCAGCCCCAGCGCGGCGATGTCCGAAATCGCCGCCTTGTCCTGCGCCGAGACGGCCGGCATCCCAGCCTCGATGCGGTGGATGCCGAGCGACTCGAGCTTCTTCGCGATGGCGACTTTCTCCTCGCGCCGGAAGACCACTGCGGTCTGCTGCTCTCCGTCCCGAAGGGTCACGTCGTGAATCTTGAGGTTGCTGCCAAAGGCCTGCTTCTGCCGCACTTCCGGCAGGTACGACCACGGGCTGCTGAACCATTTGTCTGTCTTCCAGGGCTCTTCCATCGTTTCAACTCCCAATTCGCAACGCCCAACTCCCAACGCGGGGAGGGTCGTAGTGTCCGGTTTTAGCCGGGCCTCGTAGTGTCCGGCTTTAGCCGGACCACATGTAGCCGAGCAGGTGATGTTACGATCGCACTGAGTCTAAAGTCCACGATGCCAGAGATCCGCTTCACTCTGAACGGGAAAGAAACCACGGCCTCCTACGAGCCGGGAATGCACCTGCTCGAGGTTCTGCGCGAGGAGTGCGGAATCGTCTCGGCCAAGAACGGGTGCGCGCCTGAAGGCGCGTGCGGCTGCTGCCTGGTGATGATCGACGGCACGCCCGCGCTTTCCTGCCTGCGAAAGCCCGAGCAGACCGCGGGGCGCCAGGTTGTCACCCTCGAAGGACTGCCAGAGGATGTTCGCAAACGCATGAGCGATGCCTTCGTCCTCGAAGGCGGCGTCCAATGCGGCTTCTGCATCCCCGGCATCGTCGTTCGTGCGTCATCGCTCGTGCAGCAGGGTAAGACCAGCGACCGCGCAGTCGTCGCCAAGGCCCTTGATGGACACCTGTGCCGCTGCACTGGCTACGGGCGCATCATCGACGCCATTCAGACGGCGGGTGAAGCGGCTGCCAGCGGTGACACGTTGACGCGCACCGAGCCACGCAGGAATTCATTCTTCGGCGAAGAGTTCGGGCTGCAGCGAAATCCGGCTTTCGCGAATGGAAACGGGAAGGCGAACGGCGACGGCCACGGTGTCGGTCACTCGACCGCGCGCCTGGGTGGCGCGGAACAAACGCTCGGCGACAAGCAATTCATCGACGACATGCGCGTTCCCGGCATGCTGCATGGCGCGATGGTCCTGACGGAACACCCGCGCGCGCGCATCCTGAAGATCCATGTCGACGAGGCCGCGGCCATGCCAGGCGTTGTTCGCGTGTTCACCGCCGCCGACGTGCCCGGCTTCAGGGGTCAGGGACTGAACGACGCAGACCAGCCGATTTTCGTCGCCGAAGGCGAGCTGACGTGCTGCGTGGCCGACTTCCTGGCGATGGTGGTTGCCGATACTCAGTTCCATGCCCGTCAGGCTGCCGCGAAGGTCCGCATCGATTACGACGTCCTCGAGCCGCTGACCGATCCCTTCGAGGCGATGCAGCCGGGGGCGCCCCTCGTGCATCCCTCGGATACGTTCGCGCCGCGGCCGTCGAATATCCTTCAGCCGACGACGGCGTTCGCGCGCGGAGATGTCGACGCTGCCCTGGCAGCGGCCACTCACGTCATCGACGCGACGTTCCAGACGCAGCCTATCGAGATTGCGTTCCTCGAGCCCGAGGCGTGCCTCGTGCTGCCAACTGAGAGTGGTGTTCGCGTCTACACCGAGAGCCAGGGATCGGTCTACGACCACGCGCAGATCGCGAAGCTGCTGAAGCTCGATCCGAAGGACGTGGAAATCACGCTGGTGCCGAGCGGTGGCGCCTTCGGCGCGAAAGAGGAGCTGTCGATTCAGGGTCAGACCGCGATCGCCGCGAGATTACTCGGCCGGCCGATCAAGACCGTGCTCACGCGCGAGCAGTCAACGCAGCATCACGTCAAACGTCATGCGATGACGGTGAAGCTCACCGTGGGCGCGGATGCCGACGGTCATCTGCTCGCGTTGCGCTCACGCATCGTGGCCGATGCCGGTGGCTATCACACGACGAGCGCCAAGTGCGCGCTCCGCGCCGCGTGTCACTCCTGTGGCGTGTATCGCATCCCGAACGTCGACGTCGACGCCAAGGCGGTCTACACCAACAACCCGAACGCCGGCGCGATGCGCGGCTTCGGCAGCAACCAGGCACAGTTCGCGATGGAAGGCATCATGGACATGCTGGCCGAGAAGGTCGGCGTGGACGGCTGGGACATCCGCGAGCGCAATATTCTCAACCCGGGCGACAAGCTCGGGACCGGCCAGGTCATGCGCGAGAGCGTGCGTGGCATTCGCGAAACGCTCAATGCCGTCAAGGACGTGTACAAGAAGGCCAAGTACAAGGGCATCGGCTGCGGCATCAAGAGCACCGGGCTCGGTAACGGCACGACCGAGGGCGGTCACATCAAGATCCGGGTGCTCGAGGGCGGGCGCCTCGACATCCTGAACGGCTACACCGAGATGGGCCAGGGGATCTACACCGCGACGATGCAGGCGGTGTGCGAAGAGACGCGCCTGCCACCCGACATCATGACGGTGTCCTGGGACAAGGAGCTCGGCGAGAAGTGCGGTGAGACCTGGGCCTCGCGCGGGACGACGTTGAGCTGCGCGGCAGCGCAACAGGCTGCGCGGAAGCTCGCCGCAGACATGGAGTCGGTGCCGATTACGATCGAACCGCTCTCAGCCTCACACGATGACGCGACGCGGATGCGCCAGCTTCAGCATCTCGTCGGACGCGAGTACAGCGGTGAGTACGTCTGCAACTTCACGACGCGGCCGGGTACGCCCGAAGCCGTCCTGAACCCGACGACTCACCTGACGTTCAGCTATGCGGCGCAAGTCGTGCTGCTGGACGAGGAGGGCCAGCTCGATCGCGTGGTGGTGGCCAACGACGTCGGCCGCGCGATCAATCCGCGCCTCTGCGCCGAGCAGATGGAGGGCGGGGTCCACATGGGGCTTGGTTACTCGCTGTCTGAGAACTTCACATCGACCAACGGAATCCCTGACTCGCTGGGACTGCGCGACGTCGGCCTCGTGAGCGCCCGGCACATGCCCGAGGTCGACGTGATCCTCGTCGAAGTCCCCGACGAGGTCGGCGGCTACGGCGCGAAAGGTGTCGGCGAGATCGGGTGCGTTGCGACGGCCGGCGCAGTCGCCGGCGCACTTCACTCGTTCGATGGCATCCGCCGCGTCAGCCTGCCGATGGACGACGCGCCGGCTGCCGCTCCCCTGCTTCCGAAGAAACGCAGACGCCGCAAGTCCTAGCGAGGTCAAGCCGGCCACGTAACGCGTCGCTGATGAACAGAGTTCGACTGGTCGCTGCCTGCGCTCTGCTTGCGGCCGCGCTCGGGGCTTTTGTCTTGCGCGTCTCTCGAGACATGCACGATTCCGAGGTCCCGTGGACCGCGGCCAGGCGCGCCGCCGCCGCCGAACCGCTGTATCGCGCCGGGGACGAGCACTATCAGTTCAAGTATCTGCCGGCGTTTGCCGTGCTGGCGATCCCGCTGGGGGTGATGCCACTGGCGGTGGCCAAGGGCGTGTGGTTTGTCGGCTCCGTGGCTCTCCTGGTCGGGCTCATGACGCTCAGCGTCCGGTTGCTTCCTGAACAACGGAAACCAACGACGCTCCTGGTCGTGAGCACCATAGTCGTCCTGGCGAAGTTCTACGCGCGAGAGCTCGACATGGGCCAGGTGAATCTTCCATTCGCGATGACAGTAACGGGAGCGCTTCTCGCGATGAAAACGAAGCGAGACTTGCTCGCCGCGACACTGATCGTCTTGTCGATTGCCATCAAGCCATATGGCGCGCTGCTTCTCCCGGTCGTCGTCGCACGCCGGCAACGTGTTGGCATCGTTGCGGCCGCCATCGGATGCCTGCTGCTCCTCCTTTTGCCAGTGCCGCTGTATGGATGGAGCGGCACGGTTGACCTTCATGAGAGCTGGTGGGAAACCGTCACCGAAACGACGGCTCCGAATCTTTTGAACCCTGACAATGTGTCGCTGGCGTCGCTGTACGCCAAATGGTTGGGGATGACTTTCCTCTCGACTATATTGGCCGCGGCATCGGCGCTCGGTCTGCTTGCTGCCGTGATGATGGTGTTCCTCCGGCGTCGGTCCATTCCGTTCCCGGAAGGACTCGAAGGGAGCCTGCTGCTTCTGCTGATTCCCCTGTTGTCGCCGCAGGGATGGGACTACGTGCTGCTGATCGCGACGCCGGCAATCGTGTATCTCGCGAACTATCTGGACACATTGCCCGGCCCGTTGCGAGTGATCACAGTCATTGCCGGACTGACGATCGGTCTGAGCCTGTTCGACATCATGGGCCGGGCGGCGTATGCCGCGTTCATGGGCGCAGGGATCATCAGCGTCTGTGCCCTCGTTCTCGTCGCCGCGCTGACCACCCTACGGCTGAAAGCAGTCGCGTAACGACGGCACCCGGCGGCCATTACCATGGTAATATTGGAACATGGCATTGGCGAACTCGAAGCTGACGGCGCAGGGTCAGATCTCAGTGCCCCTGGAAGTCAGGCGACGGCTCGGCATCGGCCCGGGTTCGGTCCTGGAGTGGGATGAATACGGCGAGCACATCGTTGTTCGCCGGGCCGGTCGGTACACGTCTGAGGATTTGCACAAGGCGGTCTTCCCGGACGGGCCGCCGCGACAGCGGACGGTCGCCGAAATGAAAATGGGGATCCGGCGGCGCATGAGAAAACGGCATGCGCGCCGTTGACACGAACGTCCTGGTGCGGCTCATCACACGAGATGACTCCAGGCAGGTTGCCGCGGCCGAGGCGTTCGTGAGGCTTGGCGCCTGGGTATCTCATCTGGCCTTGGCTGAAGCCGCGTGGGTGCTCGACGCCGTCTACGAGCGCGGGCCGGCGGAAATCGCCAAGGCGATCGAGATCCTCCTCAACCACCAGCATTTGACCATTCAAGATCACGAAGTCGTGGCCGCTGCACTCGATCGGTTCCAGCAGCAACCGCGCCTGGGATTCTCCGATTGCCTCACGCTCGAGATCGCACGCAAAGCTGGCCATCTTCCACTGGGAACTTTCGATCGCGATCTCGGGAAAGTTCCTGGTGGACAGAGGCTAATCCCTGGCGCTGGCAGGTGAATTCAACCCCTCCAGTCGACTGAATCCATTCTGGACGCGACGTGAGCCCTTGACTCGCTCGCAACCTCCATGTACTTCTCTTGAGTTCCTTCGACAATCCTTTCAAACAGAGGGCACACATGGGAGCTAATTTCGGAATCGCGGGACTCGACTGGCAGCAGCGCATCAACTGGGACCGGCTGCGGAAGTATCGAACGGAGCGCGCGCGTGAGCGCATGAAGGCCGCCGGCCTCGGTGCGATGCTCTGTATGTACGACGAGAACGTCCGCTACATCACCGGCACGTTGACGCCCGGCTGGAACCGGCTGAAGCCCGGCCTCCGCTATGCGGTCATCTGCGGTGACGATCCGCCAGTGCTCTTCGAGCAGGGCGACCTCGGCTACCAGATCGAGCGCCACTCGCCGTGGATTCCGAAAGAGAACGTGCGCTGGTCCTACGCCTGGATCAAGGGCGCGGCCGGTCCCGCATCCCAGCAGCAGGTGAAGAAGTTCACGCAGGCGATCATCGCCGAGATGAAGAAGAGCGGCGTCGCCGGCCAGAAGCTCGGCGTCGACTTCATCGACATCAACATGATCCAGGCGTTCAAGGACGCCAACATCGAGTGGACCGACGGCATGTCGGCCATGATGGAAGCGCGCGCCGTCAAGAGCGTAGACGAGCAGGAGTGCGCGCGCATCGTCGGCGCCATCGGCGACGCGGCGCACTGGGAGACGATGAAGTTCCTGCGCCCGGGCGTGACCGAGAACCAGGTCACCGCGCACATCATGCAGTTCCTCTACTCCATCCCGGGCATGGAGGACGTCGAGGACGTGATCGTCTCGAGCGGCCCGAACACCTGGCCGAACTGGCGCAACTTCTCCGACCGCATCATCCAGCCAGGCGACATCGTGTTCATGGACCTCGCCGCGCTGACATGGAACGGCTACAAGTCGTGCTACTACCGCACGTACTGCGTGGGCAAGGAGCCGACCCAGGAGCAGAAGGACATCTACGCCACGGCGCTCGAGTGGCTCTACGACTCGATCAACGCGGTGAAGGCCGGCACGACGACGAGAGAGATCGCGTTGAAGTGGCCGTCAGCAAAAGACGCGTGGGGCTACGCGGAAGAGGATCAGGCGGCGGCCAACCTCTGGGGGCACGGGCTCGGTCTCGCGCAGTACGATCCCCCCGTCATCTCGCGCATCTGGTCGCTCGACCATCCGATCGAGATCAAGCCGGGCATGGTCTTCGCGCTGGAAACCCAGCACGGGAAGATGTACCGCTGGGGCGTGCGCATCGAGGAGATGCTGATCGTGCACGAGGATCGCATCGAGATCACCTCGAATTTCCCCGTGAAGCAGATCACCGTCGTCGATCCGATTCCGGGCTACGGCGATCACGTCAAGTGACATGGCATTCCCAATTCCCAACTTCCAACCCCCAAGTCGTTTGCCCTTCTTTGGGAGTTGGGATTTGGGCGTTGGGAGTTGACAGGTGTGCGTTGTGAGCGGCTCTAGTTTCATCGTTCCTCTAACAAGCGGCGAAGCCACTGACGCGTCGCGTTTTGGACCCAAGGCCGCGAACCTTGCCGCCCTCGGACGCGCTGGATTGCGAATCCCCGACGGCTTCTGTCTCGACGCCGACGCCTATCGGCATCAAGTCACCTCCATAGGCCTCACCGACGACACTCGCGGTGTATTCGGCGCGGAGAATCCGCAACAGGCGCGGCAGCACGCGCTGAACGTGAAGCTCGGCCTGCTCGAGCGGCCTATCGATCCGGCAGTGCTCGAGCCGCTCCTGGCGTCCTGGTGCGACCTTGCCGAGCGCACTGGCGCGCTCACCGTGGTTCGCTCATCGGCGCTCGTCGAAGATCGATTCGGGTCGAGCTTCGCAGGACAATTCGAAAGCTACCTGGGTCTCGAAGAGGAATCCGAATTCATCACCGCAGTGAGATCGTGCTGGACGGCGCTCTGGTCCACGCGCGCGCTGCGCTACATGGCCACTCACGATCTCGACCCCGCGGACACGGCGATGGCCGTGCTGGTTCAACCGCTCGTTCACGCGCGTGCTGCGGGCGGCGGACTGAGTCAGACAGCGGACGGCACGATGCTCGTCAACGCCACGCTGGGACTCGGAGCATCGATCGCTCAAGGCGAGGTGACACCCGATCGCTTTGAGCTGGATCGCGACGGCCACGTGCGTCACATCGCCGCGGGGCGCAAGGACCACGCCCTCAGCTGCGGCCATCGTCGCGCGCCGGCGGCGCAGGCGATATCGGCAGCTCAAGCCGTCGAGCCGTGCCTCACGCGCGAGGAGGTCTCACAGCTCGCCCACATGATGCGAAAGGCTGAAGACGTGCTCGGCCTCGCCGTCGAGATCGAATGGGCGATCGACGATGAGGGCTTCACGATGCTGCAGGCGCGACCGCTGCACCTTGAAACGCCGCACGTGCCAGACGAGATCTGGCTGCAGCACCCGCGGCTCAACGGTCATCCGGCGGGCGTCGGCTGGGGCACGGGACGAGCCGTCGTCATCAACTGCGAATGCGAGATCGGCCGCGTGGCAGCCGGTGATGTGCTGGTGACACGAGTCGCCGGCCCGGCACTCGGCCACATCCTCTCTCGCGTGTCGGGTGTGGTGACGGAACGTGGCGGAAGCACGTCGCATTTCGCATCGCTCGCCCGCGAGCGCGGCATTCCGATGGTGCTCGGCGTCGCCGATGCGACACGGCGGATACCTGACGGCGCTCAGGTCGCGGTCGACGGCGTCGCCGGCATCGTGCGGTGGATCTCCTGAGAACCACGTCAAAAGTCAAAAGTCAAAGGTCAAAGGTCAAAAGTCAGGTCAAAGGTCGCAGGTCACACGTTCCAGGCTCGATGTACGAAGTACTAGGCTCAAGGAACTAGGTACTCGGTACTAGGTACTCGGTACTAGGTACTAGGTACTAGGCCGCTCGGTAATAAGGTGCAGCGATGCGCTCGATGGTCGCAGCAACCGTTCTCCTCTGCGCGACGATGGCCGCACCGGCTTTACAGGCGCAGGTGCTCGATCGTGTAATCGAGGACGACATTCGGGTCCGCCTTCCGCTGTTGCCGTGCACTGTGCCGGGGGTAGCGATTCGCATCGCAGAATCGCTTCCGGTTCCGCTCGGTCTCGAGCTCGTGCCCGAATCGTGCGGACAACCAGGCAAGAACGCTCCCGAACGCGAAGATGAAGTCGTCCTTACCGGGATGAGCGTCAGCCGCGCCTTCGATCGGCTCGTCGAGCTCGATGAACGGTATGTCTGGAGCGAGGCCGATGGCGTCCTCATCGTTCGCCCGGGCGTGACGTGGTTCGATACAAACCACTTCCTGAATCGAAAGATTCCCCTCTTCAGGGTCAAGGAGGGGCGCATGTGGACAGCGATGAACGAAGTTCACTCGGCCCTCGGCGGCGCGAGGGGGCCTGCCGACGAATTAATGCCAGCCAGGACACCGCAAAGCGGCCGCATGTTCTCCGTCGCATTGGCGGCGACGACCGCGGTCGATGCGCTCAATGCCGTTGTGCGGGCGCATGGGTCGCTTCGGTGGACGGTGGAATACTGCAGACCGCAGGCGCGTTTCGAATACGCCATGCTGCGCTTCAATACGTTCGACGGTGACGGCGTAGGACGTCGCTCGGCGACCCAGCGAGACGATGGCACGTGGTCCGACGCATGCGGCACGCGATAGTTTCTCGAGCGCGGCGCGACAAGGAGCCGCGATCGCACGGCCCTCCGGAATCGGCGAATCGACTCAAGGAGAGATGGGCCAGGGCCGCTCCCACGCACGGAGCGGCCGATGCCGCGCGATGAGCGGCAGGTCCTGCTCCTGCAGTTCCAGCAGAAGACGCACCTTCTCCTTCAGCGGAAGGTCTGCCTGCCTTCGGTGCCACTCGCGCTTTCGCCCGTACGTCTCGTCCTCATGGATACGCGGTGCGTCAGACATCCAGCGATTTCATGACGTCTGCAGGCAGAATCGCAAAGACGTCGAGGTCATAGGTTCGCGTCGGCTCCGCGTAAACAGGACTGCCGTCGCGCCGGCGAGGGCATACTCGAGAACGATCCCCTCATCGCGCATGCGAGCAATCACCCGAAACACGTCGGTCAGTGATGACACGGGCGTTATTGTACTTTCCGGCTCGAACAATCCTCCTCCATTGCGGACGCCGCCGTGGCGCCCTCCGAGTGGCGCCGCCGTATCGACGTCATCGAGCGCACGATCACGCGGTGTCTGGAGCGCGACCCACGGCAGCGGCCGCGTCGGTCGCACAAGTGGCAGCGGCACTCCCAGGTGGGTGACCCGCTCGCCGCAGCACTCGCGGCTGGCGAGACGCCGTCCCCGGAAATGGTAGCGGCCTCAGGATCGCGCGAGGCTCTGCGCCCCGCCGTGGCAGGTCTGCTCCTGCTCGTTGCAATCCTCGAACGAATCGCATTCAACCTGTCCCTGATAGCGATAGAATCCCGGCCCTATGCCGATCACCGGCGTCGCGGTCTGCACCCGGTGCGCGAAGGCCCGGCGGCCCTCGTCGCATCGGTCACCGTCGTGTTTCTATTACTCCTGGTCGGATGTCTCGTGGCCGCGGCGCTCACGGCGTGGCGCAACGTCAGATCTGGGCGCAGCGATCGGCGAGGCGCCATGGGAGCTATGGGAGCGATGTTAGCCAGCACACCGGCGAACCTGGCGCCCGTTATCGGGTCCATCTTTCTTACCTCTTTGCTCGCGTTGATGCTGCTGATTGCGGTCGTGCTCGTCCGGCTCGTGACCGGCCGACTCTGGGTGGCCGACCTCCTGGGCGCTCTCGTGATGGGCATGCTGGGTATCGGCTTAAGTGTGGGGCCAGTGGTTGGACCGGCTCTTTTGTTCTTCGTCAGCCTGGTCTGGTTGTGGATGCTCCGCCGCTTCGGGTTGCTGTCCGTGGTGATTGCATTCAGCCTCGCCGCCACGCGCACCATGCCGTTCGTGCTGACTGGTTGGCTGGCGCCACGCTCGATTGCGCTTCAGGCGATCCCGATCGTTATTGCCGCCCTGGCGCTCGCGGCCGTACTGGCCGCTCAACCGCGGCGGGCGATCCACGCCTAGGATCTAGTCTGATGTGAGAGAGACGAATGAGAGTCACGTTGTTGCTGGTCTTCGTTCTGTATACAAGCTCGATTGCCGCGCAAAGCAGAAACCCTCTCGAACTGGCAACGGCGCCCGCTCCTACCGGGGCCGTCCGCATCGCGTACGGCAGCGATCCGATGCAGTTCGGCGAATTGCGCGTGCCCTCGACGAAGGGACCCTATCCGCTGGCCATCGTCATTCACGGAGGTTGCTGGGTCGCGAAGCTGCCTGCTCTGGACCCACGTGCGGTAGCAATGGACAACATGCGTCCGATGGCCACGGCGTTGAATGACGCGGGTATCGCCACGTGGAATATCGAGTACCGGCGCCTTGGCAACCAGGGCGGAGGCTGGCCCGGTACCTTCCGTGATGTCGCAACTGCCGCCGACTTCATTCGCACCATCGCTACCGAAAGGCAATTGGACCTGACGCGCGTGATCTCAATCGGCCATTCGGCCGGCGCACACTTCGCGTTGTGGCTCGCGGCGCGCCCCAAGCTTTCGAAGAACAGCGAGGTCTATGCAAGCGACCCTTTACACGTGACGGGCGTTGTCAGCCTCGACGGCCCGGCGGACTTGAAGGCGACAATCCCGCTGCAACAGCCGGTGTGCGGCAGCCCGGTCATCACCGATCTGATCGGCGGATCACCGGAGGAGCGGCCCGATCGATATCGCGATGCTTCTCCGATCGAACAGCTCCCGCTCGGCGTGCCACAGGCCTTCTTCACGGGTCAGATGTTTGCGGCACACGCGGCGCCCTACGAGGCGGCCACGAAGAAGGCTGGCGACCGAGTGGAATCGATCGCGCTTCCCAACGCAGGTCACTTCGTCTTCATCGATCCGCAGTCCGACGTGTGGCCACAGGTGATGAAACGGGTTCGCCGGCTGCTCGCGATGGGCGACTGACGCCGCCGATGACGTCCAGGCGGGCCTGAAGGCCGCCTCTACGCGCCGTCGTTTACTGGGTGCTCGCAGCAGAGCTATCAACCGGATCGGGCGGAAACTTCGATGCCACGTACGCCGCGATAGCGGCCATGTCATCCGGGTCGAGTTTGGCGACAATGATCTTCATGAGGTCCGTGCCGGCTCCCGTGCGCGTCCCCTGCTGAATGTCAAAGAGCTGGCGAACGATGTAGCTGGGTGATCGCCCGGCGATCGGCGGCACGTCGCCAACCCCCATCAGGTCAGGACCGTGACAGGCAGTACAGGGCGTGGTCTTCCCCTGCACGATCTCCCCATTGACGATCTGCGCGCCGCCGAGGGTGACAAGGTGCTTGCCGCGCGCGAGGCTTCCCTCCGGTACGAAGGCGATGAATCCCGCGTGTGGATCGCGATGTGTTTCGGATCGCTCCTCGTCCTCCGGAACTTCGATGATGCGGCCGTTGATCGGCTCGGTCCGCGCCTCCTCGGTGGCAAGAAACAGATTGCCGACAATGCGCGTCTTCGGGACGAGGCTCGTTTCAATCACCTTCACGCGCGGCGACCACTGGATGGCGCCGAAGTACTTGGCCGCTTCAGCGATCTCTTCCTCGGTCATCGCTCGGGCTAAATCGATCATCGTGTTCGTGTTCGGCTTGCGCGGGTCGGCGCTCCGTCGCAGACCGTTCCGGAAGTCGTGGAGTTGCTGGGCGAAGTATGCAGGCGGGAGCGCAGCGACCGACGCGTTCTCCGGTCGCCCGAGGCCGTTGGGAAGGTGGCAGAAGCCGCAGCCGCGACGTCCCTCGCTCATTTTGGCGGGGCCGTGCTTGATGATGTCGGGCATGGCCGGATGATCGCCGGGATACCAGTCGATGACATTGCCGCCGTCGCGAATGTCCACGAGCGAGAATGAGCCCGGACTGCCTGGCAGTTGACGAGGCCTGGTCTGCTCGGCGGGGTCTTCGTTGGGCCGCAGGTTTCGAGAGGGCGCCGCCTGCGGTTGAGCCTTTTCACCTGGCTTGGGGGCTTCGAGGAACCCGTAGGCCCAGAGCGGCTGCCGCGTGAAATCGACAGCAACCACGGAGGCGGCACCAGTCGATGGGGCCGCGGTTGCACCGCCGCCTCCAACGAGCGCGCCCCGGTCGTAGAGTCGCGTCGCAATCCCTCCGGCCACGAACGAGACGACACACAAACCCACCAGACTGACCGTTCGCTGCATGCGCACTCCTCAGCTCGCGCAAAAGCTTACCAGCGAATACACCTGAAACCTGAAACCTGAAACCTGAGACCTGAGACCTGACTTTTGACCTTTGCCCTTTGACCTTTAGATATACTCGCCGGATGAAATCCATGCTGGCCGGCCTGACGACGGCCGTGCTCGTGATCGGCATCGCCCGGATCGACGGCCAGCAGCTGCAGAAGATCACGCTCAATTACCCGACGCGAAGTGGTGCCTCGTGGCCCCTGTTCATCGCCAAAGAAGGTGGGTACTACGAAAAACAGGGGCTCGACGTCACTCTCGTGTTTGCCGGTCATCCCGCCGGCATCGCGATGGTCGTCAGCGATCAGGCGCAGATGAGCAGCTACAACCTCGAGTCCGTGATGCAGGCAAGCTCCCGCGGCGAGGCTCCCTTTGCCGTCGTCGGCGCGTCGCTGAACAAAGCCTACTTCGCGCTGATGACACGGAAGGACGTGAAGAGCGTCACCGATCTCAAGGGCAAGACGTTCGCGGTGAGTCAGATCGGCGATCCGCCGTACAACTACACAAGTGCGTTCCTTCGCAAATTTGGCATGACGCCGCGCGACGTGCAGTGGATTGCCGCCGGCGCGGATGCCGCTGGTCGCGCCGCCGCGCTATCGGCCGGCCGCGCCGATGCCACGCTCCTGACACCGCCTGCCTACTTCAGGCTCGAAGAAGCCGGCTTCAAGAGCCTCGGCAACCTCGCCGACCACGACGACATCTTCGCGGCGACGACATACCTGATGAAGAAGACAACGATCGCGGCCAACCCGCGCATGCCGGAGCAGTTGATCAAGGCACATGCGGAAGCCATTCAGCGTTTCTACGACGACAGGTCGTTTGCCGTAAAGGCGTATCAGGCGTACGACAAGCAGACGAACGCTGACGTGGAACGCCTCTACGATGGCTATGCCAAGGCCAACGTGCTGGAGCGGGTGCCATTCGTGCTCGCGCCTGCGTTACAGGCGGTGATGGATCAGCAAAGCGACGCGAAGCTCCTGGCTCAGATGAAGGCCTTCGACTTTCACACCGTCATCGACAATAGCGTCGTCGCCCGTCTCGTCAAGGAAGGCTTCTTCCAGAAGCTGTTCGGCCCCGGCGTGAAGGCGGAAGAGGATCGGAAGTCGAAGCTCGCATTTCGGTAAATGGGGTCGGGAGTCATTTAATGAGGACAATGGAGAACCGCGAGTGAGTGATGTGTCCCATTTAAATGACTCCCGACCCCGTTTTCGAGCCGACCAGGTCGGCAGCTTGCTTCGACCGCAGGAGATCCGCGACGCGCGCAACAACCCCTCAGTGAGCCGTGAGCAGCTTCGCGAGATCGAAGATCGCCACATCCTGCGCGCACTCCAGCGACAGAAGGATCTCGGCTTCAAGATCATCACCGACGGCGAGCTGCGTCGAAGTCAGTTCATGGGCGACTTTTACGAGTCGGTCGACGGCCTGGACAACGACGGATCGATCGCGCGCGCGTGGACGGGACAATCTGCCAGCGGGTCTGCCGGCGGCGTCGCACTCGCGCCGCCAACCGGTCTCGTCGTCGACAAGATCAGGCAGAAGAAGCGGCTCACCAAACACGAAGCCGACTTCCTGGCGCGTCACGCTCCCGGCGACGTCAAGATGACGCTGCCAACGGCCAATCAGTTTCCAGCGATTGCCTATCGCCAGGGACTGAGCGAGCGTGCTTACGCGACCTATTCAGACTTTCTGTGGGATATCGTTCCGATCATCAAGTCCGAGATCCAGGCGCTCGTGAACGAAGGCGTGACGTACATTCAGATCGACGCGCCGCGGTACAGCTACTATCTCGATCCCAAATGGCGCGAATATATCCGGAAGGAAATGGGCGTCTCGCCTGATGATGCGCTCGACGAGGCGATTCGGGTGGACAATGCCTGTCTCGAGGGCGTACAGAACGAAGGCGTGACACTGGCGATTCATCTGTGCCGCGGCAACAGCCGCAGCCGGTGGTACGCTGAGGGAGGCTACGACCCGATTGCTGAAAAGCTCTTCAACCTGCTCAACGTGCAGCTTTTCCTGCTGGAGTACGAATCCGATCGCGCCGGAACGTTCGAGCCGCTCCGATTCGTGCCGCGCAACAAAGGCATCGTTCTCGGTCTGATCAGCACAAAACTGCCGGAGCTCGAGGCACAGGACTCGCTTCTGCGCCGGATCGACGAAGCAAGCCGCTACGTCCCGCTCGACAACCTGGCGCTCAGCCCGCAGTGCGGCTTCGCCTCGTCGCTCGAAGGGAACCTGTTGACCGAAGACGAACAATGGCAGAAGCTGCAACTCGTCACTGACACTGCCCGAAAGGTCTGGAACACGACATAGCTATGGCGTCATTTCACATTACGGTTTCGGATTCTGTTTTCCCCAACCTGGAGCCGGCCCGACAGGTGCTCGCGACAATTGGCGCGGAGCTCCGCATGGCCGACAGCCCCACGCCCGAGGGCATCGTGGCCGCCGCCGCCTCTTCGGACGCGCTGCTCGTTACCTACGCGAAGATCACCGCCGACATGATCGGCAAGATGCCGAAGTGCCGGATCATCTCGAGGTTCGGCATCGGCGTCGACAACGTCGACATCGAAGCCGCCACGGGCGCTGGCATCGTCGTCACCAAAGTCCCGGATTACTGCATCGACGAGGTCTCTGACCACGCGATGGCGCTCTTGCTGGCGATCGTCCGGAAGATCCCATCGTCGAGCGCCCGAACGCACGGCGGCCGTTGGGAGATGAAGGCCGTCGTCCCGATTCATCGGTTGCGCGGCAGCGTCCTCGGCCTTGCCGGGTTCGGCCGGATCCCGCAGCTCGTGGCGCCGAAAGCGAAGGCGTTCGGGATGACGGTCGTCGCATACGATCCGTTTGTCCCGGATGAAGCGTTCTCACGCGCCGGTGTCGAGCGCGTCGATCTTCCCAAACTCCTGACCTCGTCCGATTACGTCTCGGTGCACACGCCGTTGACGCCTGAGACCAAGCATCTCTTCAACCGCGACACGTTCGGCCAGATGAAACGAGGTGCCTATATCGTCAACACGGCGCGCGGACCAATCATCGACGAAGCGGCCCTGGCCGAGGCGCTGGATTCGGGACAGATCGCCGGCGCCGCACTCGATGTGATGACGCAGGAGCCACCACCGACGTCGCCGCTCTTCGGGCGCGATAACGTCATCATCACGCCGCACACGAGCTTTTACTCAGAGGAATCGCTCATCGAGCTGCAGATGAAAGCCGCGCAGGAAGTCGTCGCCGTGCTCAGTGGACGATCGCCACGCAACCCGGTCAATCCAGAGGTCCTCGCACACCGATGAAAGCGATGTTGTTGACGGCGCCGGGCGAGCTGGTTCGCGACGAGGTGGCGCGCCCGGGGCCGGAACCGGGCCAGCTGCTCGTCCGCGTGACGCACAGTGGGATCTGCGGCACGGATTACAAGATCTTCAACGGTGCCATTCCGGTGAAATACCCGCGGATCATGGGCCACGAGATGGCGGGCGAAGTGGTCGATCCCGGGGCCAGCCAGTTGCGCAGCGGCGACCGCGTCATTGTCGATCCGCAGTTGTATTGCCGTAACTGCTTTCATTGCCGCATCGGGCAGACACATCTCTGCCGCAACGGCGTGCTCGTCGGCCGCGATCGGGACGGCGGGTTCGCGGAGTATGTGACGGTCCCGCCAAGCCACGCGTTCGCTCTGCCCGGTTCTGTCGAAACGCGGATCGCGCCGATGATCCAGGTTCTCACGACGTGCCTCCATGCGCAGCGGCAGATCGACATCTTCCCTGGCGAGTCCGTCGTGGTGCTCGGTCTTGGCGTGACGGGTCAGTTGCACGTGCAGCTCGCGAAGGCACGAGGCGCAACGGTCATTGGCATCACTCGGAGTGCAGACAAGCGGGCGCTCGCCGAAACGCTTGGCGCCGACATCACGATACCTGGCGGCGATGATGCGGTTGCCCGCGTGAGAGAGGCGACCGACGGACGCGGCGCCGATGTCATCATCGAAACAACGGGAGTCGTCGCGTCGCTGTCTTCCGCGATTCAGATGGCGCGATCGGGCGGGCGGCTGTTGCTCTTCGGGATCATCACCGCCAAAGAAGGGGCACTCCCCTTCTACGACCTGTACTTCAAGGAGCTCGCCCTCATCAACGCACGCGTGGCCAAGAGCGAAGACTACCCGGCGTCGATCGGTCTGGTCGAGCGAGGTCAGGTGCGCCTCGAACCGCTGGTCAGCGACGTGAAGCCGCTCGAGGAGCTTAAGGCCGCCATCGGCATGCTCGGGTCGGATAACGGGGCACGAATGAAGATCATCATGGAGCATATCTAAGGAGTGACTATGAAGAGAGTCGCGACCATCGCATTCCTCGTGGCCGTGTTCGCGCCGGCTGTGATTCTGGCTCAGGGAGCACTCGACAAGGCGACCGTCTCGAAGGAAGTCGCGCAGCGAACGCTGATGAAGAACCAGATCAGTGCCACGGTCGCGCGTCAGCTTGTGGACGCGTGCGTGGATTTCGCACGTAATCAGCAAGGGGGACCCGGAAACTACGCCATCTTCGTCCTCGCACCGAACGGTGACATCGTCGATGCGCATGTGATGGACGGCGTCCTTCCGATCGGAGTCGAGACCGGGCTGCTGAAAGCGAAGACCGCGCTCTATGCGCGCACGCCCTCCAGCGCCGTCGCGCAGCGGTTCAGCGACGTGGAGGGCCGCGTGATTCGACTCGATCTCGGGAAGGAATCGGGTCTCGCCTACTACTTCGTCGGTGGCGGACTGCCGATCGTCGTGGAGAACAATCTGATCGGCGCCATCGGTGTCGGCGGCGGAAACATGGACGAGCAGTGCGCGTACCAGGCACTCACGAAGGTGCTCGGTCCGCAGCCGCCGTTACCCACGCCCACCGGACGCGGTGCGCCGGGTGCTGGCGCACCACCGGCGCAAGGCGGACGCGGCGGCCGTGGGCAGTAGGCGGCCAAGTCAAAGGTCAAGGGTCAAAAGTCAAAGGTAAGGGCAAAAGCGTTAGGCGCAAGGCGTCGAGTACAAGGCCCAATGTGCCAAGTACATGCCCCAGACTAGGCAGCGGGTGCAAGTCGGCCTGATACACGACACCTAACACATGACACCTGACACTCGGCGCTTGGACGTGCCACCTGAGATTTGGTACCTGGACTTGGCACCTGAGACTTGGTACCTGGACTTGGTACCTTATCCCTTTGACCTGACTTTTGACCTTTGACCTTTGACCTTTGACCTACTTCATAGTCCAGTCACTTAACGGCCTCTTTTCCGCAGCACTGCTTTTCCTGATTGCGAGCGGTCTGACGCTCGCATTCGGCGTGATGCGGATCGTCAACATCGCGCACGGCTCCTTCTACATGCTCGGCGTCTACGTCGCCTACAGCGTGGCGGCGCGGACGTCGAGCCTGCTTGCCGGAGCGCTGCTCGCCGTCCTCATCGTCGGCGCAGTGGGCTTCCTCATGCAGCGTCTCTTCCTCCGCCGCTTCGCGTCGCAGCCGCTGCCCCAGATGATGATGACGATGGGGTTTGCGCTCTTCTTTCGAGACGCAGCGCTCATGATTTGGGGAGGGGATCCGTTCACGCTGGCCACGCCGCGATGGCTGGCTGGTTCAATGGAGACCGGCGCGATCGTGTTTCCCTGGTACCGCCTGTTCGTCATTGCAGTGGCTGCGCTCGTGGGTGTCGGCTTGTGGCTGATCAATGAGCGCACGTTGATCGGCGCACGAGTGCGCGCGACAGTCGACGATCCGGAGATCGCGGCGGCCACCGGCATCAATGTGACGCGCCTCTCCGGTGGTGTCTTCGCCGTCGGAGCAGCGCTGGCGGCATTCGGTGGCGTGATGGGTGGGCCGATTCTCGGCGGCTATGCGGGCATGGATTTCGACCTGCTGCCGCTGGCGTTCGTCGTGGTCATCGTCGGGGGCATGGGCAGTCTCAAAGGCGCGCTCATCGGAGCGATCGTGGTCGGCATGATCGACAACTTCGGCAAGGCGCTCGTACCTGAACTTTCGTACTTCACGCTGTTCGCGCCGATGGTGCTGATGCTCGCGCTCAAGCCGACCGGGTTCTATGGCCGGGCGTAACGTGTCACGCCCGTGGCGATTGCCCCTCGTCATTCTCCTTGCGAGTTTCCTGCTGGTCGGTCCTCCATTCCTGTCTGCCTACTGGGTAGGCCTTCTGACACAGGTCGTGATTCTCGGCATCCTCGCGATGAGCCTCGACCTGCTGATCGGCTACACGGGGCTTCCCTCGCTCGGTCATGCCGGCTTTTTCGGCGTCGCCGCGTACGGTGTGGGGGTCCTGTCGACGACGTATCACGCCGGGCTGTGGACGTCAGTCGCGGGTGGATTTGCGATCGGCACCGGCCTGGCCGCGCTGTTCGGCCTCATCGTCTCGCACGTGCGCGACGTGTACTTTCTGATGATCACGATGGCGCTCGGCATGGTGCTGTGGGGACTGAGTTTTCGCTGGATCCCGGTAACCGGCGGGGATAACGGGATCTCGGGCATTCCCCGGCTGGAGACGCTCCTGGGCCTGCCAGCGTCGGGGCCGATCCCGTACTACTACGTGACACTGGCTGTCTTCGTGCTGTGCAGCGCGCTGATGACGATGCTGGTGAAGTCGCCGTTCGGGTTGACGCTGCAGGGAATCCGGGAGCACGAACCACGCATGCGCAGCCTCGGCTTCAACACGTGGCTGCATGGCTATGTGAGCTACGTCTGCGCCGGCGCTTTTGCCAGCATCGCCGGGATCATGTGGGCGTACTACAACGGCTTCGTCAGCCCGACGTATCTCGATCTCACGGCCTCGTCGGAGCTGTTTCTGATGGTCACCCTTGGTGGCCCCGCGACGCTCGTGGGCCCGGTCATCGGCGCCGGCGCGATCGTCATCCTCAAGAACGTGATCAGTGCCTACACCGCGAGATGGCTCCTGATCCTCGGCATCGTCTATATCGTCACGATCCTCTGGGCGCCACAAGGATTATGGAACCTGGGACGAGAGCGACGCTCATGAGCGCAGTCCGCCCAGTCGCGGTGTTGCTCGTCGTGATCGGGTCCGCTACGTTCATCGGCGCCCAGACCAGCGAGCCGCCCCCGATCAAGATCGGATTCATGGTGCCGCTCTCGGGCGGCAACGCGCAGAACGGCCGCGACATCCTGAACGGCTTCATGATGTATCTCGACGAGATCGGCTATCGGGCGGGCGGGCGAAGGATCGATCTCATCGTCGAAGACGATGAAGCGATCCCCGCCGTCGGGCTGACAAAAGCGCGGAAGCTCATCGAACGGGACGAAGTCCACGTGATGGCCGGAGCACTGCTGTCGTCGACTGGCTACGCGCTCGCGCCGTACATCACGTCGATGAAGATTCCGATGGTGTATCCCGTCGTATCGGCCGACGACCTGACGCAACGGCGACGCAGTGACTGGATCGTCAGAACCGGCTGGAGCGGGAGCCAGCCCAATCACGCATTCGGGGAATACGCATACCGCACGCTCGGAATTCGATCCGTCGTCACGATCGCACTCGACTATGCGTTCGGCTGGGAGTCTGTCGGCGGCTTCGAACGGACATTCGTAGCAGGGGGCGGCCGCATCCAACAGAAGCTCTGGGTACCGCTCTCGGTTCACGACTTCGCGCCGTACCTGGCCCAGATCCCGCGCGACGTCGATGCGGTGTATGCGCTCCTGCTCGGCCGATCGGCGCTGCAGTTCATGAGGCAGTACCAGGAGTTCGGTTTGAAGAGGCGCGTAAAGCTGATTGGAGGCGGCACCACGACCGACGAACACGTGCTGCCGTTCATGGGTGACGAAGCGCTCGGAACGATCACCGCCCTGCACTACAGTGCGGCGCTCGATACGCCGGCCAACAAGGCGTTCGCAGAGACCTATCGCACGCGTTACAAGAAGGTTCCGAGCTACTACTCAGAGAGCATGTATACCGGGGGCAAATGGCTCATCGCCGCCATCAACGCCATCGACGGCCGGGTTGAAGATCGTCAGTCGCTCATCGACGCGTTGAAGCGCGTGAAGCCGGATGGTCTACCACGCGGCCCTGTCACGCTCGACGAGTACGGCAATCCTGTCGAGAACGTGTACATCCGCCGCGTCGATCGCGTGAACGGCCAGCTGCAGAACACCGTGATCGATACATTCCCGAACGTATCGCAGTTCTGGAAATACGCGCCAGCCGACTACCTGCGCGAGCCGCTGTACGCGAGATGACGTCTCCCTGCCTCC